>Ga0257106_1000392_pt1 | contig 26331 bp, 28 predicted proteins | sample LP_taG_3_FD_190177 | JGI IMG/M metagenome (GOLD analysis project Ga0257106, IMG submission 190177) | Marine microbial communities from Northeast Subartic Pacific Ocean, Canada - LP_J_2011_P26_10m | ecosystem: Environmental > Aquatic > Marine > Oceanic | place: Canada: Northeast Subartic Pacific...
GCGCTGCACCACCTGCTTCGAGCACCTCTTGGATGCGCGCAAGCGCGTCATCTTCCACCTGCGCTTCTTGGCTCGTGCGCTTTTGCTTCTTCAGCCGCTCACGTCGCTTCTCGATCTGAGAGAGATCGGCCAAGCCAAGTTCAAGATTGATCACCTCTGCATCGCGGGCAGGCCCCACCGATCCAGACACGTGAATCACATCGTCGTCTTCAAAGCAACGAACCACGTGAACAATCGCGTCGACCTCACGAATATTGGAGAGGAACTTATTGCCCAAGCCTTCGCCTTGACTGGCACCCTTTACCAAACCGGCGATATCAACGAACTCCATCCGTGTAGGGATCAGCTCTTTGCTCTTGCTGAGGTCAGAGAGCTTCTGGAGGCGGTCATCGGGAACCGCCACCGTTCCCACATTTGGTTCAATCGTGCAGAACGGAAAGTTCGCAGCCTGAGCCTGCGCGTTGGCCACGAGGGCATTGAACAAGGTGGATTTGCCAACGTTGGGCAAACCGACGATTCCAGCTTTAAGCATGTAGGCAAATCTATCCACCGACCCTCAACCGCTCACGCGTCCCATAACCCCAATAAGCACACGTAATCGTATCGATGCCGTTACGGTTACGTGCAACTTTATAGCTGATGCCTCAATTCGCCAACACACAGGCGAGACTATGTGTGAAGTTCTGATACAAGCGGTGTCATGGTCAGCCAACAACGGCAAACCCCATTACTCGCCAAGGACCATGACTTGACCTCTCTTACTCGCCTCAGCGGAGATCGACGACGACGCAAACGCCTGGTCATCGCTGGCGTGGCTGCAGTCGTTGTGGGCGGCGGCAGTTTGGTCTGGATGTTGACCAGCAACCGCAGCGGGAGTCGAGACCTTTCCGACTACACCGTTGAAGCCACCCGTGGCTCGCTGCCTGGCGTGATCACCGCTAGCGGCGAGTTAGAAGCAATTCGCCGCGTCAACGTAAGCCCAAGACAGGGGGGCTTACTCGATGCCTTGCTCGTTGATGAAGGAGCCCGCGTTGAAAAAGGACAGGTGCTTGCCCGCATGGATCGGGGAGACTTTCAATACCGTATGGATGAATTCCGGGCTTTGGCACGTCAGGCCGAAGCCGACTACGACGCCAAAGCTGCTGACTACAAACGACGTCAGTCGTTATTCGCTAGCGGTGCGATTAGCGCAGCAGATAGAGATGATTATCGAGCCCGCTACCTCAGTAGCAAAGCTAATTTTGAAGCCACACAAGAAAGGATTCAGCAGCGTGATGTGGAGGGTGGTGAACTCTTAATCAGGGCCCCATTCAGCGGGGTGATTACAGAGCGCTATGCCGAGCCCGGCTCCTTTGTGACGCCCACTACCGCAGCATCATCCTCAGCAGGCGCCACCAGCTCTTCGATTGTTGAGCTGTCCCAGGGCCTTGAAGTCACAGCAAAAGTGCCAGAAAGCGACATCGGCCGGATCAAAATCGGACAAGTCGCAAACGTCCGCGTTGATGCGTTCCCTGATCAAAGCTTTGCCGCTGAAGTTCGCGACATCGCACCGCGCGCCGAGAAAACCAACAACGTGATCTCCTTCGAGGTGGAACTCACCCTTCTCAATCCACCTCCGATCCTGCGCATCGGCATGACCGCAGACGTGAACTTTCAAACCGGACGCACTGCAGCGAGCACCTTGGTCCCAACCGTGGCGATCGTGACGGAGGACGGCAAACCAGGCGTGTTGCTGGTGGGCAAGAACGATCAACCCACATTCCAGTCCATCGAACTTGGTGCTAGCGGCGGCAGCCAGAGTGCGATTCTCTCCGGAGTGAAACCGGGAACCCAGGTATTTATCGACTTGCCGCCCTGGGCGAAACAACGCGACTAATCCAGACCACCCCTGCCGAAACCCATGAGCCCCAACTCCGATCAACCCCTGCTCCTGCTGGTAGACGGACACTCACTGGCGTTCCGCAGTTTTTACGCCTTCAGCAAAGGCGGTGAGGGTGGACTGGCCACAAAAGATGGAATTCCTACGAGCGTGACCTATGGATTCCTCAAGGCCCTGCTCGATAACTGCAAAGGGCTGAAGCCCAACAGTGTGACGATCGCCTTCGATACGGCTGAACCCACCTTCCGCCATAAGGCAGATCCCAACTACAAAGCCCATCGCGACGTTGCACCCGCTCACTTCTTCCAAGACCTTGAGCAGCTCCAAGAGATTCTGAAGACGCAGCTTCAACTCCCCCTCTGCCTAGCCCCGGGCTTTGAAGCCGACGATGTGCTCGGCACGTTGGCCAATCGCGCAGCGGCGGATGGATGGGGAGTGCGCATTCTCAGCGGCGATCGCGATCTCTTCCAACTGGTGGACGACAGCCGCAACATCGCTGTTCTTTATATGGGCGGCGGGCCCTATGCCAAAAGCAGTGGCCCCACATTGATTGATGAAGCCGGCGTGCAAGCCAAGCTCGGCGTGGCTCCCACCAAGGTGGTTGAACTCAAGGCTCTCACTGGAGATAGCTCCGACAACATCCCTGGCGTGAAGGGAGTGGGACCCAAAACAGCGATCAGCCTGCTGAAAGACAACGACGATCTCGATGGGGTGTACAGGGCCCTTGCCGAAGTGGAAAAGGAGGGGCCAAAAGCGAGTCGGGGCGCCATTAAAGGTGCACTGAAAGCGAAACTTGCCAACGACAAAGACAATGCCTACCTGTCACGGCACCTGGCTGAAATCCTGGTGGACATTCCGCTGCCAGAGGAGCCCAACCTCGACCTAGGCAGTGTTGACGGTGATGGCCTGAGTCAGCGTCTACAGGAGCTCGAGCTGAACAGCTTGATCCGTCAGGTCCCCAACTTTGTGGCCACCTTTTCCAGTGGTGGTTTAGCGGCTAATGCCCACCTTCTCGCCACAGCGGAGGAGCCACGCACCGCCAAGACTGGGTCCAAAACAACAGACGGATCCAAAACAACACCCTCAACAGAACCATCAGGGGCCGAGGCGACATCCGCCGCAGCTGCCAGCCAAACCCAACCGGTCTTACATCCCGGGCTCGTTCAAACCCCTGATCAACTCGGAGCACTGATCACGCAGTTAATGAGCTGCCGTGATCCCCTAGCCCCCGTTGCCCTCGACACAGAAACCACCGATCTCAATCCATTCCGCGCTCAGCTCGTTGGCATTGGCGTTTGTTGGGGGCCTAACAGTTCCGATCTGGCCTACATCCCGGTGAGTCATCGGGGCGATCCCAGCCCAGAGCAATTGCCACTGGAAACGGTGCTTCAAGCCTTTGCCCCTTGGCTCGCCAGTGGCGAGCACCCCAAAGCACTTCAGAACGCCAAATACGACCGTTTGATTCTGTTGCGACATGGCTTACCGCTTGCTGGTGTCGTCATGGACACCCTGCTGGCTGATTACCTCAGGGATGCGGCAGCGAAACACGGCCTCGATGTGATGGCTGATCGGGATTACGGCATTCGTCCCACCCTGTTCAGTGATCTGGTAGGCAAAGCCAAAGACGGCAAGGCCAGTACTTTCTCCGAGGTGCCCCTGGAACAAGCCGCTCAGTACTGCGGCATGGATGTGCATCTCACCCGCAAACTCGCGATCGACCTCAACAAACAACTGGAAGCCTTAGGCCCCCAGCTTCCGGATTTGCTCAGCAAGGTTGAGCTGCCCCTTGAGCCCGTTCTGGCCGTCATGGAAGCCACAGGGATTCGCATTGATGTGCCTTACCTAGCGGGACTCTCCTCAGAGATCGGTGCCACTCTCGAACAACTGGAATCGAAAGCCAAAGAAGTTGCAGAGGTGGATTTCAACCTCGCGTCCCCTAAACAACTCGGTGAATTGCTGTTCAACACCCTCGGGCTGGACCGCAAAAAATCACGTCGCACCAAAACCGGATACAGCACCGATGCCACCGTGCTCGAGAAGCTGGAACAGGATCACCCCGTTGTGCCCCTCGTGCTCGAACATCGGGTTCTGAGCAAATTAAAGAGCACCTATGTGGATGCCTTGCCCCAACTGGTGGAAGCTGAAACAGGACGGGTCCACACCGATTTCAACCAGGCGGTGACCGCTACAGGCCGGCTAAGCAGCAGCAACCCCAACCTGCAAAACATTCCGGTTCGGACCGAATTTTCCAGAAGAATTCGTAAGGCGTTTCTGCCCCAAGACGGCTGGAAATTAATCAGCGCCGATTATTCCCAAATCGAACTTCGCATTCTTACGCACCTATCCGGAGAAGAGGTCCTGCAACAGGCCTATCGCGATGGAGACGATGTGCATGCCCTCACCGCTCGCTTGCTTCTCGACAAAGACGAGGTGTCGTCCGACGAACGACGGTTAGGCAAAACCATCAATTTCGGCGTGATTTATGGCATGGGTGCCCAGCGCTTTGCGCGTGAAACAGGTGTGAGCCAAAGCGAGGCCAAAGACTTTTTGATCAAATACAAACAGCGCTATCCCAAGGTGTTCGCTTTTCTAGAACTTCAAGAACGTCTCGCCCTCAGTCAGGGCTATGTGGAAACTATTTTGGGACGCAGGCGGCCTTTCCACTTCGACCGCAATGGGCTAGGCCGCCTCAACGGCATGGATCCACTCGAGATCAATTTGGAGGTGGCTCGACGCGGCGGGATGGAAGCGCAACAACTTCGAGCAGCGGCTAATGCTCCCATCCAGGGTTCCAGTGCCGACATCATCAAGCTGGCGATGGTGCAACTTCAAACAGAGCTAGAAAGCAAAAACTTGCCAGCCAGACTTCTTCTACAAGTGCATGATGAATTGGTACTAGAAGTTGACCCAACTGCACTTAAAGATATTCAGCAACTTGTAGTACAAACGATGGAAAAGGCTCTTCCGCTAAGTGTGCCACTTGTCGTAGAAACAGGCGTTGGCGATAACTGGATGGATGCGAAATAAACACCTCAAAACAAAAGTCAATAACGGCGTTTGAGATTTAGCGCCTTAGAAAGCAGCAAGCAAGCATCACGTCAGCGACGCATCCCCTTCAATCAGGCGTTCGTGAGGTTCGGTGATCTGAGCTCAGCGAGCGGTGGGCAACGATCCCACCCGCTGGCGGGACTAAAAAGCAACACCAGCTCGGATCTACCATCCATTACAGGTTTTTGGTCTGCGCTGGCAGGCATCAACCGTGATTTGATTCCCCTTTTTGAGCCTGATGTCTTCCCTGCGGTTTACCAACACCATCACCCGCCGCACGGAACCCTTTCTCCCACTTAAACCAGGAGAAGTGAGCATTTATTGCTGTGGGGTCACGGTCTATGACCTCTGCCATCTAGGTCATGCCCGCAGCTACATCAACTGGGATGTTTTACGTCGCTACTTGATCTGGCGCGGCTACGCGGTGACGTTCGTTCAAAATTTCACCGACATTGACGACAAGATCCTCAAGCGTGCTGCTGAAGAATCCTCATCGATGGATGAGGTGAGCGAGCGAAACATCGATGCCTTTCATCAGGACATGGATGCTCTTGGGATCTTGCGGCCTGACCGCATGCCCCGCGCCACCCGTTGTCTCGACAGCATCCGGGGCTTAATCGCAGAGCTTGAAGCCAAAGGTGCGGCCTACTCAGCAGATGGAGATGTCTATTTCGCCGTGATGAAGCACGCGGGCTACGGGAAGCTCAGCGGTCGAGACCTCAATGAGCAACAGGAGAATGCTGCGGGTCGCGTCGCCGATGCGGAAGAAGCACGCAAGCGGCACCCCTTTGATTTCGCCCTTTGGAAGCGCGCAAAAGTCGATGAGCCAAGCTTTCCTTCCCCCTGGGGCAACGGACGGCCCGGATGGCACATCGAATGTTCGGCGATGGTTCGTGAAGAACTCGGCGACACCATCGACATCCATCTCGGCGGAGCTGATTTGGTATTTCCCCATCATGAAAATGAAATCGCCCAGTCGGAAGCAGCCACAGGATCCGAACTAGCGCGGGTTTGGCTGCACAACGGCATGGTGAATGTGGGTGGAGAAAAGATGAGCAAATCACTGGGCAACTTCACCACGATCCGTGCGCTTCTCGAGAGCGGACTCTCGGCTATGGCCCTGCGCCTCTTTGTTCTCCAGGCCCATTACCGCAAGCCCCTGGACTTCACTCCCGAAGCGCTGGACGCAGCCACCACAGGGTGGAAAGGATTGAATGCCGCTCTCAAGCTGGGAGAAACCCATGCTGCCGCCTTGGGATGGGGCGATCAGATGGCCCTCAGCGTGGACGCGGTGAGAGCTGGACTGAACGCCAATGGCCCCTATGAAGACCTTGAGCAACGGTTCGTCGCTGCCATGAACGATGACCTCAACAGCTCTGGTGCCCTAGCCGTGCTGTTTGAGCTCGCCCGTCCGCTCAGGGGGTTAGCCAACCGACTGGATCGAGGCGACCAACCTGATCAGCCAGCCAATGAGCTGAGCGAACAGCACACACGCTGGATGGTGTTGCGCGAACTCGCCGCTGTTCTCGGTTTACGCAGCGAAAACGACGACTCCAAACCATCGGACAACGGTTCCGTCGATGCGCAAGCGATTGAGCAGGCGATTGCCGATCGCAAAGCAGCAAAACAAGCGAAGAACTATCAAGAAGCCGATCGCATTCGCAACATTCTCAGCGAGCAAGGCATTGAGCTGATCGATAAGCCAGGTGGACTCACCGATTGGAGAATGATCTAACGCTCCTTCCCAGCCATCATTGCTTCAATCTTGCGAATGCGTTCCATGGTGGTGATCCAGACCTCAAGACGAAAGTTTTGATCGCCTAGCTCGGGGTCAGTTGCATCCATAGCTTCGATACGGGCCTTAAGCGCATTCACCATGGCTTCAATATCCTCCTTGGCTTCGAATGCATCCCAAAGCTCCCGTTCCAACCGGGCCCGCTCAATAAAGTTCCAACGCTTGAGCCACAACATCAGAACGCATGCATTGAGGCTCCTGTCTACCGGATTGCTGACACCATTTGACGTACGCTCCATTTCTAAGAATTCACAACCTTGCAACCTGAAAGCCTGTCAAGGGCGATTCAGCTTTCGGTTTCACCGGTGTTTTTGCTCGCCGGGATCGGGGCCCTTCTCAACGTTCTTTCCGCCAGGCTCGCCCGAGTTGCTGATCAAGCTCGCCGACTCAGCGAATCGGATGCCAGCGGAGACGATCTTGACCGCAGGTATTGCAAGCTGCGCATGCAACACATTCTGCGAGCAATCTCGCTCCTCACCTGCGCAACCCTTTTACTTTCGATTGTTGTTTCAGCAATATTTATGGGCGTCATCGCGCAAGTTGACTTAACCGCAATCGTTGCGCCTCTTTTCATCACGACCATGGGAATGTTAACGCTGGCCTCGATCTCGTTCCTCCTAGAGGTTCGCCTTGCAACTGAATTTGTGCAGAGAAAGTTTTAAAAACTCCTCCTCATGCTTTAAACAATCAAGCTGCTGGAAACCATTGACGCCATAAATCAACAACGCTGATTAATAACCCAGCAGTGATCACCGCAGGAGACACCCAGCGCAGGAAAAACAGCATCAAGCGGATTAATCCAGCAGACGTTTTGGAGCCCTGAAGATCATTCTGGAACCGTTTCGGAACCACCCAGCCCACAAGCAGGGCAATTAAGAGTCCTCCCAAAATCAGCAGTACACCGCCAAAGATCGAATCCATCACCTCCAACACCGGAATCGACATCGCAGCTGGAAGGCCTGCAATAAAAATCAGCAACGCCATCAGCCATGCCGATCGCCTGCGGGACCAGCCCAAGCGATCCATCAAGGAAGCGACGGGAACTTCAAGCAGCGACACCGATGAGGTAATCGCCGCGAGATAGGCCAGTGAGAAAAAGAGCACAGCCACCAAGCGCCCTGCAGCGCCAAGGGAGGCAAGTCCGGTGGGTATCGCTAAAAACAAAGCCCCAACAGTGGACTCGCTCACGGTTTCCTGCAGACCAAAGCTGATCACCACTGGAAATGTGATCAGTCCAGCCAACAGCCCCACGGCCGTATCCAAACCAACCACCGCGATCGCTTCTCTCGGCAGACGCGCACTGCTTTTTAAATAGGCCGAATAGGCAAGGATGCAACCGATTCCAGTGCCGATCGAGAAAAAGGCCTGGGTAAATGCATTACGAATGGTGGTGGGGTTGAGCAGCTGAGCCGAATCCCAACGCAACAGAAAGGTTTGGTATCCGCCCACAGCTCCAGGCAACGTGGCGGCCCAAAGGGCCAAGCCAACCAACAACACGAACAGCAGGGGTAAGGCCCAACGCGATAGACGCTCGATTCCTCCCTGCACACCAGCAGCCACCACCGCAGCGGTTAAGGCAAGACTTCCCCCCTGGCCCAGCAAGGCGCTATTGCCCGTACTCACTGATGCAAACAGCGATTTGGCTGTATCCATATCTTCTGGCAAACCCACCCATAGGGCATGAACGAGGGTGTGGCCCGTCCAGCCCATCAGCACCGCATAGAACGCCAAAATTCCACAAGAGGCGATCAAAAACAGCCATCCCATCGGCCGCCAAGCCTCTCCAGCCGCCGTAACAGGTGCCAGCAACGGGCTTTGGGACGTACTCCGACCCAGCACCATCTCCCCCACCAAAACGGGCAAGCAAACCAACAGCACAATCAACACGTACAGCAGCAGGAAGGCGCCTCCACCTCCCTGGGAGGCGCGATAGGCAAAGCCCCAGAGGTTGCCTAAACCCACGGCGCTACCAGCCGCGGCCAACACAAATCCAAATCCGGACCGCCAGTGCTCCTTCAGCGCCATCAGCCTGAGTTCATCCTTAATGCTGCGAAGTTTGCCAGGCGCAGGCATTGAGGTGGGAAACTGTGATCAATTGCCTGGATCCCTGTGAAAGCCATCAGCGTTCTGGGCTCCACTGGCTCCATAGGCACGCAGACGCTGGAGATCGTTGATGATTTCCCCGATCAATTTCGTGTAGTAGCCCTCAGCGCTGGGCGCAATCTCAGCCTGCTCGTGTCTCAAATCCAGAGACACCGCCCTGATGTTGTGGCCTTAGCGGATCCAGCGCTGCTTGCTGAGCTCAAGGACAGGCTGATGGACCTGCCTGCAGACACACGCCCGGAACCCTTGCCGCAATTGGTGGGTGGACCTGAAGGCCTTGATGTGGTGGCGTCCTGGGATTCAGCTGATCTCGTTGTGACCGGAATCGTGGGCTGCGCTGGCTTGTTGCCCACCCTGGCGGCGATTCGTGCAGGCAAAGACCTGGCCGTTGCCAACAAGGAAACGCTGATTGCCGCTGGTCCAGTGGTCTTACCTGAGCTGAAGAAAAGCGGCAGCCGGCTCCTTCCTGCCGACTCGGAACACTCCGCCATCTTTCAGTGTCTGCAAGGAACACCTTGGAGCGACACCGCCCGTCTCTCCACTGGGGTGCCAACGCCTGGCCTGCGCCGCATCCAACTCACCGCTTCGGGTGGTGCCTTTCGCGATTGGTCAGCCGCTGATCTCGAAAAAGCAACGGTGGCCGATGCCACCTCCCATCCCAACTGGAGTATGGGCAAAAAAATCACCGTGGATTCAGCCTCGTTGATGAATAAGGGGCTGGAGGTGATTGAGGCTCACTATCTATTCGGACTGGATTACGACCACATCGAAATCGTGATTCATCCTCAAAGCATCATCCATTCGATGGTGGAGCTTGCTGATTCCTCCGTGCTCGCCCAGCTCGGCTGGCCCGATATGAAGTTGCCGATCCTCTATTGCATGAGTTGGCCTTCAAGGCTGGAGACCCCGTGGCGACGGCTCGATCTCACCGAAGTAGGGCAATTGAGCTTCCGCGCACCTGATCCAGCCAAATATCCCTGCATGGACCTGGCCTACGCCGCAGGCCGGGCCGGCGGCACCATGCCTGCCGTGCTCAATGCAGCCAATGAAGAGGCCGTAGCCCAATTCCTCGAGGAGAAGATTCACTTTCTCGACATTCCCAAGATGATCGAGGGAGCCTGTGAACAGCACAAAGCTGATCTGGCAGCCAACCCTTGTCTTGATGATGTGTTGGCGGTGGATCAATGGGCACGCCAGGCCGTGCGCGAGCAAGTGAAGCGCGGCACCACACGCTTGAGCAGCGCATCGATGGCCGCATGAGTCAGGGGATTAACCAGCGGATTAGCCATCACTTGTTGCTCTGCGCCACACCAACGAAAGCCAAGTGCTGTGATCCAGAGATCGGTGCCGCAAGCTGGGATGCTCTCAAGCGCCAGGTGCGTGAATTGGACCTTGAGAATCCAAGCCGGGCACAAGGCATCGTGCTGCGCAGCAAAGCCGATTGCTTACGCATCTGCGATCAAGGCCCAATCTTGTTGGTCTGGCCTGATGGCACCTGGTACGGAGGTGTCACGCCGGAACGCATCAGCAGCATTCTTCAGCGACACATCATCCAAGGACAACCGATTGAAGAGTGGGTCCTCAAAACCAGCACGTTTACTTGAGTGTTTGCAACCAAGACGCAGCAAGCGCATCGGCCCAACAGCCAGCCCGTCCGTGAAAGCCGTTATGACCGCCTTCACGAGTGAAGATCAATTGGATGGTCTGATCCGTGGACTCTTCCGTAGAGACAGCCTTTCTTAGGTCGAGGGCCGACCGCGCGGGCACCCATGGATCATCCAGAGCCTGAAGCATCAGGGTGGGAGGCAAATGCTGGGGCGATTGGATTAAATGCTGGAGCGGTGAAGCCTCCCGGTAGTAAGCATCCACGTCTGCAAATCCCCAGCGAGGCGCAGTCACGCTGCTATCGAATGCACGAATCGTGCGTGGTTGCTCGGCGCCACTCAATCGTTCAAGATCCAAATCACTTACGCCGAAGGGATCGGCCAGCGTCTGACGCACCAATCGCTGCAGCAACCAGCGTTGGTACACATGATTGCGAGGACGTTCAATCGAGGCACTGCAGGCCGCCAAATCCAAAGGACTACTGGCACAAAACAATCCATCCAGGGGCTGACGCGCTGGCTCGAGTCCGGCGGCAACACGTTCAGCTGGCGTTGAGAGGCAAGCATTGAGAAGCATGGTTCCCCCCAGGGAAAGCCCAGCTCCAAACAAGGGCAGCGATGTTCCTTCTGTGCTCAGGGTTCTGCAGAGCTGTCGCGCCCGATGCAACACGGGAAGAAGGTCGCTATTGCACTGGGCCGCATAGGTGCCACCCGCCAGATGTCGGCCAGGATCAGCTCCGCGCATATTGAGGCGCAGCACCGCAAAACCCTGTGTTCCAAGGGCTACACCAAGCCTGCGCACACCTTCGCGACGACTGGATCCCCCAAGACCATGGAGTATGACCACCACTGCCTTTGGCTCTGGCGGGCAATCAAGGAAAGCGAGCAACGCACCAGATCCTGCTGCACCGCTGCTCAGGGCAGGCACTTGGATCTCAAGGGGTTGACCCTGATCGATCGGCAAATCCACGGGACGGAGCGTGTCCCTCAAGGTTTGAAGATCGCCTCCCCACCAGGGCAGACGCTGTTCAAATGGAGCAACCCCCAGTTGCTTGAGCAGCTGAGGGTCTGGGTGTGGATCAGGCCAGCTCACAGGCGAATCTATTTCTTACCGACACCTAACTCCTTGAGCTCTCCCAGCAGATCTCCAAGCACCTTCTTGGCATCGCCAAACACCATGGAGGTGTTGCTCAGTTCAAACAGGTCATTTTTAATACCCGAATAACCAGCACTCATGCCTCGCTTCACCACAAACACGGTGCGAGCCTGCTGAACATCCAGGACAGGCATGCCATAAAGCGGTGAATTGGGATCGGTCTTGGCCTGGGGATTCACCACATCGTTGGCACCCAAAACGAGCACCACATCAGTGGCAGGAAAGTCAGGGTTGATCACATCCATTTCCTTGAGCTGCTCGTAGGGCACATCGGCCTCAGCAAGAAGCACATTCATGTGACCGGGCATCCGGCCCGCCACAGGGTGAATGGCGTAGGCCACTTCAATTCCAGCGGCTTCGAGAGAGCGGGTCACTTCCCTCAGAGTGTGCTGGGCTTGGGCCACAGCGAGGCCATAGCCAGGAACGATGATCACCCGTTCTGCCGCTTCAAGACTGAGGGCGCACTCTTCAACACTGCAACTGGTGATGTTGGTGTATTCGCCACCACCAGCGGAGGCGGTGGAAGAAGCGCCAAGCGCCCCGCCAAATAGCACCGACACCAGCGAGCGATTCATGCCTTTGCACATCACCTGGGTGAGGATCAAACCGGCAGCGCCCACCATGGCGCCAGCAACGATCAGCAGCTGACTGCCCACAACGAAACCAGCAGCAGCTGCAGCCACGCCGGAATAGCTATTCAAAAGGGAGATCACCACGGGCATATCGGCTCCGCCGATCGGCAGGGTGACGCCAACTCCCAGCAGCGCAGAGGCCGCAACCAGCAGCCATAGGCCGCTGCCACCGTTGCGGATCATCTCCACCGCGGCGATCAAAGCCACCACCGCCAAAGCAATGTTCACCACATGGCGCGCCTTGCTCTGCATCCATGGAGGAGTAGACAGCCAGCCCTGGAGCTTGGCCATCGCCACGATCGAACCGGTAAAGGTGATCGATCCCACAAACACCGAAATCACAATCGAGACCACAGCCACGATCCCGGTGGCATCCAATGCAGCTGGATAGAGAGCAGCTGCAAGGGCAACAAGCAACGACGACATGCCGCCACAACCGTTGAATAAGGCCACGACCTCCGGCATGGAGGTCATCGGCACGCGCTGAGCAATGATCGCTCCAAGCACACCACCAACGGCCGTACCGGCAAGGATCCAGGCCCAAGCCTGGGCATTAAGGCTGGGCTGTCCGAGATAGCTTCCGAGCAGTCCGATCACCGCCAAACCCATCGCCACGGCAGCCAATTGATTGGCTCCACGCGCAGAACGCACCTTGGATAGCCCCTTGATGCCGAAGGCCAACAGCAGAACCGCAATCAGATCGATCGCGTATTTAAAAAAATCAGACATCAGCTTTTCTCCTTACGGGCGGGCTTGCGGCTGAACATGGCCAGCATTCGATCGGTGACGAGGAATCCGCCAATCACATTGAAAAGAGCAAATCCAAGGGAGATCGAACCGAGCACCAGCAATGCCTGATTGCCATCCGCCTTGATGATTGCCGTGAGTGCGGCCAACACCGTGATGCCCGAAATCGCATTCGCACCACTCATTAGTGGCGTGTGCAAGGTGGGGGGCACTTTGCCGATCAGTTCAAGGCCTAAGAGGCTGCCTAACAACAGCACCCAGAGAAATTCAACGAAATTCGCATCCATTTAGTTAGCTCCAGGGGTAAGAACATCGCCACGGCGAATGCTGCCGTCATGAGCGATCAAACAACCAGCAATGAGCTCGTCTTCGATGTCGAGCGTGAGCTGGCCGTCTTGAAGGGTGGGCTGCAGCAAGGCCAAAAGATTTCGCGCGTACAACGAACTGGCGTGATTCGGGACGCTGCAGGGAAGTTCGTTCGCACCAATCAGCTTCACCCCTTTGCGGTTCACGGTTTGGGACGGAACGGTTTCAGCACAGTTTCCGCCTTGTGCCACGGCCAGGTCCACCACCACCGATCCGGGACGCATGCGATCAAGCATGTCCTCACTAATCAAGCGTGGGGCTCGCCTACCAGGCACTTGGGCTGTACAAATCGCCACGTCAGCCTGGGCGAGCTGGTCGGACAGCTGTTGTCGCTGCGCGGCCAGAAACGCATCCGAGGCTTGCTTGGCATACCCGCCCGACTCAGCTGGCTTGTCCTCCATCTCCGGAGGATCGATGAAACGGGCTCCAAGCGACTCCACCTGCTCTTTAACAGCAGGGCGAATGTCGCTCACGTAAACAACCGCGCCCAAACGGCGAGCGGTTGCAACGGCTTGGAGACCTGCAACACCAGCACCCAAAACCACAACCCTGGCGGGTTGGACCGTGCCTGCTGCCGTCATCAGCATCGGGAAATAGCGATCCAATGCCGCAGCGCCAATCAGCACGGCTTTGTAGCCAGCGATGTTGGCCTGGGATGAGAGCACATCAGCTGACTGGGCACGACTGATACGAGGCAGAAGCTCAAGGGCCATGGCTGAAAGACCACACCCCTTCAACGCTTCCGACAGTTCGTGATTGCCATAGGGGGCCAACATCCCAACCACCAGAGCACCCCGTCGCAAGCGACTGAGCGATGCCGGACTAGGGCTTTGCACACAAAGCAAAACGTCGGCCTGACCCCAGGCTTGAGCCTCTCCTGGAGCAACCAAATCGGCTCCAGCACTGGCGTAAGTCTCGTCTAGAAAACCGGAGGACACTCCGGCACCACGCTCTACAGCTACGGAGCAGCCGAGGGCTATGAATTTTTTAAGGGTCTCGGGTGAAGCAGCTACACGGGTTTCAGCCGCTGCGCTTTCAATCGGGATAAGGAGTCTGGGCAAGTTCGTTGTGCCGCCACCCGGGTGAGATTACGGGGTCGTCGCTCCAGAAACGCATCTTTTCTGTAGAAGCTGACTTAGTAAAGCAGCTGTGGCCAATTAGAGAATTCTGTCTATAAGCCCATGGGTCTCTCCGCATGCGCCGCTTGTTGATTCAGGAGCTCGTCGAGGGAACCTTTGACGAAGCCTCAGATGATCACCTGCGCAGCAACGCCGTGCGACAGCTAATCGAAGACGAAATCCTGACGATGCTCCAGACAAGAAAACGGCCATGTTGGAGCGAGTGGTCGCTTAGCTCACCGCTGCGGCTGGCGGCGATCAGCAACGGGCGCAAAACGCCGCAGAAGCAGGATTAATGAAAGTAGAACGCTTCCTCTACAACCACAGCGAATCCCTTTAATTCACGGTCTCAACCCCGGTTAAAACAGCGGAAGGAGTTCCTGCTCAACCGCCTGCACCAGGGGCCATTGCCTCTGGTGCTGCAACCAACGCAGCCTCAAGATCAAGGGATCGATGTCACATTCCAGGGGCCAGCAATGCTCCAGCTGTTGGCGCTGATCAGGATTGGATGGGTATCGAGGACGGCTATTGGCCATAGCGGCAGGGGGCCGGAAACCCCAAGAGCTGTTGGCTGGAAGCTAAGGGTGGCGTCAACGGATGGAATGGTTAGAAAGACCTAACTTTCGCGGCTGACCGATCGCACTTCCCTCGTTTCAGCTCCCAGGAGACGGCCCGCGAGGCAAGATCCAACCCCGTCAGTGGCAACAGCAACTCGTCCAGCTGCTGCGCAGACGACTGGAGCCAGAAGCAAGTCACGGGCGCGATGTGCTGATCCATGCAGGACCTGGTGCCGGCAAGACCCTGGGGGCCCTGCTCGGATTCCAGGCCATGCAGCAAGAGGGGAAGCTGAAGTGCTTTTTGGTGATGTGTCACCGCACATCGATTCTCAGCCAATGGCGCACATCAGCCGAACGGCTGGGGCTACGCCTCGAGCACTGGAATGAAGCGAGCCCCAACATCCAGAGCCAAACCATTCAAAACGCCGATGGTTGGCTCGTGACCTACCAAGGGGCAGCGAGCCAGATCGAGGGGCTCAAACAGGCGCTCGAGCCATGGGCTGGTGATCAACTCTTAGCGATTGCGGATGAAGCGCATCACCTGGGCGTCGACCCGGACGAACCAGACGGTCCCGTTTGGGGACGCACGTTTTTAGAGCTCAGCAGCCAGGCTCGACTGAGGCTGGGACTCACAGGGACACCCTTTCGAGCCGACAACCTCGCCTTTTGTGCCGCGAGACGGATCCGGATCCAAGAGGGTGGTCAGTTGGTGGAACAGATCAGCCCAGACCTCTGCGTTGAACCTCGAGAGCTCATTGCGGCTGGCGATGTGCGACCACTGGAATTTCGCTTCCAAGACGGTTGGGTGGAACACAGTCGCACAGGGAAGACTGATCGCGATGTGTCACCACTCTCTGAGGAGGTGCGTGAAAGTTGGAGAGCACGCAATTTGCGTCGAGCGATTCATCTTTCCGATAGCAGCAGCATTGCTCAGCAACTCTTGATCAGGGCCAGGCGCAAGCTGGAGCAGGTGCGTGAACAACACCCGAACGCTGGCGGTCTTGTGATCGCCAAAGACATTGCTCACGCCCGATCGATTAGCTCCTTGCTGAGGGAACAGGGCGATCGAGTGGATTTCGTGCACTCGCAAGATCCAGAGGCGGCTGAACGACTCAGCAGCTTTCAAGAAGGTGGTGCCGACTGGCTTGTGAGCATCGACATGTGCGCCGAAGGCTTTGACGCCCCAAGGCTGCGTGTTGTCGCCTACCTCACCACTGTTGTGACCCGCAGTCGCTTCGTGCAGGGCATTACTCGCGCTGTACGGATGTGCAGCGCGAGGGCAGCCACTGAAGCGGTTCCAAGAGACCCGTCCTATGTGTTTGCGCCAGCAGACCCGTTGCTGATGAGCTACGCCCGCAGTTGGTCTCTTTCAGAGCCCTATCGGATTCAAGCCCAACAACCGGAAGCGGATTCCGATGAGCAGCTGCATTCCAGTTCATGGAGAGGTCCAAGCTTGCCCTTGGAAGCCGTTAACGATGGCGCCGGTGCTGTCATTCGACTCAGAACCCCGGAATTACCCAATTTTTTGCATCAATGAAAACTTCTCTGTAGAAATAAAAATGCGACGTTGTGCGAAATCACACACGATGTTGGCTCTCCAACAGGCAATGTGGTCTCTATCTGGGAGTCAGTCATGGACGCAGCACTTGAACGAAGAGTCAGTGTTGCCACCTGCTGGGCAACAACCAGAATCAAAGCCCTAGACAGCACTGAGCGCTACGAAGACAGCTACGCGTTGACCCAAGAATTCAGAGAATGGATCACATGTATCGGGGAAAGTCCGGAACTTTTTGCTGAATCTGTGATGAGCGTGGGTCAAGTTTCAGAAAAACGACACGGCCATGACCTCGAAGAAGGCTCAGTCGAAATCTGAATAAATTATTAATTCTTGCTTTTACGACACATAATTCCGCCCAAATCACACAACGCTGCGGATTAAAAACGAAGCGATTGCCAATAGAGCCCGTTTAAGTTCAATTCAAACTCAATACTCATAAGAAATGGCCGCGAGCGAGAACCTAGTGATCGTCGGATCCGGGCCGGCTGGGTATACGGCAGCTATTTATGCGGCAAGAGCCAACCTCAATCCGATCCTGATCACGGGATTTCAGCGCGGCGGGATCCCTGGCGGTCAACTGATGACCACCACGCATGTTGAAAATTTCCCCGGCTTTCCAGATGGGGTCCTAGGACCCGATCTGATGGATCTGATGAAGGCTCAGGCAGAGCGCTGGGGCACTCATCTGATCGAAGCCGACGCTGACGTGATCGACTTGAGCCAACGTCCTTACAGGATTGAGGCGGAAGGCAAAACGATCCAAACGCAATCGATCATCATCGCCACCGGCGCGAGCGCCAACCGCTTGGGCTTGCCTAGTGAAGATCGCTTCTGGAGCCAAGGAATCAGCGCTTGCGCCATTTGCGATGGCGCAACTCCCCAGTTCCGTAAGGAGGAGTTAGCGGTCGTCGGAGGCGGAGATTCCGCTTGCGAAGAAGCGGTGTATCTCACCAAGTACGGCAGTCGAGTGCATCTGTTGGTGCGTTCAGACCGCTTACGGGCCAGTGCGGCCATGGCTGACCGCGTTGAAGCCAATCCCCAAATCACGGTGCATTGGAACACCGAGGTGTTGGATGTTGAGGGATCGGACTGGATGAACGGCCTACGACTGCGAAACCGAATCAGCGGCAAAGAGGAAACATTGGCCGTGCGCGGAATGTTTTACGCCATTGGGCACACGCCCAACACAGATTTGTTTAGGGACCAACTGGATTGTGATCAAAGCGGTTACCTCGTCACCAAACCCGGCAGACCAGAGACCTCCTTGGAAGGTGTGTTTGCAGCGGGTGACGTTGCCGATGCGGAATGGCGACAAGGGATTACGGCTGCAGGAAGTGGTTGCCAAGCGGCCCTTGCCGCAGAACGCTGGTTAAGCCATCACGATTTGGCCACACTTGTGACTCGTGAGGCGGTTGAACCTCAAAAAGCCAATGCGCCACAAGCCATAGAAGCAACCACGGAAGCCACCTATGACGCCAATGCTGAATGGCAAAAAGGCAGTTATGCCCTCCGCAAGCTGTATCACGACAGCAACAAGCCCTTGCTCGTGATTTACAGCTCCCCAAGCTGCGGCCCCTGTCATGTGCTGAAGCCGCAGCTCAAAAGAGTGTTATCAGAACTGAATGGACAGGCTCAAGGCATCGAAATCGACATCGACGCCGATCAAGATATTGCCGAACAGGCAGGCGTCAGCGGCACCCCAACGGTTCAGCTGTTTTTTGACAAGTCACTACAACAGCAATGGCGCGGAGTGAAACAGCGCAGTGAATTCAAAGGTGCGATCGAGGCCCTTCTCAAGGGCCAATAACTCAAGAAACCGGGATTTAACGGCGGCGTGGGCCACCAGGACGATTCCCGCCTGGACGTCCACCCGGTGCACCTGCATTGCGCTCGCGGTAGGTGATCCGGCCACGGGTTAGGTCATAGGGGCTGATTTCCACCAAAACCTTGTCGCCTGCGAGCAGTTTGATGCGGAATTTCGTGAGCTTTCCGGCGGCTCGGCACAGGCACTGGTGACCAGCGGGCTGCTCCAGGGTTACGAGGTAAAACCCGTTCCCCTGCTCTTTTTCAATCACACCCGAGGTCTCAATCATTCGCCAAGGTCAACGTCGTCATTGACTTCAGTTTAGGAGGCCACCTCCAGCGCAATTCCACCATTGCGCGGTCACTCTCTTTAGGGTCTGAACATCTCCCAACAGCCATTTGATGCTCCCACCGCTTTCCCTCGACCTGGGCCTGTTGCTTATTTCTATTGGCGCGGTGAATCTCTGGCGTAACCGACAGAATGCGAATTAGCTTGTTTGCAAGTTATGGCGTGTTTCTGTGTCTGAATCAGCTCTGATTGCTTTCACATCTCTGGTTCAATCCGATTCTCAGCTGCGGGAACAGGTTCGCCAGGCATCTACTCCAGCCCATGTTGTAAATCTTGCTTCTGAGCAAGGGCATGTGTTCAACCAAGCCACACTCATGAAGATGCAAGCGGAGAAAACCAAGCATCTTCATGACGACCACCTCAACAACGCTTCCAGTTGGGGAGAAGCCCTACTGCTCTGCTTTGGAGCTCACAACTGACCCTTCTGCTGCATAAGCCCTATGGGGTTCTTAGTCAGTTCACACCTGAACCTCAGAGCCGCTGGGGATGCCTAGTTGAGTGGGTCCCAATTCCGAATGTTTACGCTGCAGGGCGCCTCGATGCCGACAGCGAAGGCTTGTTGTTACTTACCGATAACGGTCGGCTGCAACAACGCCTCACCGATCCTCGATTTGGGCACTGGCGACAGTATTGGGTTCAAGTAGAAGGTTGTGCGAACGACAGTCAACTGGGTCAACTCCAGCAGGGAGTGATGATTCAAGGGCGCTTAACCCTGCCTGCAAAAGCAAGGGTGCTGTCGGATCGCGAGAGACAAACGATCGGCGATCGCAACCCGCCGATTCGGGAACGTCGCTCGATTCCAACCTGCTGGCTTTGTCTTGAACTTCGCGAAGGACGCAACCGCCAAGTGCGACGGATGACCGCAGCCGTGGGTCTACCCACACTCAGGCTGATTCGTCATTCCATCGACTTAATGGATGGAGACACAACATTGAGTCTCAAAGGCCTTAGTCCAGGGATGTGGCGAGAGGTTACGGGCGCGGAAGATCAACGCCTACAGCGGCTACTTAGCCGTTCGGCAACGCACCGGTCAGGGTGACCGCGCGAAATTCAATTCCCTCAACAACTCTCCAGGGAGTTTCAGAGCGTTCGGCGTACTGAACCTGCTCAAACCCCAGCGCTCGGAAATCCTCCAAAAAAGCCTCTTCTAACCAGGCGCCGCTGATACAGCCACTCCAAAGCTCAGCGTCCTGCTGAAGAGCCATCGGCACTTGACGATCACAGACGATGTCGCTGATTGCAACGCGACCAGCAGGCCGAAGCACGCGCCTGATGTTCTGCAACAGCTGCTGACGCGCGGATGGATTCACCAGATTCAGCACGCAGTTGCTGAGAACTACATCAACACTGGAATCGGCAACCAGGAGCTCTCCCTGAGCATTGGTGGCATCAAGCGCCTCAATCGCACCCTCAAGAAAGCAAACATTGGCGTAACCAATGCGCTCTGCCACCACGGGAGCAGCAGAACGCGAGAGGGTCAGCATGTCCGCATTGCGGTCAACACCAATCACTTGACCTGTTGCCCCAACCACCTGAGCACAAATAAAGGCATTTTTTCCGCTTCCACTACCGAGGTCCAACACCGCATCTCCAGACCGCACCCAACGGGTGGGGTCACCACAGCCATAATCCCTTTCCACCACTTCTTGGGGGATGGCTTTCAGCAAGGAAGGATCAAACGCCACTGGAGTGCAGAGGCAAGCTTCTTGTTCCGCTGCAGCAGCGCCATACCGGTCTTCTACCGCCTGCGTTTGATCCAGGGAAGAAGGAGTGGGACCGCAACAAGACGACATCGGCAACAGCGCAGAAGTGCCCCCATTCTGAACAGGGCATACCCGTAAAGAGAGGCTGCCCCTAACTCAGCACATCCTGCAGTTCACGAACGGTTTGCCATTGCCCGTAGTAGTAATTGGCGCTGGCACGACGATCGGTATCTTCAATGCCATCAAAGGCATCAAAACCAACGCTTTGCCAGAGCTCATGACCACAGGCTCGATTGAGCTCGGTTTCCGCTTCTCGGGCGAGATTATCGAGGCGTCGCTGAAGATTTTTGACTTGGGCGACAGACATGACAACGATCCAACAACAAATCGATCCTAACGAGCGGATAGTACAAACAAACCACTATTTCCGTCAAGGTGGCTAGAAGGGCAGCTTTTTCTTGGCGTTCTTGTCGAGATCGGCCTCCATATCCTTGAGGCGCTTCAAGATCGTGTCGTAGTACTCACGGATATAGGTCTCCATCTGCGTGGTTTGATCGAGGTCTAGGCCGAACGTTCGATAACTAGCCTCCATCGGGGCATCAAGGGAGCCCCCGCCACCGGTGACATCAGCAAAGGCAAGGCGCTCTGCCACGTTTACGGCCGGTTCAAAGAATGAACAGATGCCTTGCATCAGATTGAGCAAGGCTCCAGGCACGCGAAACACCCTTGCCGAGCGAGAACTCGCCAGTTCACAGAGCTGAATCACCTCTCCGGTATTCCAGGCTTTGGGACCTACGACGGGGTAGGAGCATCGAATCGTTTCTGGAAGTTCGACGGCGGCAACAGCAAAACGAGCCATGTCTTGCGTGTTCATGTAAGCGATCGGGGTTGGACTACCACTCACCCAGACCGTTTGACTTTCCAAAATTGGAATCGCAAATTGACTGATCACGCCCTGCATGAACGCCGCTCCTTGCAGGATTGTGTAGTCAAGATCTGACTCTTCAAGCAAACGCTCGGTGCAGTGCTTGATGTCCATCAAAGGGACATTGCGGTGATTCGCAGCACCCAGGAGGGAGAGGAACACGAACCGCTTCACATCGGCCTTCTCACAAGCCCTGAGCAGGTTGAGCTTTCCTTCCCAATCAGTCACATAAATGCTGTTGGGGTCTGTTGGCCGGCTGGTGGCAGCATCGATGACCGCATCCATGCCATCTAGTGCGTAATCAAGGCTGGCCGGCTCTAGCAGATCACCTCGCGTGAGCTCACAACCCCATTCCTGTAGGAAGGCTGCCTTTCGAGGTGAGCGCACTACGCAACGCACTTTATGGCCAGCATCAACCGCTTGTTTCGCGATTTGACGACCAAGCGTTCCTGTCCCACCAACCACCAGAACCTGCATCGGGTCAGTCATTGCAAGCGTCGAGCCTAAAGGGAGCAAAGGCCAGGCGCGCCGATCAGTCGCCTTGAAGTTTCAAAAGCAAGGCACCACCAGCAAGGCCCACGGGAATCAACACCCAGAACACGACAGCAATTCCGAAAATTTCCGAAGCCATGAAACGGGATTCACAATCAACATCTATTTAACGATCTTTCCCGTCAAATTCGCTGCATCGTCGTAACAAAATGCCGAGAGGGGCATTGGTTCGCACCTGACCAGCCATCACACCACTCACGGAGGCGCTGTGCCCGGAGGCACGAAGCGCGGCAACCAAAGGTTCGATAGCTGGTGGCCCTTTGAGCTGAAGGCGTCGGGATAATTCACCCGTCGACCAGCAACAGGCCGGTTGACCTGGATCCGCCAGTAAGCCGTCGAGCATCCGCCTGCTGCGAGGGGCAAGGGTTCGGTCTTGGCCCTCGCTCAACCCAAGGCTCGAGGCTGCATCCAAGCCAGCACTGATCTCCAATAGGCCATTGATCTGGGAAACATCCTGAAGCGGACCAATCCAGAGCGGACCACTCACCGCCCAGCGCCCGCAGCCATCGGTACAGGCGCAGGGTCTCCAGCCCTGCAGGTCCAACATCGCTTGCAACGCCTGATCACCGCAGCGATCGCAACGGGCTAGAAAGCCCAGCTGCTGCTCCTCACCCGAACGGATCCGCTGGCGCATCCGCACCGCTACACGAAACGTGCGGCCATCGCTGAAGCTGAACAAGGGATCAAGACCGCGTCCCAGCAGCCAAGCCTCACGGGCGATAGCAGCCAATTGCAGACGCAACGCCAGCTCCCAACTCGATGGGTGAGCACGAGCCGCTGCTCCAAACCGACGCACAGCCGCAAACCGGTCATGCCCCGTGGGAGAGCGACCGTCGGTGCTCGCAACTAACAGCACACCTCCAAAACGCATCGCCTGGAGCGTGGACTGGAGCAATGCATTCGGGCAGCCAAAAGGATCGAGATCGATCAAATCAAAAAAACGATGCTCGAGGTAGGCCTCGCGCAGCAGCCGCTCCGCCGGTTGATGGCTCAGCTTGATCGAGACACCATCACAGGTTTGCAATGGTTCGAGATTGGCGGCTAGCAGGGGCCCACGCTCTTGGTCCCCGTCATTCACCCAAAGCTCCACAGGCTGATGGGACGCCCCCTTTGCCTCCAGTCCCCAGCGCAGTGAACGGATCCCGCAGCCAGCCATAAGGTCAAGCCAGCGCAGGGGATGATCCCTAGAGGCCCCCAGCAAAGTTGAAGCAGCTATCAAGACGGAAAAATCTCGCGCCGGTCTGGAGTCGGGACGAAAGAAACCACCCCCGGTCTGCACCGACGCCAACCCTTCGCGATAGTGAACGTTCAACTCCGTCAGGCGTGTGCACGCAACTGCTCTTCAGCCTGCCTCCAATGGTGCCGATTGGGGCGAAAGCGCGGAATGGATCTGGAAGGGTTATCGCTGTCACTGGCGCGTGCTCGGAGATCCCAAAGCTCCCGCGATGGTTCTGCTGCATGGGTTCGGCGCCAGCAGCAGCCATTGGCGTCACAACGCAGCGCCTCTCTCAGAGGCTGGATATCGGGTCTACGGACTTGATTTGATCGGTTTCGGCCGCTCCGAACAACCAGGCCTTCATCCCCACATCCGCTTGGACAACCGTCTCTGGGCGAGGCAGTTGGCAGCCTTTCTGGAACAGGTCGTACAACAACCCGCTGTGTTGGTAGGCAATTCCCTTGGAGGCCTCACCGCACTCACCACTGCGGCCTTTCGTCCTGAATGGGTCAGAGCCGTGGTTGCGGCGCCGCTGCCGGACCCTGCTCTCATGCAGCCGTTGCCGCAACGACAGCCACGCCATCTGCGCCAACTCAAAAGACGCACGGTGGGGCTGCTCTGCCGATTACTGCCTCTAGAACTCATCGTTCCCTTGATCAGCCGCACAGCTCTGCTGCGCATGGGCCTCCAAGGGGCCTACTACCGCTCGATTCGCTCCGACCGGGAATTGCATCAGCTGATTGCTAGCCCAGCCCGTCGCCCTACCGCCGCACGCAGCCTCCGTGCCATGAGCGTTGGCATGGCCTTACGCCCACGCGGGGCCACGGCACCAGCATTACTGGAGCGGTTAGCCGGGCATGACCAACCCGTTCCTCTCCTGCTGGTATGGGGCAGGCAAGACCGATTTGTGCCCTTGATGATCGGCAAAAAACTGCAGCAACAGCATTCCTGGCTGAAGCTGCGCGTGCTCGAGGGAAGTGGGCATTGTCCCCACGATGAAAGCCCCGAACACTTCCATCAAGAGCTTTTGCGCTGGCTGGACCTTAATTTAGGAAGAACAAGCGAGCTGGAAGCAAAGCAACGGGCATGAAGCACACCCTGTCCGTCCTGGTGGAGGACGAATCCGGCGCACTGAGCCGCATCGCCGGCCTCTTCGCTAGACGCGGCTTCAACATCGACAGCTTGGCGGTAGGTCCTGCTGAAACCAACGGCCAGTCACGGCTCACCATGGTGGTGGAAGGCGACGAACACACCCTGCAGCAAATGAGCAAGCAGCTCGACAAGCTGGTCAACGTGCTTCAGGTGCTCGATCTCTCGCAATTGCCTGCGGTGGAAAGGGAGCTGATGCTGATGAAGGTGTCAGCTCCGGCAGAACAGCGAGGCGCCATTCTTGAGTTGGTGCAGGTCTTCCGCGCCAAAGTGGTGGATGTTGCCGATGACGCTCTAACCCTTGAAGTGGTTGGGGATCCGGGCAAATTGGTCGCCCTAGAACGCCTGATGGCTCCCTACGGAATCCTGGAGATTGCCCGTACCGGAAAAGTCGCCCTAGAGCGCGCTTCAGGGGTGAACACCGAATTGCTGAAAGCCGCCATCAGCGGCGGGCGAGTGCCCGCTTGATGGCTGACATCAAAGTCCTGGGGTGAGCAGCTTTGCTTTGAGCAATTTGTCGTCCTGTTCGATCGCGTCCACCACATCCAAGCCATCGGTTACACGACCGAAAACCGCATATCGACCATCCAGCTCAGGCAAAGGTTTCAGGGCCATATAAAACTGGGCGCTGGCCGAATCAGGGGATTGGGAGCGAGCCATGGCAAGGGCTCCACGCTCATGGCTCAACTTGAGCTGCTGCAGATCGCTGGGATTGGTGCTCTGGCGGCTGTAGCGCGGCTCATCTTCATTTTGATACGACAGCTCAAGGGGAATGAATCGCGCCTGCCCACTATCTGGATCGATAAAACTTCCCTGGCCGTATTGAGATTTCAAGGTGCTGGGATCGCTGGATGCAGGGTCGCCGCCTTGCACAACAAAGGGAACCGGCTCACGAATCACCCGGTGGAACACGGTGCCGTCGTACACACCTCTTTTGACAAGATCCACAAAATTGCCGGCCGTAACGGGGGCCGCATCACCATCAAGTTCAAGCTTGACCACCCCGCGGGTGGTCGTGAGCTCAACTTCTGCCTTTCCTTGAAGACAGGGACTACTGGCCTGGCTGCAGCCCATAGGGACTGAAGCCGTTGACGCTGTATTGGACTGAGAGCAACCAACAAGAAGTGGCAAGCAGACAGCAAGAGATAAAAGCGTCCGCATGATTGAGCGCTGCATAAGAGGAAAGAAGATCAAAGCCCTTCGAGATTCACACCTAAGAAACGAGCCAACTCGGCTCCGTCCTGTTCCAACTGGGCCAGGGGGAGGGGTTCGCCAACGCGAGTGAGGGGCATGTCTCGTCTTCCGCGAACACGAAGCGAAACACGGCGTCGCGTGTTGAAGCCATCCCTCACCTCAACTTTCACCGCCTGGATGTCCTTGATCGGAATTTCAACGCTGATCGGCTTACGAAAGCCACGCCTCGAGATTGTCACCACACCTGCGGAACGATCAAAACGGTTGCTACCTGAGCCGACATTGATCGTGATCACGGCCCAGAGATAGGTGGCGAGAAGGGCTGCCGCAAGGCTGTACAGCCCCATAACCAATCCCTGAGGAACAAATACCAGGCCAGCGGGGTGACCCAGCGGGAGGAGATCCCTACCCAGATAACTGGAGAGAGAAGCAAACAAAAAGCCAATACCGCCAATCGTCACCATCAAGGCAACAAGAATGTTCGAAAGTCGGCGCGAGCCAAGGACGGGTTGTTCGAGCAGTTCAGCGGCCATCAAAGCCCAAAATCAAAGGTCATTTTGGACTGCGAAGCCAATCAGCTGAGCCCGCTACAAAGCATTGCTACGGAACGAGGACTCAAATCGAAAGAAACCCAGAAGATGCATTCCGATACAACGGGTTTCAGCTGAGCCATATAAGCCCCGAACGACCCAACAAGATTGTTAAGGTCGCCAGGAACCCAATGCATGCGGGTTAACCGCAACATTCAATTCATGACGATCGCTGCAGGTCGCATGCCGCAGCGGGGATGGTTCGACGTCCTCGATGACTGGCTCAAACGCGACCGATTTGTTTTTGTCGGCTGGTCCGGCATTCTCCTTCTTCCCACGGCCTACCT
>Ga0257106_1000393_pt1 | contig 26321 bp, 13 predicted proteins | sample LP_taG_3_FD_190177 | JGI IMG/M metagenome (GOLD analysis project Ga0257106, IMG submission 190177) | Marine microbial communities from Northeast Subartic Pacific Ocean, Canada - LP_J_2011_P26_10m | ecosystem: Environmental > Aquatic > Marine > Oceanic | place: Canada: Northeast Subartic Pacific...
AACGACTCCCCCATCGCCTCGCCCACTAATTGCGTTTGCACGTCCAAGCTTTCAAACTGCTTCTCAAACTTCTCCATAGTCATCGCCGCTTTCTCGATGTCGTTCACTTTTAGCGACAGGTCCAGTTCTTTCACCACTTTTTGCATCGCTTCGTTCACCGAATTCATCTTCGCTTGCGTCTCCAACCTTGAAACGACCGCGTCCAAACGGCTCGCCAGTTGGAGTAAATTTAACTGTTCGTGTTTTTTCCTAATCGCGTCCGTGGCGTAGATTTTGGCGCCTTCCGTGTTGCCATTTTTCATGGCGAGTTTACACTTTGACTTTAAATTCGAATCGTCTTTGAGACATTTTTGGGCGGATCGATTGAGCGATTTGGCCGTGAATTTCAAGTTGAATATTTGGTCCAACAAGCGAGTCTCGGCGCGCTTTTTCGGGTTTATGAGGTCGAACAAACCCATTATTATTGTATTGTGTTATTATTGTTGTTGTTGTAGTACTTTATTCTTAGTATGTGCGTGTGTGTGTGTGGTTCTCGTATATATAAAAGTGGAGATTTGTTTGTTGTGGGTGCCTTTAACTGCTCTCAAACGGAAGCGTTTACGACGATGCGTTTCGCGCAAAAGCTAAATGTGTACTAGTACGACTATGATATTATTCATTTAAACGCTACTAAATATCGCCAGGGTGGAAAACGTCGTCGTAAGTGGCACCAATAATCCGTTCGCTTTCCTTCCACAACCTGGCCCAGTTTTCCTGGTCCAAGCTGAACGCGTTGGACGAACGAAAGGCGTGTTCTCCCGGTTTCCCTTCGTTGGAAAGTTCCGAGGAATATTTACCGCCCTCGTCGTTTTCCAACGCTTCGCTCGTGGCGACGAAGATTTGTCCTCGCGCGCCTTCCGGCGGGTTGATTAATCGACCGGCTTCGCGTAAGTTGACGTACCAATCGATGGGTAAATTTCGTTGGAGCTCGGTATCTACCACTCCCGGGTGAACGCAATACGCTTGAATCTTCGAGCCTATTTTTCGCAGTTTTCTTTGTAACTCGTACGTGAACAAAACGTTCGCCATCTTCGTCCTCCCGTACGTGATCCACCCCCAACCGGGATACCCGAACACGCCTTCCGAGTTCAAGTTGAAAAAATCGACGAACCCCCACTCGTGCGCGACGGACGCCACGTTCACCACTCTCGGCTTCCTCTCCGGATATCGCTTCTCCGTTTCCAGCATCAGCGGTAACAGCTCTCTCGTCAACGCGAAGTGACTCAAATGGTTCGTCTGCATCTGCAACTCATTCGCGTCCTCCGTGAGCGTTTTTTCCGGAAGCGCCATCACCCCGGCGTTGTTCATCAACACGTCTAATCGGTCGTATTTCGATTTAAACTTCTCCGCGAATGCGCGCGTCGATTTGAACGAGGCTAAATCGCATTCCATCACATCCACAGAAGGGTTTATTCCGCCTTCTTTTCCTTCATCGTCTAAAAATAATCCGACGTCTCGCATCGCCTTCTGTCCTCTTTCGATGGACCGACAGGCGATGACGACGGAATACGAGAACTCTTTTTCTTTTCCGTTTTCGTCGTCCGTATTCATCGATAAAGCGGCAATTTTCTTCGCGCTGATGCACCCTAAGCCGGTGTTCCCTCCGGTGATGACGACGACTCTTTTAGTATTCTTGTTCTTGTTCGTATTCGTAGTAATAATAGTCTCCGTCTCGCTGATGGATGACGACGACATCGGATGAACGAATCGTTTGTGTCGTCGTTGCCGGACATCAAAAGCGCTCGAACTTTTGCTCGAAAGCGAGACAGAGCGGGAGTTTTGGGAAAGAAAAGAGGAGGACGGCATCCTCGTTTCTCTTTTCAATGTATGTGTAATGTATATCTAGTACTAGATAAAGCGGCTTAATTTATGAACACATTTGGTGCATTTTTCTTGGAGTGCTCAAATCGTCATTTTACGCGACATCTTCGACAACACTTCACGTTTACGCACAAAACGACGTAAACCAACGAAACTCAATTCCACGAGATGAACGAGGAAGTGAAAATCTCCGAGCGATTACTGTACTCGCGTTTAAAAAGTATTTTCGCGTGTAACTGTGCATCAAAATAAGCGTCTAATTTAGAGGCGATATTTTCCTCATTAGTAGGGAAAAGAGATATTCATTCATGTGTACGCGTTTGCGATGATGATGATGATATTTTCGCACGATTGACGGCGTTTAAATGATTTGAACATGACTACCTGGTCGTCGGTCGTCCCGTCTTCGGTCTCGCAAACGCTCACGTTGCGAGAGAGTGTCTCTCATTCATCATCATCCACAGCGCAACAAGTTGTGAATAAAATCCGATTCAATCACACCGGAGACTACGCGGTGATATGCAAAAACCGAGCGCTGTTCCTCGTCAACCCGAAAACAGATTTATGCTTGAAAACGTACGAAGGTGCGCACGCGAGGGAAGTGCGAGACGCGTCGAGTTCTCGAGATAATTCGAAACTGGCCTCAGTTGGGGGCGATAAAGGCGTGTTCGTCTGGGACGTGAAAACAGGGCAAACGGTTCGCAGATTTATCGGACACGACGCGTTCGGAGTGAACTGCGTGAAGTTCTTACTCGGTGCTTCAAACGAGGAGAGCGTGATTGTGTCGTGCGGGTTCGATCGATGCGTGAAGTTTTGGGATTTACGGTCGAATAGGCAACACGAGGCGATGGAGACGGTTGGATCCCAGTTTAGCGACGCCGCGATGGATTTGACTCTGAGCGGAGGGAGAGGAGGAGGAAAAACGAACGAAGTGACCGCGTGTTCGATCGACGGAACCGTGAGAACGTTTGATATTCGCAAAGGTGAGTTACGCGTGGACACTTTGTTCGGCCAACAACCGGTCACTGCGGTTGAAAACAGCGCAGACGATAGGTTGGTACTCGCCACGCTGCCGAAAACAGTCGCGCTCATGGACAAAACCACAGGTGAAGTGTTACAAACCTTCTCTGGATTCAACAACGACCAAAACGTCGTTTTACGCGCGACGTTTACCCCGGACGATCGATATATCGTCCTCGGCGACGCCGTCGGCGACATTTGCATATGGGACGTGCTCTCGAACGAGACTTTGAATTCCCAACCGCAGCGAATACCAAACGCGCACGCGAAATCCATATCCAACGTCTGTTTTCATCCGTCCGAAGCGTCTTTCGGCGGAAAAGGCGGAGGTGGTCGTAAAAAACATCTCATGCTTTCCTGCGCCGCCGACGGTCTCGCCAAGTTCTGGTCTTAAAAAAAAGCCTTTGTCGTCGTCGTCGTCGTCCTCGGTCGTCGTTCCACCAAAAGCGTTTGAATAAGAATACAAATTAGAGATGGATTTAGATTAAATAAAAAATCGTAGATAACAGAATGGAAGCTTTTCATTCTTAAAACGCGTCGTCGTCGTCGTCAAAGTTGTTGTACTTGTCGTTGTTCTTCTGCGCGCTCTAAAACATCCGCGCTTCCTGTTTTTCCCTCACTTTTTTGGTTGCTCACTACACACAAATTCTTCTTCTTTCACATCACATCACACTTCCCGCGTTACTACTGTGCTTTCCGAGAAGAAGAAGAGTGAGAACGAGAAGGACAGCAAACGACGCGTTATATATACACACAAAAACACACACAGAGAGAGAGAGACTGAGAGCTTCTGAACGAGACAGAGAGGAAAGAAATTGGAATTGAAGACACAGGCGACCTTTGGCACCAAAAGCGGACCTTTTGGATAAATTGGAACCCTTGAGTTGTTGTTGTTGTTTACGAAAGAGCAGACATCATTCGAGAGAGGACAGGAAAAGGAGCGAATAAAGGTGTTTGAAATAGAGAATACGGTGTTTTTAAGCGCGTGAGTGTTCTGTCTGTCTTGCGAAGATGACCTCGTACTTCCGCTCGCTCGCCTTCGGCATACACGGGTACAGTCAGTACACCAAAGATGGATTCGCGAAAAATATCAAAGATGAAAACTCGGACGCGGATGATGAGAAGGACTGCTTGAAAAGAGATTTAACGAACATTTCGGTTTTAATAACCGGCGCGAACGGAGGGATAGGGTTTGCCACCGCAGTCGCGCTGGCGAGAAGAAACGCGACCGTGCACCTCCTGTGTCGATCCATGCAGCGAGGCGAGAAAGCGGTGAAGGAGATTCTGGACGCGGTGGCGAGAGAGCGAGGCGGAGGAGGAGGAGGAAGACCAGTATCGCAGTGTAATTTGCATTTACACGTCTGCGACGTCGGCTCGAACGTGGAAGTGCGCGCGTTTGTGGAGGAGTTCACGAGATCTGGGCATCAGTTGCACGTGTTGGTGAACAACGCGGCGACGTTGAGCACTTCGGAGGCGATCGAGAGAAGCGTGGACGGATACGAGACTTCTTTCGCGGTGAATACGCTCGGTACGCACTTGCTGACGAGCTCGTTGCGACCGGTTTTAGGGAGGACGAGCGAGTCGCAGAGAAATAGCAGCGTCAGCGGGAGGAATGGTGGGTATTTTGGAAGCATGAGTACGAACGGAGGAGGAGGGGACGGCGGGAGTCCGGGGTCTATTTTGTTAGACGGCGAAAGCGGGAAACTAAACGCGTTGACGTACGTGCCGAGAGTGATCACGGTATCGTCGGCGGGAATGTTGGCGGAAGAGTTGGTGATTGACGATTTAGAATACACGAAACCGAAAAAGTATTCGGGCGTATCGCAATACGCGCGAGATAAGAGACGTCAGGTGGCCTTGACCGAAAGATGGGCGCGACTGGAAGCGGAGAAGAAACTGCCCGGAAGTTGGTCGCCGGAGAAAGAAGTCGCGAAAAGTAAAAAGGATACTAGAAAAGAAGTTAATAACGATAATCGCAGCAATAGCAGCAGCAAAAAAGGAGACGCGGTAAAGCGCGTCCCGGACATCGTGTACGTTTCCATGCACCCGGGGTGGGTGGACACGCCTGGCTTGCGTTCCTCGTTACCTGGATTTTACAACTCCATGAAAGGCAAACTTCGAACGCCGGAACAAGGCGCGGACACGATCGTGTATTTGATCTGCCTAGAAGCCGCGAAACTGGAACCTGGTGCGTTTTACTTCGACCGAAAACCAACCGCGAAACACATCAAGATGGGATTCACGCAATACTCGGAAAAAGACGTGGAAAAATTGGCGAAGAAGTTGGACGCCATGGCGTGCGAAGCGAGCGTGCACGGCAGCTTTCGCAACGGAAGAAATTTCCATCAAACGCACGCCGCAGGTGAATGGCGACCGAAGAAATCATCTGATTCTCGTAGCAAAAGTGGCGATGGCGTTGGAATCGCGGGTGAGAGAACGAGAAACGGCGTCGGCGCGGACGGCAAGGACACTAGCAACAACGAAAACAAAAACAAGAACAACAAAATAACCAACCAACTCTTTCGCCCGAGATCCATCGGCGACGACTTTGAAGGGTTGGACGGCGACGACTCAATTGAGAACGAAGTATTCACGCCCAGGAAATGGCACGGATTTAACATTCGATGACAGCATGATATTCTTTCTATTAGCTCTCTTTTTGTACATATAATAATCAGACTACTACTGCATGTGTAATTCTTCTTGGTTTACAACATTATTCGCGTTATTTCTGCTACTACTAGTAATTCATTCTTTTCTACATCAATACATTGTTTTTTTATTCACCGAAGGATTCGGTAAAAGCATCTTGCGATGCATCTTTTGGTGCGTCTTTAGTGGTTGTTCCGTCGCGTCTCTTCTCTTGCCGAGCTCGGCGAGCTTCTGCGCGCGTTCTCGTTCGTTCCCGAGCAACGAATACTTACTGAACCACTCGTCCAACTCGTCGCCGTCCGTGGATTGGTTCAATCGGTCTTGCTCGTCCTCGAAATCGTATCGATGGTGGCCCATGTACGCCTCGGTGACTGGCGCTGCTTCTGTCGTTGGCACCGTTGATGCTTCTTCAGTCGCGACTGGCGTAACTGCTGCTGCAGCGGCGGTTTCTTCTTCCGTCGTTGCTACTGCCGGAGTAGCCGCGGTAGCGACGACGGTTGTCGTCGCCACCGGCGTGGCAGCCACGGGCACCGCCGTAGCCGCAGTGGCTGTTGCATTTGCGGTAGTAGCAGATGGGGGTACGGTCGTCGACACCGCCGCATCGTGCGCTGCATTTGAATACTGATCAATCTCACTCTTCACCTCGTTGTATTTCTCCAACACCGGCGTCAAACCAGTCGCATCTAAAATCTTCGTTTCCGTTTCGTTCAACGTCTTGTGAACCTTTTCCTCTAGCGTGTCCAAACCGACCGCGTGCTTTGCGTACGCTTCCGCGCCAGTGATTAAGTTTTCGCGCTCGAGTTCCATTTCTTGTTCCATCTCTCTCTTCTCGTTAATCGTTGCCGTGATTTCGGCGTCGACGATATCGTTGATGATGAAAAACGCCGACATGACGAACATGTATAATGAACCTACGATTAAGACGACAAATGTGACTTTCTTGACCATATCGGGGCCCATGATTAACGCCAACGACCCGAGCGGGTTTAGTAAACTCAAATGCGCCCGATCAGGTTCCTTCAACTCTGGATCTCGATTCGGCAAATCTCTCGCTTTACCAACCGGTCTCTCTTCCGCTTGCTTTCGAGGCAACAAGGTGATCATAATCTCGACTTCCCCTTGAGACTCACCCGGTAAAGTCGGATGGAACATCTTCAACCACTTGCCTTGCATAGGACCGTCCATCATGCTTTTGAACGGGTTCATAGAAAACGGTTCTTCATTCGCGTCGTATTTGTGTTCGATGACGCACTCTGGCGACATCTCGCCAAACGTCGAAACATTTCGGATCAACTGTTTACACATTTTCGATAAGTTTATCTTGTTTTCGCCGATGTTATCATCGCCGGAGATTAAATCTTTATCGTACGCGGAAACTCTCAAGGCAATGCGATTACACGGTAAAGTCAACTGGAAAATGTTTCTGTAATTGAACGAACCGACGCCGTCTCTGGCAAACCAGTGAATGTCCGTGGATTGCGTTTCTGTGAATCGAGAAGAAGTTCGATCGAGACCGATAACATTCAACTTGAAATATAAATCGTTCTTTCCACCGACGTCTTTGTTCACCATATTTCGCGCTTTAAACACACAGACGCGCATTTCGACTTCAACCACAGGTGGCGGTTGAATCACCAACGCTTTCGGAATGTTGTCGTGACCGTCGTGGATTTCGACGATGATTTCGAGCTCGCCGAAACCGGCGTTGCCGTGTTTATCCAAGAGTTGTTTGATTTCCAGAGGAGGCCTATCGCCCATCTCCGTGTTCCATCGCTCAGAGAGTAATCGCGCTTCCACGTCGACCAAACATTGTCCGAGAAAAACATCCGAGGAATACTTTTCGTAATCGAAGACGTCAAATTTCAAAAGACCGTTACCGGGTAATTCCGTTTTGTACTCGAAGGTTTTGTAAAACCACGGCGTGCACGTGCGATCGATTCTCTCCTTCGAATTACCAAACTTCATATTCGTACCTGGGACGGAAACCACTAAGTACGGATCGCACAAGCCGGATTGATCTATTGGTCGTAAATCCTTCCCTCTGATGACGTACGCTCTCACGGTTACCGGTCGCGGTTGTTCGCCCATCATCGGTTGGTTGTCGTTGAGATAACCGCCGGCTTGCTTTTGGATTTTGAGAAACTCTTCTTCGCTTATTGTCGCCGTGGTCTTGTCCGGCGTCCAGAGAGTGTTTTGCATGATGGCGGCATTTTTGGCTTTCTTCGCCGCCACCGCCGGCTTATCTTTCTTCGGGTTACCGAGGTAATCGAGTTTGAGAATCTCTGGTGGGCCGTGAATGTACTCGTGCTCTCCTTCGGAAGAGCCGAAATACTTTCGTCTCAGTTCCGACACCGAGTAGCAAAACTTGACGTAACCTCCGACCTCTCGCTTCGACGAGTTATCTTCGAAACCTTCGGCGCGGTAGATCGGAACGTTGGTCATCGCCACGTCGCCGAGCTCTTCCTCTAAAGTACCGATTGGTAAGAGCATGCGGTCGTTCATCCACTCTGGAACGTTACCGGAACCGTCGTCGAAAGTGGTCACTTTCTTCTGCTTCTTCTTAGATCGGTTCAATTCTTCATCGTCTTCGTTACTAGCTTTTGCCTCGAGCGCCGCCGCCGCCGCCGCCGCCTCTTCGACCTTCTCCTGCTCTTCTTGCAAGCGCTTGTTCAACTCGTTCTCATCCACAGCGTTCATATCGCCATCGACAGACTCTGGTTCGCTGTCTGTGGCTGCACCGGAGCCATCCAAAGTTCCCGAATCCGATGAGCCCTGATCTGAGGACGACGACTCTCCGTACTCTCTTCCTTCCGTGAGCGTTTTCATCCGTCTCGATTTTGATTTCGTAAACCTCGACATCATGTCATCAATTTCGTGTTGAGCGTTAGCGTATTGCGACTGCGTTTTATACGAATCTACGCCATCGCGCAACATTTGGCGTTGTCGACGAGTTTCTTCTTTGCGTTTTTTGAAGTCTGCTTTTCGCGATTTGCGCATTTGACGTAAAGATTTGCCTTCGCTCCTCGATTCCTCAACGTTCGTCGCATTCGCCGAGACTTGCTCGGCTTCGTACCGTTGCGAGATGGATCGACTCAACGCTTTTCGCTTCTGCTTCGAGGATAAAAATTTAGTCGCCGTAGTTGGATTCGTGCGATTTGTACCGCCGTAACCGCTCTCGATATCGAATTGCTGCTGCTGTCTTGCCGACGCCGCCGGCGGACCGGAGGAGCCGCCGACGCCGACGCCGCCTAAAAACTTGGAAAGGACTGATTTCCCAGCTGAACTTCTCACCTCTTCGTTATGTCTCAAAAGTTCCCGTAAAACTTCTTCTCTAGCTCTCGCGACGTAATCCGAGGACGCATCTGTCATCGTATTTGATTGCGAAACCAGCGTCGCAGTGCCGTCGTCGATGTCGAACGAGTAGTCCGAGATTGTTTCGTCTCTGAGGATTTCCAGCAACTTTTCCCGTTCGTCTGCGGTGGTACCTTTTCGCTTGACCGAGACTAAGTTCGAGCCTTTCTTCTCGAGTAACGCGAGCTCGTCTCGTCGCAGGAAAACTTGTTGCTCGCCAGTTCCGATTAAGCGTTTTATCGGGCGAGCGTCGATGACTCGAATGGATAACGAGGTATAAATCTTCGTCAGTCTCGGTACTAAACCTCTCAACGTTAACGTTTGCCCGTTGAAGTTTGCGTTCGGACCGTTCGGTAAATTCCTGAACGCGCTCGATTTCACGTGTTCCGTGGAACCTTCGAACAACGGAACGCATCCGGTCAACTCAAATTCAACCTTAGGCATGTGCGCTGCAAATTGCTTATACGGCAACAAACCTCTGACGCCCATCAAGCACACGCTCACTTCCACCGCTTCGAAACCAAAATAATCTTTGATTTGTCTCGTGGCTACGTGTTCGAGTCGCGGTTTCACATTTTCCCACTGGACTTTGATTTGCGGACCTAAAACGAAGTTCGCCACGCCCATGATTGGCAACGGCAACACCTCGTAGTGCATGAGCAACTCGCCACCGTTAGCATTCAAATCAGAGCTGTTCGGGTTCAGTTTCACCATTTCGTACCATTCCGGAGAAGGATGTTTATCTTCTGCCGCGTGGTGCACGTGTTCCAAGACTTCATCGTATCGATCGGGTTTGTTGGGATCGAGCGAAAAGTCGCTAAAGAAGGACACCGAGGACGCTAGACCGGAATAGCCGCCTAAAGATCCAGCGTTTTTCGCGCGCATTTCGGACGGGTGTAACAACGGTACCATCAAAACCGATAACGGATCGATATCGGCGCCTGAGATGAGCGTCTCTTCGTCTTCGTCGAAAACTAAGATGGTCATCGCGGGCGCTGCCCACCACGCGATGCCTTCGAGACCTTGTAATCCCCCGCCTTTTCTACCTCCTCCGGATTTGTTGGCTTTGTTCATTTTCCGATAGTCTTTCATTCGTTTCTTGAGCAATTTGGATTCAAGCTTGTCTTCGTCCGAGGAGGAATCGTCGTCGTCGTCGTCCGAATCCGAGTCTGAATCCGAGTCTGAATCGGAATCCGATCTGGTGGGATCAATCGCCGTCGGTGGCAACAGCGGCAACTCAATCTCCACGAACAAGTCCCGAAACCAAGACGGCGAGACGGTACTTTTGAGCGTTTGCGTTTGAACAACTGCTCGACCACATCGAACGACCGCGACGGGATCGCTCGCACCGTTCGGATCCGCCGCCGGTAAGTTCATCGCCTGATACGCTTCCACGTGTAGCATAAACTTCCGCTTCTCCATCGGTTTCAACGGTTTCGCTTCCAGCTCGTCCACCGCGCCTCTCATTTTCCTCTCCATTTTCTTCCTTCGTTTTTCTAATTCTTCTTTCTGTTTTTTATCGGCTGGATCTAAATTTTTGTACTCTTCGTTCAACGCTACCGCTTCGGCGTCGCCGTCTTCCTCCGCGCCTTCCTCGGCGTCCAATTTCGCTTGGCGTTTCAAGTTTGGATTACCTCGTATGATCATTCGAATCAAGACTTGTCCTACTGGTTTAACGTGCTCGAGAGATCGCGATTGGCCCTTCTTGTGATTTGTCAACGCGTCCGCTTGTAACTGAAACCACCCTTGAACGTTCCATCCGTTTGGTAAGTTTTTCTCATCCGGCGGTTGCAAAGGGCCCATGGTTTCGTCCACCGGAGTTAACCTTTTCGCGGGAACTCGGGCAAATCCGATCGACTTCCCCGCGACGCATACGCGAATAAACACATCCGGTGCACCTTCTCCGGCGTGTGGGCCATCGAAAGGCATCGGTAAGTTCACTTGCAACGGCGCCAACGCGGAGTTGATTTCGGCGTAACATTCTCTCACCAAAGGATCTCGCTCGGATTTCAACGTCGCTTTTGGAGACGTGCGTTTGGATAATCCCATCTCGACTTCCACGTAACACTTTTTCCCTTTCGAGTTGGTTTGAAACAACTCGACGTCTAACACTTCCGAGTGTAAAATACACGGCCACTCTCGGCTCAGTTTATCGCTCACTTTGGGTATCCGAGTTTTGGCGCGACTCGCTCTTTTCCCGGTTTCCTCTCGAGTCGCCTCGAAGGACATCAACACCCTTCCTCTATACGCCGAGCCTTCTAAATACCCAGCGTTCATTCTTTTCGCTAATTTTGAGACGTGACCTCGAAACGAGGACTCTAAGTTTCTCGTGCCGCCGTAAAAGCAGTACCATTTCGGTTTCGCGTGCGCCTTTGGTTGCGCGATGATATCTCTGATCAACACCGAAGTAGACGCGACGTGGTCGTCGTCGCCGGTTAAATCGTAATCCATCACGGAGAAGCGCAGCGGCGGCAACGCGCCGACGCCACCAAACTTCCCTCCAGCCACTCGCGCTCGCATGATGACCTCTTGGTTCCACTCTGGATTTTTCGATCGACGAACTTTCGAATTTGCCGGAACTGCGCTCGACCCGCAAGACAACTTCACGTACGCATCAATTCCGGCGCCACCTAAATTCGGCCAATCCATTCTCGGTAAATCTTTCCCGATGTACACGTTCGCTTTAATCGCCCAAATCTCGATTTCGCCTTCCTCCGCCGGGGTATCCGTTTCTTTTTCCATCAAAGAGGCTAAGAACGACTTCTTCGCCAGTTTGTTCTTCGCTTTGTCGTTCTTCTCGTCGTCGTCGTCTGAATCTGAATCTGAATCTGAATCTGAATCCGAACTTTCGGGGTCCATATTCGCCATCGTCGCCTCTTCGTCGCCTCTCCGTAAAACTTGCACGCAAATCTTCACCTGTCCTTGACTCCCTTGCCTCTTCCCGCTCGGATCTGTCAAATGGTACCACCTGTGCCAAACCTTGTGTTCGTTCTCTTCGAACACTTTCGAACACTCCAATTCCACGGAACCAATCGTCGCGTCTTTCCCAAACTTCCTCCTGTCCGACACCTCGAAGTTCACCGCGCACCCGTCCAACTCGCCGTTGGCCAAGTCCATCCCTTCGAAATAAAAACACTGGTTCCAAAGCGGCTGCGACGTTTCTTTCTCCACGATTGTTTTCCTCTTTTGTTGCGGGAATCCGGCTCTGGATAACTTCACTTTTGTCGTCACGTTCGGAAGCGCGTCGGCGTTCTCCGTCGCTTGTTTCAAGGAGAAACTCGTCACCGTTTGCCACAAGTCAAAACTTTTAATCGATGGTAAATCTTTCGCCTCGATGACTCTCGCGACGACGACGTAATGGCCTCCTGGGATCACTCTCGGTTGTTCTTCGTACATTTGCAAGTGCGCGTCGTCCGGGTACTGGTCCATGTTTTCATTCACGTCATCGTCATCGTCGGAGACGAAACCGAACCAACCCATTATTTATATCTCTCTGCTTTACTCCAGGGGCCGCGCTTTCATTTTCATCTTAAGGAAAAAATTCTTTGTACGCGGCGCTCCTTCTTTTGCGTAGCAAATATATGTATATTATTAAAGCACAACACACAACAACAACAACAAACAGTAGCACTACTGTGTGTGTTCAATACTCGCGTTACGCTTTAAAATTCTTCTCAAACAGAGAGCGTTTAAGTGAAATGCTTTTAAAAGCGCGCGCGTGTAAATGTGTGGCGAGCGATTTTTTTGTCTTCTCTTCTCTTGCTTAAACCCTAATTGTATTAGAAACCCTAAAACTTAAACCGAGGAAAAATCACTCGCGAGACGTACGCGAAGAAAAAAGACGCGTCAGACGTGCATAAAAATGGAATCGATCGAAGCGACTTTACGCGACCACTCGTCGTCGTCTGAACTTTCTCCCAAGACTCTCAACGCGTTCTTCGACGCGTTACACCCCGGAGGACGGTTAGGGATTTTCGTTCTAGGTTCGCCGTCGTCGTCTGCGATACAATCAGAAGTCTCGAAGGCGTTAACGTTGGAAGGATTCGAGGACGTGTACGTCGATGCGACGACGGTTTCCGGGACGGATGCGACGGTAATTTCCGGGAGGAAACCGCGGTGGGAACGAGGCATAAAGTTTAGCTTAGAGAAAAAGAAGACAAAGAAAGGAGAATCATCGTCAGTTTCGGCCTTGGCGTGGGAAGACGACGACCAAGACGAAGTGATCGACGAGGACGCGTTGCTCACGGAAAAGGACAAAGCGAAACCAACTGCGGAAGACGGAGTTGGATGTCCGCCGACGAGGAAACCGTGCAAAGATTGCACCTGCGGAAGGAAAGAGGAAGAAGAAATGAAGGAAAATGCAACCCCGGGGACGACGAGTTCTGTCGTGAAGATGGATTTAGAGAACGACCCGAACGACGAGACGTTTAAAAGCGCGTGCGGGAACTGCGCGTTGGGAGACGCGTTTCGATGCGCCGGGTGTCCGTATTTAGGACAGCCGGCGTTTAAGGAAAACGACGGGGAAAACAAGGTGGTGATGTTAGACGATTTAGGAAAGGTGGATTTATAATATAATGAAATGGTGTAAAGCGTTTGCGCGCCGCAGTAATAGACTTTTTACGTGTACAAATACTTGAATGTTTTTTACTTAAGTTTTGAAGCTCCCGTGTTGCTTCAGAATCGCCTCGGCGACGACTTTGACTCCCATCAAGACCAAGGGAACGCCGTTCCCGGGTCTCGTGCTCGCGCCGACAAAGTGTAATCCAGAGACGCTCGGCGTGTCCAAACTTTTAATTCCAGTTCTGGTAGGCGGTCTAAACGCGGCTAATTGCAACAGTCCGTGCGATAAGCCAAACACGGCGCCGTTTTTAATGTTATACATGTCCCTCCACTCCGCGGGCGTGCGAACGTCCTCTTTTTCAATAATCTCGGACAATTCACCGTGTCCAGCTTCGCGAAAACGTCGAAACAACGCTTCGCGAGCGGCATCGACCATTTCCTTTTCCGTCGGCACCGGAACGCCTCTTTTTTTGCAGATGTCGATTTGTTCTTGGATGTTCGCAACCGGGAACTCAATCATCAACGCCGCGCAACCATCCGGCGCGCACGATTTGTCCGTGTACACCGGGTTGCAGCAATAAAAGTTGTGCTGTTTTGGTGCGGCGAAATCTTCCGGAGTCGCCGGTCGGTTCCATCCGGTTTCGTATTCGCCGGATAAAAAGACGTTGTGATGTAACAAATCCGGGATCTGTGTCTTCAAACACCAGTTAAACTCGATGATGGAACAGGAGTAATCCATTTGTTCTTGTCGAGAAGCTTCAGCGGCTGCTTCAGGGACGGACTCTAATAAATCATCAAACACTCTCGGAATGTCCGGGTTCGCGACGACCACGTCCGCGTCTAAAACTGTACCGTCTTCGAGTTTCACCCCGGTTACTTTCCTCCCGGTGGAGCTAAACTTCTCGTCCGCGGAAGCGTCTTCCTGCGTGCAAATCTCCGTGACTTTTGAGTTCAATCTCGTCTCCACGCCAAACTTATCGCACAGCGTTTGCAACGCGTTCCCTACGTTTTTAAACCCACCCATGGGGTACCAGACCCCATCGGTCAACTCGGTCGCCGCTAACAACGAAAACACCCCGGGCGCGTTATACGGCGACAACCCGACGTACAAATTCTGGTACGTAAACAACGCTCTCAACCTTTTATCCTTAAAGTACGAGGACATTTGCCGGTGTTGACTCAACAACAAATCCACCGGGTTCACCCTCATTGCCAACGGCACCACTCTTTGTGGATTTACGAAATCTAACACCGAATTCGCGTCTTTATCGATAAACGCGGCGACTCCGTAATCTAAACTCGCTCGCGCTCTTCCCAACCAATCTAAATACGCGCCGCCGGCGCCTTCCTCCACGTCGTCTAACTGTTTCCTCATTTTTTCCGCGTCGTACAATAAATCCAACGTCGTGTGATCCCCAAAGTGTGCTCTGTACGCCGGATCGCACCGTTCAATCGATACGTATGTTTCAAACGTCTCCCCGACCGCGGTAAACTGCTCGCGATATCGATCCGGCAAGAGCAACAAGGACGGTCCGGTATCGAATCTGTATTCCGAGTCGAACTGTTCGGATCGACATCGGCCGCCGACGGAATCGTTTTGCTCTAAAATCGTCACTTTATACCCGTTATGAGCGAGGCGAGAGGCCATGCCTAAGCCTCCAACGCCTGCGCCAACCACGATGGCTTTATTCTTCTTCTTGTTCTCTTCGTCTGATGTGTTTCGAGTGACGATGTCGTTCTCGTTATCCATTATCGCCGCTTTTATTAGTACACTATTACGTTTCAATTTTTTATGACTATTACGACGCTTATTATTATTACTACTACTAGTATCATTAGTAGTACGCAGTGATTGGTGTTGTCTGGTTTTCGAAAACGAGGACGACGCCGAACTCGTTGTCGTCGTCGTTCGAGAAGACATCGTCATTATCGTCGTCGTCATCCCACAAGCGTTTTTCTCTTATCTTTTTTGGGGCAGAAGTGAGCAAAAATAAGGCAAAATGAAGGCAAAAACAAGGCAAAAAAAACCTGAAAAGAGGGCAAAAAGGCCACAAATTCTCACGCTCACACGGGCTTTGTTTGAGAACGCGAGACAAACAACAACAGTTGTTGCGACATTTTATAGACACAAATAGTTAGTAAATCATGAGCGCGAGTTTTTTGTGCACGACGAGTTCGTCGTCTTTGGCGAACGCGCGAACCATGTTTGGTTCCTCCAGTAGCGGTACGTTTTTTCTTCTCGTAAATGTGTTTTTTCTCTTCGCATTTTCATTAGAAATGATGGACGAGCGATTGATGAGAGATTTAATAAAGCGCGCGCGGAAACGCGTCTCTCGCTTTGGAACGCGAAAATCGAGAGGGGTCTCGGAGAGATATTTTACACGGAACAGAGTCGTGCCCATGAGAATACCTACCCATCGTGTGCTCGTTCGTCGAGGATAAACGAGAGATGAGCGTGGTATTCATGCGCGCGCTTTTGCTTCACCTCGGTCGCCGGCCCTATCTGAAACCTCTGTTCTCTTTTCCTTAAAATACTAATAAATAACCCCTTTGACATGATAGGCAACCAAAACGATTTGTTCAAAACGACCAACGGTTCGGTGGTAACCATGATGCGTCACGGCAAGAAATCACCGAAACTGAACCTCCCGGCGGACCAACGCAAAGCGTTGCTCCGAAACTTAACCACGGAAGTTCTGCGACACGGTTCGGTGACGTGCACCATGGCGAGAGCGAAAGCGGTGAGAAAACCAATCGAACACATGATTCAGTTGGCGAAAGACGGCGGCGAACACAAGAAGAGAGCCGCGTTGGGGTACATTTACGATAAGGAAGTTGTGGATGCGTTGTTTGAAAAAGCGCCTGCGAGATACGGGGATAGAAACGGCGGGTACACTAGAATCGTGAGAACGTTGAAGAGAAGAGGAGACTCGGCGGAGATGGGGGTGATTAAGCTCGTATAAAAAAGTTATTATTCTAGAACACACACATACATTTGTTGATATGTATATATTATACCTCATTACATACTAATTAATTAAAAGAGTAACACGCGTCATCATCGTTTACTTCTTCTTTTGTTTTTTCTTCGCGCCGCCGCCGGCTCCGGCGCCTTTGGTCGTTTTGACTCGTTTGTTTCCGCCTTTATCTCTCGCCATTTGTTTCAACTCTGCCGCGCGTTTTCTCAACTCTTCCGCGCGTTTCTCTTTCTTCGCGAGACCAATTTGCATGGCTTTATACAACTCTCTTTTCTTTCTCGGAAGTAAAGCAGATCTCAAGTGGTCCAACTCGGCTTCCTCGCCGCCTTTTTGGACGCGTTCGCGAACAATCTTGTCTTTTTCTCGCATGGCCATTTCCGGCGTGAGTTTCGATTTCACTCTCTTTTCGCCAGTCTCGTCGTCGTCATCTTCGTCGGAAGAAGACTCGTCCGGGTCAGAATCTTCCGATTCGCCTTCCTCGCCCGGGTAGGAATCCGAATCCGAATCGTCGTCGTCCGAATCGTCGTCGATCTTCTCGTTCTCCAACGACTTTGAATACGGCACGCCTTTGATTTCCTTCTCGAGTTCTTTTCTGTGCGTCTCTTCTTCTTCCTCTTCTTCGGTTTTCTTCGGCTTTTTCTTGTCCGTGGACGCCGAGGACGGTAACTTCTTCCTCCCTGGAACGCCAAAGTCGTGTTGCAACTTCATCAACTCGAGCAAGTATTCCGGGTAATACCCTTCCTCTTCCGGGTCGACGAACGGCGATAAGTGCGGCGGCGGTTTCTTCCCGGGGAAATATTTTTCCGTAGGGATTAAGATTCTATAGTTGGCGCAATCGCACACCCACTGCGGAACGACAAACTCGCGAGAGATTTCCGCGGCTGGCTTTTGGTCGTTCGGCAACGGACGGTCCATGATGACGTGCGTGATTTTGTCCTTCTCCTCGTCGACGTCGATGGGCGAGCCTTCGCCTTCCCAACACACTTCGCCGCCGAAGGACTTTACGATGAACACCATCGCTTCGCGAGGACACTCGCGTTTTATGAGAAAAGTCAAACCGTTGAACAAATTCGCGCGTCGTTTTCGGTCTAAAATTAACAACTCGCGATCGGACAAGTTTGCGTTTCGTTCTTCGTCCGTGATGGTCGTCGCCATTTGCGCGTCGGCTTCGTCGCCGGTGGTCATCATCTCGATGTTTTCCTCCATTCGTAACTGTTCGTTTTCGCGCTCGCGCTCGCGCTCAGCCGCTTCTCTTTCCGCGATATCGTCCTCGTCTTCGCCGTCTTCAAACTGCGCGATTTCTTTCAGTTTCTCCGCTAACGTTTTCTTTCTCTTTTTCGGTTTCTCTTCGTCGTCGTTTACGTCGTCGTCTGCTTTCGCTTTTGCGGCGTTTTCCCTCGCCTGCGCGACTAAAGCGGCGTTTTCTATCTTTTTCTTCAGTTCGTGCACGATTGCTACCGCACCAGTCGCGGCATCCTCTAAAGCCACGTCCAAGACTGGCGGGTATCTCAAATTGTCCTCGTGGTACAACTGATGATTGACGAACGTCGTCATCGAGATGTAAAACTCCAAAAACGTCAACATCACGCGATAATCCACGTCTTCCGGTAACGTTTGCTGCATGTTGTGCGACACTAACCACACGACCGGTTCGCCTCGAATTTCAGCTTCGTAATAAATGCCCTTCACGGAAATGAAAACTTTCCTCAAAGCGCGTTTTCTCGTCACGTACGATTGAAACTCCAAGCTCAACTCCCTCGATTTCGCGACGATATCTTGCGGAATCCCGTGCCTTTTCGCCGCGGGTAACAACGCAAACAAGTGCACTAACGTTAAACAATCGTCCAAATCTCTCAAGGCGTCAAGAAACGTCGGATACCGTTCCTTCACTAAATGGTCCAACGTGTATATCGGTTTGTGTTCTCGCAACCGGTCCACTTGGTTGAAGTGTTTCTTCGCCTTCGCTTTCTTAATCTTCCTCTCGTGCGCGCGTAACTCTCGAAACGTTTTCATCAACGGTTCGTGGAGTAAAAACGCGATATCTTTCGCGTGGTAATACGTTTTCCCTTGGCCTTTGACTTTCTTCTTCGGTTCTCTGGGATGTATTCCTTTGAGAATGCAGAGTCTGCGAAAATCGCTCAATTTCAGCTGCAGTTTGTTCAACGCTTCGTTCCTGGTCACGTATCGCGATATATTTGAAGAATGGCTTTTTCCTAAGTTGCCTTTTTTCATCTTCAGCTTTGATTTCGCCAGGACTTTCCCCGTGCCGTTGACTTTGTTCTTTTTCCCGCCTCCCATCTTGATAGTAGTATATTCGTACGCGTGTTTACTCTTCTCTGGTGAGTAAAAAGTGGCGGCCGTCTTTCGTTTTCTTCCCGAGTAACCAAAAATCGATCGAACTCTGAAAAAAAAAACAAGACACAAAAAAGAGAGAAAAAAGCAACAACAAAAAAAAATGGTCTGCTGCTGGCAGTTTTCAGTCGTCGCTGAGAATAAATTTGAACCGCGAAATCATCCATCCTCTCGAACACGAATACTTCCAAGAGAGCAGCACTTTTGACAGCGAGGGCAAAACGTCGTCGAAAAAGCGGTTTGTTCTTTCGGTTCATCTTCTTCTTCTTCGTTGTCTTCTTTGTCTTCTTCTTCAGAGTAATAATACGTTTGAAGAGAAGAAGAGCGGAAAGATATATAGCGCACAAACGCGTGCTATATCATCATCTCCAGAGAGAGAAGAGAGAGAGAGAGAGAGACGCGTATTCTTAAACGAGAAAGAGAGTGGTGTTTACTTTTGCAGAGAGTAAAAATCTTTCCTCATCCAGAGTCGTTTTGGGTGAGGGTAGAGAGAGCTTTGAGGAAACAAAATGATGGTCTCGGAAACGACAACGCGCGAACAACAACAAAGAAGAGAGGACGACAACGCGAAGACAACGATCGCAGGAGGAAAAGGACCAACAACGACAACATCGGCAGGAGGACCACCCGCGTCGACGACCTCGAACGCCTCCACCGACGATAAAGGCGGGTTGGGAGATTCCAACAGCAGATACAGAAGCGACGAGGAAGCTTTTCAAAACCCAACAACAACAACAGGAGAGGGAGAAGAAAATGTAACAACGACGTTTACGAAGAAGAAGACAAAGACGGACAAAGAGGAGGAGGAGGACGGTGGAGAAGCAGACAACAAAGACGAGGAGGAGGAAACAGAGGAGGATGGTTTTAAGACAAAGACAAAGAACGACGTAAACGTAAACGTAAACGACGAGATTAAAGGAAAAGAGGAGACGCAAGAGGAAGCTTCTTCGATGTACATTAAATACGAGAGTTTGTTCGACGCGGAGAAAATTTTCAGTGGATCGTCGAATAGGCAGAAATCAGTCGCGGTGTCGCATTACATCAACGATAGTTTAGATCGGTTGGTGTACGGATATAAACACAAGTCGAACGTTCCTTTACACGTGTCGTTTGGGCAGCCGATCGAGAGGATAGCGGTCGGGTGCGGGTTGGAAGAGGACGATTGGGAGGAGTTGGAAGGAGTTGGGTTGAAAGAACGGACGAAGGTTAGGGAGGAGATGGAAAAGATGTTTAGGAACTCTGATTCTAAGGAGGCGGCGGATTCTGGAGAGGGTGTCGCGGAGGAGGATGAAAAGGAGGATGAAGAGGACGAGGACGCGCGAGATCAGCAACGAATGATGATGCACACGAACGCGGACGAGTTGTTGGATCACAGCGGAGGTGCCATGGAGGAAGAAGGAGAGGACGACGAAGATCAAGAAGAGGAAAACGACGATCGCAACGGGGACGATTCGGGCGGCGAGTTTGAAGACGACGACGGCGAAGAGGGCGAAGGAAATCACGGTTACGAGTTCAACGACAACAACAATCTTTTCTATAACAACGGGCCTTTGCCTTCGTTTGGCAAAGATTTGAACCACGCCGCCATGTATGCGAATCCAACCAAACGAAAACGACAGCAACGCCAACACGAGAACGACATTAACAACAACAAGCAAAAGATGAACAAGAACAGCAGCATGATTGACGCCCATCAGTTTGATATTGCCGTAGAGGCGGGTACTAACAACGGAAGCGGCGATTGGACCGACGATCTTTCCCTCTGGGCGGCACTCGATCACTTAGACACGAACAATAACAACAACAACAACGAAATCATCACCCCGCAACAACATCAGCAGCACCACCAGCGTCGCTTGAGTGGCTTGGGTGTCGGCGTCTCCCCGCCAAACAAGAACAAAAGCTACGCGCAGCAAGCGAACAACGCGCACGATATTGCCACCGCGGTGTCCAACTTGCCGGCGACGACTCAAGCGAACGCCGTTGGCGCTCCAACTTCGGGTACGACGATTATTCATCATCATCACCATTATCCCTCGAATGGTTCGAATAAGAACAGTATTACCAGTGACAAGGAACAAGGATCCACGTCCTCCATCGAAGCGGTGTTGAAAAGATTAGAGCAGTTGGAGAAGAAGTTTGTATCCCATTCGTCAAAGGCGAACCCACGAGAAGAAAAAGAAGGTGAAGAGGGAGAAGAAAACGCGGCAAACACGACGAGAAAGATGTTATTTGCTACGAACGAGAAAGGGGCGAACGATGACAACGTTGTCAACGCGAAGAGTAAGGACGAGAACACCAACGAAAGCGGTAAGAATAGCGGAGGAGGCGAGATGTCGCTCTTAGAACGACGCGTTTCGGATTTAGAACGATTGCTCAGAGCGTCCGAGTTGGAAAACTCGACGTTGAAGAGAGCTTTGCATTTCTCGTCGCAACCGACGAACAAGGATAGCGACGAGAAAGAACAAAATAACAACAAGAGTTCGGCGAAGAAGAAGATTGGTGCGACTTTGTCGCATTCAAACGCCGCGGCGGGTGACACTAAAAAGACGACTTCAGAGGATGTGAACAATAACTGTTACGACGATTCGCACGGCCTGTCCAACGGAAGGTCGGATAAAACGAACGAAGAGACGTTGCAAACGCTCAGCGAGAAAGAAGATAAAGACGACAAGTCGGAACGAAACGACGGCGGAAGAGGTGGCCTGATGACGAAAGATAAGCGACACCCTTCTGAAAATATTCGCGAGAACGCGGCGAATGTGGACGGCGTTTCGCCCGACTCAAGCTTTTACGTGGAAACGAACAAGCAGCAAGAGAAGACCACGAATACGAATCGCGAAGAAGGGGAAGAAAACCAACTCGGTGCTGCCAAGCGAAGTCTCGGTCGAGAGTTGATGTAAATTGCGAAACAATCTCGCTTGTATACGACTAATTCATTCATTTATACCTTTGTAATATTAATCTAATATTAAATAACATACACATAACAATCGCTAATAGCTCTTCAACAAAAGCTTTCTTCATTATGTCTACTCTTCTGCGTGCGCACTTTGCCGAATGGATATTGCTATGACTTCTATTTTTTTTTCTAATTTCCTCCTCAACCTCCTCTAAAAATTTTACACCTACGCCGCCATCGCCTGAACGTTTCCTCCCTTTACTCTTCTCGACCAACATCTTTTCAACTTCTTCACAGCGGGTTCTAAACTCCATCTGTCGCCTTCTGGTCCGAAGCAAATCAACGCCGCCGGCAAGAACAAAATCGACCACAAATAACTGCTCGTAATCGTCATGGTGATTAAAAACGCAAACTTCGAGAAAAATTTCAACACGCACAACCACAACATCGACCCGGAAATGACGGTAGTCATCGCCGAAGCCGTGACGCTGACGCCCATAATCATCAACGCTCTTCGCGTTTTCTCGCCTCGAGTTTTTGCAAACAGCTTAGGTGCCTCGGTGTACGCGTTGGCTAAATGCACGCAATAATCGACCGATAAGCCAATCAAAATCACCGCGGCGATGGATTCGCCAATGCCTAAATCCCATCCCATGAAGCCTCGAACGCCGACGCCCATGACGGTAACGACGACGCCGGCGATAGTGACGGTTGCAATTGCGCCCGTGAGAAAGTTCATGGTGGAAAGAACGAGAACGAGATATGCCATGACGAAACAGATGGTGACGCCTTGGAAAGTGTTGCGGACCAACGCTTCTTGCGTGACCATCCACGTCCACGTAGTGTAAGCGGTTTGTATGGCGTTTTGCATTCCAGGCGGAGCTTCCTCGTTCATTGTTTTCACCCATGCCTCCCAGACTCGAAACACGGGTCGAGCAACCTTCGCAGTCGTCGGGTACTTCAACGTGGTTTGCACGGTCACTTTGACGAAGAAGATGTCGAGTTCGTTCTCGCCGGGGACGATTGGTTTCGTTTCATCGTATGGTAAGAAACCGATCGAGTTTTTGAAAACGTAAAACCGAGGATCTGCTCGAAAACGCCACAATTCTTCGAGAAATGTCGTCTTATCTTCGATTGGAAACACGAGATTGCGTTCGTCTTCGATGTACGTTTTGAACGATTCCATGAAACAACTCACGCCGCTGGCAGTTTGTTCGTCGAGGCTCTTTTGCGTGGCATCCACTTCTTCTCCCTCGGTATCAGCATCGTCTGACGACGACATAACTGGTCGAGACATGACTAACAGGCCATCTTGACATCCGCTCGCGTCGCATGGTGCGATTCGCAAAGCCTCGCACGCGTGTAAGAAGTGAAGCTGCGAAGCCGGCAGAGTGATATCAAACGTTTCGTCTAATTGCAACTTGCCAAGCTGTTCGATGTCCCAATGGTTCGCTCTCGACGTATCCATACCGTAAACACCAAAGCAAATATCCAGAGGTACGACTCGATCATCCGCGGAAACCGAAAAGCGTGTGCGATCGTTCGCGTACGCTTGCATCAAATGCGCCGTCGGGTACCATTGCTCTTGCTGCGCGGGCGTTTCGAGTTCGAGCGCGAGTTTTAACGACACTCCTAGCAACGTTAAGAAGGCAGCTATGACAATATAACAAACTGGACGGTAACTTATGAACGCGTAGAAGTAGTTTCGGAAGAATCGTTCAATTTGACGTAAGCGTTTGATGTTCGCCTCGGAGTCGAGCGTATCCATCGGTCTCGGTATATTCGATGATGCGTTGTCCTCGCCGCCGCCACCGCCGTTCGTTGCAGCTTCTGTTCCTTTGCTCATCCCTTCTTCCTTACTTTCGTCGTCAGTTTTCTCTTTGGTATTCTCTTCATCGACAGCGACGACGTCTCCCAAGGATGCCATGGATAAAGTGGTCGTCGCCGTCTCTAAATCGTACCTTTCCGTCCTCTTGTAATCTGCTTTCGTGCAGAAGCAACACACTCTGTATTTGTCCAAATACAGAGAGTACAGAAACAAAGCCGGTGGAAACATGAACACGTTTACTACAAACAGAACGGCAATCATTGTCGCGCTTAGAATTCCAAACGCGGAAATCGGCATGACTTCAGATAAACTCGTGGCGAAAAAGGCGCCCATGGTCGTGAAACTCGTCACGAAGATTGCTTTAGATGCTTTTCGAGAGGTATACAACACTCTGGTCAACGTCGACCCTGAAACCGTTTCTCGAGGTTCAAATAGTGACTGTTTATACGCGTCGTAAAAGACGAAAACATCATCTGCGCCAACACCCAGCACCACAAAGATGGATAAAATTTGTACGTTTCCGAGGTACTCGATGCGATAAATGAGCTTGTAAATGAACAAAGCCACTGGAAACGAGCAGATGATTTCAAACATTCCAAGACTGGCGATGAAGAACGACCGAGTGTGAAATGCCATGTAACACCATACGGCTAGAATGGACGCAAACGCCCACGCCAAGTCAAAGTTTATCACATTCGCCGCGTCTTTCGAACGCAAGTACCCGGCGTACCATCTCGTTTGCATGTTTGCCTTTTCACCGTCGGCTTCTTCGTACGCTTTATTATCTATCGCTTTATTCATATACGGCGTGCTCAGAAACTTAGCTTTCATCGCGTATCGATTGAACAACTCTTTCTCTATGTCGTCCAAAATCGCCTCGCCTATAACTACGCCTTGTTCTCTCTCTCCATCTTCTTGCGAACTGTACCCGATAACCGGCGCGCCCATCGGATACCGCGCGCGAGTGGCTCCATTTACCAACGTTTGCACATCGAACGCTCCATCTAAGAAATATCCGTACATTTTCTTATTTTCCTCGCTCCCAATCTCCCTGACGACTGCGTCGATATCCTCGACCAACTCGCCTTCGCCGTTTGGAGGAAAAAACACGCTCACCGGCGTCAACGGTTTCACGCACACGTCTAAATAACTCACAGTAGAGTTGCTATAAATCTTCTCGATATCGTCGGTAATATCATCTTTCATCACTTTCGGGTCTTTCAACTGACAATACTGTTTATATTTCGGATGCGTGACGACGATTCGGTGAATTTCCCGCATCGCCAACAAGTTCGCCTTCGTAAACACCGTCTCGGCGCCGTCGTTACTGACGAATTGGAAAAACAGAGAGCCTCTTTGCGACTCTTCGCCTCGCTCGTAAATCACATCCGAGGATGAATATCTGTGTTGTCGTAAAGTTTTTTGAGATTATATAAAGAATATATGTATAAAATGTCAGTCCTTTTCCTTCGCAACGCTCAAGACAACAAGCACCTCCCCTCCTTCCTCTTTAGGGGAAATTTGTCGAAGAACTCTCTTAATCTCTCTCGAACACACATCATCCGATGATGAAACGCACACATCTCTCCGAGGAGGAAAAGAGGAAGCCCAATCCTTGCATTTTTGTTCATTCTCGTCTGATGATGCATCGTTTTTTCGAGAGAAGAAGGAATACACTCCCACGAGATAAAACTTCGACGTTCCCCAAACATCTCGGTCGACAGAAAAGGTCAAGACACGATGCGATGCGCGACGACGACTCATAAAGACTCGAGATAATAAACGTACTCTTCGACCAATCTCGTGCCTTCTGCGGCCGCATCCGCATCACTGGTAATCCCGTCTTTCAAAATAACCCACTCTCGATCGTTCGTTTCCACGAATTGTAACTCGTTGTTCAAAACGACGGTTAAAATGCACCCGACGGCGACGAGGACGATGCACGTCAACGCGAGGCGTGGATTTTGGTGCGACCACATCGCGTAGCGTTCCAGGAAGGTTCTTTCGTCCGATGCGTTTCTTTTTTTAGTATTCATATTCGTAGGGGGGTTGCTGTTGTCGTCGCTTACGTCGTCTTTGTCTCGGGAAGAACGAGTTGAAAGAAACCGAGACGACATGTTGTTGTCGTTGGTAGTCTCGCGCAAAGCGGAATATTCCGGCGGCGACGAGTACGTACGGGGTGTTGCTATTTTTGTTTTTGTGACGAAACAGAGCTTTCCTTTGTAAAAACGTTCGTTTTTATGACAGTTCGTTGACTTTTCAAAAATACGAGATGGATCTGATTCTGGGTTTATGTACGGGTACGCGTGTCGTTGGTTATTGATACGTTATACGAGCCGCCCTAAAAATAATTTGCCATCCATGCACCGTCGTCGACCTGATGATCAAAAAATGAGACGATTTATACCACGCACGGATGATATTTTCACGTCTTCATCGTCTCTCTCGGTATCTAAAACTGAGAACCACAGTTGGTGGACAATTAATACTTTGAAAGACCTTTAAACAACCCTCTACTTGTTTTTAAGAGAAAGAAGAAAAACGGAACGTGTAGTCTCTTTCCCAATTCGTTAGAGTATTCACGCGCGCGCATCATTATTATTAGGCTTTGCTTGGCGAGAAGAGCAGCGAAAAGCGTCAAAAAGAACAACATCAACGTTAACAAAATCAGCGAGAAGAGATTTTCGTCTTTTAGGAGGCGTTGTTGGTCTCGTCGTCACGTTTGTTGCATTTACCGTTTGCATCATCATCATCATCTCTACTGAGTAGTTTGAAAAATGTCATTTGAAGAAGACAGCAAAGAAGAAGCGATGACGAT
>Ga0257106_1000394_pt1 | contig 26308 bp, 24 predicted proteins | sample LP_taG_3_FD_190177 | JGI IMG/M metagenome (GOLD analysis project Ga0257106, IMG submission 190177) | Marine microbial communities from Northeast Subartic Pacific Ocean, Canada - LP_J_2011_P26_10m | ecosystem: Environmental > Aquatic > Marine > Oceanic | place: Canada: Northeast Subartic Pacific...
TCGTAATTCGGTTTCCACACACCACAGCAGCGAGGACGCTTCACGGCGGGGGTGCAACGTGTCTGTCGACACGATAACCTTCGTCAAAGAAGCACTCTCTCTGTTGTTCGGAAGCCGAGCGAAGGATTTAAACGCGGAAACTCGGCGCAATCACCTCTCATGCTTCGACTTGCCTCGATTCGCGCACACCTTTTCTTCGCGCGTCACGTACGTTTATCACGGCGAGCGACGACTCGCTATCCCCTCCCCCGACCCCTCGTCCTCTCGCAGGTCTCGCACAGGTGACACAGTCGCGCGGGAAGACACGCGGCGGCTATGATTCTTTTTCTCGGCGGCGACTTAACGCTTTTAGTGGTGAAACGCATTGTGAATAACAGACAATATATGATGATGATCCGTCCACACGTGTCCGTGCCTCGTGATGAACCCGCGTGCGGAACGTTTTTGTGTCTCAGCCTCGTAGAAGCGCTCGCGCGGACCCGCCATCGTGCGCCTGCGCCGTGGTGAGGGCCCTTAACCAAAAGGCACCTCGACACCCCTTTCATAATCCTAAAATTCCGGTTCTCTGTCACATCAGATACTCCTCCTGTCGAATATGACAGGAACAGGGTAGCTCAACTTGTGAAACGACCAATGTGACTGGTAACCCCAGTCCGCTCATCGTTCCGGCCTGATTAGCTCAGTCGGTAGAGCGCACGACTCTTAATCGTGTGGTCATGGGTTCGAGCCCCATATCAGGCACTCACTGACTTTTTGCAAATTTTCGGCGAATTTACACTTTCTGGTGACTGTTTGTTCTATGCGGCGACTCTTCACGGAGAATCGCGTCAGCGTAATCGCTCTGCGCGGTCCGAGCACGTTTTTATCGGGAAAAAGAACAACACGTGTGGGGGATGGAGCGAACCCCAGATCTCACTGTCAGGCGCGCCCCGAGTGTCAAACACCCGTAACGTCCACCGCCATGGCCCCTCCCCACGGCTACGCGCCCGTCGCGACCGCGGAGTACGAGCCCGACTCCAAGCCCGCGGCGGCGCAGGTGCCCGTGGCGCCCGCCACCGCGCAGGGCATTATTCCTCCCGAGCAGCCGCAACAACTGTTGCTCGGCCACCCCGTGCTCGTCCGCCCCCAGGGCGTCCACAGAGGTACGTCTCGCGCCCGGTTTCGCGCCAGGTTTTAAGATTGTACCCTCCAACGCCGTTCGGGCGCGAACCCGCGGGCGATACGCCCGCGCGCCCCCCGCGCGTTCCACCCGAAGCCGCGCCCCGAAGCCGGAACATTCTCGATGAGCTGGCGAGAAAACTGCGCAAAAATAACGCTCGATTTCGCAAATTTCTCACGAACCCCACTCTCGCCACCCAACCGCAGGCTGGAAGATCCTCGCCATCGTCCTGCTCGTATTTTTCTTCCTCGGAGGCCCTCCCCCGAAGGACAGGGACCGCGACGAGCGCCACGGCGGACGAGGCATGCGTCGCCCGGGTCCCCACCCGTGGGGCCCCGACCCCCGCGGCCGCGACGGACCCCCTCATGGTCCTCATGGTCCCCATCCAGGCCCCCGTCCCCCGTTCGGCCCCAAGCCCCCGTGCGTCAAGAAGTGCCTCGAGGAGATCGCCGAGGTCAAGGACGAGTGCGCCACCAAGATGGGCGCCATCAAGGCTGCCTTCGAGGCGGGCACTATCACCAAAGAACAGGCGATTGCCAAGTTTGAGTTTGTGAAAGAGGAGTGCGCCGAGGAATTTAAAGACGTCTTCGAGAAGTGCGCCCCCAACGGACCGCCGCACGGACCGCCGCACGGACCCGGGCCCCACATGATGGACCTCGTCGCCGTGTTCAAGAACGTCTTCGGCGCCGGCCCCGACGCCGCCAAGTCCCCGGAGTGCGACGCCGCCATCGAGGACATGAAGGCGTCGTGCGCGCCGAAGGATTGGGCCACGTTCGACTGGTCCAAGTGCGCCGCGGCGTCCAAGGCGTTGGCGGACAAGTGCGCCAAGGTTCCCCCCGGCGCGGATGCGAACGGCAACCTCGAGGCGAAGCCCAGCGGCAACCCCGACTGCGACGCCGCCATCGCCGACATGGACGCCGCGTGCGCCAAGAGCGACGACCCCGCCGCCGTGTACGACTGGTCCAAGTGCGCCAAGGCGTCCAAGAAGATCGCCAAGGCTTGCTCCAAGTGGGGCCCGAAGAAGCCCGAGGAGGAGCCCGAGAAGAACCTCGAGGCGTCAGCCAAGCCCGAGGATGCCAAGTGCGACGCCGCGCTCGAGAAGATGCGCGACGCGTGCGCGGCGCCCGCCAAGGATGCCAAGGATGCCTCCCCTTACGACTGGAAGAAGTGCGCCGACGCCTCCAAGGCGCTCGCCGCCGCGTGCGCCAAGCCCGGCCCGAAGCCCGACTCGCCGTTCAACTTTTTGGCGTGCGTGGCGCAGGCCAAGCTGACGGAGAGCGAGTGCGCGTACGACGTTCAGAGCGAACTGGCGAAGGAGGACAGGTTCGACGCTTACATCGACGCGTTCGAAAAGTGCGAGCCGTCCGTCGACCAACTCGTGCAAGCCTGCCAGTGAGCGCGTGTATGATACACGACGCATGCTCACGTGAACAATTGTTTCTATATTCATTCGCGGAAAGTGCTACGCGCGCCAACCTGTTACCCCTGTAAGATAGGCGACGCACGCCCTGTAATTACGAATTACCTACCTATTACGCTAAAGAAACCTGTACTGCTTCACCGCGCCGTCGTAGTCCAGCGCCTCCCCCACGCGCGTCACCTTAAGAAACGCGTCGAGCGCGGCGGTGCACCTCGGAGGCCACCTCGGCGCGACGATCGCGGTTGATTTATACAACGCACAAGGCGTGTCGTCACCTCCGACGTCCCGCCCGTCTTTCCGCGCCCCGTCCGTGTTCAGTTTGCCAGTCACCACCGCCGCCTGTTGCGCCACCTGTTGCTCCAGTAACCGCGCCGCGTACGCCACGTCGCCCCCTTTCCGCGCGTCCTCGGCGGAGTTGGACGATCCGAAACCTCGGCCGCTTCGGCAGAGCTGCTGCCACTCCGCCTCGGCGTCCTCCTCGCGTCCATCTGCCCATAGCACCGCCGTGGCGAGCGCGCGGACGTCCCAGAACTCTGGGTCCTTGCGCAGGATGTTCCGCGCGACGCGCAGGGATCCGTCGACGTCGTTGACCTGGAACTTCGCCAGCGCGAGGTTGGCGAGCGCGATTGATTCCATCTCCCTCGACGGGTCTTTCGACGCCTCCAGGTAGTTTGCCATGGCGGCGTCCCAGTTACCCAGCGCGCCCTCCGCGTTCCCGAGGTTGTTCAGCGTCAGCGCGTCGGGGTTGTTTGGATCGGATGCGAGTTCGACGGATCGTTCGAGGTCGTCGCGCGCGTCTCGCCACCGCCCCGCCTGCAGTCGCTTGGTGCCTCGATTGCTCCATCCGGCCGAGTTCAGTGGCGCGATGTTAATGGCCTTGGTCCACGCCGCATCCGCGGCATCGTAGTCGGCGCCCGCGGACATGGCCTCCTCGAAGGCTTTGGTGAGCGCGCGCATGTCCACCTTGTCTGCCGCGGAGCTGGGCGCCGGGACGCCGAGGGAGGAGGACCCGGTCATCACGAGCGCGAGAGATGCGACGAGCGAGGACCTTCGGGTCGTCGAGCTCGCCGTGCGGGCGTCGTCGTCGTCGCCGTCGCGGATCGTCGCGGCCGCGCGGACGGGCCGGCGGGTCCCGGCGGCGCGTGGCGATGGGCGCGACGGCGCCGCCGGCGTCGATACGCGCGAGAGAGGGGTGGACGACATCGGATGACAGCTGTCTGTGCGTCGACGAGTGCGGGCGAGAAAGTGCTGGTGAAAAAGTGACGTCAGTCTTATCCTTCATCAGTGTTTGGGCGCGCGGGCGCGACGGCGGGGACGCGCGTCGTTCCGGTGCATGCTCTCGCCCTCGCGCGTCTTCGCGGCATCACCCGCGCGCGCCCTCGCTCCTCGCGTGATCCCTTCCAAACCCGTCGCCGGCATGGGCGGGAGCCCGTCCAGGCACCGAACGAGGGATGCGCCCGTCGGCACCGCCCGCGTCGTCGCGAACAACGCGGTCGCCTCGGACGCGACCGACGCGACCGACGCGCCGCCCGTCCTGACCTCGGCGAACCTGCGCGCGTGGATCGACGCACGCAACGACGACGGCGCCGGATCACGCGTGGAGCTCGTGAAGTGCCCGAACGACACCCCGGACGTCGAGTCCAGCGCGATGGCGCTGGGAGTCCCGGTCGACTCAATCGTCAAATCGATCGTCTTCGCGTGCGACGGATGCTTCGCGGTGTGCGTCACGAACGGCACCGCGCGCGTGGACCACAAGAAGATCGCGCGCCGCCTCGGGCTCGCGAACAAGCGCGTGAGACTCGCGACGCGCGAAGAGACCATCGCACACGCCGGGTACGTACCCGGGACGGTCCCGCCCTTCGGCCATCGAACCAAGCTGCGAACGTTCGTGGCGCTCGACGTCGTGAACGACATGGCGCCGGACGACGTCGTCTTCGGCGGCGGCGGCTGCGTCGACGTGGAGGTCCGGTGTACCGTACGGGACCTCGTGAGGCTGTGCGAGCCGTGCGAGGTCATGGATGTCAAGAGGGACGACACTTCGACAATCGTGACTACTAGTTTAAAAACTATTAGCGGCGACGAATCGAGGACCGCCGCGTCGGATGCGAATGACCTACCGGTACCCATCGACCCGTCGCTGGACGAACGCACCGGCCCCGACGCGTTACCAATCGCCAAGCGCGTCGCCGACGTCGTGGGACAGACGCCTACGGCTCTCGAACGGCTGTCTATGCCCGCGTGGCCGGCGACTCGGCCCGCGGACGGCGACCCCGCCAGTCCCCATAGGGTCGTGACGGCGACGGCGGAGGTGACGCGGGTTCGAAGGGTCGCGCGGTTCCTGGCGTTCGCGACGCTTCGTCCCCTCGCGCCGCTTCGTATCGCACCGAAATGTGAGGACGGCGACGCGGGTGAGGAGGAAGAGGAAGAGGAAGAGGAAGAAATCCCGCTGGCGCCCGGGACGACGCTGCAGCTCATCGCGGGTCGGACGCTGTTGGAGCGTATGGGCGGCGAGGCCGGGATGGAGAATACGCTGCGGGGTCTGCGGCCGGGCGCGGTCGTCGCGGTGACTGGTCGGCTGCAAGCGAACCCGCGGCCGCTCACGGTGGATGTGGTGTCCAGTGGAATATCGTTCGTGGACGGGACCGAGGCGGTGACGCTGCTGGCACACGCCGAGCGCGATGGATATGGAATCGACGGCGACGGTTCATCTTCCCGAACCGGGATCGATTCGATGCCTCCCGGGTCCGCTGGGGTGACGCACACCGCGTGGTCCAGGCACAAACGCCTGGACAAAAAACGTGAAAAGAAAAAACTCGCCGAGGGTTCATCCCGGGACGACGACGATGTCCCGGGTGGTGTCCCGATGTCCAACGACGAGTTACGTGCCGTGTTGCGAGGGTTACGAACGGGCGAACGCGTGGGGAAGACGTCGAAGTTCCCGGCGTTGCCGCGCGAGTCCGTGACGTGGGTGGACTCGGTTTCTTTGATTCACGAGATGCGATCCGCAGTGCTCGATCCATCCACGAGATGCGACTCTTCACTTGTTCACGATGGACCCTCATCAGGTGACGATGGCATTAATCACGATAGGGCGCCCTGGGTCGTTGGTCTAGACGCGGAGTGGCGGCCGCATAAGCACTCGCCGGTGGCGCTGCTGCAAGTCGCGGTTCGCCACCGCGCTTTTCTCGTGGACGTGTCGACGTTGATGAAACGGCCGGGCGACGACGGTTACGTCCCAGGGAACGAAGAAGCCTTCGACCATTTCCTACGTGACCTGTTCGCCGCGGAGGAGATCGTGCGGCTCGGTTTCGGGTTTGGGTACGACCTCCAGAGGCTTCGAAAGGGATACGCCGGAAGGCTCCATTCCTTGGAAATTTCTGAAAGTGAAGATGACGGAAAGGGAAAGAGAGAGCCTTTGGTGTCCGAGTTCGGCGAGACTGGGCACGCCGCCCTGGGCGACGCCGTCGTCGACGTCAAGGCTGTCGCGTTGTGCGCTTTTCCCGGGAAGCAAAAGCTCGTACGCGTCGGCCTGGCCACCGTCGTGTCGTCCGTGCTGGGAGCGTACGTGGACAAGACTGAGCAGTGCAGCGACTGGGAGAGGCGGCCGTTGACTGACGCGCAGATCGACTACGCCGCGGCGGACGCGCACGTGCTCACCGTGCTCTTCGACCGGTGCTTCCACCACTCGCCCGACGCCATCGCGACGGCGCTGGCGGATCCAACGAGGCCCCTCGCGGCGGTTCCCGAGGCGCCCAAGGGAGCAAGAGTGAACAAGCGGGAGCGAAGAGACAAAGCGGAAGAAAACCACCGGCGCCAGGTTGAGCGTTTCATCGCGCCCGTGGGTCCGCCCCCACACCCCGGCGACGTCCCGTCCGTCGTCGGGGATGTCTTCGAGGGACGTAAGCAGGTGTCCGCGGCGTTTGGGGGTGACGGTTCATCTTCCGGAAGGGGCGGCGGCGTCGACGAGTGCGGCGACTTTCTCGCGTTGTTCGTCAACGTCGGGCGGACGAACCGGCGGTACGCGAACGAGTTTTGGGTCGAGTTCGAGTCCAATGAGGTCTTAGGTTCGAAACCGTGTGGGGGCAAAGTCATGATGTCGTGGTTCCCCGGCGGCGGCGGGCTCCGGGAGATCGCGTCGGCGCTGGTGGACACCGAGGGAGAAGATGGGAAAGAGGACTTGGGGAAAGCAAAAGTGGGGAGGTTGAAGACGCCTTTGCTTTTTCTTCGCCCGGCGAAGGGGGCGTACACGTGCGTGGGGCGGTTGGATCCGGTGCGCACGCGCGTGGGTGGGGAGGGCGGCGCGCGCGTGGATTTTCACCTCGTGGACGCGCCCGTTCTTCACGGCGTGGATCCCGGCGCGTTCGCGCGGCTCGTCGGGGTTGGGTTGACGACTGAAGAGTGCGACCGGTTTCTCGGTAGTTTGGCCGTGGGCTGATTATTGAAAATATGGTGTCCGTGAAAACCGGCACTTCCTCCGAGACTGACGCTTCGTGTGAACGCCGCCGAAATAGAGCACCGAGTTTCCCGCCCAAAATATCTCGTGTGCGCCTGAGGTCAGAGACAGATCGGCCTTGACCTTATATAGGGTTAACCTCGCTCAGTCGGCACCGAGCTCGCGTTCTCACGACTTCAATAAATACCGACCAACGCCCGCCGGCGAACGGCACACAACCAGCCGCCGTGCGAGTCAGAGCGCGAGCAGGCATCCGGCGCGCACATTCGCTGCGCAACGCACTCGCACGTGGGTAGACGCGTTCGGGGTTAAGCGATCCGTGGAAGAGACGGGACGCAAAGGGAGTCGAGAGACCGATCGCACGGGAGAGAACACACACACACAGATGGCGAGGCACGAGATTCAGACGCTCTGCTCGATCACCGGCCAAGGAGAGGACGATGTCGTCGCCATGCTCAAGAAGTACGGCGGCGACATGGACGCGGCGACGAACGCCCTGATTGACAGTGAGTCGACCGCTCGGAACCCGCCCGATTGTTCGTTCGCCGGCGCGCTTTCCACGCCAGCCGGAAAACCAAATGGCGGGGAATAGACCTCACGCGTGCCCCGCCGGCGCGCGCGCTCCTCGCCCCGACCCGCGCTGACCGGCACCCACCCGTAACCCCCGACCCCGCAGTGGAAAAGTTCGAGACGGTGGCCAAGAAGGGAACGAAGAAGAACGTGAGTGATCCCGCATCCACCGCCGCCCGCGCGTTTCCGGCCGGGGGCGGCGTCCTCCCCGCGATCGGAAATCTCGCCCCACGGAAACCACCCCAAGTGGCGGTTGCCAAAACCGCTGACCGCTGACCACCCGCAACTGCTACTGACCCCGACTCCCCTTCCGCCCTCCTTCCACGCCGCAGGCGCCCAAGCCCGCGCCCCAGGGTGCTAAGCCCGCGGGCCGACGCGAGCGGGACAGGCCGAGGGATGGCAAGCGCGAAGAACGCCGAGGTGCGTGTCCTAGATCGGAGGTCGCGTCGCGGGCGCCACCGCGCGTTCCGGCGCGGTCATGCGCGATCGCCGCGAAAAACACTTTTTCCATCTTCCCGATCTCGACACCCCCATCCCTTCCTCTCTTGATGCCGTCTCTATCCCATGCCTCTCGGATGTTCTCTGACCGACGCGATCTCTTTTATCTTCCCATCGTGACATCAGGCGGCAAGGCAGCCGGTCCCGGCGCCGGCAAGGGCATCCCCGCGCCCAAGAACGCGGCTCCCAGGCCCGGCCCGCCCCCCGTCGCCGCTCCCGCGCAGGCTCCCGCGCAGGCGGCGCCCGCGCCCGCGCCCACCGCCGGCCCGGGAACACCCGCGCCGGTCGCGCCCAAGTGGGGCAGCGGTGCCACCGCCGCGGATATCGTACGCGGCGGTCGACCGCAGCCTCCCGCGCCACAGGTACGCCCCCGTTCCCTCATCCCATCGACAACCGCGCACAATCGCAACCGCGCATCGCGATCGTTTTTTTGGATTTGCCAAACGATTTGCCAAACAAAACCTCACACTAAACCGATCCACCCCACATCCACCACCTATCCACACAGCCCACAATCCAGCCCAAGCAGAGCATCGGCAAGATCCCCGCGCCCGCCACCAACCGAGGAGGCGGTAACCTCCCCAAACCAGGCTCCAAGCCCCTCCCCCGACCGCTCGGAGGCGCGAATCTCCAAAACGCAGAAAACTCCCTCGCGGGGTCCATCCATCGAGCGCAATCCGACGCGGCTTCTGGAAAGTCTTTACCGACTCCCAACCTCGGCGGCGTCCCCGCGCCTAACGCGCACGCGGGCCCCAACGACGGATGGGGCAAGCCCGCACAGATGAGTCATCAGTCCGGACAGTCGGCGGGTGGCGCGTTTGGTTACGGGTTCGGGCCGGGTTCTGGCGGTGTCAACGCGGCGACGGACTCCATGGGTGACTTGTCGGTTCAAGCCGGCGGATCCGGCGCGAAAGGCGTGGGCATGGACGGCGGTTTGGGCTTGCAGTTTGGAAACTTCGGCGCCATGGGAGGAGGCGCGGGTGGCATGGGTGGCGATTTCGGGTTTGGGTTCGGCGGGGCGGCGGCGGCGGCGGCGGCGGCGGGGATCGACCAGCATGGATCCAAGCAACAGGATGCGAACCCCTACGGGAACGTCTATGGCGCCGCGCCGGTGGCGCCCGCGGCGCCCACCGCGAATTCCAAGCCGGATGCGGTCAAGCTCCCCGACGACCTCAGCAAGGATGGCGCGTCTCCGAGCGGCCAAGTCAACGGAGCCGGCGTCGTTCCCCCTTACGCCGCGTACGGAAACCCGATGGGTGCGTACAATTACATGATGCCGCCGCAGATGGCGGTGCCCGGCGCGGAGGCGTACGGCGCCGCGGCGTACGGAGCATACGGCGCGGCGGCTGCCAGCAACGGGTACGGCGGGGACAGCGCCGATTATTACAGGCAGCAATTCGGAGGCGGAGGCGCCGGGTCCTCCGCCGGCGCCGCCGCGGATGGAACCACCCAATCCGGCACCAACGGAACGTCCGATTCGACGCGAAACAACACGCAACAAAACAGCCAGCAATCCGTCGGGTCTAACGCGGCGTCCAACGCCGCCGGTTCATCTTCCGGCGCGATGGCGGGTGCCTTTTCCACGATGCCGAACATGGGCGCCGCGGGATACCCCTACATGGGATACCCTTACATGACCCCCGGCATGCCCCCCGCCGCGGGGTACGCGGTCCAGTCCCCGTATTACGGCTACCCGCAGGCGAACATGTACGCCGCGGCTGGCGCGTACGGCCAGCAGTCAGCCGCTCCGGGTGCCCAATCCGGCGGCGGTAAGTCTGGCAAGGGCGGCTACGGCGGCTACGGCGGCAACCAACGGAGCGGCGGCGGCGGCTACGGTCAGCCCCCCGCGCCCCCCGCGCCGCCGAGTAACGACAACGCCGGTAACTCGCAGTTTGGTTACAACTACGGGAACTACAGTCAGTCGGCGTACGGAAGGTGAGGTGATCGCGAGGTGATCCCCATCCTTTTTTTTGATCGCGAGGGTTGTTTTTGCGAGGACGAGTTGAGATTAGCGGCTCTTCCACGTAGAGCGTTTCTTCATAAGAGATTCCTAAGTCCGGGCGAAAACTAAGTCATCGCGTCGCACTCGTCTCTCGCTGGCTCACCAATTAATTACGACGGATCCGCCGTCGTTTGAGTACACGTAGTTCACCTTGTGCCGGTTCAGCAGATTCGTGACCATCATCCTCAGTACAGGCCCTCCGGCGCCGCTGTGGTTACCCGCGCCGGTGATGACCTTCAAGCCTCCGTAACTCATGCTGAGCGCACCGGACAAACAGGTCAAGACACGTTCGAGCGCCCCACGCTCCGTCATCCCATGAAGATCGACCCTGGCGAGCTCCGTGTTCGCGTTGGACGACCGCATCGCCGCCAGCTTGTTAACCTTGGCTGTTTTGAAGTCGATATCCTTCATAAGCTTATCAATTTCGGGCCTTAACCCGTTCGCGGCGTCGTGATCTTTTCGAGCCACGGCGTTGGAACGATGCGCCCGTAGCGAATTTAAGGAGCGTCTGAGCACGGTGAGCTCATCGTGATATCTGGCGATGTCCTGCCGCTGTCCCGCCGGTCCTCGATCGCGATCCATGCTCGGGTCACCGGTACCGCCCCCACCTTGCCGCTCGCGAACCTCGTTCATGATCTTCGCTTCGTCATCGTCCGTGTGATCGTCCATGATGGAGCTGACGAACTCACGAGCGGAACCGTACCTTCCACCGCCGGCGAGGTATGTAGCGCCCCCGAGCACCTCCCGCGTGATGTCCACTTGTTTGGCCTTGCCCGGTTTCGGCTTCGGCTGCCCAGATGCCCCAGACGCGGCGGCGAGTCTGTTCGATTCCGCCATCCGCTCCTTGCGTTCCTTCGTCAACATCTGTCCTTCCAGCTCTGTCAGCGCGTGCCTCGCGCTGTCGATGTTCCCGCGGTACACTTCGTACAGGCTCCGTTCCACGACGTCGGCGTCCAACCTAGGGAACTCCCGGCACAATTGCCGCACTTTGAGCACGTCGCTCGCCGGCCGGCGCCAATCCCCCGAGGGATCCGACGGCGCCACCGGCGCAGGTCCCAACGTCGCTCGCCGCGCCGTGCCGTCTTGTACCTCCCGTTGCTCGCGCTCCAGCGCTTTGTAGTCGAAATCTTCGCCCCCGTCATCGTTTCCCTGACCGATGGGGTCCGCGTAGCCACCGCCGTCGTAGCCGCTAACGCCGGGGACGTACTGCTCGTGTTCGTGTTCATCCGGTTGATATCCCCCGAGCTCGCGCGTGAGGTTGTCCAGCGCCTCGTGCGCGTCGTAGTGGTCCCAGTTACTCGCCTTGAGCGCGCGTATGATCTCGTCGTTTACCCTCAAGCCCAAACGCGCCAGTTCGCCCGAGAACTGTTGCGTCAGTTGCACGCTCATCGCCAACTTTCTATCCTGGTCGGGTTCATCCGGCGGCGGCGATTCATCCCGCGGTTCATCCCGCGGTTCATCCCGCGCCGCCCCGAACATACCCCCGTCGTTGAAGAACAACGACGAAGACGACGGAGGCGACAAACTACTAGAAACGTGACTAGAAACGCCCGCCGCCGCCGCAGCCGCAAACGGATCGTCCTCGTCGGTTCTCGCCGATAAACTCGACTCCCAGGCGATCTTAGCCTCGGCGAGCGCAGCCTTGAGCGCGGTGTTGGCGGCGGCCTCCGCAGCCTTGGCTTCGGCCAGCTTGTTCCTCGCCGCCGCCGCCTCGTTCCTAAACTTTTCCTCCACCTCGACGAGCTCGGCGCGGCTTCGACCCGTCGTTCCCTGTTTCAATGCGTCGATGCGTCGATGCGTCGATGCGTACAATGCGTCGATGCGCGCTATCGCTGCCGCTGGCGCGTGCGCTGGTTCCGTATGGGCCGCCGGGGTGTCGAACGGGTCGACGTCGCCCAGCCTCCGCCGCGTGTCCTCGAGCTCCTCGAAGGAGCAGACGCGAGACGACGACGACGCCCGTTCGCCGCCTGTACGAGCGAGCACCCTGAAGTTATCGTACCTGCCGCGCGGCGCCGGTCGTCGTGAATCACGGGTGGTGGCCGGTGTTGGCGAGTTTTGAGTGCGTGGTTCGTACGCCGAGACGTCCCACTCGAAGTGTTTGCCGTCGTCGACGTCTACCCATCCGAGCCGGCCCCTCAGGGACAGCGGCGCGAAGTCTCCCGTGTCCAAGTAGTCCCCGGTCGCGACGGCCTGGGTGAGCATCTCCGCGCTGACCTTCGCCTGCGTGTCGGGCGCGTACGCGATGGTGACGTGATGAACCTGGGCGGAGTCGGCGAGCGAGAGGGGCGGCGAGGTCAGATCCCGGAGTAAGTTTATTCAGATGCAAATGCGCGGCGGAGAGACGAGGGGTCGGGAGACTTATGTGCGTACCGGTGCGTCCGGGTTGGGGATGTAGTCCGGCACGTCCACGTGCACGGCGAGCGTGCGGTGGTCCTTGGCCACCCCGAGCACCTTCAGCTCGCACCGAAAACCGCACATGCCAGTATACTCGACCATGCGCTCCGGGCTCGGCCGATGCCAGAGCGTCAGGTGATCGGCACTGGTGGTCCACTCCGGCGGCACCACGTGCCCAACCTCGGACGTCCACGCGAGCAGCGATACCCTGCTGTCCTCGTCCAGGAGGAACGCGGTGTAGCGAACCTCTTTTGGGGGCCGGCCTTCACTCATGGCCGGCGGCTGCTCGACGGACGACGCCTCCCTCCAACTGATTATGGGCACCCCCCGACCGTGCGGTGGTAAAACGACATCTCATCCGAGAAGAGCGAAAGTGCCGGTCGGTGAGTCTGTCTGCGATAGTGCTACCTGTGAATAAAAATATGGCTTTATGCCTAACTACGTGTATGTTCACTTAACCGTATATTTCGTCTTTATCTCTATTTCATGTAAATTAATTATTTTGCACATGTTTTCACCCATGATCCACGCCCAAAAGACACATCATCGTGACGACAATGCCTCAGGGTCGTGCACCCCGCTTCCAGGGACGTGAGTCAGCGTTGGTTATTCCACTGTTCGCAGCGCTGATTGCGCGTCGTGCGATGGGAGGAACGGGTGACCATGGTCATGACATCGCGGTCATCGACCTCGTGCTGCACATGTACAGCAGGGCGCCGACGCGGAGGAGGCTCTCGGAGCTATGGTGCGTCGCGCCGCCCGGATCCCGCCGCTTTTTTTAACGCCCCGCATGATGTGTCTCCCATCCAGAAGAAAGTCGGCTCGGCCGGCCCGTCCCGTCGGGGCGCCCCGATCGCGCCTCGATGGGAGTCCCGAAATAACTCTCAATGCATACGCCTCATGCCGGCATCGAACCCACGCTGACCGAATCGTGCCCCGCCCATCCAACCCATCAAAACGATACAGGAGCAAGTACACGGATGACTCCGTCGACGAACGCAAGTCGAAGGGATTCGAGCTCGTGCGCGTTCACCACCAGACCTTGACCCGCATGTTCTGCGACGATCCCGACGGCGACTACCTCGACATCGACGACATCCGGTGCGTGTGGGAGGAGTTCGTCGACGCACTCCGGGACGCCACCGCCAAGGCGGGCGACCCGCCCCCCGCGCCCACCTCGATGGCATACGCCGAGGTTGAAGGACCGGTAATGAAAAGATCGCCGTCGTTCGCAAAGCTCGTCAAGGATCTGTCCACCGAGGCATCCGCCCCGGCGTCCCCGACGATCGAACGCGTGTCGGGCAAGGGTATGATCCTCGGCGTCGGGTGCTCGTCCAGGGACAACAGCGCCAGAGGGGGCAGCGAATACTTCCGACGGATGCAGGCGGAGAAAGGCAAGGGTCCGGACGGCGCTAAGATCATGGAACAGCTCAGCGCGAAAGGACTCACCAGACGACTCTCCGGCACCTTCGACGCGGGCGCGCAGTGACGAGAGTACCCGTACGCGATTGATGAAGGAATTATTAGTCTCGCACTCTATTAAGTTTTATGTCGTTGAACTCGATTGAACTCACTCGTCGAACTCGTCAATTGAATTGTTCACTCCGCCTCATCATTCCGCGTTCTCTCGAAGCCACTTCGGTGAGTACGTGACGTCTATCGTGTCCAGCTTGGCCGCCAGGACAAAGTCGTGCAGTGACAACCCATAGATGGCGTGCGTGCTCGCGACGACCTCGACGTCCCTCCAGTTGGTCAAGTGCACGTCCGGGTGATGCCCTTCTTCTTCCGCGACGATTGAAAGTTGGTTGACGAAGTCGACGGCGGACTTCCAGTTCTTGGCGGTGAACTTTCTGGAGATGGCGACGCCTTGCGGGTCCAGGGTCCACGTGGGCACAGCCTTGAGTCGCGTCTGGATCTCCTCCGGGCTCAGCTTGGGGGTATCCCTGGATAGATGGAGGTGAAAGGTTGGAATGGTGAGTTTGATGTTTGATGTCGATGTGCGTTTGAAAGAAACGCGGGTGCCCGGTGGAGACGGGTACACGGTGTCCTGTCGATGATGGGTGGATTCGTGGACGATTGGTACCTGGAGCACGCGCCGAGTGCCGCGCATGACTGCGCGATGAGCTCCTCGGCACCCTCGCCCTTCGGAAGCGACGCCATGGCGGCCGCGTCGCCCCTGTTGTTAGTGCTACCGGCGGTGCCTTCTCCCCTGGGGCGACCGCACGCGGGGAAGTGGTGGGTCCTGGACGAGGACGCGCGGAGGCCGGCTGTGACGTGGCGGAGCGGATCGGTGGCCTTGGACGAGCCCGGAGAAGCGCCGCGGACGAGACGGAGGTGCTTCGCGGCGAGGCACAGCGTCGCGCGTGACATACGAAGTGGGGCTCGCCCGAGTCAGTCAAATCGAAGAACGCCGACTGGAGTTATCAAATCTTTAACAACCTGACGAACTGGATCTGGCCGAAACGCGCAGAAGAGGGCGCGTCTCGGGTCGCACGCGCGCGGGTGTCGTCGTAACCTTCCCCCGGGTGCCGTCGCTCGCCGCCCACACGCAGGGGCGCGGACCCTAACCCCAAACCCGACGGGGGCGCGAAGGGGCAACCGGAGACTCCGCGTCGCGTCAACAAATTTAACACAATGCTTTACGGGCACCTGCCCCCGCTGCGGGCGGTCGTGGTGGTCCTCGCCGTGCTCATCGGCGCGTACGGCCTCGAGCCCGGCGCGCTGACCACGGTGCTGCTGCTCATCATGTACGCGACGGCCAGGTACGCCGCGGTCACCGGCCTGGCGTGGTTCCGGTTCACGCGCCGACGCATGAGGGGCATCACTCCAGTCAAGCTGCTCGACGACACCCGAATGCTAGCCTTCCAGCGCGTGACGCTGCGCATCTTCGACCTGCCGCACCACCCGCGGCGGCTGCGGCAAGCCGTGCGACGATGGCGGGAGTGGCGCACGAACCGCGAGCACGTCCTCGAGATGAACGCGCGACGACGAGGAAACACAGCTGTGCACGACCGCGGCGACGGACTCGCCAATCTGCACGACCCCGATTCGTACCACGTGCACGATAAAACAGCCGGGGACGAGATACCGCGCGCGGGTGGCCACGCGCGTAACAACAATTCGACCGACCCAGGATTCGAACCCAGGACCTCGCGGACCAGCGACCACATCGACTCCCTCTCCCACGCCATCGAGCGATCCCCCGCTTACGCCGCGCTGGAAGCGTGCGCGCTGACCAGGTTCGTTCATTTTTTAATTTCTCGTATAGGAAGTTAGACTGACGTCGTGTTTTTTTAACAACCAGGGCGCTCCACCCCGAGACGCTCCGACAGCTGGCCAATAACTGCATGCGCGAGGTCCACGTCGCCGCGGGTGAGGACGTGTACCGCGGGCGTGTGCTGGAGGATGAGCTCGCGGTGCTCGTCGCCGGGACCGTCGCGGTGGGCGATGACCGTGCGCACGGAGTCGGCTTCGGCGGGGACCAGAGAATGGGGACTGAATCAATGATGTCCGGCGCCTCCCATGATGTCGACTCTGCCGCGGAACCGACGGTGTTGTCCCGGCCCGGCACGTGCGTCACGTCGCTGCTGGACGTTCTGGAGGGATCCCAACGGGTCGCGCGCGGGGCGTCCGCGGCGCCGTCCGTCGCGCCGTCCGTCGCGCCGTCCATCGCGGGCGACCTGAACGACGATACCAGGTCCGAAGCGGGATCAGTCGCCACGCTGCCGCCGACGGACCTAGGTACCTGGGAGAAGGATTCACACACGGGAGTCAACGCCAAGGACGCGACCGACCCAGGGGAGCCAGCGCCGGGTGAGCCGAGGACCGTCACGTTGAAACGCCTGGCGGAAGCCGCCGCGGCGGCGCACGCGAGCGTTGCCGTGGGTGGCGGGGGGGGCGGGTCCGCGCACGGAGCCGATTCACCCACGGGGTCCGACTCGGGAATCGGGTCCATCGTCACCGCAACCACAGCGGACGGCGAGCACAATCGCGCCGTGGTGGCGACGTCCCCGGGTGACTCATCCGCCGGGGCGCACGCGCCGCCCCCCACGCACGTGGACCGCCCGCCCTCGCACATCCCGCCGGCTAGCGTAGCGTCCGCGAGTGTAGCGTCGGGGCACTCGCCGCGGTCGTCGCACCCGACGACGCCGACGCGGGGCGGACCGCGGGGAAGCGGCTTAAGCGCCAGGTACGTGTCAGCTCATCAGCGCGTTCCTTTCCATATTTCCATACCCAAACACCGCTCATCGAGTATCACCCAATTACCACCCAATTACTGACGATTCACCCCCCTACTAACCACCAGCCGCGTCGGAGCCGCCGTCGCCGCGAGGATCTTAAATCCCGGAGTCAACCCCGCGGAAGGAGTCATCGGATCCGGTGTTCCCGGGCACCTCACGCACCACCGAACCGCGTTGGAGTTCAGCGGTGGACCGGGCGGGTTGCCACGGCCGCGAGTCAGGGGCGGCGACGGCGGGTGCGTCCTCGCTGTTATCCCGCTGGCGGTGAGTTTCTACTTTTATTTCCGTACGGGCAATTAGAATGACGTCGTGTTTTGTTTTTATAATTACAGGATTTTCACAAAGCCGCTGGGTTCCAGCTGGGCGTCCAGGCAGCCGCCATGCGTCTGAACGGCGGATACACCGCGCTGTGCCACTACCTGTGCATGCCCAACGAGCTCGGGCGGCTCTGGGTGGACGGACCGGACCGCGTTCACGGGATGTCGAACGATAAATCGATGATCGGCGGCGCGACGTTCGCGTTGGCCAGGCTATTGGGCCCGACGGCGGCGTCGCAGGTGAGAGTTTCTTTTAATCATCGTACGCGCAATTAGACTGACGCCGTGTTTTGTTCACAGGTTGACAAATCGGGTTTGGACTACCTCCTGGAACGTCGCGGGTACAAGCCGAGGTGTAAGAGCGCTGGCCACTACGAGCGCCCGCCCAGCGACGGCGACGACGACATCGGGGTCGACTCGGACACGGACCGCGACTCACTGGCGTCGTCCACCCGCATGGACACCGGGCCGACGGGTTCGCACGTGGGTAATCACAAGTCGGACACGAGTCGGACACATGTCGGACAAGCCGGCCGCGCGGGCGGCCCGGGCAGCCGCGGGGCTGGCAGCGGTAGCAACGTCACGGGCGCCACCGGGCGCGCGGGGAACACCACGGTTGAGTTGGAAGCGTGTGAGTTGGCGCCTGGGGAACTGGCCAAAGTTCGCGGCTCGTCCAATTATTTGGCGTGTCTGTTGGTGGTAAGTTTATTTTCATTTCCGCATGGGCAATTAGACTGACGTCGTGTTTTGTTTACAGGAGCGAGGTAGTTTGGAAGGGTACTGGTCCCCGCCCGACGGCAGGCACGGATCGGGTACGGCGCCAGGTGTCACGCCGAGGGCCAAAGGGAAACGTTCCGGCAAACGGCACGTACGAGTAGGGCGCGAACGAGCCGGGGAGGATGGAAACGGGTTTAATACTCCCCGATGCTTCGTCGCGGGACCCGGTTGCAGCGTCGGGGGTTTCTTGCTACTCACCGGACAGAAAGCCGCGATGACGGTCCGCGCGGGGCCGGGCGGTGCGGTCATCGCGGCGCTTCCCCACAGCGCCGTCGCGCGGCTCGCGCGCGCGCATCCGCACGTGTACGCGCACGTCGCAACAGAGTTGGCCAGGCGGTTAAGGCCCGCGTTGCCCGCCCGGCTGTGGGACAGATGCGGCGCCGAGTGGTGCGCTCTTCGCGCGGGTGAGGCGCTCGTCAACTCTGCGCGCGGGATGTCGCACGCGGGCCGGCACCCGGAGGGTGTGTACGTCGTGGCGACCGGGTGCGTGCGCTTGGCGGGTGACCCCGCGGGGAGTACGCACGGGGACGGCGGACACTCGAACGGACACTCGGACGTTCATCCACACGCCGGTCACTCGGTCAACTCGGCTATGGGTCACGGAGTGACGGACGACGGTGAAGGAGAGGCTGGGGCGCCTCGCGCCCGGTTCTTGGGCCCGGGTGAGGCTGTGGGTGAGGATACGGTGTTGCGCGGGGTGGACGGGGAGGCGTACGGTGACGCGGGGGGCTTCGGGAGAGCGAACTCGGGGTTAAAGGGACCTTCGCGAACGGGACGGGACCGAGGTGAGTTTATTTTTATCATCGTACGGGCGATTAGATTGACGTCATGTTTTGTTCACAGGTACGCACGCGGCGTCGTTCGGCTCGGAGCTCTCGAGGGCACGCGCCGTGCGTGACGCGCAGTTACTGTGGATCCCGTCCGCGGGGCTCGAGGCACTCGCGGCGCATTCGCCTCGCGCGTTCGTGTCCCTCGCGTGGAGAATGGGCGCCAGGGCTCGCGGTCGATCGGGATCGTCGAGTTCTCCCGGCGGCGCCCAATTGAACAAAAAGGGCGCCGACGGCTTGTTCTCCGCCGCGGGCATCTCCGGCACGCACTCCAACCACCCCGGGCTGGGCGTGCACAAGGGTGGGCAAATAGGCGCCACGTTGGATGAGACTCCGTTCGCGCCCAGAACCGTCGCGGTGGTCCCGGTGTCCGAGGGCGCCGCGCTCGCGCTCGACGAATTCGTCGGCGCCGTTCACGCCGCGTTGTCGCGGACGTGCGCCGCGAGGGTGGCGGATAGCGCGCTTCGCCTCGCGGAGGTTGGCCAGGCGGGCGTCGGCCCGTTGGCGAACGAGGCAACCGCGCACTGGTGAGTTTCTCTTCTTTTTATTGAGTTTCTTTTTATATCCGTAATATGGCGACGTGACTGACGGCACGTGTGTTTGTGTTTTGTGTACAGGCTCGCCCAGTTGGAGGCTGCGAACGACGTGGTGTTGTTGAAAGCGGACCCGTTCCCGTCGCGATGGTGCGTGACGTGCGCCCGTCACGCGGATGCCATTCTACTCGTCGCCGCCGCCGAGGACGACGAGGCGCCAGGTCCGCACGAGGGCCACGCGCTGCAGGCGAGGCTGTTGGGCGGGGTTCACGGCGGCGGGCTGGCGCAACGGGAGCTGGTGCTCCTGCACAACAGCACGGAGGTGACGCCGACGGGAACCAGACCGTGGCTCGAGGCTTTCAGCGTCCACCGGCATCACCACGCCGCGAGGGCGCCCTCGCACGGCCTCGCGCCCGCGCACGCCGCGAGGCTGGCGCGTTCGTTGCGAAGGCAGAGCGTGGGGTTGGTGCTGGCGGGCGGGGGTGCGCGGGGGTTCGCGCACGTCGGGGTTTTGATGGCGCTCGAGGAGGAGGGGGTCCCGGTTGACTTGTTGGGCGGAACGTCCATGGGTGGGTTTCTTTTATTTTCCGTACGGGCAATTGGACTGACATCGTGTTTTGTTCACAGGCTCCTTTGTTGGGGGTTTATACGCCAAGGAACCCACCGCGTTGTTGACCCGCATCATCGCGCGGCGGCTTGCGGTGCACATGTCGTCCACGTGGAACCAACTGATGGACCTCACGATCCCGGTCGTGAGCTACTTCAGCGGGTTTCGCATGAACAAAGTGCTGGAACCTCTGTTCAGGGGCGCGAAGATCGAGGATTGCTGGCTGCCGTTTTTCTGCATGACGCTCGACCTGGTGAGCTGCGTGCCCATCGTGCACAGGAACGGGACGCTGTGGAGGTACGTCCGTGCGTCCATGGCGCTCGTGGGGTTCCTCCCGCCGCTGTGCGACTGGGCGCCGAGGGAGGCGGCGGGCGCGGAGGGAACCGACCCATCATCCCCGCGGACTTCCTTGGATGGAAAAACTTCCGAAAGCGCCGCCAGGACCTCGTTGGATAGACCTAGATCCGAGTTACCGGACGATACGAAGCCCACCCGCGGCAGGCGGCTGTCGCGCGTGGGCCGGCAGGAACCCGGCAAGCTGCACGTGCTCGTCGACGGCGGGTACGTCAACAACTGCCCGACGGACGTCATGCGAGCCATGGGCGCGAGGGTCATCGTCGCCGTCGACGTCAGGTGAGTTTCTTTCTATTTCCGTATTTGTATTTCCGTAGATACGGGCAATTATACTGACGTCGTGTTTTGTTTATCACAGCGGTCACGGCTTGCCCGAGTCGCGTATGAAGCCGTGGGGCGACGCCATCAGTGGTTTCACCCTCATCGCCAAGTCGTGGCTTCCGCAGTGGTTGGGCGGCGGCCCGTCGTGTCCCACCATGGCGGCGATGCAGTCACACCTGCCGTACATCACTGTGAGTGTATTTGTATTTCCGTACGGGCAATTAGAATGACGTCCTGTGTGTTTTGTGTACAGGATTACGCCAACGCGAAAAGGCGGTGGCGAACGGTGGACGTGATGGTGCGCCCGCGCGTCACCGACGTTCCCATCCTCGCGTTTAACAGGTACGCCGAGGTGGTCCGCGCGGGACACGAGGCTGGACTCAGGTGAGAGTTTATTTTATTTCTAAAATAAAAGTAATTGGACCGACGTCGCGTTTTGTGTACAGGGCGATACGCGCGTGGAAAGTGGCCAACCCCGACGTGCTGCCCATCCTGGACGACGGGATGTGGCGCCCGAGTGGCCCGCCCGGCGACCGCGGCGTGCTACGCGAGGTTGGCAGCAAAGGTCGGCTCAATCAGAGGGGCATGGCGAGCGCCCGGCTTCCGAGCACCGAGACGTTATCGAGGGGCGCGGGTAAGTTTATTTTAACTCTCGTATGGGCAATTAGTATGACGTCGTGTTTTGTTAACAGGGCCCGGGCGGATCGGCAGCGTCGGCGGGAGCTCCAGCGGCGGATGGAGCGGCACCGACCTCAACACTGCAGATGGGTACACCGGTCGTGCCGGGAGCCCGAACGTGCCCAACGCGGAGATGGTGGAGGCGATGGAGCGCGACCCTTTCGGCCTCGGACTCGGCGGCGGAATTGGAAGTCAGTCGTCGGCGCTGCGGATGGCTGAGGACGACTACGTGGAGCGTCACGCGAGCCGCCGCGTCCGCGTGGAGCACTCACACCGCGCGGCGTACGCGGCGGAACACTTGCTGAAGGATGCGGACGCCCGGCGGGTCGAGGTGAGGCGGATGGAGGGTGCGATGGGGGACCACGGGTCGGGCGGGGGGCCCGGAGCGTCGGACGACGTACCCGAGAGCGGGTGGACCCGGAACCCTCTGCACCGCGACGAGGACAACGAGGACGACGGCGTTCCGGGCGGGCACGCGGCGGGGCGGGACAGGACGGAGCAGTGGCTGACTCGCGTGGGCAGCGCGCCACGTGAGTTTTTAACCCCGGACCAGCCCAGAGTTCGCGGCAGGAAAGCGTGGGACGCCCGACCGTCTTGAATCGATTGATTCTTTTATGATAGTTCCTTCTACTCTAACGCTTAGCTAAAGCTACCGACGCTAATAATACCGTTCTCCTACGTCGCGTTGTAAGGTTTACGCGAGGGCGGCAGCTCGCCCGACAGTCGCATCTTGTGCCACTTGCCGCCGTCGTGCTCCGCGAGCTGCGCCGTGGACGTGAAGGCTTTGCGACACAGAGCGCAGTGCGGAACCCCGGGTGGCGGTTTCGGCCCGGGGAACGGGCGTATCGGTCCTCCGCTCTGTGCCCCGCCCAGTCCCCGTCCACCGCGTCCGTGCATCGTCGCTTGCTGCTGGCCTCCTCCCCTGCCACCGCGCCCGCCGCCCTGCCCCACGTAGGATGCGGCTCGCACGGCTCGCGCGTGCGCCTTTCCCTTGCCGTGTTCCTCCAGTTGCATCCGCGACGTGAATTCTTTGTCGCAGACGTCGCATCTGAACTCGGCGCGCTGTTCGCGGCGCTTCTCCAGCAGCGTCAGGATGGCGGGTTTCGATGTTCCCGTGTTCGGTGTCCCGTCTTCCGTGGCTGGCTTGGACGTCCCGGCGGCGCCGGCGGAGGTTCCCGCGTTTCCGTCGTCGCCTCGCGCGTCAGCGGCGGCGGCGGCGGCGGTCGCGAGAAATCCCGTCTTGAGTTTTTTCCGTCTCTTGCCGACGCCCTTCGCGGCGTAGGCGTTGTGCTCCGGGAGGCAGCTCGCCGGGAGGGGCACGATTGGTGCCAGCTCGCTGTCGCTGTCGGCATCATCCGAGGATGACGAACGCGCGCGCTTCTCCTTCTTCTCCTTCTTCTCCTTCTTCTCCTTCTTCTCCTTCTTCTCCTTCTTCTCCTTCTTCTCCTTCTTCGACTTCTTCCGCGACGTCTTCGCTCCCGCGTCGCCGCCGGACTCGCTGTCGCTACCGTCGCTGTCGCTCACGCCGAGCTGCGCCTCGAGCGCGGCGAGCTGAGCTTCTATGTCGTTCAGGCTCATCTCCTCCCGACACCCCGCCACCCGCGCGGAAAAGAGTGTGGCCGGCAATCTCACTCGTCACCGAGGCTTATTTTACACACATCGAAGCCGTTCGTAAGCGCAGTCGCCGTCGACGCAAACAAACGCGTCGTCGTCGTCGTCGTCGTCGTGTGGATTCAAATCATAAAATCATATTAAAGCAGTGCGTTGTGATGTGTTGAAGTAACTAGAGGTACACAATCGAACGATGTCCGCGGCACTACGCGCCGCGGCACATCGCTCGGACCAAAACCAATAAAACTCAACTCAGTCAAATCGGCGGCTCTTTCATCATCCGGCGTTCACCTACTTCGCCACCAGCATGACCGCACCCCTCGGCGCGACGTTGTACCTCGCACCGACACCGCCTTCACCGTCGGCGATGAAATCGTTCGGCGGCGGCAGGTTCGTGTCCACGACCCTGTGCCAAGATTTGCCCCCGGGGGGGGGCGGCAAAGAGGCGTCGACGAAAAAGTCGTGTTGGTTAAACGCGATGTATAAATCGCCGCCGCCCTGGCCGCAGTCGTGCAGCGTGTACGCCAGGAACAGCGAGTCCGGGTTGTCCCAGTTGTCCTCGTGCCACGTGATGTCGTTGTCGTTGAGGAACTCGGCTCGGCCCAACAAGGGATGGGCAAGACGGAACTTGACCAGGCCGGAGTGGTACCGGAAATACTGCTCCCGCTGCGCCTCCAGGGCGCTCCAGTCAAAGTTGTTGAGCTCGTTGTCGTGCCCGTAGGTGTTGTTGTTCCCCTTGCGCGTGTGCCCGTACTCGTCACCCATGAGCACCATCGGCGTGCCCTGGCTCACCATCAGCGCGAGGTGCATGTTACGCATCTGCCGCCACCGCAGCGACGTCACCGCCTGGTCGTTGCACTCCCTGTTAGAGTTGAACAAAACACGACATCAGTCAATCTCTAATTGCCCACACGAAGAATAAAATAAACGTACCCTTCTTGGCCGCAGTTCCACGAGTGGTTATCGTTGCATCCGTCGCGGCCCTCTTCTCCGTTCTGGTGGTTCGCCTTCTTGTTGTACGACACTAAGTCACGTAAAGTGAACCCGTCGTGCGCGGTGATAAAGTTGAGGGAGTGATACGGCTTTCGCGCATTCACGGCGTACATATCCGCGCTGTAAACAAAACACGTCATTCTAATTGACCATACGTATGAAAATAATAACAAAAGAAACGTACCTGCCGCACAGCGACGACGCGAACTGACTCTTCAGCCCCGGGTCTCCTTTGAGGAAACGGCGGGCGCAGTCGCGGTATATGCCGTTCCACTCGCCCCACCTGTCCCAGTTGGGAAATTTACCGACGAGGTAGCCGTCCATGGAGCAGTCCCACGGTTCCGCGAAGAGCTTACACCGACTTAAAGTGTTGTCCTTGGCGATGGCCCTGACCACGGGCGGCGACGTCATAATGGCGCCGCTGTTTGGATCGCGGCACAGGCAAGACGTCAGGTCGAACCTGAAGCCGTCGACGTGGTACTCCTCGACCCAGTGCCTTAAGCTGTCCAGCACCAAGTTCGTCACCGGCTCGTGGTTACAGTTGAACGTGTTACCGCATCCCGTGTAGTTTTTGTACGCCGTCTTGCCGTTGAGGTCCTCCATCATGTAGTAACTCTTGTTGTCGATTCCACGAAAGGAGAAGAACCGGCCGCTGCCCTCGCCGGTGTGGTTGTAAACGACGTCAAGTAACACCTCGATGCCGTTGGCGTGCATCGTCTTGACGAGGTGTTTGAACTCCCGCGCAGCCTGTACACAAAACACGACGTCAGTCCAATCGCCATAATAACGATGATTTAAAAATAGACCTACCTGCTGCGGCCCCGCGCCTTTCGACGCGTACACCGTCATCGGCGCGAAGAACGCCATGGTGCTGTACCCCCACGTGTTCAACATGTGATCACGCGGGTTGGGCGACAGTTGGAACTCCATCTCGTCGAAATGGAAAACCGGGAGGAGCTCAACGGCGTTGTATCCCGCATCCTTGATGTGCGCCACCTTCTCCGCGATGCCTAGGAAAGAACCGCGCGTGTCGTCGTCCAGGCCGCTCGTGGCGGACGCGGTGAACGCCCGAGGAGTGCACTCGTAGACGACGAGGTCCTGTACGCGCAGACAGTTTGATTGGTCAGTGATTGGGTGGTGATTGGGTGGTAATTGGGTATTTGAGTGTGCGTCGTGTACGAGTTAACACTCACCTGCGGCGGAATGTTCGGGGGTTCCACGCCGTTCCAGTCGAACGGCGTCTCGTCCAGCGCGAACGCACCCATCCACGCCCCAGCCTCTCCGTTGGGACACGACTCGTTCTCGCCGTACACCCGCCGGCCCTCCACCAGCGGCGCGTACGGGTCCACCATGAGCTGGTTCGGCTCCCAGTAATCCCATCGATCCGGCGATTTCCCACCTGTAAAAAGAAAACACAACGTCACACGAATTGCCCATATGAGAATTACCAAAAATAACCAAAAATAACCAAAAATAACCAAAAATAACCAAAAGAACACGACGTCAAACTAATTGCCCGTGCGATAATTAAAATAAACTTACCGTCCACGAGGTACCCGTAGCGGATGACGTACCCGTCGCCGCCGCGCGGGATGTTATCCAGACGTACGTGCCACACGTCGCCCGTCTTGTTCTTCTTCGGGTCCAGCGGGATGCGCAGCGACGGCTGCTTGGACGTGGAGCTCGGGTCGAAGTAGATGAGCAGGTCGATCCCGGCGGCGGCGGCGGAGTGGATGGCGAAGTTGACACCCGGGTTGATGACGTCGCCCGCGGGTGTGGGCCCGAGGAACCCCGGGGCGTAGTAGCCTTCGGAGATGCGTATGCGGTCGACGTCGATGTCGGGCGGGGTGGAGACGGGCGGGAAGCACGGGGGTGGGACGAACGTGCCGGCGCCGCCCGCGCCGGTCTGCGGCGGGGGTTGGGGCATCCAGGCGGGGAGATCTCGCGTGGCTCCCCCGGAGGAGGTGGGTACGTCGCCCCAGGAGTACGGCTCGACCTGCGCCATCGTGCGCACGGGCCCGCGTGTGTTGGTGTCCTTCATCTTCCGGGATGTCCGTCCGTGGGGTTTGAGGACAGACCCGGGGAGGGAGACGGGCGCGCGAGCGGACACCTTCGACGATGGGAAAAAGGAAGATGGGGCCGCGCGGCGAGGATTACTGTTCCCGGCGGTCCGACGCCGCCCCGATGCCACGGCCGTCGCGACACGCGCGGCGGTTATCCCTGCGCGGGGGGGGGAGGGGGGGGATCATCGGTCAGTCCGTGGATCATCGCGCGAAGGACCGCGTCGCACGGGCGCGGATGCGGGCGGGGCGAAGACTCTGACTCGACATCCCGGGAAGTGCTTTTTGACAGGGCACGGTTTGAACCCGCGGGGATTGGATACGTTACGCGCGCGGTGAGAGGTGGGGTATCGTACCTGCTCCGGGCGACATCACAGGCCTTCGAGTCGCAGGGACGTTCGGCGTTGGGAAATGACCGGGTGCACTCCCTCGGCGTTCTAGTCGCCACGTAGCGGTCGCCCCGCGTTCGTTGTGGACTGCAACAGAAAACAAT
>Ga0257106_1000395_pt1 | contig 26303 bp, 14 predicted proteins | sample LP_taG_3_FD_190177 | JGI IMG/M metagenome (GOLD analysis project Ga0257106, IMG submission 190177) | Marine microbial communities from Northeast Subartic Pacific Ocean, Canada - LP_J_2011_P26_10m | ecosystem: Environmental > Aquatic > Marine > Oceanic | place: Canada: Northeast Subartic Pacific...
CACCCTTCCACCCACTATCATCGATGGACCTCTATCGATGATAGCAATGCGTGTGACTTTCTCGCGCGCGTGCGCGCGCGCACGCAAAAAAAAAAGTGATATTATATGCGCGCGCAAATGCGCGCAAATGCGCGCGAGAAAGTGAAGATGAATGAAAAAAAATGTTTTTAGATACAAGATACAAAATATGGGCATTTAGGGTTTAGGGCTTAGTACTTCTTGAAAACAGCGGCGAACGGCGTCGCCACTACTGCACCAAACGCGCCAAACTCAGCGGCAAAGTATTAAATCCGCACATTGTCTACAACTTCACAGCGCCGGATTTTGGAATTTTTTCTTTGCTCGAACGAAAAGTGGTCGATAACGCGTTTTTTGGACGAATTTCGAGCTTAAAATTCGTGAAATTCGCTTTCAAACTTTTATACTTGACTGTCAAAAAAAGGGAAAAAAGAACCCGTTGGGGAATTTGCACCAACAACGACATAATACAACAAAACACATCATCACGTAATACTAATGTTGGGAACAAGCAGCAGCGGGAGACACGGCAGTTCCTGCGGGTGGTGCTCTTCCTCGTTGTCTGTCCCTTCGTGCTCTTCTTCGTCCGTCTCGGCGACGACGACGCGAAAAGGGTGCTCCTCGTATGATTACTTTCGGCGGAAAAAAACACGTCAGCCGATCTCCTCCGCGCAGAAAACCACCACCGCTTTGTCTTCCTCTTCTTTAACTTCTTCGGCGAGAAGCGGCGTAAACGACAGAATGAATTCCTGGACGAGCTGCTCGACGAGTTCTTCTTCTTCTTCTCTGTTTCTTAGTCGTCCTCGCGCGACGAGAGAATACGACGGAAGAGGATGTGATGAGAGTTTTTCTGCGTCGAGAAGAGATCAAATCGTCGTCTCGGAGGCGAAGAAGATGACTTTGGCGAAACTGCGAAACCGAAAAAATAAACATCGAACGCATGCGATTCTTCCGGACTCGAATACCTCAGCAGAGACAGCAACTAATAGTAGTAATAGCATTAACGGAATCGAACAGGTGGAAGGCGCGCAACCGCTGGACGAAACGTACGCGATTCCGGGCGTCCCGCCTCTCGCGAGCGACCAAGAGGCGAAGAGAGACGCCGTAAGAAGAGTGTCTCGGTTGAGCTCTTTAGTCGCGTTGAAAGATTTGTATCGAGAACTCATCGAAGCGGCAACTTTGTTGGAAGAGCTGAAAGATTTCGACGCGACGCCTCTGCAGGATGATTTGAAAGGGTCGTTTGAGTACTACTCCGATACGAGCGGCGGCCAATCCTCTCAACAAGACGGGGAAACCGTGATGAGTTTAGAAAAGAGGTGTTCCAACTTTGAAGCGGTGTTGGAGCAAGTGGAGAATATCTTTCAAAGTCGCGAGCGGTTGCAAGAGAAGCTTGGGTTTATGGACGCGCCTTTGACCGCCCTGACGACGATGTTCACGTCGTCTTTGAAGTCCTCCAACGACGAGGACGATATTGAAGACGCCTTATCCGCGAAGAAGAATAACGCGTGGGAGATTGCGTTCGACGAGGACAAGGCGAAAGAGGACAAGAAGATTGTCATCGACACTGTCAAAAAGTACGACAAAGAGTTGGAGGCACTAGGGAACACATTTATGGAGAAGTGCGCATTCGGAACGGACGTGCAAGCGGTGAGAGATCGATTGGAACGCGTGAAAGAATACTCAATCGACGAGCAAAGTCCAGGCGAGTACGCCGGCGGCGACGGCATGGGAGGATACGGCGAAGGAGGTTCGAGCGAATCACCGAGCTCCTCTCCCACAAAACTTCGCAGACCGTTAGTGAGAACCGTCGAACGCGTGGAGCGATCGTTGAAATCGCCGAGAGTAAAGAACGTCGTCAATAAGGTTTTAGAACCGGAAGTGAGAAAATCGGTGAGAGAAAAGCCGGGTCAAGCTATTCAATCCGTGGCGAGTTATTCCAAAAACGTCTGGGTTCGCCTCAACGGTGGCGACCCAGAGGACGAGCTAGACGCGTCTACCGCGAAGCTCGTGCAAGGAGTAGTCTCGAATCTCCCGAAACCGAAATCGTTGAAAACGGAGAAGGAAAAACTCATCTTGCGCTTATTGATTGAAGTCCAAGACCGAGATAAAATGTTTCTGGAAGTCATGAAAGCACGAGACGCGATCGCCAAGGAAGGCAAAGACTCGTTGTCTCGCGTTCGTTTGGCGGAAAAAGTCCGAAAGTCTGAGGAGCGAGTTTCTTTAATGCGTCGCGTCTTTGCCGTTCGAACGTTACAAACGGAAATGGAGAAAATTTTGCTCGCTTTAGACGACGAGGCGTGCGAAGCGCCCGATCGAGCCAGTTTAAGTGAGTTGGGTTTACTCGTCGCCGAGTTCGGTAAAATGGACGCGCAGTTACGCAAGCTCGTCAGTTTAGTCGATCGGAAAGAAGTATTTTTAATCGAAGACGAAGTTTTGGCGCAACTCGCGGAGGATATCCCGGACATGAAGTCTCGATTAGGCATCCAGGACGGCGGCGATTCGCCGGCGCTCTCGTTGGAAATCCAAACCGAACGGTTCAAAGCTTCCGTCAACGACGCCGGGTCGAAATTGAAAGAAGGCGCGGTGTTCCTCTTCCGCGGGTTCAAGCTCCTCTTCTCCGATTTAGGCGCCACCGGCCGCCTTTTCGGCGTCGCCTTGTTAGGCACCTCCTTGAAACCTCGCGAAGTCCAAACCGTTCGCCAAACGTTTTTGGATCTGTTCACCTTCATTCCTTTCATCATCATCCTCATCACGCCCATCACGCCGTTAGGCCACGTGTTGGTGTACTCCTTCATTCAAAAATACTTCCCAATGCTCTTTCCGTCGCAGTTCACCGCGCGAAGACAAGCTTTGATGCAAAAATACGACGAATTAAGAGCCGAGTTGAAAGAAGCTCGACGCATCGCCGAACAACGCGAAGAGGACGACACGGTGAAAACCGCCATGGCCGCGGTCGCCTCCGTGAAAGGATTAATCGAACACAAAGACCGCACCGAGTTTTCCGACATCGACGATAAAATGGCAAACATGAGCGTCGACGATGGAGACGACGATAGCGGCATCACCGGATAGTAAACGTATATAAAAGTGTTTCAAAGTGTTGTGATAGAAAAAAGCAGATGATTTGACGCCAAAAGGACGGACGTTTTTCTCTCCATAAAAAAGATGCATCACGCTCTTGTAAAAAGACTCTTATTCTTCACTCCTTCCTGCAAGAGCGGCGGTAAAAACATCGTCAGAAGAAGAGGCACGATGACCACCACCAACTTTGCTTCTTTGTCTTCTTTGAATCAAGTGTCTTTCGCCGTCCCTGGTCTCGAAATCATCGACCATTCGTTCACCGTTCCGTTGCATCACGCGAAACTCGAGTACAACAAAACGACGAACGAAAAGATACAAATATTCGTCCGCGAAATCGTCAGTTCCGCGAATAAAGACAAGGAGAAAAGAGAGACATTAAAAACCGCGTTGTATTTACAAGGCGGGCCTGGGTTTGAGTGCGCGAGAGTGCAAGAAATTGGCGGTTGGATTGGACACTTGGCGAAGGAGAAGAACATGCGAGTGTTATTACTTGACCAACGAGGGACCGGGCGCTCGTCGCCGATGACAAGACAAAAGTTACTCAGAGAAGAAAATTCAATAGACGAGACGTTACAATACTATCGAGCGGATTCTATCGTGGAAGATTGCGAATTCGTTAGGAAAGAAATGCTCGGAGAGGAGAAGAAATACGACGTCGTTCTCGGGCAATCTTTCGGAGGATTCTGTTTGACGACGTATTTGAGCAGGTACGGGAACGAGGCGATAGATATGGCGTTGTTGACTGGCGGGGTGCCGCCGTTGTGTAATAAAGATCCGAAAGACTCGTACGTTAAGTTATTAGATCGAGTGAAGACGCAAACGAAGAAGTATTACTCGAGATTTCCGAGAGATAAGGAGATTATGAAAGAGCTCGCGAAATTGTGCGACGCCAAGGAAGAGGTGAAAACGTTAAACGGGAACATCGTCAGCGCCAGAGGAGTTCAGGCCTTAGGATTTTCGTTAGGTACCGCCGGTGGGTTCGAGAGGCTGCATTACATGTTAGAGAACGCGATTTGCGAGGAGAATGGAAAAAGAAGAGTGTCGGATGAGTTTATGAACGCGTTCGATAAGTTCCACCCGTTTGCTTCGAACCCGTTGTACGCGTTGATGCACGAATCTATTTATATGAATGGCGATAACAACAGTTCAAATTGGGCCGCCGAGCGTGCGATAAAAGAAAGAGCGAGCGATTGGGACCCAGTCGCGCCCGAACACGGGGACGACGGTGTTTTGTTCACCGGCGAGATGGTCTTGCCGTTCTTTTACGACGAACTGTCCTATTTGCAGCCGATGAAGCGCGTCGCGCAGGCGTTGCAAGACCGAACGGATTGGCCGAAATTGTACGATTTAGAGAAATTGAGAACGTGTAAAACGAAAACTGCGTGCGCGTTATATTTGGACGACATGTTCGTCGATTTTGATTTAGCCATGGATGTCGTCAATAACTACATGGGTCCGAACGTGCGAGTGTATGCGACGAACGAGTACATGCACTCGGGCATTCGAGAAGACGGGAAAAGAATCATCGATAAGATGATTGCCATGTTAGACGATTCCGATCCTTTGAGATAGATAGATATATGTGGTAAATTAGGTGTACCAGGGTACGTAGCAGCTACAACTAATCACTACTGCGCAGTTTAAAGCCGTCTGGCTTTTCAAAATCTAGACCTTCGGCCCAAGACACGTCCTCGTCCCATAACTCTTCGAGCGTTTTAAATTCCTTTGTCGGTCCGGTGTGAAAAGAGCCGTGTTGCAATCGATACTGTTCCTCGATGCTATCTATTTTCGCTAAATCCTCCGAAGAGATGACAATATCCAGCGCTTCTTTATTTTCTCTCAACCTTTCTTTGTTCACGGTTTTCGGCAACGGCACCGTACCTCGATGAAACACCGCCCAATTGAGACATATCTGCGCCGGAGTCGCGCCGTACTTCTCCGCTAACTCTACAACTATATGATTCGATAAAGGCGGCGCACCGGACCGTTTTCGATTTAAACCGTCCGAGGAAAACTGGTCGCCCGAACCCAACGGCCCGTAACATTGCACCACGATATCGTTCTCTTTACAAAACTCGACCAAATCGTCTTGCCTCCAGTTCGGATGGCACTCTATTTGGTTCACGCTCGGTTTGATTTCGCAGCACCTCAGCAACTGTTCCAGCTTCTTCCTCGAAAAGTTTGACACGCCAATTCTCTCCACCAAACCTTTCCTCGCCAAACGCTCCAACGCTTTCCACTGCGCCTCGATCGACCCGCTCGTCGTCACCGGCCACTGGAGTAACATTAAGTCCAGTTTCTCTATCCTCAACTCTTTCAACTGCCTCTTCGTTTCCTCCTCGAACTTCTCCGGCGGTAAGGAATACGTCATCAGCTTTGACGTCACGTGCACATCCTCTCGCTTACCTCCGTTTACTTCCTTCACATAAAGTTCGATGGCCTCACCGACTTCTCTCTGATTCTGGTACACCGGAGCGGTGTCGATGTGTCGGCACAAACCAGACGCTAAAGCTTCGAAAACGATGTCTTTGGTCACGCCTGGAGAGGATTTCCACGTCCCTAAACCCATCCAACCGTGCGGCGTGTTCTGCAGCGTCGTATTCATCTTGTCGTCATCACTTTTTCCGTTCGTCGTTTCCTCCTCCGCTTCTCTCATCTCCGTTGGTGTTGTCGTTGGTATTCCCCGCGTTGAGAACGATTCTCGCTCCGGAGGCGACGAACCAACCCGCGGCAACGACGGTGGTGACGCCGAGCGAAGCGGCGACGAGTTTTTGCGCGCCGTCCGCGAGTTGTTTCGTGCTCATAAAACTTCTTAAGTATCGGTGTGTTTGTTTGTGACGACGAGATACTGTTGTGCTTTTTCCAACAAACAACTCAAATTTTCTTCTTATTCGCGTATATTTTTATTACAACCATATTCTCTCTCTCTCTCTCTCTCTCTCTCTCTCTCTCTCTCTCTCTCTACGCTTTTGATGATAGCACATGAACACTCTAGTAGTATGTTATAGTATACGATTAATTATATATGATGACTCACAACTCTTACGTCATCGCGAGGACGACGGACTTTTTTATTAAAAGTCGTCTTCGTCGCTTCCCCAGGCGTCGTCGGCGGCGCCGGATTGATTTCCGGTCGCGGCGTTGGCACTCGTCACGAGCATGGATTTGAACTTGTCGTCGACGGAGATGATACCGCCCGAGTCTGTTTCTGTTTTCGATTGGTCGGCGCTTCGCTCTTCCATCCACGCTCTTTGCGCTTCTTTTTCTTTCGCTCTGGCTTCTTTACCGGTGGCAAAGGCAAACGCGTTGCCGCTTTCGAGCTCTTGTAAAGCGCGTTTGATTTGCGAGACGATAAAAGCGTCCGAGTCTGTGTAAAAGGACGTGGCTCTACCAGTCATGCCGTTTCGTCCGGTACGACCGATTCTGTGGACGTAATCTTCGAAGTTTCTCGGCAAGTCCATGTTCACGACGTGTTGGACGCCTTTGACGTCCAATCCTCTCGCCGCGACATCCGTAGCGACCAAGACGGAACACAAGCCTCTGGTAAAATCCTTCAAAGCTGCTTCGCGTTCGCCTTGCGTTCTCCCGCCGTGTAAAGACGCCGTAGCCACACCTTCCGCGTTCAACATATCCGCCACGTCTTCCGCTTTCGCTTTACGTTCGACAAACACGATGGACATCGGCGGCGCGTTGCCGTGCGCGACCGATTCCATCTTCTCCTCCACGAGCATCCGACACAATCGATCGATTTTTGCGACATCGTTGTTCGGTACTTTTTCTAAACTCTGCGCCACGTTCGAGGTTGGCGCCGAGACTGTTCCTACTTTCACTTTTACTGGTTTCACTAAATACTCTCCGGCTAAAACTTCAACTTCCGGCGGCATCGTCGCGCTAAACAACAACGTTTGCCTCGGTTTCGGAGTCGCGTTTAAAATCTCTAAAATTTGTTGTTCAAAACCCATATCTAACATCCGATCGGCTTCGTCCAAAACTAGAAACGACGCGCGTCGTAAATTGGTGTTATTTTGGTGTATGTGATCGATCAACCTCCCCGGCGTGGCGACCACGCACTCGACGCCGTTTCTCAAATCGCCTCTCTGTTCGTTCATGCTCGACCCACCAACGACGATAGTCGTCTTAAACCGTCTCTTATCGATCGCTTGCGAAAACGCTTTCGTCTCTTTCTCGATTTGTTGCGCCAACTCTCTCGTCGGCGCTAAAACAATCGCCGTCGGCCCGTCTCCTCTTCTCGTCGCGCCGTACGCGTCCGAAATCGACACGCAGTAATGAATCATCGGTATCGCAAACGCGGCTGTTTTCCCGCTCCCAGTCTCCGCGCACCCCAGGACATCGCTCCCGGATAATATCACCGGTATCCCTTGCGCCTGTATCGGCGTCGGCTTATCGAACCCGTGCGCTTTAATCGACAAGGCAATCTCGCGGTCCAATTTCATGTCCTCAAAACTCTCGATCGGGGCGTATTCGTTTGTGTCTTCTGCCGGGCTTTCCGCGAGAACGTTTAACCGTTCTCTCATGTCCTCGATTTGCGATTTGGTTAGGTTTAACACCCGTTCCGACGGTTGCCATTTTGTCTTCATCTTTTTGTTGTTATTCGTAGTATTATCCTCAGCCGCCGTTGTTGTTCTCGAACGATGCTGATGATGATTCGACCTTTCCCCGGCAAAGCCGCCGCTGTCGATATCATTGTTGTTGTTCTTCGAGGAGGTACCACTACCACCATTACTTAAAGAAGTTGATTCTGCCGCGTCTGAGGCGCGCAGGTGCGGTGGCACGTATCCTCCTCCCATGCTAAAATTTCTGCCGCTTTTTTACTCATTTTTGCTGCTTTTTTGTTTTACACGCGGTCGACGTAAAATGCAGAAACGACCAAACCACAGTAAAACCACATTTTCCTTCCTTATAAAATAACTACAAATTAGCGCATAATACACATAACTAAAAATATGCCGAAAGAAAGCAGACAACCTTGCAGGTACGAATACATTACGCGATGGTTTATTATGTCCTTAGTTTTAGGAGAGATGCGGTGGTGTTTCTCGTTTCGCGTCGCGTCGTTCTCTTCGGAGTTAGTTTTGATGATGATGAGATTTTTGATGCGCGAGCGCGAAGTTTTTGTTGGGGTGAGAGAGAGAGAGAAAAGAGAAGGCGATCGGTGCGAAGGATAGAGTACTGTGCAATCGCATAAAACGTTACGCGAGATGTGTGTTTCGCGTTTTTCTGCGCGAGGTGCCATTCGCGACAGGCCCGTTCGAGGAGGATTCCGACGGGAGAGATTCCTTTTTTTCTCCCTCTTTCTCCAGCCGGCGGTGGTGTACAAAGCCCCATCCATTTTCCAAAATGCTTCTTCTTTGTCTTCTTCTTGTTCTGACCTCACTCTTTCTCTTGCTCTTCTTTTAAAAACAACAACTATAAACAGATTATACGTCCGTGGCGTCATTTTGGGGTACAAAAGAGCGCGAACGAACCAATACGAAAACACCTCTCTGATCAAGTTGGAAAACGTTCCGGACAAATCCTCCACCTCGTTTTACTTGGGGAAGAAATTGTGCTACGTGTACAAGGCGCACACGAAGAAACAAGGGACGGTGTACAGAACCATGTGGGGTAAAGTGACGAGAGCACACGGGACGTCTGGGGTTGTTCGCGCGCAGTTCAAGCACAACTTGCCGCCGACCAGCATCGGGGGTAAGATCAGATGCATGTTGTATCCGAGCAACATCTAATAACGCGAGAGCGCGCTTGAGAGATTTAGCCAAACACAGTCCTAGAATAATATTAATACTTGAATTACTACACTTAGCCTAAATAACTACTATAACTACTACCACTACCACTACGACTACTACTTCTATTCTAAAATTGATTCTTCCACGCTTGGACGAACACTCTGCCTTGCGTCAGCAGCGGCGGCGTTCGTTGCAACTCCTCTCGAAACACGTCGAAATCGTATTTTTCCAACTTTTCCAACCACCTCTCCGTCGTCGTCGCTTGCAACAGTAATTTCGCCATGTGCGGGTACTTCTCGCCTAACTTATTCTCCGTAAAATTCCTTCTCGCCGCGGCTAAGTACCCGACTGCGGCGCTCGCGATTTTATGCGTCACGTTTTTAACGCGTTCGTCTCCGACTTTACCTTCGTATACAGTCTCCGCGCTTAAATTCTCCTCCGCTAACAAATCCATCGGAAAATACGTCTTCCTATTCCTCGCGTTTATCTTCGCCCCTCTCAAACTGTTCGTCAACCCAATCGCGGTCCCTAAGTGCGACGCCACGTGATCGCTCGCCATCGACCGAATATTCTCGCAGTCTAAAGTCACCAACAAAAAATTCCCGTGCGTTTCTCTCGCGAACAGTTCTAAATCCTTCGTCGAATCGAACGCGTTCGATCCTTTCTCCACGTCCTCCATTCTTGCTTCGATCGCTCTTTTAATCCACGTCACGTATCGCGTATCGTTAAACGAAGGGTCTGACCCCATGACTTCTTTCGCGTGCGTCGCGACCGCGTTTATACATCTCGCGATCGGATGTTCCGGAACGCGCGATACCGACGGTGATTTTTTCCTCCTTGTTGTTGGTGTAAACATGCTTTCCAAATGGTCCATCCACCATCGCAACTTTACAAGCGCGATATCTTTATTCTCTTCTCCTCCTGAATGTGTGCCAATCCCGGCGGTTTCGCAATTCAACGCTCTCAACGCTAACGGTCCGGCGCGTTTTGAGGCGTCGATGGCGTTCGTGCACAGGTAGGTTTCGTAATCGTTTTGGCGTAATGTGGCGGAGCAGTGACGGAAATCTTCCCGCAACTGTGCAATTTTAGTATTCTCATCAGAGTCGTTGTTATTGTTGTTCAAAGTCGTAATTGTTCTTCGAAAAGAGTATGATAACGAAGACGAAGACGCGCTGTTGACAAAAAAGCGACGACTCCCGACAGAAACCAGCGCGCGATGACTTCGAGAAGACGACGACAACATTAGTGATGAAAGTGCATCACACTCTTCTTGAGCGAAAAAGAATGAGGAAAAAAACGTCTTTTTTCTCATCACATGTATAATAATAATAATAATAATAATAATAATAACATCATATACTGGTATATATATCTTTTACTACTCTTACAAGCTCATCAAAACCTCTCTTATGGCGATGACGTCCGCGTGGTCGTCGCCTAATTGTTGTTTTTGCAGAACCAACGCGCGTTCTAACAACGGCTTACCTTTGTGCGTTTCGCCTAAATCTAATCTGCAAATCGCCAAGTCGGTGAGCGTTTGAACGGAACTCGGATGGTCGTCGCCAAGGGCGTTTTCTTGGATGCGCAAGGCTTGTTCGTATAAAGGGACCGCGCCGAGGTAGTCTTCTTGGTCGGATTTCGCGGCGGCGAGGTCGACGAGAACGCGCGCGTAGTCTGGATGGCGGGTGCCTTTGGTGACGGAGAGCGCGGAGAGTTCGCGTTGGAGTTCTTCGATGGACGGGTAATCGTCTTCGTCTTCTTCTTCTTCTTCGTCGTTGGAATCATCATCGGAGTCATCTTCGGAATCGACTTCGGGTTGTTTTTCTCCTTCGCGCGGACGAGAGAATATTGCTTTATCGGTTTCACTCGCGGCGCTCTTCTTCTTAAACTCAAACGAGTTTGACGGCGCTTCGAATACTTTCGAAGCCGCTTCTTTTTCTACCGCTGCTCTACTACTACTCGTTTGATTCTTCGTCGCCGACTCACTCGGTTTCTTTTTCAAGTCGATGATTAATTCGTCGTCGTTCGTCTTATTTTTATCCTCGACTGATGATACTTTTGCATCTACCGCGCGTTCGACGGCGTCGCGAATTGAACTCTTCAACGTTTTCGGTAGCTTATCGCGCACTTTGCTCCTACCGGTAAACGTCCCGATGAACGCCAACGATTCTACCGCGGCTTTCCTTACCTCGCCAGAATTGTTTTCCAATTTTTCACAACAAAACGTCAACGCTTTAGACGCAGCGTTGACCGCGTGCACACCGTGGGACGTGTTCATACCGAAACTAGAGCAAATCAAGCCGAGCGTTTCTAAGCGCTTGACCATCGCGCGCGGGGCGACTGGTTTTGACGAGGCAGACGAAACGATCGAAGACGACGACAAGGACGAGCGACCAGAGGACCCTTTCCCTTTTCCTCCAGTGCTACCGACTTTCTTCTTTTGCGCTTCGACTATCTTCTCTAAAATGATGAACGATTCGTGTTGTTTTTCCACGGTGGAGGCAACGTGCGCGAGCGTCTCTTTCGCCGCATCTCTCGCCCGCGCGTGCGCTTCGGCTAAACGTTCGAGCAGGAAAGGCACAACTTCAATGGAAAGAACAGCCGAGACGTTCGTGCCACCGCTACTTTTGGCGTTAAAGTTTGTTTTTTCGCAACAAAACGTGCACAGAATTCGGAGCGTTTCGCACGCGCGAATGAACGCCGATGCTATTTTGTCGCAAAGACACTTTTGCGACAGAACGCGACAGACCGAGACGAAGAATTGATTCGTATCCTCCACAGTAACACTTTTTGCACTGAGTAGAACCGTGTTCATTTCAGTCAAAGCGGCGTCTCGCGTGCGCCATCGTTCGCTTTTGATGAGTCTCGCAACTACATCCGCGCTAAACATAGCGAACATCGGTTCCATGTCTCTTTCTTCGCTCGCGGAGAGTTGCAACGTTTCTTCGTCTTCCTCGGTGGTGGTTGTCTGAGGAGTGTTGTTGTTCTCCCCGTTCTTCATTATTTCCGATCCAAGAGAGGAAAATCTACTCACTGGAGTGAAAGAAGATCCGCCGTCGCCGTCGCTGTTCCCAGTTTGTAAACCTGGCGACGTCGGCGGAGACTTTGCGCGACCACTCGCGCATGCAGGGATTTCATCGTTCGATAACCCAATAGCGCTGGCGTCGTCGGGCCGCGTGTTTGTGTTTTCGGAAAGCGGAAACTGCGCGGCAACACTCTTCCCTTTCCCGCCGCCATCGTCTGGGTCAAAATCGAACGACTTATCCGCGGCATTAACGACGATCTCGTTTCCATTCTCGTCGTTTTTCACGCGCATGCCTAAGATTGGACTACTCGCCGCGCTATTAATATTGTTGTTATTTTGATGCGTCGTCGTCGTACTTTTCTCAAACGCGTCGAAATTCATCTTTTCAATTTCAGCTTTTAACGTTTTCGCCGTGTCGTAATCTTCCAATCTGACCGCGTTCATTTTCTTCGCTTCGAGTGCAGCTACCGCGGCACCAAACTTACGCAAACGACTCATCACGTCTCTCAATCGCTTCGCTTCGTCGTAATCTTCCACTTCCACTGCTTTTTGTTTCAACGCTTGCGTCTCTTGGATTCGTCTGGCCGTTTTCGCGTCGCACGGCGTGTTTTCAAACATCGGCGGCGACGTGAACGTGGTATTCGTCGTCGCGTTGTTTTTTCGCGTCGTGGTGGTAAACGAGGACGACGGATGCATCGAGCGTGCGTTCGAATTCACAATTTTCGCCTCCGGTGTTCTCGCGGCCGCTGTAAAAAGACTGTTGTTGGCGTTGTTGGCGTTGGCCATTTTTTGCTCGAGCGTCATCCCGATAATCTGAATCTTCGCGATGCCAATCTGCTTGTGTTCGTTCTTCTCGTTCACGTACGCCTCGTCAAACTCTAGCTTCAACCCAACGCAGTTCTCTGCCACTAAATGTATCGTCTTCAACTCTCTCGCGTAAAAATTACTCTCTCTGTTCTCCGTAAACGACACGTACCCGAGCTTCTTCGTCTCTTCTATACCGGTCTTTTCGTTCACCGTTACCGCCGAGACGTGTACTTTAGAGGCGATTTTATACGCGTGCGAGGTGAGCAACAGTCGATGCACCGTCGCTTTTTTGTTTACAAGTTTCAACGTGAGCGTTTGTTTTTCGTTTTGAGTCGGATTTTTTCTCGAGCACCACCCTGCGGATGTTGATGCTCCTCCGTCGTTGGATTTTCCTCCTGTTTTCTTGGGGTCGTTTTCGGTCGTCGTCAGAGGTGAATTTTGAGTCATCTCTGTCGTTGATGTTTCATCATCCGAAGCGCCGGGCGATAAAGAAGAGGAACGCTCCTCCAGATTCGCCGCTCTGGCGTTTTCAGCCTAACAGTAATAATAATAGCAAGAAGAGAAGAACACAAAAAAGAGTGGTGAGTCATCAACGCGCAAAACACATACATATCTACTACACACAAAAGTCAACATTTTTGAATAATTTCCCCCGTTGTTTTATGTTAACGTTGTTACAGTGAACGAAACGACGGGGGGTAAACGCGAGACGACAAAAAGAGTAGAAAACACCACAGGAGGTGCACTCCTGATGATAATTATTAGTAGTACTATAATACCTCGCTCGTCACCGAAACGACGGTAAACGGAAGTCGAAAGGAAGTGGTGGTCGTTGGTGTCGGTAATGTCATCCTTCTTTTTTTCTTACGAAAATGAAGCAAAACTGTTGCAACGTTTTAATAAATTAAAATCCATGCTACTATGCGCTATGTGCGGTAGAAGCGGCGGCGGCGCGGAATTCGTCGACGAATTGCCCTTTGTCGTCTTTGTCATTAGGCTCGTCGCCGTCGAGGAGTGTATTCTCGTCGTCGCTTGTTCCATCGTATTCTCCCATTGGCGAGTCTGACATCATGGTCGAGAAGAAGTTTCGGACGACTTGCCAGCCTTTACTGTTGGACGTTTGGGTGGTTTCCTCCGTGGAAGTCGTCTTTTCGGCGGAAGAAAAAAGCATTCGTCGCCTTCTCTCCTTCTCTCCTTCTTCTTCTCCGAATCGAGGAGCAGCGTTGGCGAGCATTGATTGTTTCTCTTTCTTGTTTTTTGCGCCTTCTGCGACGCTTCGTTTGAAATCTGAACCGGGTGAAAGCACTCCTCGCGTTGGAAGATGCCGCGAGGGCGAATTCATCAAGTCGACGCTCGTCACGCAACGGAATCTGTTGGCCACTTCGTGCATAGTTTCCATTCGTTCCGCTTTCATTCGTTCGCAAATCTCTAAAATCGCGGATTCGTACACCATCGGGATGTGATCGGTCATCATTCTCGTGCTTAAAGGAATGTCCGTGAACGCTGTCGCGTGTTTCGGTTGCGCCACAGGACGTTGGCTGGACAGTCGACGCAAGTGAATCACGCGTCCTGGTTGCACGAGGAAATCGCTTCCCGAATGGTCGCGAAGTTCCAATCCGCTCTGGTCGCCTAAATCTTGCCAGCTTGTTTGATCCGAATCTCTTCTCTTCGATTTTTCCGCACCTTCGGTACCACCGTTCGTCGTCGTCGCATCGTCGGCACTTTCGTCTACCTCGCCGCCGTCTGTTTTATTAGCTTCGCCGTTGCTATTTCTATTCGTCAGCTCTATTTGTTCGCTAGTGGTTTCGCTAATGCTATTGCTTCTGCTTGAATTTTGTAATCCGTTGGCAACTTCACGAAATGCGCCTCCGATGGACTTGAGCATTGGTTGCGCGGGAGAGGCGGCATTTAACCGTCTCAGAAGTCGGCGCACGGAGGCATAACATAACCTCGGAATGACATCTTTCCCAGCGACAACCGACGTCACGTAGTCTTGACACTTCAACGATAAATCCAAAGTAACCACCGCCGGCGAGGCGAAGGAAACGACCGTGCAGTTATGCATGACAGACGCAATAGCGCCTTCGCTGTTTGGTAAACCCTCGACACCTTTTTGCGCGGCGCTTATGACATCAACGTCACCAGATCGTAAAAGCATGGCGACGCACACGGCGACAGCCGCACCCATAGAGTGCCCGGTGAGTAACACTTTGAAATCTGGATTTTCGTAACACGCTCTCGTCATTTGCGGCAATCTCGTGGAGATAATTTGCCACGCAGACATGACGACGCCGCTGTGCGCGAACCCTCCGAGGAAAGGCACAGACGTCGAACACGCATCCGTGATGAAATCACTTCCGTTCGCGGTACCTCGAATGGCTAAGACCACCAATTTTTCGTTTCGGTCGACGGCGACGTAAGATGCCGGAGAGAATTGTAAAGTTTCCCAATCGGCGACTAATATATCTTCGGGCGAAACATTCGCGTGTTTTGCTGCAGTTTCCGTAATTTTGTCGTGCAAAACGTCCGGATCTTTCTCGTTTTGAATCTCTACGTGTTTCGCAAACGTCGCAAACTTTTCCTTATTCGAAGCGTTCATGAGCAAAGCAGAAAGCGTTCCGTACGCGGCAGACGCGTGTCGTAACGCAGGTTTTAATTCTTCCATAGCTTCCAGCGATACTTCTCCGTCTCTTCTGACGGAGATATTGTTAACGCTAGCGTTACCACTCGCATTGGCGTTGTTGTTATTGTTGTCAAAAAACAACGCCTCGTCGTGCATTTCATCTTCGTCGTCGCCGTATAAATACTGTTTCGACGTCTTCTTCAATCTCGCCTCCGCGCGTTGTTCTCTCCACAGCATAATACCCGCGATTGGGTCAAATATCGTCATACCTTCAACACCCAACGGTTTCAACTCTTTCATGAGCATAGTCATCACTCGAATCATCGCGCGATTAAACTCGACGATTTCCCACATGGACGAAGGGATAGTCACACCGGAGACTTTCTTCAAATCTTGTTTCTTTCTAAAGTTGCTACTTCCACCTTCTTTCTTTATCGGCGTCGACGTCGGCGTCGGTGTTGGCGTCGGAGCTCCTAATTTTTGCGCGGTTTCTACTTCTCCTCCTTCTTTCTTCATCATCGTCGTCTTCTGCGCCTCTTCCTTGGCCTCTTCCTCGAGCGCGAGCAAGACGTCCTCGGGAATTTCAGAAGGATCTCTCGAGTGCGTCGTCCTCATGAGCGTCTCGTCGTCCATCTTTTCCGGCAACACTGGCAGCGTCCTTCCTTTCTCGTCTTTTGCCATGATGACATTTGACGGCGCTCGAAAGATGATCCCGCCCGGTAACTTCTTCGACGCGTTCGTCCCTTTCGTCCTCTCTAAAACCGTCTCAATCGTTGACTTTTCTGTTTTTTCGCTCTTCTTCTCGCCCCCTTTTCCGCCACCACTATCTTTCACTTCTTCCGTACTCGTCGACACCCACTTCGCGCCTCTCGGCGGCACGAACCCGCCCAAATCGTCAAACAAATAATCCGCGGGATTCTCGCCGTAGCGGTCCGTCCCGAATTGAAACAGCGAAAACCCGCCGCCGACGCCGAAGCCGCCTTCCTTTTTCTTCTCTTCTACTTCTTTCTCCCCATTATTGTCTTCTGCTTCTTTTTCTTCTCTGAACAACTTTTCCAGTCGTTTCAAGTTTGGCGAGCATCCGTTATCCGGGTTTTCCTCGAAATCCTCCGAACCCTCCTCCTCCTCGTCTTTGGTGACCGATTCTGGTTCGAACGCCATGAATCTTTGAAACGCGTTTTTCTTCTTCGTCGTCTTCTTCTCATTTTCGGCGGCTTCCTCGGACGATTTCTCGAAGAACGAGCGGAACGAAAAGTTCGGCGTCACGCTTCTCTTTCGTGCCTCTTCTTCTTCTCTCTCCTCCCGCCGTTGCGCAAAATCCGCAGCATTATCGGCACTCATTTTTACGTAAACGTGAGGCAAAAGAGCGGCTATAAAACAACAACACCCATCTCGCTCATCTCCCTCCTAAACTCGTCGCCGTTTACCTCTCGACGCTCTTTTCGTCGTCGTCGTTAAACAGCTTTCTTCCTCTCTGAATGTGCTGCTTTGCGTCGTTGCGAATGTGTCGCGAATGCGAAAATTTTATGACGATTCAAGTAAGGAGTTGCCTCTCTAGTGGTAGATTTTTACTACGCTATACTATACTACGCTAAATTCGCCTAAACTCTCTAATGTTATAAAATATCTTTACAGGAACCGAAATACACGCCAACCATTGCGTCTCTGGTGGTCACCTGCGCGTGATGGTGATGATGATTGGCGTGCCAAAAACCGTAGGCGTAGTGTCGCGAGGCGAGAAGTTTCGCCGCGACGACTATTTCGCCTTCGATGGAATTGGTGAGCTTGAACTTTCGAGCGAGTTCGGCTTCGATGAGACGACTGGCTACGGTGCACGAAAGTTTGTACGTTTGTTGTTGATGGTGGTGATGGTCGTTTACGTCGTCGTCGTTGGTACGCGCGAGGAAAAACTGTTTTGCCACGTTCAGCTTAGGACGAAAGGCGGAATCTTTAAGCTGTTTGGCGAGCTCGAAAGAAAGCGTCGAGCCTTTCTGTGGGTCTGCGCGTCGAAGCGCGAACGTACACGCTCGGTGTTTTTCAAATCGTTGCTGCTGGTGAGACTCGACGATTTCACCGGGCTTTATTCTTCCTCGGCTCTTCTTTTCTCGAAGATTGACGGTCGCCGTCGTTTGCGTTCGCGTCTTTTTCCTTCTCGACGACAGGATTTCTTCCGGTGTTTCCTCCGGATCCGGTGGAGAAGTATCCTCTGCGACACTACTCGTCGTGTGCGTGAAGCTCGCTCGAATGCTTTTCGCGCTGTTTCCGTTCGAGTCAAACGATAGGCGTTGCGCGAAACGAATCTTGCCCGCGTTGTTTTCCAACACGTCCTTTTCCGCTCTACACGAGAGAAGCGCTTTTTTCGTCCCGTTGGAAACGTTCGAGTGCAACACCAATTGTTCGTCAAAACTCGGCGGAGTCACCATCGTCGACGATAACGAACACACGCGTGAAATTAACGAGTGCACGGGCGCGTACCCATTCGAGACCGTCGCTTGAACGCTCGATTTCGTCGGCGTCACTCGCACCGTGGCGTACGTTTTAAGCCGTTCCCGTTTTTCCTTGTTGTTCAGAGTATTCGCTTTTTGTTTCTCTTCTTCTTCTTCTTCTCTTTTCGGTGGTGGTGGTGGCATAAACTTCACCCCGGCTACCATCTCGTCGTCGAGTATGTTCACTACGTTTCTTATCGCGTCTCCTTTCTTCTTTATCCTCCTCTCGCGCTTTACATCGTTTCCGTCCTCGTACTCGTCCTCTTCGTCTATCCCAACAACCACCAACCTCGACCGCTCGGCGAACAGTTCCACCCGATCTTTCAAATTCTGCCCGAGGAAGAACGACGAGGGCATCACGTTCGCGACGACTTGCGCGTCTCGCATGCCGTTCGTCTCGTTCCCGATAAACTGGGCGCGAATTTTTACGTTTGGTCCAGCTTCGCCCGCGACGGATAAAACGACAGACTTTTCATCCAGCGACCCGAGCTGTTTTCTCGTCGCATTCGTGCTCTTCTTCTCGCTCTCGTCTTCAGGATTTTCCGTCTCTTCCTCTTTCTTCTCGCCGCCAGTAGTATCGTTGCCGTTTTGTTGTTGTTTTTGATGATGTTGAAAACCTTTCGGTCGTCTCGCTCTCCGTTCGTTCCTAATAACCGCCGCTGCGTAAGGCGCTACGCTGAAAATGTCCTCGTCCCTTCCCCCTGGCATCGACGACGACGACGACAAGAATACTGGTTTTATTGGTCTCTTTGATTGCGCTTCGATATTCCACGCGAATAATGCTCCTTTCCCGCTGCTTTTACTTTTCGCGAATAAGACAGTATTTTCAGTTCCATCCTTTCTTAGTAAAGGGTGTTGTTGTTCAAGTTGTTGTTGTTGTTCAAAGTCTTCGACGTTCATCGCGACCAAAACGCGTTCCAGAGCGAGCTTGGACTTCCCCGCACCCATTATTATTGTTATTATATCGAGTTGTTGTTAAGGCCCCCTTACTCTCTACACGCACTACTCAGAGCTCTTCTAGGTAATAATAGTTTCGCATCATCCGATGAAGAGATTGGCCCCCGGGGAAGGAATTCAAGTTGTGATATGAATGTTCTCAATCTTATTATAGGTGGCTGAAAGCATATCTTTTCTCGCAACACGTACTAAACTATTCGTCGCACAACACGTGATACTGAAGAATGTATACCATCCGAAGAAGGTCTCTCGTGTGGTTCTTCATTTATGCGCGACGACAGTTGTAACTGCTTTTTATTCTGAGGAAAAAACTCTTCAAACATTTCCCCATTGGATTTTATCCGGAATCTGTTGTTGTTGTGTGTATCTTTCATTCGGAACATATCATTCTCCGGGTCTCTCGTCTTCTCGCCAAACAACGCACTCTGTTCGAGAAAAGCGCTGTTTTTTGTCGCTTTTTGTCGCAATAAGGAGTGTGTGTTATTAAAGCGCGGCGAAAATCGTAAGCTAAACAACAACTCGAGAGCTTCTTGTTGAGCGCACAAGATGAAAGGATTTCTTTCGAAACTCACACGGTTGAAGAAGACGAAGCGAGATGAGCAGCATAATCTCCGCAGGCGCCGCAGGCGCCGCAGGCGGCAGAACGACGACGATTCAGACGATTCAGACGAGAAGAAACCGAAGAAAAAGAGTCAAAACAACGACGATGCAGCAGACGAGAACAACAACAACAACAACAACAGACAAAAGAGGAAGCAACGAAAAACTGCACAAAAAATCCGCGAGAAACAAGCGCACGCGATAGAACGAAGCGCGAACAGCGTTCGAGCGATATCAGGACTGGCGAGTGGGAGCATGCGTTTACTCCCGAATAAAAACGGCAAGAAACCAATCAGCACGAAAACGAACGTGCAAGGTATGGTTGTCGGGTTAGCCGCGCTCGGGATGGCGCGGAGTATGGCGGAGCGTTCAGTCGTCGCGAAGAAGAAGAAGAAGAGGAAAGAAGGAGTTAGTAGCGAAGAAGAAGAAGAAGAAGAAGAAGAAGAAGAGAAAAGAGCGAGGAGCACAACAAATGGGACGACGGTGAAGTTCGCGGCGATGATGGCGACGTTTATAGTCAAACCAGTCACCTTCACCGGCGCGTTCGTGTTGCGAGAGGTATATCGAAGCGCGTTGGCGTTGTTAGGGGAGACGAATAAGGACGATGGGTCTTCTTCTTCTTTGAAGAATAGCGGCGGCGAGTCGGTGTTAATGACGCCCCCGTTGACTCCAAACACACCCAGGAGTAGTCGACAAAGCGTGAATTCGAGTCATGACGAGGATGAGGATATAGGAAAGAGTGCGAGCGACGCTACAAAAGAGGATACCAATAAATGTTGCTCCAACTGCGGCGTGAAAATAGCCAACGCGTTGCGATGCGCGAGGTGTCGACAAACGTGCTACTGCTCACGAGAGTGTCAAAAGAGCGAGTGGAATGAGCACAAGAAAACGTGCGTTCCATCGCCCGAGTTGTTGGAAAACACTCGACGAGCGAACGAGGAAGTGCGCGAAGCGACTGTGAACTGGGACGGCACGTTCCAAGCGTCGACGAGTTTGTTCCAAGCGGTGAAACATTTGACGAAATTCGCGAAAAGATGTGGCGATGCGAAAAGTAGCGGCGACGCGTTGTGGATTTCGCTCATATTGTTTGCGAACGAAATCGATTCGTATGGAGAAATTAAACGGGAAGATGGGTGGCGAGACGTTACGTTCGATCAGCATTTGGAGACGTGCGAAGCGGCGGCGAGAATTGTCATGCGCTCGGAATTTTTAGAAGGCAAAAGTAACGAAGGTGATAGTAATAGCGATTCCGAAGAAGCCAGAAAGGCAAAGAAAGCGCGCGCGCGAGCGTTGGCGCGTTTAGCTTTGGGTACGTGCGCGCTTCGCGGCGCCAAGAGGAGCACGAAAATCGCTTTGGAAAATTTTTACGACGCTCGCGAAGACGCCGTGAGATGTAAGTGTCCGTTCTTAGCCGCGGAGGCGTGTCGACGGATATGTTCCGCGCACTTGCACACGGGGAACTTTTCGTCGGCGGCGATTGCAATTCAGCAAGCCGTCGAGTTTGCAAAGCTAGTCGCAGAGAAGCAGAAGAAGGAGAATGTTACCAACGAAACGACGACGATGTATTACTACTATCGTTTGTTTCACGCGGATATTCACGAAAGTCTCGAAGTGTGCGTTTGGCTCGAGCACTTAAAGGGGTCGCGAGAATATTTCGGTAAAAACAATACCACGCCTTGCGAACCGAGCGAGCGCGCGCATTTCTTAGCAAAAGATGATTCCTACCTCGAAAAGAAGAGAGCGTCTAATTTGAAAACAGTCGCCATCGGGGAAGCGTTGCTGAAACGCGAGGAGTTAGAAAACGGCGACAACGAGAAGAGCGAGCGCGTCAAGCAAACGATCTATTTTATTCTCGCAGAGACGTATCACGAACTCAACGAGACGAAGAAGTGCGAAGCGTGCGTGCAAAAAATCCACGGAGGAGCAGGAAATGCTTTCAAATGTGCCTATTGCGACGAGCGCGTCGTTCTCTCAATCGGAGAAGAGATGGAAGAAGGTCAAGGGACTTCTGTTTTACCTTGGCAAATGGAATATCGCACATGCATAAATTCTCGCTCGCCGCATATTTTCCACACCAAGTGCGCGCACGGATTGAAAGCGCCGCATCGGAAGAAACACGAAGCATGCGCGTGTTGCCAACTTTGCGTGAACGAGAAGAATTTTGAATTTTGAAAGAAGAAAATTCTCTTCTTTTTTATTCAGAGCGCGACATGACGCAACTCACGCAAACACCCACGAAAAGGTACGCGCGTGATAATCTACAGACCACATCGTTCGGCATCGCTTCGTTTCTTTCTCTCTCTCTCTCTCTCTCTCTCTTTCTCTCTTCCCGTCACCCTTTGACGATTGGACTATATATACATTCACTGACCTCGCGTTATTTTGTTTGTATTCTATTTATAGCAGCGCATCCCGAACCGGTTCTTCGGCGTCTTTGGAACTCCGCAACGGCCGTCTCGTCGCCATCGCGCACCACATACCAAAGACAGGATACAAGGCGATAAATTCGTACGGTCACAAACCGCGTTTCGTTTCGGAAACGACATCAAAAACCGCGCAAAAAGCGTGTTTCGCCGCACCCGCGAAGAAAACGACGTCCAAGCCGCTTCAAAAATACCACCCCTGGGCGGCGCGCAATCGCCCAAAACAGTTCACCGAAAACGTCGTCGGTCGTCGTTTCGGGTTCACCTCCGCGAGCGCATCGAGTAAAGAAACCTACCGAGGCTCCAGTCAAGTCTGTTTAGGCGACAAGAGTATCAAAAACACCTTCCAAACGACCAATCGAGCGTTCCAACAAGTCTCCGTGAACTCGCGATCGTCCAAGGAGAAAAGCTTAGCGATGATGAACAATCAAGGCATAGCCTCGGACGTGGCCAAGCGTTTGCACGAGAAACAGTAGTACTGTGATGTGTATGTGTATACTTAGAACTACAAATGAGCTAATGTTGAGTACGCGTGTGGTACTTTAAACTACTCAATTGACGATAACTCTTCTCGCAAAAATGGCACTCGTACGGCCTCTCGTTCGTGTGAATACGCATGTGATTTGTCAAAGTAGCATATTGACAAAAACGTTTCTCGCACACATCACATTCGTACGGCTTCTCGTTTGCGTGAATACGCATGTGGATTTTCAAACCTTGAGAATGACGAAAACGCTTCTCGCACACATCGCATTCGTACGGTTTCTCGTTCGTGTGAATACGCATATGCACGGCCAATTTAGATGGATATCGAAACACCTTCTCGCACACATCGCACTCGTGTTGCGTTCTCTTCCTCTTCGCTCTTTTCTTTCCGTTGTTTCGTCGTCTTCCTGGGGACATGATTGGCGAGTGCAAGTGTTTGTATTTGTCGTAGATGATGCCTTTTTGGATTTTCTCGACGATGCGTTTGGACTTTCTCGTTTTTCCTTCCGGCGGCGGCGGCGGCGAGAGTTCTCGGTCTGAATCTTCCGGTAAACCAGCCTCTCGGGAAAGGCGACCTCGTTTGTTCTCAATAAAAGTCGTTTCTTCTTTTTGTATCTGATGATGATTCGCCTCGAGATCATCGTCCTCGTCAGGAATCCTCAAACACAACATCAAAGGTTCTTCTTCTTCTTCCCCTTCTTCTTCTTTATCTCTCGCAACCTTCAAAACCGTCCTCGCGTTCACCGCGCGTTTAGGATGTGGATTCTTTCTTCGTCCCATAGTGTTATCAGTGTGCGAGACTTTAAAAGAGAGTCGTTTTGTGAGGTTGAATACTAACGTATCGCATGTGTGATGTGATCAGAGAGGAGGGAAAAAAAAAGAAATTGAAAAAATGGCAGTCACTCAAAAAACAAAAGCTTTGAAAAATATCTAAAATCCATCTCTCCTGTAACTGGAAGAAGATACCAAAAACAACAGAAAAAGAATAAAACTGTTGTTTCACTCCTGAAAAAGAAACCTTTGCGCGGAAGCACCACACGGAAAGAGCGCGCGACGAAAAACCAGACCTGAACGCGCGCTTTCGTTGTTCAAAGAGAGCGCACGTCTTCGTCGTCCATTGAAGAAAGACGCGCTAAAGTTTTTCGCGTTTGGGAGAAGAGATTTCAGTGCGAAAATCTCCAGAATCTCTGCTGACGAATTTCCCGAAAAAAAAGTCAGAGATCGAGAGATATGCTCGCGTCGTCGCGTAAAGCTTTACCTTTGCTCTCGCGGTGGTTTTTGTTCATCTTCATCGCGTTTCATCACGTGTGTCAGAAAGCACTGGCGATGAAAGAATCCACCACGCTTTCTCTCTCCTCGCAAACGCAGAAGCACGATATGTTTGACACCTTTGGATTCGACTCGAAATCGAGCTCGATGACGTTTCAGAAACTAAAAATGAAAATTTTAGGCGGAGAAGACTCGACGCAACCCGCGCGGCTTCCAAAAGTCTACCTGAGTTTGTGTCCTTTGAATGAAAACGCAAACTTGGCAAACGAGGCGTCTAAAAGCGATGCGAACGGCGCTTGGTGCGAAGTAAGCGTGGGGAAGTTGAACGAGACGAACGCGTGTCGATTCGTGGCGTTCGCCGGAGAGGAGGAGGAGGAGGAGGAGGAGGATGAAGAAGAAGAGGAGGCGATAGGAGAACGACGAAGGAGAAGCGGTAGGAGAAGAAGTTTACTCACTGGCGGCGCGTATGGCGATGGTGATGACGGGAATGTGGTGTTTGAAAAAGAATACGCGCCGATGCAAATCAAAGTGAACGAAAAGAAAGTGTACGACATCGCCTTTTTCACGTGCGATTCAAAAGGTACAACGATTGAAATAGACGTCGCATACGAGACTTTAAACGGTGGGAAACACCACTTAAGCACCGAGTGGCAACCAGTAGTGAGCGTCTTTTTGTACATTTTGTTGTGTTACGTGATTTTCTTCATGTTGCAATTGACGCACACGATGTCGATGTGCGCTATATATCGCAGTCAATCCGTCATATCCGCGTTGCACTACGCAATGTGGACGACGCAAGTTATGCGAATGATACATGTGAGTATGTCCTTTAACCATTTCAATTACATCGACGTAAATGGGACTGTAAATGATTCTTTTTATCATGGCGTTATCATCTGTTCGAGTTTGAAGGAAATGACGTTTTGGACGTTGTTACTCGCCATCGGCGGCGGTTGGCGAGTGACGTCAAATCGAGCGTCGAGAGAGCGGAAAATCATCGGTGGTGTGACTATGTTTATGATATTCACAACTAATCTAGTCGGTCAGATGAATTTAGGCATACGAACGGTCTATTTCGTTTACGCTTTGACGTATTGTGGCGTCATATCAATGACATTGTATGTGAGCTCGAAAACCATACGAACGTTGCACGAGCAACTCGAGATTTTTCGACGATCTGGGGCAACCGAGGAAGAAGTTGCCAGAGCGCCCGTGAGAACGAAAGAACGAATGTACCAGACATTTTACGTCGCGTTTATTTTGTTTTGCGGACTCAAAATTATGAACCAGATTCTTTCCACGTATTTCGAACGCGACCACGCTTGGGTGCAATTATTCTTCTCGGAGTTTATCGATATGATGCTGTGGTGTTTCTTGCTCATTCTCTTCAGGCCAAAAGACCAGACGTACACGACGTCTTTCCCGGCGAATGGGTTCGATCCTTTTGGGTTCGATGCTTCAGTTCGAGCCGCAGAAATGGGCGTACATCCGCGAGAAGGTCTCACGTATCTTCCGGACATTTACGTCGCCGAGGTATCGGCGGCTTCAAAAATCGAAAGAGAATTTCTTCACCGAACTAGAAATGATGACGACGTCGTGGTCGCCGGAATAGCATCGGACCAATCGTCCGACTCTGGCGGGGCCTCTCGATCGTCCACATCTGTGGATTCTATCGAATTATCCGCTCGAGGCGTGATGTCAAAATCCGCCGCCGCGGAGGAATCTTCCACCTCCACTCTGAGTTCTCTCGCCGACGGTGGGGCCGACGTCGAACAAGGCCTCGCATCCCAACAACATCAGAGCATCAGAGCTCGAATGAACGTTTACGTCATTGAAAACCCACCGACGATAAAAGGAGACGGTGCCCCGCTTTCAGAATCCATCGCTTTAGCCATTAAAATCGACGACATCGAAGCGCACCGCGCGCTAGAGAAAAGAGAGAGAAGCGTAAATGAAGCCTCCGCCGCCGCCGCATTAGTAGATGAACAAGAAGAACAACACGCAGCGCGCGAGTAGAAGTCAAAACGAGCAAAACGATCAAAATGTACTGTTATTTATATTTGTAGATTCTAACTGTTGTACCAGGTACTACTACGTGCTATTTATTTTATTATCCTTTTGATGGTTGTGAAGTTGATTTCCCCTCATAAAAAGCTTGCAATTTCCCCTACTATACCTTTGCAAAAAGATTTTCACCTCACGAAGAAGTAAAGAGCGAGGGAGCGCGCATAAGAGAGAGAGATTGGCATCATGAGTTCGCGAGGGAGGGAAGACGACAAGAACAACGGCGAGAAGGACTCATCATCCGTCCACTGGGGGAAAAGAAGGTTCGACGGGGAAGAAAAAATCACGCAAAATCACAAACGAAAATTACGCAAAGAAACGCCGTCGTACCACGGCGGCGTGGACGATGTCACGCGACAACGCATCGAAGACCGAAAGAAGAAACAATCTGGACACAACAGAGGGATCGAATCTTTAAACGAACGGCACGGACGAGGAGGAGGAGGAGGAGGGCGGTTTGATAATAAGAATAGAAAGAGCGGCGGGAACGGTTTACGAGGATTCGAAGACGAAGAAGACGACGGAGAGTGGGAAGAGACGCCGGCGAGACGAGCGCGGGATAGCGGGAACGAGACGCCGTCTTTGAGGCAACTCGACGATTCCAACGAAGACGACGATTCTTGGACGAATAAAGCAAAGATGGGATCGATTAGCCAACCGAGCGGCGGCGGCGGCGGGAATAGAAGGAGCGGGAATAGCAACAGTTCGCATAAGTTT
>Ga0257106_1000396_pt1 | contig 26218 bp, 13 predicted proteins | sample LP_taG_3_FD_190177 | JGI IMG/M metagenome (GOLD analysis project Ga0257106, IMG submission 190177) | Marine microbial communities from Northeast Subartic Pacific Ocean, Canada - LP_J_2011_P26_10m | ecosystem: Environmental > Aquatic > Marine > Oceanic | place: Canada: Northeast Subartic Pacific...
TTCGTCTGCTGCCATAAGGGGGGGGTTCGATAATGCACAATTCTGTTCCATGATGGAAATTGTTGTCTAATCGTGGAGTCGTCGCCACCCAGAGTCGGAAATTGGCTTAGTCTGGAGTCGCCCGGTCTGCTGGGGTATGCTACTCCCCCTGGTGGTATTCTGACCTGGCTCCTCTTATATCGGCCGCCATGCTCGCCGTTGGGGGCTTTGTTCGTCGCGGGTTTTGTTTCAAGTTGTAAATTCGCGTGCGCGTTTCGTCACGGCGTGCGTGTAGTGCAGTGCGAGTGTCGCCCGTGTGTATTTCGGTTTTGGTTGCGATCACAGTGCACCTGCTACCATGATAAAGCGGCGACTATCGAGGTCAGAACGCGACTCGGAGTGTGATCAAGCACAATCAAAGTGCGCTTGGCGATAAGCCAGCTACCTAGGGAGCCTACATTCCGCTCCTTGGGCTATGCTACCCTAACTCGGGACTATGCTATCCTCCCTATGCTGGGACGCTCATACTCGCAGCTCATACTGGCCTATGCTGGCTATGCTAAGTCTGCCTTATACTGGCTATGCTCATGCTATACTATGCTGGTGCTTCATACTAGCATACTCGGGTTCTAACAGTTGATAGCATAACCCTTTACACGACGCATCTACACGGTGGTTTGAATAAGCGGGGCTACTAGGCGCCGCAACTAGGCGCGTGGCTAGGCGAACACACCAAGAAGGTCCCGAAGGCAGCGAGCGTGGCTGAGTCCCTCCGACCAAATGAGGAGATCTCGAAGATCGCTAAAACGCCTCGAGTCTCTTATCACCGTCTTGCAGCGCAATGCATCATCAACGCGCTGTTTCTTGTTTATTCGAAACAGTTCGTGGTCGTCACGTACGACATCAACTAAACTGTGGTCAGCAGCATAATTCCTCCGCTGTTCACGCTGCTTTAGTCTGTCATCATAAATCTGTAAGATGTTGTGCTTGAGCGTGCGATCTACTACATTTTCGCTAGACCCAAACTCCATGTCGGCAACCATCAGCTCAGCATTATTATTATGTTCTACGTCAAAGTCGATGCGTAGAGGCATGTATCCATCAAGCTTAGTGCTTGGTACCGTACTCTCTCGAGTCATTAAGGTTGGCAGGTTGATATGATCTCCTAGTTGTAAATCTACTGCAGCTGATAACCATGTACCATCGATGCCGAGCACTTGCTTCGGAATGTGCCTTTCGAAACACACACAGTATCGTTGAAGATAGTGTTGCTGACTGTCGCTGCCACTATGCATCTTGCCTAACCTTTTGGCAGCAGCACCCCAGTTTCCGAGTCCAAATCTCTCAACCTGCGCATGGAAGATTAAGTGGGACCTGAAGCACTGAGCCTACTTCATCCAAAAGCTTGAGATCGTCCACAGCGGTCCAAGTATCCGCTACCAGAGGCAGTTGCGCAGAACGGATCTTGTAATGATGCTTCGTTTGCTGATCGCATATGCTTTTGTTCGACAACAAGCAGCGCAGGCACCTAGACAGATTCACAGGCTGGCACAAATATCACCTATCACTAAACACACAGCATATCGACAAAGTCACTGCACAATTCTGACATACAAATAGTGGTTCATTCGTCATCCATTGGCAAATCTTAGACACATGTGAGCAATTTCCGCATGTTTTCATGAGCACCTTTGCTTTGGCGGCGCATAAAAGTGATAAAAGCGCTTCAATAGCCCAGGTGTCTCTGGTGGGTCTTGAGCTGCAGTTCAAATGCGTCCATTACGTCCCCAGGTGGGAGGCCCTTGCTGCATTTTTGTCGCCTGTGGTGTATAATAGCTAGCTCATGCCGGCGTGCGCCGAGGGAGCAGTGAAGTGATCACGTACATCTAGGCATTCAACTCATGACACCCGAAAGCGTGCCGTGCCGGGGATTCGAGTAGTCCGAGCTTTGGCCGCTCGATTACCGGTAAAGCCCCGAGCCGCCTCGGTAATACCACGGTAATTACCGGTAATCCCGATTACCCGGGGAATTACCGGTAAAATACGGTGTACCGGGACGGCTGGAGGCCGCCGCGGTATGGCGGCTCGAAAGGACCACCGCGAACCCGCGTGTCGACCGAATTCTCTTTTACTCGAAGGCGCCGCACGGTCTAGCTTGCGAGTCCTCTTAGGGCTCTAGGCGCGCGGGCGCGCGCGGCGGCGGGGCGGGTCGTCGTCGTCGGACTCGGTGTCGGACTGGCGCGCGCGGGAGGCGCGGCGCGGCGTCTTCCGCAGGTAGGGCCAGTTGCCCGCGACGGGCGTGGCGTCGACGTCGGCGAAGTAGGCCGCGAGCTCGATGGCCTGCTTCTCGGCGGGGCCGGGCTCCCACTGGATGTCGTAGTTGTACTTGGTGGCGCGCGCGTTGAACTTCTTGATCTCGCCGAGCATGAACGTCAGGTCGTCGCAGCAGAGCAGGAGCCAGAGGTCGCCCTTGTTGACGACGTCCGCGCCGAGGAAGTCGTAGGGCTCCTCGAGCTCGACGGCCTGGAAGCCCTCGGGCACGCCGTAGACGTCGAGGTAGACGCACGGGTCGTCGTCCTCGTCCTCGTCGGCGGCGGCGGCGACGGGTTCGTCGAGCTGGGCCGGGAGGTAGTCGCGGATGGCAGCGGCGCTCCGGTGAGCGTACGCAGCCCCCGGCAGCCCGTTGGCTGCGTGGGCTCGCCATTTAGCCCCTGAGACCGGCCTGAACGTGCGGTCCAAGCGGCGCTTCAAGTTCGTGTGTTATAGGCCGGGCCGATAACCAGCCTCGGGCTGCTGGAGCTGCTGCTCGAGGCAGCCGCCCTCCCAGCCGCGGCCTTCGAGCCACGGCCCTCGGAGGCCGCAGCCGGGCCCGAGTACTGTCCTGTGGGCGTCCTCAGCACGCTCAATTTGCGCCCGGGACGGTCTCCCTGAGCCGCGGCTAACTGACAGGGGAGTTGCTGTAAATGATGGAGATCGACAAGAAAGACTCCAAGTTTCCAGAGGACCACTGCGCAGCCTCGATAGCTCACCCTCGGACGGCAGGGCAGCCCCACTCGGCTGCCTCCCTGTCCCGGAGTTTACTACTACTAGTAGCGACTATCTCGCTAATAACCACCATCCACTGCAGAGTGGCGCAGTCTACCCCGCTTTCCGGTCCCGTAGTTTGACTTGGAAGGTGGCTGTACCTTGAGGGTGCCCTGATTAGGTTGGCGTTGGGGTAGTCTAGCAACAGCAGCCCTTCGTCAAGTAAAGCGGCGGGCCATAGGTGCAGCAAAAGGTCCACACCGAGTGCGGCACCAAGTCTTGGGACTTGGGGCGTCAAAGTCGGAATCCGAGGTCGTGCTGCAGCAAAACAATGTCACGGCCGATCAACAATCGACCGATATCAACAATCGACTCGCGAAGGCACAATGTCCATCAGTTGAAGGTTATGAGTTCCAAGTCAAAGATCAGGACAGAATTCCTTGGGATCAGGCCTGGAAACCCGCGATCGCCTAGAAAGAATGTGTGGTGTTTGATGGCGTATCACTCGCATACCGTAGGCCATGTCTGGTGGGATCACAATCTTAGCTCGTTCACCGATACTAAGCTGGGAGACACCAGCATCGAGGCCCGGGATGACTTGCTCGCCACCAAGTTTGAATTTAAATGGCTTACCTCTATCTCTCGAAGAGTCAAACATGTCGCCGCTCGGGAGCTACGAGAGATGCATTGGACATAGCCCCGAGGCTCGTGTGCACGCCGGGCTCACGTAGCCGCTGTAGTGAACGGTAACGGTTTGACCTTTGCGGGGATAGTTGACTCCATCTCCTGCCTGTGCACATAATTCAAGATCAGAGTTGAAAAAGGATTGACGGACCGCAAAAATTTCGACGGCAATGTCCTTTTTCTTCGACATCACCCGTGTGCCGGTCGGATTAGTCGTGATGTAGGCATGATTCAAGATATAATGTTGTGAGAACCCCCCCAAAAAAAATGGCCGGGAGGAGAACGCCGACTTTGATGCGGAACGCCGACAACCGAAACATGGGTCTTGCTCTTTCACCGGGCCGCCGAGCGTGTTATTTGCAGTCTCAACCCTAGTAGCGGCATGCTAGTGCAATAGCCTCGATAGGAGTGCTTCGACTGTAACCTCCAAGCTTCATGCTGAATATGTAACGCCTGGTACAGCTGACAGGGGGGTCTGCGATCTAGTTGAGTCAATAGCCATGAACGTCCGCAGGAAGTCTGACAATTTTATCAAGCTTAAATTTGCTGGAATCAGTTGGTGCATCCGAAGGCGTTATGAATTGAAGAAGCGGATTGGTAGTGGAAGTTTTGGAATTGTGGCTTCAGCAACGGACTCTGTTCAGGGTTCTTACCCTGTTGCGATCAAAAAGGTCGATGGGGTGTTTCATAGAAAGCCCGCCTACGAAGCTCGAAGGATTCTCCGAGAAGTGAGACTGATGCGTTGTTTGAATCATCCAAATGTGATCACACTACTCGATGTCATGTTACCGCCGTCTACTCACGATGATGCATCGGCGAGCACAGCTGATTCTCCCCAAAGCACTGCGCTGCCGCTACTGTCTGAGTTGTATTTGGTTACGGAGCTCATGTCAACAGATTTGCAACACGTATTATCGGCAGCTCACCGGCCCGGATCTTCATTTGTCCTTAAAGCAGAACAAACACAATATTTGCTTTATCAATTGATCTGTGGCGTGCAGTACATCGGATCTGCGGGCGTACTTCACCGCGACTTGAAGCCAGCAAACTTGCTTGTGGACTTGCGTAGCTGTCAGTTGCGAATCTGTGATTTTGGTCTCGCACGAGCAATACCCAAGCAAAATCATTCTTCGCAAGAGAATTTCAGGGACAGAGACTTTGAAGTTGAGCGCGTGGATTCGCAAGGAAGCATGACTGAGTACGTGGTCACTCGATGGTATCGGGCACCTGAAATTTTGCTTGGAAATGTGCATTATGGACCAGGAATCGATGTGTGGTCAGTCGGGTGTATTCTGGCCGAGATGTTGGCGCCTAATATGGGGGTCTTGTTTGAGGGAACTGAACGACGCGAGATGTTGGCACACATTGTGAGTCTTCTGGGACGGCCAACACAAGCAGAACTTTGGTTTATCTTGGACAAACACGCACGTGACTTTATGGAGTCTCTACCCACGCAGAAGCATCAGGAGACACTTAGAAGGCGCATCTCGAAGCACTGCTCTCTGCAAGAGACTGCGGTACGTTTGTTCTCATGTGATAAGGTGTTAGACCTTCCCCATTGTAGCTAGATCTCCTCCATGGGTTGCTTGTATTTGATCCCGCTGCTCGCATGAACACGCAGGGGGCCCTTTTGCACCCCTTTCTGATGTGGCCAAAAAGCCGAGTGGGTAGCAAGGGGGCCGTATCCCTTGAAGCACCGGCACCTCACCTGATAGATATGACCGATATCGAAAGTCAGCTTCTCACGGCAGCAACTATGCCCTACGTTGTGTTCAGAGAGGCAGCCTGTTTGCATACTGGAAGATCACCATGCGACCGCACCATGCGCACCTTGAGGCCTGGGTGAAAATAGCTCAGGCTGGATACTGGCCTTTACATAGGGGAAACTTGAGTTTGTGGGGAGTTCGCAACGGGTGCCGAAAGAATGGTTCCCTGCCCGACATACTTCGACTAAGACCAAAATGCAGCTTACTTCACGCTAGACGCGCTCACAATCGCGGGACATTGGATGGCCCAGTGGAAAGGCGGCGACTCCATCGGGGTTCGACGCAACGAACAAAGTACCCCCCTTTGGGGGGGCTGCACCACATCGTCAAAAGTGAGTCGCTAGGTAGGTCGCTTTGGCCGAATGCGAGTCGTAAGTAAAAGGCAGCGGTAAAAGGCTAGGTAGAGTGACCTCGAGCTCCGGGGTACGGGGTGGTAAACTTTGATTAAATCCTACTTGGGCGTACTCGGGGGAACCTCGGGTGACTTCCCCTGGGTCCAGGGCGAGTTCCTGGCACCTAGTTTCTGGGCCGGTCGGTCGGTCGGTCGGTCGTCGTCGTCGTCGTCGCCGCCGCCGCCGCCGCCGCCGCCGCCGCCGTCGTCGTCGTCGTCGCGCGCGCGGGGGAGTTTCGAACCTAATTCAGTCGCAGGGCGACCGTAGAGCGGTGATGAGTTGCCCCATGCCCGCTATCACGGTATATGAACCCGGGGATGCAAAAATCGAGTGGGGGCGCGCCCCGCAGTCGCAGTGATCGACAATCTCGCCGCGGAAGGCCGCCAGCAGGAATTTTTGCGCTCCCGAACCCCGCCGTCGCTGTCCGGCGCAGAACGCGCGCTTTTCGTGCACCACCTAGCGCAAAAACGGCGCGGCGCTGGCGCATCACATCATCTCAGCGTTATCCGTCGGTCGAAACGATGCAGTTTTGTACGATTTCGATGAAGTTTTCGATTACTACTTCAATAAATTAACCCAAACGCTTTGCTTTATAACGAGGCGGGGTCCTCCAATTAAATTCACCGGCCGCGGTGAGCTCACGGCGCCCGCCGTCGAAAGCGGTTGGTGGTCCAAGTAAGCAAAATCTTACCGATGGCGACGCGCGGTGGAAAATTCCAGAGTGCTGGCGGGACGAAAGCCATGAATCTCACAGAAAAAAAGTGCCACTTAAATTCGACGGCCTGTCCCACGCGATCAAACGCGTCGGTTTCTGAGGGGTGGGAACAACGCGGGTCAAAGTGTCCTATTCGCCTCCCCCGTGCTCAGGTCGACTCGTAACTTGAAGTCGCTGCGTCGAACCCCGGACTCCATCGGGGATTGTCAGATGCATGCTGCTCGAAAGAGGCAGCGGGAAGAGGTGAGCTCCAGTCTGGTTTCCATTATACTTACTGGAGCATACTGATTCCATCTGGCGCTAAAATATTGTGGATCCACGTTGCTACTAATATTGTGACTCTGGCGAGATCGATTGGTTTTTAATACGATGTGTGGGCCTAACCCCGGTCCCAGTAAATTCAATTTCGAGTCGACATCGCGAAAGCTACTGTCGCCGTCACTCGGGGACGGACTCCGTTGCGCGACAGATCTTAGGGAACGAATTGTAAGTTCCCTCTCTCCAGAACGGAACTCTTCACGCTTACACTTTTGCTGCGCAGGAAATAGTACACACCTCGGAATATGTTAATTTTCTGCGGTTTCTATTTCCTACATTTCGGGAATTGTTATTGAACCGCCTTCATTCTGATTCCGCTACCGAATCAATTGAGAATAGATTTCGTCATGTTATCCTTGAAATCTTAAATCGATTGCCAAATAATGAGCTACTAAGGCCGTATACTCCCGAATTGCTGCGAATCGCCACCGAAACGCTAGCACGTGATAACGAGGAAAATGCACTGACATGCTTACGAATTATTTTTGATTTACATAAGAATTTTCGCCCTGCCCTGGAGGGAGAAGTTCAAGCATTCCTTGATTTAGTTCGGCGTGTTTATCGCATGCTGCCGACGTCCGTGAAAAAAGCCTTCGCCGCGTCTGTAGATGCTCAGTCAGCAACCGTCGAAAAATCGAGTATCACTGTCCCTGCTGTTGGCGTGCAGTCCCTCGCAGGCCCCCACAGGATTGGGAGACCTGAGGCGCAGCAATTTTGTGCATCTACGGTCAACCTTGGGTATTCTAGGGTTGTGCTTCCTATATACCGACCCACGACTCCTCTGAAGGGATTGGACTCTTTCAAAGTGTTGACAGAGTGTCCTCTAATTGTCATGCTTCTGTTTCAATTGTATCCCCGTTACATCCAGGACAACATTCCCCAGCTTACACCATTGATGATGGGTGGCTTGGCCCTCAGGGTGTCATCTTTGGCGCATAGGCTGCAGCGCGAGCGATACCGTGAATTCATTGCCTGTCAAGTTAAGACCCTTTCTTTTCTGACCTATCTACTCCGGGGATTTTCTGATCTAATGAAACCATACCAGGATGCTATCTCCAAGTCTGTTATAGCGCTCATGATTGCATGCCCGGGTGATGCGGTAGCGACTCGGAAAGAGCTGTTAGTAGCCACGAGGCACATTTTAGCTACAGACTTTAGACGGGGCTTCTTCGGATATGTGGACATCCTTCTCGACGAAAAAGTGCTAGTGGGCATAGGCCGGCCCAGCCAAGAATCTCTCAGACCCCTTGCTTTTTCCACACTTGCTGACTTGGTTCATCACGTGCGGTCGCAGCTTGATGTTGACCAACTTGCCCGAGTTGTAATGCTGTTCTCCCGAAACCTGCAAGATTCAGCACTCCCGATTACAGTGCAAACTACATCGGTGCGACTTTTGCTAAACTTGGTCGACTATATATTTCATAATGTGGATTCCAATTTTGTTAGGGGTAAGTCCCTCTTGGTATGCATTTTGAGGGCGCTAGTCGCTAAATTAGAGACATTGCGTTGGTTAGTCATTGAGTTTTCACAGAATGGTGTCCAGAACCCAAATCCTTCGAGGGTTGGCACAAACCCCATCTCGGGTCTAGAGTCACTTACCAAAGCGAGTAGTTTCGCAGTGAAACTGCGAGAATATTCTCGACACGTTACCAATCGCGCAAACAACACGGAGCTCGTGGACTCTATGATGCCACCCGTGCACTCCAGTGTGACTCATGGATATCCATTGAGCTTCCTGGAATATGCTGCGGATATTAGAGCACTGCTGCTAACCATTTTGCGCGGGCTCAAAACCGTCCTATGGTGTGTCTCGCGATACCGCCAGGTCACACCAAGCAAAAGCCACGACAGCGAAGAATCCACCTCCGGGGGAGGGTTGTCTGGGACCGGTCTCTCAGTTAAATTAGCGACGTGTTATTTCTCACGAGAAGAAGCTGCCATAGTGTCTGACTTCTTTGAATGGGGGCTCAGTTGTTGCCAACTGTACATACACAGTGCGAAACTGAAGCACGTTGAGGAGAAAGAGATACTAGATAACCTGGCCGGAGCTTTTACTGTTCTTGATGGATACAACTTGCGACTGACCGTAGGTCAGCACATTCCGCTGCTTTTTGTTGCTACATTAAAGACGCCTAAAATTCTTGCCGTCTCGCAACTGTTACTGGCAAACACAAATTCATCGGCCACATTCGCTGAGCTTCTGCTATCCTACTTAATAAAGCGCCTTGATGATCTAGCGTATCTCGATCATCCAAAATTCATGTATTCCGTGCTTCGTTCCCAAGAACTTGTGTCGTCCGGTCGCTGTGGTGATGGTGCTTGCCTAGCGTGTGCGTCGGCATCATCAGTTTCGTCGGTGGTGATAGGATGCACAAAATACTTCACTGCCAACTGCCGGCGGATATCGCCTTCATATCGTGCATCCATTTTGCTGCGCCTAATGAAAATTGTGTTTGGGTCTGTGACCTTATTCAAAGGTAATGAAAATGCCCTATTAGGAAGACTGCAGATGTTAGTCTTGGAATCCTTGCGCCGAGCCGCTTCCACTCATCTGTCGACTGGTTACCTGCTTTTGTTACGGGCTCTATTCCGCTCCCTTGGCAATTCATGCTCTACGGATGAGTGTGATAAATTCGACAGGTCGCACTTGGAAGTTGAAGTCATTCTACCGGTGGTAGTGAAAGCGATGCTACAATTACGATGCCGTTTGTCAAAGTCCCAGCCGGCCCATTTTTTAATCACGGAACTTTGTCTCACACTCCCTGTGCGCCTGTCGGCGATGATTAGTACGATTCCCTATTTGCTTGAGCCACTGGCCTACGCTTTGAAGTTCCCGGGGTTTGATCTAGCATCATTATCTCTCCGTACTTTCGAATACTATCTCGAGCACCTGGGGATAAAGCAGGTTTCTGCCATTCTGGACTTGCAACCCAATATTGCGGCTGACCTCTTGGACGCTCTCTACTCGCATCTTCGTCCACCCCCTTACCCGTATGCCACCTTAGCCATCCGCATCCTAGGGAAATTGGGTGGTCGCAACCGCCATCTATTAGGCGCATGCCGCACCCACGAGGGCATACAAGAATCTCGACCTGAGCTGGCTTTAAACGAACAATTGGACCGAGTATTCTTGAGAGCAAGTCTGGCTTCCAAGTCGTTCGACTGGAATACCATTTCTGAAGTCCCCTGGTTTGCATCAGCAGGTGGGCCTGTTATGTGTTCGCACGCCCGCATGAGAACCCTGGCTCTCAATTGTAATTGGCGCCATGACCAATCTATTTCGTTAAAACGTTCTCAGTTTCCTCCACCGAGCAATCTTTCATCTTGCACTGAACATGGTGTGTCAAATAATGAGGTCGAGACATTCGTCCTGCCTCTTGACGGGTGTATTGATGCCGTATGTGAGCTGCTTCAAACCCTCTTGCGGGTGTCACCGGCAAACATGAATCGTGAAGTAGACTCCCTCGGAGCATCGCTAGTGAGTCGATACAGCGCAATTTGTTTTATTTTTGTAACGGCCGCACTTAAGTGCCTAGTATCCCGGCCTCATTTGATTCTATGCAACGATGGCGCGAAACCAAAAGCGTCTACGCTGAGTCGGTCGGATGTAATCGCCTTTGTTCGTGCTAACGAGCAGTTTCAACTATTACTGGGTACTGTCCTTTGTGCAAGCGCGGCTTTATCTCCCTCATTGCAGTTACAAGCAACGCGCCTTCTTAAGAGTCTCTGCCTGCACTACGCTGTGCTCTTTTCGTGTTTGGAAAGTACGCATGCGAATCAATGTTTAAAAGTAGAGACAGAGACAAATATGTATGCGTCGCAATACACTGAGTCGCTCAGTGTCTATACGATGAATGAGATGCTAACCAAGGCGATTTTGAATCCGAACTTCGAAGTTCGGAGAAGTGCGGTGAGGACAATGCGGCATCTAATTTCCTGTTCCCTGGAGTTTGAAACCCAGCCTTCGTTGCCACCTCGAGAATTGCCGGGAAAAGCTCTGATATCAGATTTGATTTTGCGGCTTTGCACATTGTTTGACCATTCGAGCCTGCATGCACGACAAGGTGCTTGCCAGGCGTTGCATTGCCTGGTCCCAGTGCTGGGTTCCCGTTGGATTCGGCATATAGAAATGAACGTGATCAAGTTTCTGTTTCGTGCCTTGAATGACCACGAGGTAGAAACTTCGATGCAGACCGTGAATGATTTAGTGTATACACTCTGTCTGATTATACGTGCTAGTCATAGGAGGCACGATCCAAGTCCAATTTCCACTGTCGCAGTGCTAGTTCCGGAGCTAAGCAGCAAATATCCAGCAAAGAGACTTGCAGCGCAGAGCGCCTTGGTGGAGCTTAATCTAACTTCTGGCTTGACGGAACTCGACTCTAGCCTGTTTCCGCCGCACATCACTTCTGTGGTGGCAATGACGGCTCTGAGGGTCATTCGCAGTAAATGTTCGATCAAAATGATGATTGGGAGCTTGGACGCGCTTGCATTTTTTCTTACAGCGCGCCCACCTGCTCTTCCCTTCGATTATACCATGCAGTGCACGATTGTGGCCGCTCTGGGTTGCTTTAGGAGGGAGACCCCGGATCACCAGCAGAATCGGGACGAGGCATCGAGCTCACCACATCTGTTTTGTCGGCGAAAAACTTCTGCAGCGTTTTGTGCGTGGGTCAGTTTTAGTTCACTGCAACTCTCATTCCCAAACACAAGTGGCCAGAGGCATCTCCTGCATGCTATGTTGTTGCACGTGATTCACGCTGGCTTACATGCTTCTTGTCGATTCCAATGCAATAGCATCAAGCATTCTAGGAATCTGATTTCGATTAAAGATCAGCTCTGCTATTTACGATTTGCCCTCGAATCGATCACTCACGGGAGATCCATAATTGCGTTTTCTGCTGAATCACTGCTTCACCGACTTTTAGCTACCGGCCTTGAATTCAAACATAATGTGATAAAATCGCATCTTGGCCTGGTCTTTAAAAAAATCAGTTATTTCGATGGTCTCTCATTGGCTTTCTTGGATGGCGTTGAGCGGTTGTTGGTGACTCCTGCCACGAGGATGTACTTTTCGGGCGACCTCTCAGAAACGATATTCTCTCATCTATCTTTGCTAATACAAAATATTGAAATCGCAACAACATGCAACCAGCAGATCGAGAAGTTTCTTCCAAATGCCTCAAAGCTGGTGCTCCTACTATCCCACGTGCAATCGATCAGCCTTGCCCACGCGCACGCCAATCGAGGCCATTTCTCGACTCTACAGAAAATAAGAAGTCTCGGCGACGAGCCACCCTGGGCCGACGGCGCGTCAATGCGGTTCCGTTTGCATCGAGGTGGGATTGAAACGGTGGCCAGGCTTGTCGGAATCGTTTTGAAACTTGAGGCTATCATACCAAAATACACCCAGATGGTGTCGAATCGAGAGATAGGCAAAAAGTTCCCTCTGGAACTTGATCTCCGTGGATTTAATTTTTATAGCGAAAGCTCAGTGACAATTCCACTGACCCCCTTCAGAAGACCCCTGGCATGCTTTCTCTCTCACCACGCTACCGCTGCACTTGCTTTCTTCTTCCAGCAGGATAATCTCGCATTGCCAGCACCTGTTTCCTTGTTGCGTGCCATTCTTCCTTTACCTGAGGCAGCGGCACTGCGTTGCCGGCTATCAAGCAAAGAGGGGCTGGATCTCCTCTCAGAAATTGCATTCCGTGATGTGATAGTAATAGCATCGCGAAAAAAGATCGGATTGAATGCGCCGAGCTTTACTACAGGGGAGGGCACGATCAAAGCTATTGGTACGCCCGCTGTCCTCCAAGTGTCTAAGGGTCGAATGCTCTCCGGCAAAGATGATGTCCCGGGATTAGGTCATGAGTCTGGATCAACGCAGATCGGAGCTCCTTTACGCAATAATTGTAGAGCAGGAGACGTGAGATCTTTACGATATCGTGGACTGCAGATTTTACAGACGCTGCAGGGTGTAGACCCAAGACTGATGGGTCGACGGAGTCGCATGTTGAATTGCCTGCGTGCTATGTGGCGTAGCCGTCCCCAATGTACTTCTACCCAGGGTCCTAGCTTGCCGACCGCGGAAAGAAATCACGATGAGTTGACCATACAGTGCGACATGGAGGCGCGTCTAATAGTGCAGTGTCTTGTGAGTTATTCTAGAAGCAATCCAAGCGACATCCAAGTTCTCTTTGACGTCCTGACCGTGTTGATTTCGCCAAGTCCAGTTGATTTTACCTTTCTTAAGAAATTCTTGTGCGATGAAGTCGCAAGAACATGGACACCAGAGAACAAGAAGGGTCTTTTGTTTTTTTTCTTGCGTATGCTTTCGGACGTATCATTAGCATCTGATATTAAAGTTCTCGCTTTGAGGTTCATTGTAACACCAACCTTAGTTTCTGCTCTCAGTAATGCAAATTGTATGTTAGGCGATGAAGCAACAGGCGGGGCTTCTAGCGGGCGGGGATGTGATATGTTTGATAATGACCTCGTGGCCCTCTTTATGAGATCGGCGCTTGACATTACAGATCATTCAACCCACTGCCACAGCGAGGCTCTGAGAGTCGAACTGCTGAAACTGACTACGGTTCTCATCGAACATCTTGGTCTGCAGCTTGTCGAGCATCGCAAAGAGCTCATTAAGTTCGCTTGGAATCACTTAAAATCCGATGATTCACTATCAAAACAATGGGCTTATGTAAACGTATGCCGTTTCATAGCAACTTACGAGACGCCACCTAAAATTATCTTGCAGGTGGGTCACACAATTACATTTCATTGTTCTGCTTGAGGATTTGTGTGTGAATAGGTCTATGTCGCACTGCTGAGGACGTTTCAGCCCGAGGCTAGGGAACTCGTAAAGGTGGCTCTAGACGTGCTTGTACCGTCACTTCCTACAAGACTGCCATTAGCAGATTTCATCAAGGCGATCAAATGGACCAAAAAGATAATGTATGAAGAAGGTCACGCCCTCCCACAACTCATACACATGTGGCAACTCATAATTCGCCACCCCTCTCTCTTTTATGCATATCGTACTCAATTTGTGCCTCAAATGGTGAACTCATTGAATCGCCTCGGCCTTCCCCCTAATTGCCCGATCGAAAACAGGCAGCTTGCCGTCTCTTTGGCAGACTTAGTTATCTCCTGGGAGCTTCAGACTCCCGGGTCAAAAAAGGCCATCCCATCGACAGAGGAAATGGGCAGCCGAATTCATCATGTGCCGAAGCATAATGAATCAACACCACACTGCCCAATCATTGATGAGTTCAGGCTAAGCACGGCAATGATAGAGCTCCTAATCAATTTTCTTGTGAGGCTAGCTCTATTTTCATCAGACAACAAAGAGCCAACTGTACAGCAGCTTGCAACTCGGTGCGTATCACTTTTTCGAGTCACATTATCGGCGTGGCCCAGAGTTCACATTCGCTTCTCTTATTTAGAAAAATTGATAACAACTTCATATTCACGGACTGATAGATCCAGTTCGAATGTGAATTCGAAGCCACACACCTATAGAATTGGCCTCACCAGCGAAATTATGCCCTATTCTGTCTCTTTGCTATCAACATGCCTCGACATCTTTCTTGCGACGCTTGAGGCAGGTTCGCACCCAAATATTTTCTTCATTGACAATATAACCAAAGCGCAACAGCTTGTGTTTCCTTGCTTTGACATTTTGCATCAAGGCATCCAGCTTAAACTACGACAGTTGCTTGTTTTGGTCTCCACGCTATACCCTGCGTCACAAGCGGCGGCGAATTCATCCTTATGTGCCTTTTATCTCAACTTAAAGCTCACCATTGAAAGGTTTCTACAAACCACAATCGCAAAGTGGAACCTATGCATTGGTGCTTATGACACGAAAAACTTTAAGGACTTGGGCGGCACGGATAGGTCCCACCAGGACGACAACTGTTGTCTCGCCCTTAGTCCGATACTTGATTTATTACAAGCAATGTGCAAACAAATGCCTAATTTTGTGACTAACTATAGTAACTCTCTCATGCAACTTGCCCAGCACCTGGCTACTCGCCACATTGTCTACAATTCCAAACAACAGACAAATCGCAATACAGATGTGGTGGCAACACCAGTGATAGCACTCCTTGCCCGCGGGGTAGTAGATATACGTCGAGTGGGTGAGCAGGCGATAGTTCACGCGACTCGAACAGACAAGGAAGCCAGCACTAGCGTTGTTGTTCAAGCTCTGAATGTGTGCATAAATCTCATCGGAGGCGCCGTATTTTCGCGTATGCTGTCTGAATTGCGCCGACCTTTCGTTGCCCTGCTATTTGGGCTAATTGAGCGCAGTGATTCAGTCGCTCTCTTGTCTACCATATTGGAACTAGTAGGCAAGTGGATATGCACAACATATTCACCACTCACTCAGCAGGAACGAATCGCCTTTTCTGAGATAATGAGCAATGTGGACAGGCTTGATGACGTCGATGCGCAGCCGTTGTTGTGCCATTTTCTTGCTATCTTACAACGGCTTGACACTTCGTTCTCGTTTAAACTACGATCGCCAAATCACAATGTAGCTGTCCAAGAGATTAACACAGCACATGCTTCCAGCAGACCATTTGCAGCGGGTCTGCTGGCCCCTAATGCCGCGGTGCGATTCGAATTCAGGACCCGATTCCTCCGGTGGTCCGTTGGTTGCATTGGCACCAAACTTATAGGTCTCCTGAACTGTGATTGGACGCCTCTCTCAAACAGATTTTGGTTAGTCGTCATTGTCGAAGTTTTGCTTGATTCTATCAACCATGAATCTCCCAAGGTCACCACCGAGACCTTGACGCTTCCTCTTTTCAGCTGCAAGGGTCTAGATCAGAAGGCACCAGTTTATTCATCGCCGTGCGTCGGTAATCCCGCCCAACTTCTTGTCTCTCTGAAAGAGCTAACGCATGCGCACCTTGGGTTAGCTCAGAATATTTTTCAAACCCTTGTTTCTGCAGCTAGTCATCTTGCGATTGCGAGATTTGGTAAGGCGTCAGTTGGATTGGCGATCTCGAAACAACTTATCGGGACACAGCATTCCATCTCAATTCGAATTCCATCCAGTCTACCTAGTGGCGGGAGTGCGTTCGCTACCACCTCACGGGATTACAACGGCTTCGTTCATGAGCCAGCAGACTTCTTTCCACAGATACACCAATTGCCCTCTTCGAGAACTTCGCTGAGAACCTCGGCTAAAAATATCCCGCACGTGCTCCTTCGTCTCACCAATAGCTTAGAAATGTCTTCGTTCTTGGGCACGGATGTATTATTCATGTTGGCATCAAAATATAACTGCCGTCATGATATCATGATCATGATTGAAGAAGCATATATTTCACACAAAATCAACTGCTTCGATGCTAAAAGCTTTCTTGGCTCGATGCGCTTGCTACTATCCCTGCTCGAACAGCTGGCAGCGCATGATTTGGGTCTTGTAACGATACCGTGCCTGAGTGATATCACATTATCCCAAATCGCGTCTCAGCTACAATGCTACGGGTATCTCTTCGAGGCTCAGCAGGCTTACTTTGATGTGATTAAGAGCAGCGTGCACCTCCTTAGTTCCGAAGAGTCTGCATCGAAGCCCAATGTTAATCATCCCCTCGCATTCGCTCTCGAGTTTTGTGAAAATGAGTGGACAAGATGTGCTCGTGAGTTATCACAGTGGAAAGTTCTTAGCAATATGCCATTTCCCCCCATGTCAGATTTGATGTGGCCATCCTCGAGCCAGCGGCGCTCCCTAGCTTGTGAATCTGCATGGAAATCTCAATCCTGGGATTTTTTCAAGTTGGATGTTGACAACAAAAGAAAACTCCTTGATGATTTGGGTGCATCATCACCGCAAGACAAGCTACAAACAATTAGAGTAGCAGTGGCTGATCGCCGCTTTGATGAAGTTGAGGAACTCTGTGCGACGTGCATTGAGATTTCATTGCAAGCGTGGTGTGCGCTACCTCCCCCTCAACCTGAATCTCATTATCCACTTCTGCAACTGTTTCACGAACTAATAGAGGTTCATGAAAGTGGTCAGCTGTTACACGAAGCCGTGGAGCACTCCAGAAGTCGCACATTCCCCGATTTGCGAGCGATGGTGTACACGTGGCGCAATCGACTTCCAAATGAATGGGAAACCATGTCATCCTGGGACAACATTATGCGGTGGCGCGAATTCTGCTTTGCATTTGTACGAGGAGAATTCATCTCTTGGTGCTCACCAGAGCGCGTCGTACTTCTTCATGACTCACCCTGGACAGCATCTGTAACTGTTAAAATGGCACGAAAAAATAGGCTTGCAATATCAACCGCATTTCCGGAGTCAAACGAGGCTTGTGCTCTTGCCATTAGAATGGATGTTGACGATGCGTTTGGTAAGTTGAGAGAACAAATACTAACCTGTCACGCTTCGATGGTTTCTAATCTGGTTCATGCCAAACGCGGATTGCACCTTATCTTGAACACGAGCATGGACTACTTTTACTTTGAGCAACGTGCGGAGCTTCATCGTTTGAAGGGGGATTTCTTTTGTAACTTGGGCCAATTTAATGATGCGCATGTCTCCTTTTCCGCTGCCACAGTAATATGTTCTTCATACGGGCGTGCATGGTTTGCCTGGGCTGCTCTGTGTGAGTCACAGTATGCCCGTCTAGTTGTAATGTGTGACAACGCTAGGCGCCATGTATCCCTGCTCAAGTACTCGATCAAATGCTACCTTGCTGCAGTAGAGCACGGTCATCAACTTGCATGCATAGGGGGGATTGCAAGGGTGCTGTGTCTTGTTCGTTTCAACCAGGAATATGAAGACCTTGCCAGCACTTTGCGAGACAGGCTCGATGAGTTGCCATCCTGGATTTGGGTTCCATGGATATATTATCTACTGTCCGGTCTTCTAGAACGCGAGAAGGCCACAGTTTGTGCGTGTTTAATCCGAGTGGCTGTTGCGTATCCACAGGCTTTGTATCACGTGCTTCATGCTGAAGCTCTATACTCAAAGTTCGTGCCAGGCTCCCTCCGCACGTCTCTCACGGTTGTTGAGTCTCATATGCGCTGTGTGCATGTGTCGCTGTCCTTTGAAATGGATGTACTTTGCGACGAATTGGTATCCTGTTTCCAACCTCGGCAAACTGAAAAGCACCTCTCTCTAATAAACAGCTGTTTGTCCAGCTGCTGCGATAGCATGGAAAACCTAAACAAGCCGATGCCGGCAACGTTCTGTGACAAACTGCGCTCCGCTTCTTCTATGCAACTAAGAGACACGTGTGCTCTTCATGCAAACTATTGTTCTGTATTTGCACGGGACTTTAATATCGCACCAGGCAGTGTGGTGACACTTCGTACCATCATATGTCGGTTGGTACGCTGGAAGATCGCTCTCAAAAAAGAGCCACGATGTTATCCTTTTGTCCTAGTCCCACACATGCTAGTGCAGATCGCGCGACAGTACTCGACTAGTAACGTGTCTTGCAATTTGGAAGTCCCAGGACAGTATGCATGCCTCTTCACCGAACCTAGGCCTGAACTGCACTCGTCACTTACAATGTTCGGCCCATATACAGATGCAAACCAGAATTACAGTTCGGTAGAAAAACGCATCGAATTTGCAACAGCTGAAGGAAACCGACAGACTTTTCTAGCCTCAGCTAGCCAGAGAACACAGGTCCGGGTCCACGAAAGCGCAACGCACTTCTTTGCCATTGTTGATCATGCACTTTCTCATTCTTTGACTGCACAACGACGGCGCCTGAGAATAGAACCATGGCTCGTATTTCCAGCTGGCCCGTGCTTGAGCCTGAGAAATGGTCCAAGATCTTTGGTGACTCTCCCTGACATCGAAAACTTGAGATCAAGCTGTCTGAATATTGATGCTGACGGACCGCTGCTGTGCACGCGCCAGCACTTGGCTCACATCAAAGCATGTCAAGGTGGCGAAACGAAACCGTCCACCGCCGAAGACCCCTCAATTGCTCATTTAAGAGCCTACTATGAAGTTTGCAGTACTTTGAGAGGGGCCACGGACATAATGTCACGCTACATTTGCGCCAGCGCCGACACTGCAGAATCATTTTGGGCATTTCGTCTTTCTTTCGCAAAGAAATTAGGTGCACAGTCACTAGTTCGGACGCTTCTCGGCCTTGGGGGCATACACGCCGATGGCGTCAAGGTCTGCTCACAGACAGCTTGCGTCTCAACCGACAAGTTTCGTTTTTCCTCGCAAAATGTCGATATGGAGATCGGCCTAAAAGCGCCGTTTGGTCTGGCGCGAAATTTTATTGCGTTGATACAGCCGATGGTTTTTGACGGTGCATTCACTCTAGCGTTTGGTCTGACTACTCTCGCGTTGGAACTATCCGCAGCCGAAGTTGGAGGAGTCATTCACCCCCATTGGTGCATGTTTTTTCAAAGCAAATTGCTGAAGCCCAGTAGCATGCCCAAGGATGCGAGGAAACTCGCCAACATTCTTCTTGAATACATAAAAAACTTGGCGCCAACTGTGTCGGCCAGTAAGCCCTCAGGCTTTGAAAAGTCGCTGAGAAGCTTGATAAATTCAGCGAAAAGCCCCATCCTGTCCTCAGGGATAAGTCCCAGATGGGAGCCATGGCTCTAATTTGCGAATGTATGTAAGTTGTAAGTTTTTTATTATAGTTATGAGTCTGCTGTAACCCTGGGCTGGAGCGCTGGATAGTCGAGACGCTGGGCGCTAAGTTAAACAGCGAAAACCAGACAGACCGGGGGCATTGGCAGAGGCCCTTCAGTATTTTGCGTGATGTTCAGTTCGCTTGTGCATGCCTCTCGAACATCGTCCAGCCGTCTGGGTGATTATCTGGCCTGCAGGTGATGCTCATATAGATGCATGGGCCTGCGATCGAGGAGTAGACCTTGTGGTCCAAAAGATAGTCAAGAGCTACGAGTACTACCAGGGTTGATTGCCTCGATTGGGTCATGTCTCTTGTCATAATACCACTAGCCTGCAGTGCTGTCCTGTATTACATACTGTCAGTTTGAGGTAGATGATCCCCGATGTCTGGTACTACTACCCAGCAGGTGCACTGTCCGGCGACTGTGCAACCTCGCTGAGCCTGGTGCGTTCTGGCACATCGCTTAGCGAGATAGTGACCTCCGGGACAGGGGGGCAGCCCCACTAGGCTGCCCTGCCGTCCGAGGGTGGACTATCACGGGTCGTAACTTGAAGTGGATACCCTGGTCCGGAATGCCAATGAAACACAAACTTTGAAGAAATCCTAGCGCCTAGAGGACTAGAGGCGGCCTTGCTGCACGAGTATTTTAGCGGCCGATGGTGGGATCTCCACCTTAGAGGGCCCCGTGCTCCTCGAATATGCAGCGACTTTAAACGACCCCAGCGGCTTTGAGGCTACCCATTTTAGTGAAGGGCAGCCTAGCTAATTCCCTTTACACCTGCTGAGGTGGCTGCGCCATCCAAGCGCGGCCCGTCGGCCTTCATTCCGGCACCCTTAGTTGAATTGAGCTCAGCCTCCCTTCGAGGGAGGAGTTTACCTTGCTTCCTTTAGCTTCAGGCTAGTGGGAGATACGAAAGGCCAAGTGGACGGAAATATGTATCATTGATCGACCGCGTTGAACGACTCAGTTTAACGCGACACAAGTTTTAAATGGACGATGAAGCATTCATGTCTCGGATCAGCGAGGCCCAATTCGCTCCTTACACGAAGGAGTACGACGAATTGGCGGTAGTTTTGGAAACGTGTAACCAAAACGCATCGGCTGCACAGGCTAAAATCGACGAGCAGACCGCAGAACTGACTATGCTGCGTGACACAACATCGTCGACGACGCGATCTCTAGAGGAAATAACTAGTCATAAAAAAACTATTCAAGCGGCAATAGAAGCGGGCGCGCGAAAGATGTCAGTCCTCCGAGAGCAGGAAAAGCAAAATCGCTCGCGTGTAAATGAATTGTATGGAGCAATTGATGATCTTAAACTCAAGCTTCAAGGTGGATCTGGCTGGAGTGAAGAGCAAGAACAACAGAAGCAAGAGGTCATCGAAAAAATTGAAAATTTGAATCGAAGCCTGGAGTCTAAAAATACCCTTTCTTCAGGCCTACGTTCAGACATCGCAAAGCTTCAAGTCTTAGTGGAGCAAGGGGAGTTTGATGTGGAGAAAGAGTCGACAAGGATTAAAGAACTCAATACGCAGGCGGAAGCCAAGCGTGAAGAAGCGGCGCTCGAGCAGCGTGCCAAAATGGCACTTGAGCAGAGACTGCAGAAGCTGCAATTGGATATGGAGGAGCAGGTGGCAGTGCTGATAGAGCGCGAAAGCCGTGCACGGGTTGAGGAAGCATCAATCGTCGAAACAGAGGCACAATTGCGCGAGTCCAAGAAGGAAATGGAGCGCTACCTCAAAGACTACGAGAAACTGTTTCAGGAGACGCAGCGCTTGACAGAACAGCTTGAATCACTCATGTACTCAAATGAGACAACGGAGAATGAAAACGAAGTGCGGCGGCGTGATGTGAGTGTACGCGAAAGGAACGTCAATACCCTTAAAAGCGAATCTTCTCAGCTTAATAAGGCCAAGGATGTAGTTTTGAAGAAGCTAGCGGCGGCTGAGAAACAGCGGGAGACCTGGGAGCAGGAACGTGAAGAGCTGCGATCACGTATTGGTCAGCTTTCAACACTGGAGATAAGGTCTGCGTGGAGAGAGGGCGAGGGCTTCAAGAAGCAGCTCGAAGACCTTGCACGGGAGAGAGAAATTTTGAGCCGCAAGCTTGGAAGTTCAGAAAAAACTGCTCAGTTGATCTTTGATTTGACCAAGGTGAACCAGAATGCGAAAAAGAATCTTCAGAACGAGGTAAATGGCTACACAGCGACGGTCAAACTCCAACGTGAACAAATTGAGTCACTTGTACAAGATCGCGAGAGACATGAGCAGGAGGCCAACGCAGCATCGCGGAAATATTACGTAGCCCTGGAGCAGCTCAAGCTGCAAGAGGTGCAAATTTCAGATTTGCAACGCAAGATTATTGATGGCGGCGCGCGACTAAAGCAACAACAGAATCTTTATGAAGCAGTGCGAAGTGATCGGAACCTATATTCAAAGAATCTTATTCAGTCACAAGAGGAGATCGCGGAAATGAAGCGCCGATTTAAAATAATGAATCATCAAATTGAGCAACTCAAGGAGGAGATAACGGTGAAGGACCACAGTCTCGTCAAAGAGCACTTCAATCACCACAATGTTGATAAGGAGCGGGAATCCCTAAAAAACGAGCTCACTAAGATCCGAAAGCAAATTGTCTCGAGCGAGCAAATCATTTCTAATCAGCGTGCTGAGATCCAAAAGCTATCCCAAATCATCCAAGAGGCCGATGAAGAACGCCAGCGCCAACACAAGGAGCATGATGCCATTGTTGGGGAGCGCAATATTCTCAGTTCCCAACTTATCCGCCGCAATGAAGAGCTAGCTACCGTTTATGAGAAAATGAAGATAAATTGGTCTTCGTTGCAGCGAGGTGAGACTCGCTTTGCTGAGTGTGCGGCTGAGCTTCAGTTCTTGGTGGAACGCATCCAGGAAATGCGCAGGGAACGTGACGACTCAGCCCTTCAAATGAGCTCAATTCACGACCTCCGCTATACTCTCCACGCCCTGGAGTCTGATCTCCTTCAGGAACGAAATAAGATAAAGGCACTACAAGAAGAACTCGAACGGCCGCTGAATGTGCATCGTTGGCGTATGCTTGAGTCTTCTGACCCGCAGCGTTTTGAGATGATTAAAAAGATCCAGGGTCTCCAGAAACGGATCATCCAGAAGACCGAGGATGTCTTCGAAAAGGAAGCTCGCATCCAAGAGAAGGAACGACTCTACATAGAGCTAAAAAATGTCCTTGGGCGACAACCTGGTCCAGAGGTTGCAGAACAGCTTGCCCTTTACGAATCGAGTCTACGTGAGAAAAATGTGCAGATGAAGGCGATGACAGCCGAGCTTGATATGTACAAGCAGCAGGTAGCTGAGTTTCGCGGTGATATAGATGGCCTTGCTCATGACCTTGACACACTCAAGGAGAAGTGGCTTCACGCTAGGCTGTCCGGAGGGCATGTCCCCGACAATGACCGAGGTGCAAAGCAATAATGACCCGTTGAACGCGACGAATTGCGCAGGTTGAATTGTGCGAGGGTTTTTTTTACCAGGGAATTGGCCACTGCCACTTGCCAGTGTGATACTAGTGACTTGGTGTGCCAATAACAACCGCACGAAGCGACCTCATAGCTGTTGCGTGTATGGAATCTGACTTTTCCTCTGCAAGACCCCCCTTTGTAGCATGGAGCCGGAGATTGTAGATAGCAGTCACCACACCACAGGATGCTGGGGCCTTGATTAGGAGTTCTGTGCTCATATTGCTGGAGCTAAGTCCGGCCACGGTATTTTCTGGGACATGCCGCCCACCGGCCTAGGTGCAGGGTGGAAATCGAACTCCCAAGTTCACTTTCGGACGGCTCAGCAGCCCCAAAAAGAACCTCCTAGAAGGTTAACTTGCCGTGAGGTTGATGTAAAATTGAACTAAAATGCACCAAAAACAACCTCCTAGGCCTGGTTCGTCCCCAGGTACTCGACTGGAAGGTCCAGAGCGGCCATACCGGCCGATACTCGAAATTAGCCAAAAATTCTTAGGGCTCAGGCCCCGTATGAGCCTCCTCGTTCCCCGAAGGCCTCCCTCCATGTGCCCATATGCGCCGGGGGAGCAGATGACCCAAATCCCCCAGCGTCATCCCCTAGGATACACATCCCCCGTGTCCTCCCCCTTCTCAACCTAAGCTCATAACGCTGGTGCTATGGTTCGCCTGATCTGAGGATAACAGAGACGCCGGTGTACCGCCACTGCGTAGCCTCGGTAGTTCACCCTCGGACGGCAGGGCAGCCCCACTGCATTGCTGACTTATTAAGGTATATCAGGATACGGATTTCATACAGGAATAAGGAAATGGGCGGTGTGACTTCCGTGGACCTCTGCGCCCCAACAAATGAAATGGTGATACCGTACGCTGTAGAGTTCAAAAGAAGACACATGTCATTAGGAAGACACGCAGACCGAGGAGGACTGCATTGATGATAAGCAGGAGCCAAGTAAGCCGGATGCGTCACCTGCCCGTGAGCCCCCCGTAGAGGCGAAGCTAGATACATTTCAAGATTTCAAGGTTGTAACCACTAGCTACGGGAAATTCGAGTAAATCTAGGCTAAATTTGCGCACGGATTGACCTTGATCAAGTTCGGACGCAATTCTGTGGCAAAGCGACGCGTTTTCGTCTTCGATGCCAGATCGGAGACATTCACTTGGAAGGCAAGCCGAACTTGCATGATGATTGTCATAACATGCATCTAGGTTCCCACGGAAGCGCCCAAGAGGAGTCGCTTTGTACGTCCTCCAGTGTCAACAAGTTTTTTGCTAGTTGTAACTATATTGTCATTCATTTAGGCCCCTGCAAAAATCCCGGTCTGCATAGCGTCATTTTTCTGTGGTTGTCCTCATTGGTTGTCTAGGTTTACAAAATTACTGATATTCTCAAGGCAAGCACGCACAATTGCAGGGCGACTAGATATCGACAGTTCACAGGTCCGCACGGCGCTTGAACCTGACCCTAAAGTTCCAACTTTTGGGGGTGCGGTTGCACCCATATTCGCTTGGCAGTTGTGTGCATAGGAACCGAGGTTCTTCGCCGTGGTCTTAATCCTAAAGAGGCCTCAAAGGCATTCATCTTGGATATGGCTGATAATCGTACCATTGATCTCGTGTGTGATCACACGGCCCTGCGACGCCTAATATCTGACTCCTAGGTTGCATCATCAGATGCCGAGGCAAGGGAATATGTAGAGGGCCTCAAACAGCAAAAATCTGTGCATGCGATAAACTTAAATGCTCCACGATTGCAACCACCAGTTACTTTAGGCTCATAGCTGAAGCTTCTAGTAGCTGACTTGCATCCATGGGTCCAATGCGGCAATAATTCGCGCAAAAAGCAGCGCACGACAGGGGTGGGCGAGAGCCTCTAGCACAAGGCTTTTTTTTTTGGCCCTTGGAGCAGCATAGGTGCCTGCCTCTCCGTAGTTGGAGCAGCATTCCGCGGAGTGCAAATAGACTGTCAGAAGGACGTCCGGGCGAGGTGCGAGGCGCGGTGGCGGTTCAACCTTGATAAAGCGGCAAATATCGCCATCAGAACGCGGGGTCCGTTCACGGTCGGCCCCCCTGAGTAGCTGGGATTAATTCCCGGATGGCCCCGGTGGGGGTGTACATATGTGCGTTCGATCGACTCCGCTGGGCCCAGCGGACGTCCTGGGTCGCGTCCGCGCAAGGAGACTTCAGTCTGATTTCTCCGGGAAGTGGCACTCCGACTCGCCGAGTCGGCCCGGGAGGATACGCGGGCACGGCATCCTCTTCTTCCTTTCTCTCGCACACTTCCGCACACTGCTAGTGACCGAGGAGTCTGGGGTGACATTGCTTACCTGCCATTTGAAGGCTTAGCGTTGCTACTAGTCCTCGCGCGCGACGATCGCGGCGATGCGACCCCTCACCCTCACTACACCGCACACATTATGGTCTTTTAGACGATGGGCGCGCGCGCCCAACCCCATGGTCTTCAGACTTGAGACTTGGCAGAAAGTATCGCACAAGCACCACGGACCGGGGCGTGCCCGCGAAAACCCGCTCAGCTGCTGCTGCTGCTCTGGCTACTTCTGCCTGAGCTGCTGCTGCGGCTGCCGCTCTAGCTTCGGCGTCCAATTGCTCCGCATCCGGATCCATTCTCCCCCTGCAATTGAGCGAGGGGAAAGAGCGCAAACGCGAAGCGAAAGAAAGAATGCGTGAGGTCTACGCAGAGAGACCGAGCGCTGGGTCCCAAACCTAACGAGATAGTAAACTCCGACACGGGGAGGCAGCCTAATGGAGCTGCCCTGCCGTGTGAGGGTGAACTATCGAGGTTACGCAGTGGCGGTACACCGGCGTCTCTGTTATCCTCACGTCACCTCAGCTGCCGTAGTATACGGGGGCCGGGGCTACTGCACGAACGGGCAGAGGATCTGCCTCACTAGGTCCAGGAAGACTCTCCGTCTATTACAGTGCGGGAAGCAACTATAACAGGGTTAGAAAGTATTAAGAAAGGGGAAGGATATTGGGTGGCTCTGTACCAGCGAGCCACTAGGGAGATACAAAACTCTCTATCTCTCTAAAGAGGCTTTCTCTCTCTACTCAGTGAGCACTTACGCAAGGCACGGGGCACTTAAGCGCGCCCAGGGGGGGCGCCGGGTCACGGGCTGAGTTCTGTTGGGTTTCTCATGTCCAGGACCGCCGTGCCTGAGCGCCGCCT
>Ga0257106_1000397_pt1 | contig 26198 bp, 14 predicted proteins | sample LP_taG_3_FD_190177 | JGI IMG/M metagenome (GOLD analysis project Ga0257106, IMG submission 190177) | Marine microbial communities from Northeast Subartic Pacific Ocean, Canada - LP_J_2011_P26_10m | ecosystem: Environmental > Aquatic > Marine > Oceanic | place: Canada: Northeast Subartic Pacific...
AATACGATGACGATGGTTTAAGCCCAGCGGAACCGTACGACGACGTCCCAGATTACGGTCCAGACTATGGCGATTACGGCGGTATGGGCGGTATGGGCGGCATGGGCGGCATGGGCGGCATGGGCGACTACGGCGGCGGCGACTACGGCGACTACGGCGGCCAAGGAGAAGAGGAAGAGTTGGAAATGCCGGAAGGTCCGTACGAAGTCGAACCGTTAGGGAAGGCGAATTTCACATCCATTTTGAAAGACTTGGACGGGGCTTTAGTAGAGTTTTACGCGCCGTGGTGTGGACACTGTAAAAAGTTGGAGCCGCATTACGAATACGCCGCGAGAGCTGTGAAAGAGAGCGAAAAGTTGGAAGGTAAGAACGTGAAGTTGTTCAAAGTTGACGCGACCTTGGAAGAAGCGCTAGCGAAAGAATTGGGCGTGGAAGGGTTTCCAACCATGAAGTGGTTCGAGAAAGGCGAGTTGAAGAAGGATTACCAATCCGGAAGAGACCAATACGCCATCGCGAATTACGTCGAGCGTCAAATGGGCGAACCGAGCGTTGCTTTGACGACGATGAAAGTGTTCACCGGCGAAGAGGCGCCGAAGAAAGTGAAAGAGGCGAAAGAAGACGGCGATGAAGGCGAAGAAGAAGACGAGGATGAAGACGAAGATGAAGAAAAGCGAGCGACTTTGATCGCGGTTTTCGACGAATTGGGTTCTTCCCCAGCCTTCGCGGACTTTTACGCCATGGCGAAAGATATCGATCTCGACGGCCTCGACGTAGCGCACACAGATAATCGCGCGAACGTTGCCAAATTGGGCCTGACCAATTTCAAAAGACCGTCCAACCCGGCGATGGTTTTGATGTTTGAAAACGAAAAAGGCGAGAAATCTTTCGCCGAGTACGACGGCAAATGGGAGGCGAAAGAGATCACCAAGTTTGCCGCCGTCGCGCAACTTCCATGGGTCATTCCATTCGAGCAAGAATACATCAACAAAGTCTTTGAATCTGGCGTGACTGCGCAAGTTTTGGTCTTTCACGACGGCGAGAACGAGGAAACGGCGAAAGAACTCCACGCCCTCCTCGAGGAAGTTTCCAAGGAAGACAACAAGAGCGGCAAGATTTTGTTCGTCACCGTGGACATTAAAGGTAGCGATGCCGAGGGTGTTTTGGAATACTTTGACGTGGTCGTCGGCGAGGACGAGTTCCAACCGCAAGCGGTCATCTTTTCGCAACCAAGCGAACCCGAACCGGTGAATAAGGACGAGAAGGAGAAACCACGCATCGAAGAAGGCCAAAAGAAGTATAAGCTCGAAAACGCGCCGACGATTACGAAACCAATCATGCAACAGTTCATCAAAGCTTTCGAAGCGGGTTTGTTGCAGGAACACTTAAAGTCCGAACCTATTCCGGAGGAAAACTACGGTCCGTTGTACAAAGTTGTCGGCGAAAACTTTGATGAAATGGTCAACGACAGCGAAACGGATGTCTTTCTCGAAGTGTACGCGCCGTGGTGCGGGCACTGCAAAGAACTCGCGCCGACAATCAAGAAACTCGCCAAGAGGTTCAAAGACGTGCCGACGGTGAAAATTTGCGATATGGACGGTACCGCGAACGAGCATCCTTTAGTAAAGGATGCGAAAGGTTTCCCGGCGATTTATTTCTTTCCCGCCGGGGAGAAAGGCGTAAGAGTTCCATGGGACGAAGAGGAGAAGAGAACGGTTGGCGGCTTCACGAGATTTATTCAAGCGAACGCAAAACTTCCGTTTGATTTGCCGAAAATTAAGTCCAAGGAAGAGAAAGCTGCGGAGAGGGAAGCGAAGAAGAAAGCCAAGGAGTTCGAAGAGGCGCACGAAGAGTTGTAAACGTGGACCGTCCCGAGAGTTATAAATAAATATAAATTAAGTACGTATTATTCTTATTCTAATGATCACTTGCCTCGTCCTTCTTCTCTTTCGATTGCTCGATAGGCGATGTCGCTTCGACAGAAACCATTCGGCCAATCGATTTTATCGATGGCCACGTACGCGTTCTTCGTCGCCTCTTTCACGGACGTACCCATCGCAGTTATCCCCAAAACTCGACCGCCGTTCGCTAATATCTCCCCGTTCTCTCCACTCGCCGTTCCGGCGTGAAAGATTTTCGTTTTTGCCGTCGATTCTTCCGCGCCTTGTAAATTTTTAATCTCGTCGCCTTTCGAGTAACTTCCCGGGTACCCTTTCGCCGCTAAAACAACATTAACAGCTGGTTCTTTGCTCCATTTCACGCTCTTCACGTCGTCGTCGGTGATATTATTCGTCGCTGCGGCGTATAAAAGCTGGCACAAATCGCTTTCCATTCTCGCCATTAACGTTTGGCACTCGGGATCGCCAAAGCGCACGTTGTGTTCCAACAGTTTTACTTTTTTCGTTTTCTCGTCAATCATCAACCCGGCAAAGATGACGCCATTATACTCGCACCCTTCTTCACGCATTCCTCTCACCGTTGGCTCGATGATGTTCTTCATCACGTCCTCTTCAATCTCTTTCGTGACGACTGGAGCGGGCGAATACGCGCCCATACCACCGGTGTTCAATCCGGTATCGCCGTCGCCAACTCTTTTGTGGTCTTGCGCCGACGCTAACGGAACCGCAACGTCGCCCCCGACGACGGCAAAAAACGACGCCTCCTCGCCAAACAAAGTCTCCTCGATTACGATCGTATCGCCGGCATCGCCAAACTGTTTATTCAACATCAGCTCGTCGATGGCTTTTTCCGCCTCCTCGACGGTTTCAGCCATAATCACGCCTTTCCCGGCAGCCAAACCAGACGTTTTAATCACAATCGGCGCTCCCGTCACCGTTCTCACGTACTCCTTCGCCTTTTCCGCGTCGCTAAAAACCTCGTACGTGGCTGTCGGAATGTTATACTTCCTACACAAGTTCTTCATGAACTCCTTGGACCCTTCCAACTGCGCCGCTTTCTTCGACGGTCCAAACACGTTGATATTTTCCGCTCTCAAACTGTCCGCTAACCCGTCCACCAGCGGCGCTTCCGGTCCGACGACGACTAAATCGATAGCGTTCGATTTGCAAAATTTCACCACATCCGCGTGATTCGATTCAGAAACGTCCGCGATGGATGTCACGGTCGGCTCCGTCGCGATACCGGCGTTCCCCGGTAACGCGAACACTTTCTCGCACGTTTCAGACTGGAGCAAACGATAGATTAACGCGTGCTCGCGACCACCCGAGCCGATGACCAGAACGTTTTTCTTCTTTTTCGACGAAGACGCTGATGCCACAGCTGAGAAGACAATCACGGAAGAAGAGGAGGAAGACGACGCTCTTCCTCCTCGTCTTCTTCTTCTTAACGATGATGTCGATGATGCTGTTGTTGATTTAACAATCATCATCATCATCATCATCTTCACACTACTGCTCGTCGTCTTCTTATTCGCTCTCGAAAAAGAAGAAGGAACAAATTTTGTTCCTCTTCTCATCGTCCCCATCGTGGTAGTAGTATTACTCGTCGTCATCATCATCGTCGTCGTCATCGTCTGTTTCCCGCGATCGTTTGTGTATTTAACAGAGGCGTTTTTTTTTTCAACTAGAAGTTTTTTTTGAAGCGGTTGCTTTTGTGCACTTTTTGCACGTGTGCGCTTTGTTTTGGAACCCCCACTCTTTTTTGTTTTTGAAACCAAATCACTCAAATCGTTTTCGTTCATATTTCTCCTCTCGTATTTATCTTTTTTCGCGTTCGATGTCGTGAGTCGCTCGCGGGGTAAACCTCCTTTCTCTTTCTCTTTCTTTTTCTCTTTCTCTTTCTTTTCCCCCAATTTTCCCAGTTTTTTCTTTTTTTGCGACGAAGAAAATAAACGGAGAGAGAGACTATGTAAAAAGCGCGTATTTTCTCGCTTTGAGTTCCTGCGAACGTTTTATGAGGTGTATGGGTGCATCCGAGCGGTTTTCAGCACCTCTCTCTCGCGCGCGGTCCCCAGTCAACGCGCGCGCGTGGAGGGGACGGGAAGGGGGTGACGTGTCACGCTCTCGTGCAAAGTTGGTTTTATGTTTAGGGTATCAAATTCTCAACTTTCATTCGCGCGTTTTCGAGGACTTCTTTTTTTTTTAAAAAAGTTTAGGGTTTAGGGTTTAGCATTAAAAAAAAAGATCTCTTCTTTTCAAAAATTCTTTTTTTTTATCCAAACCACCCACCAAGGCAGAGGAAAAGAAATCATCATCGTCCAAACGCGCACAACAAACGACACGCCCGACGCGCGGGGAAGAAGTTGATTCTTGATTCGAATACAAAAACGCGTGGTTTTAGTAAAAGTTTGACACGTACGCGCGTACAATGAGCGTTTTCACGGTCGCGTCAACTTCGTCTTCGTCGATGATGTTTTTTAGTTCATCTTCGCGAATTTCGATGTCCTCTTCCTCTTCCTCCTCCTCCTCGAAAAGAAATGTCTCGTCGTCGCTCGTTGGGTTTTCTTCCTCCTCCTCCTCGAGAGCCACAGGAAAGCGGCGGGAAAAAAGAGCGTTTCGAATCGAGGCGATGGCCGTCGCGGACACGAACGCGGAGATTGATTTCGCCAAGTACGTGAAAGAAAAGAACGCGGCGATCGAGCAAGCGTTGTCCGATTCCGTGCCAACCATTTATCCAGAACGTTTGCACGAATCCATGAGATATTCTTTACTCGCCGGTGGGAAAAGAATTCGTCCGTGTTTAGCAATCGCGGCGTGCGAGATGGTTGGAGGCGCACAAGAAGTGGTCATGCCAACGGCGTGCGCGCTGGAGATGATCCACACGATGAGTTTGATCCACGACGATTTACCGATGATGGATAACGACGATTTTCGAAGAGGCGTGCCGACGAATCATAAAGTGTACGGGGAAGAGATGGCTATTTTAGCCGGCGACGCGTTGTTGTCGCACGCGTTCGAGTACATCGCGAGAGAGACAAAAGGCGTTCCGGCGGAGAAGATTTTACGCGTGATTGCGGATGTTGGGAAGTGCGTCGGGTCGGAAGGACTCGTTGGTGGCCAAGTTGTGGACATCGAAAGCGAAGGTTTGGCGATGGAAGGGAAACCGGTCAGTTTGGAGACGCTGAAGTATATTCACGCGCACAAGACTGGGGCGTTGTTGGAGACGGCGGTGGTTTCTGGAGCGATTTTGGGTGGCGGAACCGAAGAGGATATCGAGCGATTGGGAAAGTACGCGTACGATATTGGATTGGCGTTTCAAGTTGTGGATGATATTTTGGATTGCACGGCGACGAGCGAGGAGTTAGGCAAAACGGCTGGTAAAGACGTCGCGGTTGGTAAGGCGACGTACCCGAGTTTATTAGGATTGGAGGAGTCGCAGAGGATAGCAGATGAGTTAATTAAGAGCGCGAAGGAACAGTTGTCGGTGTACGATCAAAAGAAAGCCGCGCCGCTCATTGGCTTAGCCGATTACATTAAAAACAGAAAGAATTAAGAGAGAGAGAGAGAAACGAGGAGGACCGATATATAAGCGCGCTTATTCTCGGAAGATTCTTTTTTTGCGTATTGTAATAATAATTAAACTTCTTACTGAAACATTTTGCGAACATGTCATACAACATACATGAAGTTTTAGATCCGCGAGACGAGCGCGAAGAAAGAGGTTCGAGCGGGGAGCGACGTTTATTTAGTTCGTTGCTTTACGCTTCGTCAACGCATTCATGCGCTCCCGAAACTCTTCCGCCGCAGATTTCGCTTTCGCAACCGGTGATTTCTCAGCAGCAGGAGCTGTTGTTGTTGTTGCTGCTGCGATGTTCACGTCTCTCGGGGAAAGCTTGAATCCTTTCGAAGCGGAACCGCCGGTACTTTTACCTTGTGAAGCGAAACTGCTCCCAAAGTTCCTCGGCGTCGCGCGAAAAGCAAAAGAGCTTCCACCGTTTTCCTTTTCAGAGATAGCGGCGGAAGGAGTAGAAGACGAAACAGACAACAGCTTCTTCTTTCGACTGTTCTCAACTTTCGCCAAACCTCTGTTCACGTACGCTTGGAACGCCGAACTCGTCTGTCGCAAGTGTTCGTTCACGTCGACTCGAGAAATTTTCTCCTCGCACTTGGTGAAATCGTACAGTTGTTCGAGACCTTGGACGGTCGTGTCCTTGTCGCCGATTTTTGCGAAAATGCCCGACAGTTCCTCTCGAACTTTCGATTCGATTTCATCCTCTCCGGAAAGGATTTTCAAACTCGCGCGAACCTGTCGCAACAACGAAGGAAGTTGATCCGACTCGCTCTCCAACTCTGGTATTTTTACGTTCATACCAGTCAAAGCTAACTTGGCGTACTTTTCCGCGGACGGACCGATGAGTTTGCACACCTCGTGAACCACCGCGCGAACGATTCGAATGTTCTTGTTCCCGTACTCGTCGTCGCGTTCACCCTCGAGAATGAACTCTTCGCCTTTGAAGGAGTAAAATTCGTGCACCGCGGAGAAAATTGAGGCGACGTTGATGCCGGATTCCACGAGCTCTTCGAGCTGAAACGCGAGTTTGACGAGACATTTCGCGACTAAAGTTTCAAACAAAGCTACTTTTGCTTCGGTATTTTCGGCATTAGCGTTTTTCTTGCTCAGATGATGCGCAGTTGTAGTCGTTGTCGCCGCGTTAGCGTCGCCCAACGAAGAGAAATCCGGGACGCCTTCCCCGGATAATAACTTGATCAAACTGACCATAGAATTCGTCTTGGAAAAGTTTTCCATGGCTTTCTCTGCGAGCGCGTTGAGCGCATTCAAATAATCCGAAGATTCCAAAACAGTTGTAGTTGATTCAAAAGAAGATATGCTTGAACTATTATCCATGGCCAAAACCAACTGCGAGAGCACAGAGGCCAGGACGTTTCTGGTCGTTTCTTCCGAAGCGCCGTTCGCTAAGATGGACTCTTTCAAGACCGCGTGCATAGTCATCAACGCGTACTTACATCCACGCAGTAACGTTTCGTACTCCTCTCGCTCTTCCTCGATCTTCTTGTTCGTTTTACTCTTTTTGTGCTTCTCGCATTTTTTCTTCGCTTTCACCGCGTTTTCAAAGAAAATCGGCAGCTCGTCAGATAAAAACATGAGTAAAGGTCCGATAGTTCCAGAAATCTCGTGTTTAAACGCGTCCGACATGGCGTGCGCGTTCATTTCGTGACACAACGCTTTTAAACCTTCCACACACTCGTCGTCTTCGTCTGCTGTGGCTCTCGCGAGCGCTTGGTCCCAAATAGAAGGTCTCGCCGGTGGCGTGACTGGCGGTTCGAGGTCCTTCCCGCCGTCAACGTTGAGTTGTTTCAAGTCACACATTTGAAAAAAGTCTCCACTGGAACTTCGAGAGACGTTTTCTTTGACCGCTTTATCAAACATAACCTCGAGATTGTCCACGTCCATGTTGTCGTCGTCCAAAATACTTTTTCTTTCGGCGAACTTTTCCGTCGGCTTCTGGGCGGACGGAGGCACGAATACTTTCTCGACGGTGCCAAGATTTTTATAATTTTCCGGGATATTGAGCGCTGCCGGTTTCTTCATCGCGCTCGATGCAGTAATAGCAGCATTGCTGGTAAAATCAATGGGAAATTCCTTGTTAATTCTCGCGTCAATAGCCGAACACAAACCGTGCGGTAATTTCTCAATGGCTTTCAGCGCGTCTTCGCGAGTCACCGTGCGCTTCTTCTTTATACTACTGCTGGTCGTGCTATTACTAGAACTACTCGCCGCATCTATCGTGCGTTCCATTTTCATGGCAGTTTCAAAGAGATTCGAAGCTGCTACGCGAACGTCGCTCGATTTGTCCTTAAAGCCAACCGCGGCAAACGCCATGGCAGGTTGTAAGAGAAGCGCGATATCGTCCGCCGCTTTGGCCGTGGCGGCGTTCTTTTCAATAGCCTCTATCGTTTCGCGGCAAAAGTCCATGGCCTCGCGTTTACCATCCGCACACAAAGTGCCAACGGAAGAAGTATTCGACGAGGAAGTCGCGAGCTCGACGAATTTATTTGCAAACTGTTCTAAAACTACAGCTTCACCAACGGCGACGCCCCAATCGGAGATCAAAGAAAACGCAGCTTCTCTGACAAATCTCTTGGAGTCGCCGACGTGTTTCGCGCAATCGCTCAACACCAATCGTCCAACTTTCTCGACGTTTTCCCCACACTTCAACGCGAATTGCCCGGCAAGCTGTAACGCTTGAGATGCTAAGTTGGCGTTAGAGTCCGTAAATCTCGCTCGCAAAGCTGAAAAAAGCGCGTCGAGTCCAAAGACTTCGATGTTACTCGGCGCTGAGTCGAGAATAGATTTCAACTTGTCGAGCGCGGCGGATCGACGCTTCCAGTTACCATCCGCGGTATCGCGGAGTAAGGCGTCCGTAATTTTCAAACTCAAATCGGCGGCGCAGCAGCCAGTGTTATTATTGTTATTTTTCTTGTTGATGTTGTTGCTGCCGCTACTGCTCGTGCTTGCGTTTTTTCTATCGCTTCGCTCTTGTTTTCTCTTTGGAGCCGCTGCGACATTCTCTCCTGCACCAGCTTTCGTCGGCGCCGTCGAATTCGCAGATGGCAGCGCTGGCGTAATCTTTGCGCATATCTCGTTCATTTTTTTCATTTTACTATCGTCCACTCCGGCGAGATGTTGCGAGGAAAGTGTTTTCATCCCGCCGGCTCTCCCCGCGAGCGTGCCGAGAAACTCCTGCGAAGCCTTCCTCGTTTCCGGATCTTTATCCTCTAAAAGTTTAACCACTGTCGCAACTAATTCGCTCGCACTAATCGTCTTCTTCGCCTCCTGCAATGAAAACGACGCGCTCGATCGCGTCAACCATTTCAAAGTTTCCAATTTCGCTTTGCCGACTTTGTGTTGCAATCCGTATTTTACCACGTCTTCTGGCGAGTCGCAAAATGCGAAACATCGCAATGAAATGGCATCCAACGTGTTCGCAATCGCACTCGTCACGAGTGCGTTCTTATCTTTTAGTTTATCCAGTAAAGCACCGAGTAGCATTTTTACGTCTTTACTAAAATCCGCTCTCGCGTTCAAACATAACTTTTCGATCGATTTCGACGCCTCCGCGACGCAATTCGCGTTGGCGTCTTTCGAGATGACTTTCTTGAGCATTTTTTGAAGCTCCATGAACTCTTCTTTTTGCAAACGCGCGGACGAAGAGCACGCGTCGGTGAGTTGCTTCAGCGCGTGTAAGCGGTGTCGCCAATTCGAAGATACCACGGCTTCCCAAAATTTTGGAATATCTTCGTCCGTGGATGGTTTGTCCAAAGCTTTGAGCACCGAGAACGGCTCCGCGGAATCGTACGGATCTTCGTTCAAGTCGTCTGCACCTGCCACCGCTTCTACTTTTTTGGTAACACTATCTTCTTTACTACCTTCACATGTAGACGTTGTCGTCTTTTTCATTCTCATCTCTTTTTGCAACGAAATCAAAAACCTCGTCGCTTTCATCGAACCTCTTTCTTTCCCGTCCGCCGTCTCCTTCGCCAACGACGCCTCCACCTCGCCTTTCATCGTTTTCGACAACTTGTCTTTCATCTTCTCCATCACGACTTGATCTCCGACACATTTCGCGCACTCCACGATAACTCTCTTCCCTTCATTTCTCACCTTTTCGTCTCGATGCCCGATGGCTTCTTTGGCTCCGTCTAAACACTTCATCCAGTTCAACGCGCCTCTCTTCCCGCACCCGAACTGTTCGCACGCGAGCGCTAAACACTTACTCGCCGCCAACGCGACTTTCGGTACCTTATGCCCACTCGCTTTCGATAACACCTCGATCGCTAACTCCGATTGTTCCATCTCCACGAACAAACAAAATGTTTCCGTGGCAAAACTCACCGCTTTCGGTCTCCCGAAGAACGCTTTCCAGACGAGCGCTGGCAACACTTTCGCCCCAACGTCTTCCGCGAATTCTTTCACACCCTCGCGCGATGACGACGTGAACGATACTAACTCGCGATCGATCATCTTTCTCAACCTTTGATTCGTTCCCTCTAAAGCCACGTCTAAGGCGTTCGCGTTCGTCTCGGATACGATTTTATGCATCGCTTCTTTAAAATAGTTGATTTCGAAATTCTTGTCGTTGGTGGTTTCCTCGTCTTTCTCATCATCGAAAGAAGACAACATTTCGTACGCTCTCGATCGGACTTTCCAGTGCGCGTGTTGACATTGCTCCGCGAAAGAGAGCTTCAAAGCCGCTTTTAAGATCTCTTCCTCGTTTTCGCTCATTTTATATACTACTTATATGTATAACCCGCGCTTTCAAAAGGCAATAATAGTATATATAAGAGAGATATGTGGATGTGTTTTTGTGGAGAAAAAGCAAACAAAAGACAGAAATGAGAGAGAAGAGCTGTTCTTTGAGGATTTGAATTTTTTTTGTTTTCCTCCTTTTCTCACTCCTCTTTTCTCAAACCTTTTTCGCTTTTTTTCTCTGTGGGACGAACAACAAAAAAAGATTTTTCAGTCATAAAAACGAACTGTCTCTCCTCCCATTTTTCCATTAAATCATGATTCGCTCTCTTTGTCTTCTTTTGGTTTGTGTGCTTTTGGAGTTTTCACGCGCGGTGGAAGGGCGAAGAACAACGAGTAGTTTTGGGGAGACGAGGACGAGAAAAGTTGTTGATGTTGCGTCGTCGTTTACAGATTCAGATTCAGCAAATTCAGATGATGATTTCGTTCACGCGTTGCCTGGATATTCGAAGACATTTCATCCCCATTACAGCGGGTATTTAGACGCAAACAATAACGGGACGAAGTTGCACTATTGGATGGCCACGAGCACGAAGAAGACTGTTGGTGAGAGCGGGTGGAGAACAGATTGGGAGACAAAACCGGTCGTTTTGTGGCTCAACGGAGGCCCGGGGTCTTCGTCGATTCTTGGAATGCTCCAAGAGCAAGGACCTTTGATTATCGATAGTAAAGGAGATTTGATGGAAAACCACTACTCGTGGACGAATGCGGGAGTAAACTTAGTCGCGTTAGAGTCTCCAGCTGGAGTCGGGTGGTCGTATTGCGAAAAGCAAGAGGAAATAGGGTGCGCGAACTCAGACAAAACAACCGCTCGAGACGCGAAGGAAGCGATGGTGGATTTCTTTCACGAAAAGTTTCCCCAGTTGAAAGCGAATGAATTTTATATAGCTGGAGAGTCTTACGCGGGTGTTTACGTTCCCACGCTCGCGATGGAGATTGTAGAGCACAACGAAAAGTTTCCGGAAAAGAAGATTAATTTAGTCGGGATTAGCACGGCGGATCCGTGCACGTCGAACAAAGAGCAACGAGATTCGATGGATATGCTTTGGTACGGGCATAAATACGGGTTCGTACCGGACAAAGATTTCAAGTTGTTATGGAACGAGTGTAAACTGAGGTATCCGATGACTCGCGTGACCAGCGGGAGGTGGGGAAAGAAGTTTTCCAAGTTAATAGAAGCGAAAAGAAGGGATTTTTCATCATCATCAGAAGGCGGCAAAAGCGTCGAGAAAAAGTGCAAAGTCGCGCACGCAAAGTTCCTCTTCTCCACGAGTAAAGCCTTTTCGCAAGATTGGCGGTTGGCATATATAAACGATCTATCTTTGTTTGGGCCTTCCGCCGTAGTCGACGGCGCTCCGGAGGGTTCTTTGGATTATTACACGAACGAGTGGATGAACAGAGCGGACGTGAAAAAAGCTTTGCACGTGGACGAAGCGCCGTACGCGTCGAAAAAATATAGATGGCCTGGACCGAACGATAAGTGGAGTTATCAATCTGATTACGACGCGTGTAACGATAGCGCCGCTCCAAACGTACCGTCCATGAAAGATTTCTATAAAAAACTCGTGAAAAAGTTGGATCGAATATTAGTATTGAACGGAGATACGGATCCGTGCGTATCTTACGAAGGAACGAGGAAAGCGATTGAGAATGTAGGTATTCCTCTGGTTCGGGGTGGAAGTCAACGACCGTATTTTTTTGACGCAGCTGCGACGGACATTAGCGTTCTGGCGCAAAAGCCACTCTTGTTCGGACCTTCACTCGCGGCACAACCTGCTGGACCGCAAATGGGCGGACACGTGACAAACTACGAGGACAATTTAACGTTCGCGACGGTTCACGGAAGCGGTCACATGATTCCACAGTTCCGACCGAGAGTCTCTCTCCACGTGTTTAAAAAGTTCATTGCAGGGGAACCTTTATCACCTCTCTTGCCGAGCGACGAAGAGTTGGAGAAATTCGACGATTATGACGACGACGACGGAGAGAACAACGGTGCGCTCATCGATAAATGGACGACGGAAGCGGAGAGTTACGTTTGATTAAGTAAGCGCGTTTTCAATTAAATCAAAGTGTTGTACAAAAAAATAGAAATTTACATATCGAGTATATGTTTCGTCGCATCGCTGGTGCTTCGATGCATCGGTTCAGTATCGGCGGTAGCCGCAGGCGCGGCAGAGAGCTGCTCTTTTTCACCACTCCCGCAGCCGCACAGCTTTGTTTTCTTTTCGTGAATGAGGTGAGCAATCTCTTTCGTTCTTTCGCAGCACTCCAGAAAACTCGGTCGTCCCGACGATTTTTCCGAAAAGCATCGCTTGAGTAGCTCTTTCATCTCCGGACAAATCTTGTTGTTTTCTAAATCTAAACGTTTCCCTTGAAACCCAACCGCGCCAACGACTTGCATCGCGTTCAACTCTGCCCACGGTTCCTTCATCGTTGCAATCTCCCACAAGATAACCCCGTAGGAATACACGTCGCATTTCTCGTCGGACTCTTCGTTTCGTAAAACTTCTGGTGCCATCCATTCCGGTGTGCCCGCGTTAGACTTTGACGATAAAAACGTGTTTTTCTTCATTCGGCTCATACCAAAATCGCACACTTTTACGGTCCAATCTTTATCGACCAACAAATTCGGCGATTTCAAATCGCGATGGACGATGATTGGAATGCACGTGTGTAAATAATGCATTCCCTTTGCCACGTCTATACAAAAGCGAATTCTTCGCCGATCTTCCGCCAAAGCCGCTTTCACCGCTTCTGGTTGTGGGCGATGCAACAACTTGAACAGAGAACCGCGATGAATAAACTCAGTCACGATAGATAAACTCCCCGCGGCCGTAACCACTCCCATCAGTAAAAGAACGTTCGGGTGTCGCAACCGTCGCATGATATCAACCTCCAGCGCAAACTCTTCTAAAATCGTGTCGTTTAATTCTTGATCCAGAATGCGCTTGACGGCAACTTCAGTGGTACCTCGCCATAAACCTCGGTGAACCTCACCGAAAGATCCTATACCGACGCGTTCGCCGAGGAGGATCTCGTTCGGGAGAATGGTAAGGTCTACGGCTTGAAGCAATCGATCCGTGCTGCTAGATTTATTATTGTTCTCCGAAGGGGAAAGCGATGGCGGTAACGTTGTGCCGATATTTATCCCTGTAATCAATTTCCCATCAGAATCGCTCAATGTGCTCCCATTTCTAGAATGGCGTCCTCCTTTACGCTGTTGTTGCTGTTGCGATAGGGCGAGTTTTTCAGGCGTGAGCTGTTCGAAACCGCTAATTTGAAGCGATTGTTCGAACCCAGGTATTACGCCAAACTCTTCCTCGCCATCTTTGGTTTTGCGCATTTGTAATTCGCGCATGATCCTTCGCATGTTCGCGTCGTTGTTCGGAGAATACGTCTCTCCTGGATTCTCCATTAAATCAACAATAAACTCTCTCCCCGAACATAAAACGACGATACCACTAACGTCGTCGTTGTCGCCGCCCATCAAGTATTTCCCGCGCAAAAGTCTCGACGGAATTTCTATCGCGTCCGCAACAACCTTGAAAAGCAACGCACGATGTCTAATTAATCCAAGCTCTAAGCTTCCAATTGGAAACGCGATTGATTTATATTTTTTCCGCAACCGCAGTCTCTCGCTGACCCATAAATCCCTCAACTCCGAGTCACTCTTCGCTGGTCCTCCAAGCTTATCGCACACAGCACTCGCTAAAATTGAAGCCGTCGCGCACCTATCGGGCGGGTTCTGCGCTTCGATTCGATCCACGACATCATTTATAAACGACGCTAAATTTCTATCGCTTCCTTGTTCCACGTAAACGCTCTCTCTCTCGTCACTGACATCGGGTACTATCTTCTTCACATTTTCTAACGCCGGTAACATTTTTCTCGACCCTTGACTGATGACATCGTCCTCAAAACACTCTGGCCAATCGTAACTCGTGCTCGGAGCGTAAAATCCATCCGCGTACGCGCGCTCGTTAAAGTCCAAATTTGATTCGTTCCATAGCTTCTTCGCCGCCGCGAGACCGCTATATTTGTCCCGCAAGGAGTCTCTCTTCGCGTATAAGACGTCGATATCTTCCTCCTCCGACGTCACTCGTTCTCTCCTAATATTATTACTTCTCATACGATCATCCGCATCATCGTTTTCAAATTCATCGTCCATGGTGCCCCCCGCGACACCTCCCGAAAAACTCGCGTTGTTGTTGTTGTTGTTATTTTTGTATAACGACCCCGGCGACATCGGGGATTCGTCCTTCACGTTTTGTTTGATAGACAACGACTCGCTGATCGCTCTCGCTAAATCAGCCTCAAAATCTGGGTCGTACTCCTCGTCGCGGGTCGTGAAATCGTTCAGGATTTGTTGTCCTATGATTTGATGATTATTATTGTTGTTCGTCGTGTGCTGCGCATGTCCTTCGTCCTCGTCTGAATCCCCGACCGAATCGTCGTCCGGGACGTTGTATCCTTCGTTGCCCCCGCTCGCCGCACCACCGGGAGGCTTCTTCGATCGAGAGAACCACGACGACATTTTCGTCGTCGTCGTTTTTATCCAATCGTCTCTCCGTTTCTTTCGCTGCTCAAAAAGTGTGCGTCGAACGCGCAAACCTTGAAACCAAAAAGCAAGGAAAAAGTGGCGAAGTGTTTTAATTTTGACGTCTGTGCTGGCTTATTCTTTTTCTCGCAAACGCTTTTTACAAATTTTCCTAGCGCATGCATAACCGGTTCCTATCTATGCTCTCTCTCTCTCTCTCTCTCTCTCTCTCTCTCTCTCTTTCTCTCTGCTACTCAATTGATTTTGCTCGCGGCGGCGTTATTTCTAATATCGTTATTATCATTATTAACTTCTTCATCCGAATCGAAGGAATCGTTTTGTTCAGTCGGGTACGATTTGAGCGAAGAAACAGTTTTCGCCATCGAGCGCGCCACGAACGGTTCTTCTCCCACCGAGAAGCTTTCAATCTTGATATTCTTCTTCGCATCGCCGCCATCGTCATTGCTATTATCACCGTCGTCGTCTAAAGTAAATTCGCGCATATTTAAATCCCCTTTACCACCATCACCCGTCATGTCTACGATGTCTTCGTCTAACGGAATCATATGCTCCACGGCTCGAGCGCCTCCTTTGGCGTAATACGTAATCACCCCTAAAACCATTCCAGGAATAGCAATTTTCAAACACGAGCCTTGACACGTCAACACGACGCTCAAACACGCCAACGTGGGCGGTATGGCGACGCCAAATAAACCTAAATTCCCAAACGGAATGCTAAACGGTCTCTCCGCGTGAGGCATTTGCCATCGTAAAGACACCAACGCGCCGAATTTCAAAATCGTCGATGAACAATAAAATAACATGTCTGCTTCGGCTAACATGGCAAAGTTGAACCCGGTGAACACTAAAGACAACGCGCTCGTTGCGTATATAGCATATTGCGGCGTCCCGTAGACCGGGTGCCTCTCGTTGAATATTTTCGGAAACAACCCGGTGATGGACATCCCGGCTAATTGCCTCGACGTCGTGCACAACAACGTGCACAACATCCCAGTCGCACTAATGGCTCCGGTAAACCCTAACCAATCCCCTAATTTATCCCCACCAACGGCATCGGCCACGTCCACGAACGTGCCGTCCGTCCATTCCTCGGTCGTTGGCACGTACGCCAACCCGACGAGCGTTGGAATCGAATACGTCGCGAAAACCATAAACACGGCTAAAATCAACGCTCTCGGGTACGTGTACCCAGGATTCGGAATATCATCCGCGCACGTCCCGGCACAATCAAACCCGCTGGTGTTCCAAAACATAACCGCGAAAAATTTCGACCACTCGATTGGTTTCCTTCTCTTCGATAAAATCGTTCCGCCGGCGATGGCTTGAACGGTCCTCCCGCTCCCCAACACAATCGTCACCAAAAATGGCGCCAACACAAACATGGCAAACCCCATGGCAAACTTCCCGACAATATCCGTCCCTTTAATGTTCACTCTCGTCACAAATCCTAACAAAATCACCTTAATCGCCATCGAATACTGCCATCGCAACTCTTCGTCGGTTTCCGGATATAAAATTTCCTCCAGATAGTCCACGAACATGACGGGATACAAAGCGTTATCCAACGCGCTCGTATAAAACGTCCACAATGAATTCTGTAAACTCCAAAACGTCCCAAACGCTTTGTGTACCCAAATGATGTGCCCTCCCGTTTCCGGAAACATCGACGACAGTTCGCTCGTCATCAGCGCTAAAGGTATCGACCAAATAAAAGGCACGACGAGTAAACCAATCATCACCATCTTCGCGCCGGCGGCACCGACGGCGTCCTCGAACCCGTACGGCCCACCGGCGACGGAAAAAAACGTGATACACGCGAGTTCTAAAACCACCCAGATTGGGGGAATCGCTTTCAAGTTCTTCTTCGATTGCGCCGCGCGTGGGGAAATCGCACCAACTTCAATAGGTGGATGTTGAAAGTGACGATTGGAAGTCGTTATCGTCATATCTTCTTTTGCGCTCTCTCTCTCTCTCTCTTCAAAGAAGACTTTTACGAATGTGCTTTTATTATTATGAGTAACTCTTTCTCTCCTCTCTCGTTTCGTCTTCGTCTTCTCCCAAAGAAATCGCGAGAAAAAGAACGAAGAACAAAACGGAGATGAGAGTGGAGAGATTTCATCAAAAACGTCTGCTCTTTCATAAATAAGCATTCAAATACGAGTTCGCTTCGAGAGCGCAAACAACGTATATAGGATTCGAAGAAAGAAGAAGACAAAGAAACAGAAGATAATAAAAGCGGTGGTTCATGTGTGCGAATTATGAGAAGAAGACAAAGACGACCAATCATCTTAAACGTATTCATATCGCGCGTTTATCGCGTTTCGCAAATATACATTCACTCTTTCGTATTGAAAAGCTTTGACTGCTACGGCTAAATTTCAAAGCATTCTATTCTCCTCTTTCGCTGTTGTTTGTAGGGAAACGACAGGATCGCTGCCCAACAAGGTTTATTATATATACTCTCTACTGTTCCTTCAATATCTTTCTGTTTAGAATCTGTGGTGGAGTTTCTCTTGTTCTTTGTAGTTCAGCGCGTACCTGTTTTGTGATTAGAGAGAGAGAAGGGTTACTACATGATGATGATCGCGCGGGTTCTTTCTCCTTTCTCTTTCCCGTCTTTGTTTACCCCTCGTCACACAGTTGCGTTTAAAAAGAGGGCGAGAGAGAGAGAAACTAACACCATCTCATCGGAAACAACAAAAGACGACGATAAAAGATGAGAGAAAACAATAACAAAACGTACATCACGGTCCCGACGGTCGGTGCGATCCCGAACACGGTCACGTCGAACCATCCGCCTCCTATTTTCTTCGAGATCGCGCTCAAGGCGTCTCGGCCTAAGGAGCCCATGATTTCGACTTTGTTCGAGGAAATGCCGTAGATCACTTCTTTTAACTTCACCGGCGTTCGTCCCATTATATCTTACGTATATATCTTCCTTGTCTTCTTCTTTCTCTCTCTCTGTTATGCGGGTAGCGTATTATGAAATGTCTGTCGTTCGGTGCAAATTTTTTTTTACACTCATAAAACCCTAAATCTCTTCAAAAAAAAATCAAACCTCCCGCCAAAAACAACAGAGACGTCACTCCTACGTGTACTAATTTTTGTCCCTTCCTTTATTATATACACATAAAGAAGAAGAAAGAACACGCTTTTGCGCGCAACAGAGTGAGAGAGTAAGAGAGAGAGAGAGATAATACATCGATCTCGATTTGAATACTTTGCAAGAAAAAGAGAGAGAGAGAAAGAGAGAGAGAATTTCTTTGTATAAAATTGAATTGGATTGGCGAGAAACTCTCATCTCTCTTGTTGTTAACGATGTCGTTTTTAGCGAGAGATATTCAGCGGAAGTTAACGTTTGATAATTCCAAGAGCAAAATCAGTTGCAAGGAGGAAACGGAAGGAGAGTTTGAAGGAAAGAAGAGCAGCAGCGCTACTACTACGAGTACTACTACGACTACTAAGGAGGAAAAATTAGAAGGATCGTCGTCGTCACCACCCACGATGTTGAACTCAGGGCAACATTTTTTGAGTCTAGAGACAACTTTGGCGGACGAGGACGATTCGGAAAACGATCGATCATCGGACGACTCGACGTCGACGAGCAGTAAAGGGAGAGCGGATGTTCTATATGAGAGAGAGTTGAAAGATGTGGCGGCGTCGCCGATTCAGGAGCCGCCGCGTCGTCGCGAGAAGAAGAGCGAGTGGTCGAGCGAAGAGGAAGAGGAAGACGTACCGTCCACGCCGAAAGGAGGACGCAAATCGATCCATTTGGACGACGAAGAGCAAGCGGATATGTTTTGCTTCTCTTCGCCGTACGCGAAAAGAGTGCAGGAAGGGAGAGAAAGGCAAAGAGCGATGGTGAACGCGGCTTTAGACGCCGAGGAACCTTTGTTGATGCCAAACGAGGACCGGTTTACGTTGTTCCCGATGAAATACCCGCGAATTTGGGAGTATTATAAGAAAGCGGAGGCGAGCTTTTGGACCGCGGAGGAGATTGATTTGACGTACGATTACAGAGATTGGATCACGTTGAACGAGAACGAGCAACATTTTATCACGCACGTTTTGGCGTTTTTCGCCGCCTCGGACGGTATCGTCTTGGAGAATTTATGCGTGCGGTTTATGAAAGAGATTCAGGTTCCCGAGGCGAGAGCGTTTTACGCGTTTCAGCAATCCATCGAGAATATTCACAGCGAAACGTACGCGTTGTTGTTAGAGACGTACGTGAAAGACCCAATTCAGAAGAGAAATTTGTTTCGAGCGATTCATACGATTCCAACCGTGAAAAAGAAGGCGGATTGGGCGATGAAATGGATCGAGTCTTCGTCGGCGAGATTTGCCGAACGTTTAGTCGGTTTCGCATGCGTGGAAGGTATTTTCTTCAGCGGCAGTTTCTGCGCCATCTTTTGGCTAAAGAAGAGAGGATTGATGAAAGGTTTGACGTTTTCCAACGAGTTGATCAGTCGAGACGAAGGGTTGCACTGCGATTTCGCCTGCGAGCTGTATTCCGAGTTGAAGCACAAGCTCAGCGAGGAGGAGCTGCACGAGATTGTCTCCAACGCAGTCGCAATCGAAAAAGAATTCGTCTGCGATGCGTTGAGCTGCGCGTTAGTCGGCATGAATGCAGATTTAATGTCAGATTACGTCGAGTTTGTCGCCGATCGTTTGCTCGTGCAGTTGGGCGCGAGCAAGTATTATAACGCGCAGAATCCGTTCGATTGGATGGAGACGATTTCGTTGCAAGGCAAGGCGAACTTTTTCGAACATCGCGTCGATCAGTACCAAAAAGCAGGAGTCATGAATAACAACGCAGACGCTCAACACTTTGAGTTCCGCACAGATTGTGATTTTTAGTGCACGATGATAATAATATTTAGATGGAGCGAAAAGAGAGAGCGATGGAGAGAGAGAGAGAGAGAAATAACGCCAACACGAACGAGAACACAGAGAGAGATTGTACTCATAAAACTTACTTGTTATAATAGTTCTCGTTTACAATGCATTTTGATTTATGTATTAATCCGCTCCGGAGTACTTGGCTTCTTTCTTCAACATCTTGCTCAAAGTCAACTGTCCTTTGACCGCTTGCAACATCATCACGGTGGCTAAGCCCAACGCGATTTTCGCTTGGATCAGATACAATCCCGGATTGGTCACCCATAAGACGCACCCAATGTTCGCCATGCACGACGCAATCAACGCTTTCAAAGTAATGTCTTGCGTCACCGCAACTCTCTCAACCGCGCGTTCAACTTCCAAAGCGCGGACTCTGATTTTCAACTTACCGGTTTCAATTCTACGAATGATATCGGCGATGGACTCGATCGCGTCCGGCGCCTTGAACAAGTTCACAACCGCTCGCGTTTGCGCGTCAGCTCTCTTCAACCATTCGCGCTGCGCGGTGACAACTTGCGGCGGAAGCGCATCCGGGTTGGCTTCGATGAGCAAGTTACGCGCGTATGGCGCTGCGATTTCACCAATATCAAACTTTTTGTTGAGCGTTTTGCCGATGCCGTCGAGGACGCTAAAGGCTCTCTGTAATATACAAGAAAAGAGAAGATTAAAAAAAAGTCAGTAAGAATGCTTATCAGAAGAGGAAGGAAGGAAGGAACAGTGACGATCGAGTACACACGACGAAGTGATGTGCTGTTTGCTCAGAGAAACCACAATGCCTTGTTTTCGACAGCGACGCAAAGTCTCACGAAGTGCATAAAATTCTAGATGAGTTTTCTTCACAGCAAACGCACGTCACACGCTCTTTCGTATATATACCCCCCTTTTCGAACGCGAATATACAAACAAATAAACAAACAAACAAACAAACGAACAACGAGTAGTGAAAAAAACAAATCGAGCAAAACAATAAAACGCACCACCACAAAAGTGAACTCAGCCGGAAATCTAAACGGTTGGTCTTTAGACACCACCATCAAATCTTCCCCGATGTTCGTCAAAATTTTCTTTCTGACCGCTTGCTTCTCTTCCTTCGTTCGCGGTTCTTTGAATTCCTTTTCGAACGCCTCTTTATCTTCCGCTCTTTTGGATTCTTGGTAGTTGATTCTTTTTCCGAACGCTTCCAAAAAGAAACCAGCCGTTCTTTCTACCGCAGTTAAATCGCCGCCGGTATCGACCAAAACGCCCATCTTGATCAACGCTTTGGTGGCGGATTTCGAGGACCCTTCGTAGGTGGCGTAAAATAAGTCCAACAAACCAGCTCTAGTTTCGTCTGGAATTCTACCCATCATGCCGTAATCGTAAACGACCAATCGACCTTTGCCTTCTGGATCTTTGTTATCCACGGCAACGTTCCCAGGGTGCGGATCCGCGTGGAAAAATCCAAATCTCAAGACTTGTTGAAGGTACGCCTCCACCGCCAATCTCGCCATGCGATCCGGATCAACATTCATGGCTTGAATTCCGGCTAAATCGTTAATCTTCGTCGCTGGGACGTACTCCATGCACATCGCGCGTCTAGAAGTGTAATCCCAAAAGATTTTCGGCACTTTAATCCAATCTTGCGTTTCGAATTGTTTCGCGAAATCCGTCGCGTTTTGCGCCTCGTTCGTGTAATCGACTTCGTCGTATAACACTCTCGCGGTTTCGTCGAAAATAGCCACCCAATCTCTCTTCGCGCCGTCGTTTTTTGGATCGACCGATTGCAACCACTTCGCAATCACTCTCAAGTTTTTCAAATCGATGTCAAAAATCTCCTTCAACCCGGGTCGTTGAACTTTGATGATGACTTGCTCCCCCGTGGTTTTCAACTTGGCCAAGTGCACTTGTCCGAGCGACGCTGCCGCCAATGCGACGTCGTCAAAGTCATCGAACACGTCGTCAATTGGCTTCCCTAACTCTTCGGTTAAAATTTCTCTGGCAATATCCGTTGGAAACGGTGGCACGCGATCTTGCAATTTCTCCAACTCGCGGATAAACTGCGGACTCAACACGTCCACCCTCGTACTGAACTGCTGCCCAACCTTAATAAACGTCGGACCTAACCTCAACAACCCGAGTCTCAACCACTTCGCCAACCGTTCCAATCTCGCCGTTCTCTTCTCTTCCGTGTACCCGCCCTTATACGTCCACTTCAACCCCAAACTCACCCTTCGAATAACAAACGTAAACGCAAACGTCCAAATCTCAAACGACCGAGAAATAGTCCCGACCGATCGTAATCGGCCAAAGTTCAGCGGTGGTTCCGACACCGCGCAGTTATCCTCGTCCACGGAACACTCGTCCCCGTCGTACCCTTTCGCGTTGACGAATTCTCGCTTTTTTGGTTTCGTCTCTTCCGCGGCGACTGCCGTTTTTGTTTTCGTTTCCTCTTTCTTTTTCTCTTCCTCTTTTTCGTCTCGACTGGAGCTTAAACTCTTCTCTAACCCTTCGATGAGTTGATCTTTGCACTCTTCGTCCGATAAGCAGTCCTCGATTTCGGTCGCGCTGTTCCCAGACGGGAAGTTGCTGTTTCTCGGGCACACGTTTTGGAATCTTTTCTTGTTCAAAGTCGTCGAAGAGACGTTGTCCTCCTCCTGGAAATTATATCGAACTAATCCTCGAGAGCCGTGAGAGGATAAACCGGCGAGCGGATTTTGCGCGCGAGAATGATGCACGAAAGAAGAGGAAGACAAAAGCGCTCTTCTTTTACCACTAACAGTACTAAAGGATGAAGAGGAGGATACCACGACGACGCGCGATCTGTTCTTCGATCTTTTTGATGACGATGATGATGATTGCAAGGAAGATAAAGCGCGAAGCGTTTTAGGCGACGTCGTCAACGATAATCCCCGAGAAGAAGAATTCAACCCGGAAGAAGAAGCGATCATCGATTGATTCTGCGCCGCAACGATCGTCATCATTGTTTCTTCAGGCGCGCGCGAGAAAAGCTGCCACGCTTTCTTTAACAACGCGTGTGTGTGTGTGTGTGTTGAGTGATACAAATAAACGCGCGTGTGTGTGTTTTGGAGCTTGGAGCGAATTCGCCAAATTATATCTTTCTTTTAGAAATGTTGAAAAACGACGATTGAAGCATTTTGGGCCATAAATGAGCCACACAACGAGGAAAAGGAGGAGGAAAAGAAGGCCAATGGTTCTGTGCATTCAAAAAGAGGGGAAAATACGCGAGGAGGAATGAGAGAGAGCGAAATATACTACCGAAAGCGCTTCCCAAAGAAGGACGATCATCGAGTTTGGTGTCACAGTAACTTAGATATGTGTGTGTTTGTGTCTTTCTTTTGTATTTATGCATGATGTTTATGCGCGCTATCCTAATGGAACCTTTGAAAGCGCGTTCTTTGTTTGCGCGTGTCTCTCTTTTCTTCCTCCTTTTTCTCAAACTCGTTCTCGTTCTCTTTCCGCGTACAATTTTCTCCTCTCGAATAAAAAAGATCAAATCATCTCGGCCATGTTTAAGAGCATCTTCTTCAAATCGGTTTGCTCCGCGCACTCTCGGCGGATCCTTTTACACTCTCGTTTGAATTTCGCGGACTTTTCGCGCATTTTCGTTTGTAACGCGTTCCACTCGTCGTTCGCCTCTTCGACGACGGCTTTGACGGCGGCGTTGGCGTTTTTGTACGCGGACTTTCCTTTGGATTTGACTGCGAGTAAGAGGTCGCGTTCGCGCTCAAAGTCTCGGGTAAACTTCTTCGTAATATCTTCGAGACGCGCGAGGATTTTCTGCTCCTCTTTTTCGAGTTGGTGCGCGGTCTCGTCGATGAAGCGCTTGGAGGTTTGGACGTTTTCTGAAACTTCTCGAGCGAGTTTGCTCGACGCTTTTTCAAAGTCCATCTCGAGACTTTTGGAAAGTTTTTGCACTTTAGATTCAGCTTCGCGCGTCTTGGTGCGTCGAAGCGTTTCCATGGCGTTTTTAATCGCGTCGAATTGGTTTTCTGCGGCCGCAGCAGAGGGGAGATCGTCGTCTTCGTCGTCTTCCTCCTCCTCCATGCCAAAGTCTTCGTCGCTACTTTTCAGACCAACAACTTTGGTTGCCGTCGCAGCTCGTTTCTTTACTCGCTCGTCAGATTCGTTTTGCGAAGAAAACAACAACAAACCATCGTCGTCGTCGTCTTCTTCATCGTCGCGATACGCAAAATCGTCGTTGTTGTCGTCGTCGTCGTCGCCTCGATTTTTACGTTTCAGCGTAGACGCTTCGTCTGCCTTCTTCCCTGTGGAAAATTTCAATCTTCGTCCAATTTTCGCTTTATTATAACTCAGCGTTTCTTTCTCGGACTTGCCACTTTTGCCAAGTTGTGCGTCGATGTTGTTTTCCTCGTCGTCATCGACGTGTAAAGTATTCGTAAGATTGCTCATTTTTTCTCGCCAACCTTCCTTCTTATTCTTCGTTGTCGTAGGCGCCAACGCCGCTTTCATACCGCGTGAAGTTGTTTCTTTCGTCGGCGGAGCAAAGCGCACGGTCGATTTCTCGGGCTTTCGAAGAGGCGCGGTTTTCGGGACCTTTATAGTCGCCTTTGGCGTTTTAGTGTCGTCGTAGTTGTTGTTATGATCTTTAGTTCTCTCATTTGTCTTCTTCTTCGTCGTCTTCTTCTTCTCTAACAGAGCGTCTCCCTCCTCGTCCTCCTCGAAGGAGGGAACTTTTGCTGTGTCCTCGTCGCCAGCGTCCAACGATTCGTCCGTTTGGTCAAGAAAACTGTTTTTGCCATAGTTTTCTTCTTCGTCGTCTTCCTCTTCTTCTTTTTGGTCGTTGTCGTTGGCGAAGATGTCTCTCAAACTTCCAATCTTCTTCTTTTGCTGCTGCGTCTTCTTCGCCTCGATCGGGGATGCAATCTTCTCCGCGTTTTCTTTTTCCTTCAGCGCGCTTTGGTACGCCGCGTTTTGCGCGGCTAATTTCGCGTTGGCCTTTGCTTTTGCTGCTCTCACGGGTTTCGATGAAGGACTTGGTAACGATGGCGTTGGCAACGCTTTCTTTTTGCTTTCTTTTGCCTTCGTCGTTGCCTTCTTTGCGATATTTTTTTCTTCATCGGCCGCGAGATCCTTCGTCGCGGTTGGATTGCGTGGTAACGGTTCTGGTTCCATTAAATCCGTAGTCGACTCTGGTTGCGTGAGTATCTCTTGCAAATCATACGTCACCTCAACTCCTCTGGACGTCTTCTTTCGCGCCGAAGCGTCGAGCGTGTCTCTCAACTTTTCCATCGCCTTGCAGGATCCGCTTTCCGCGTACACTCGAACGCAACTTTTTACTCCAGGGACGTCTTCCGGTTTAAACGTCAATGAGATCCAGCCGTCGTCTTTCGCGTCAAAAACATCTCGTTCCAACATCCCCTCGCATTTCTGAAAAATGCCAATCGTAAGCGTGTTCGTCGAACTGTTAAAATTCGCGACGCGGATGTTCTGTTCGATCACGTCCACGGTGGTGGCATCATCCTTGCCCTTCTCCATGCGCACGTTCAAAGTCAAACCCATATACCTGCTAAAATGCACGAGATTATCTGCAACTTCGAACTCGCCAAATTTTGCCTTTTCGCACTCGTACGAAAATACCGAAGCTCGGGATCCAAGCAAAGCGTTCGATTGTCGAACAAAGTCAACGACGAGAGGAAACCTTTCGCAGCTATCGCCGAGTTTCACGAGCGTCTCCTGGAGCAGTAAAATCTCCTCCGATCGTTTTGGAAAGAGCGTCTTTATCGTCTTCATCCCGTGCTCGGTGGTCGGATCGAAACTATCGCACTTCTTACTGTGTAGCAAATGGATAGAAATTATCGTGATCTCCTTCTGGCATTCGAAATCACCGCACGTCTCAAACGCTCTCGCCAACTTCTTCAATCGAGAAGCGTTCAATTGACTCCCTTCCGGCGACGACGAGTTACTCGAACGGTCGAGCAATACCTCGTCCCCGAGCTTCTTCAAGTTTGATTTACACCTCTCGATCAACTTGTTCAACAATCGATAACACTGTCTTACGTTTTCCACGCACGTTCTATCATCAAACGCCATATCGCACGCCACGTTGAGCATCGGCGCCCACTTCTCCTTCTCCTCCATCTTTTCCAACAAGTCCACGACGACGTATTGAACGTCCCCAAACGCTGTCACGTAGTTATCGTACGCTTCGTCGCTTTCAATCTCACTCGTAAAACGGTTAGCAAAACTGCTCAACAGTCCCGAAAACGCTTCTCTGTACGCCGCTTTCTCTTCCTCGTCGGCGTTCTCGTTATACTTCTTCGCGAAGAATCCGCTATCCGCGTGTACCGTCATCGCCTCGGTCACCTGTTTAATGAAAAGCGTGATGTTATCCGCTTCTTTTCGGCGACCTTCTTTATCGTTCTTCTCGATGTTGCCTTCATCCTCGAGGTCTTCCAGCGCCTGTTGTTGTCGTTATAAAAGAGAGAGAGAGAGAAACACATAATAGGGGTGAGAACTAAGGTGCCCACAAAAATTTTCAAACGGAAACCACACG
>Ga0257106_1000398_pt1 | contig 26197 bp, 24 predicted proteins | sample LP_taG_3_FD_190177 | JGI IMG/M metagenome (GOLD analysis project Ga0257106, IMG submission 190177) | Marine microbial communities from Northeast Subartic Pacific Ocean, Canada - LP_J_2011_P26_10m | ecosystem: Environmental > Aquatic > Marine > Oceanic | place: Canada: Northeast Subartic Pacific...
TTTAAAAGAGCAATGGAACCATGCTAATATAGAAGATCTAAAAGAAAGAGTTGATATGATGGAGCAGATGAATGATATACTATCTGAAGAAATTAAAGTGCTTTCTACACTTGTAAAAGATGGTACAAAGACTGATGGGAAACTAGATGAATTAGCTAAACAAGTTTTAGCATTGAAATCAAAAAAACGTAGATAATGGCTAAAAAGAAAACAAAAAGAGGTAGTACGTGTTGGAAAGGCTATGTAGCTAAAGGCAAAAAACCGTCACCTAGTGGTAAGAAAGATAAAAATGGTAAACCTTTAATGGTTAACAATTGTGTTAAGATTGGTAAAAAGAAAAAATAATGACAAACGCGGGTTATGAAAAATCAAATCGTAAGATGCGTTCTGATTATAAAAAAGAAACAGGTAAAACACTAGGTTCAAGACAGACAAGTGGTAAAGGAAAACGTAGAGTATCTTTTGCTTGTAGATTTGCTGGTATGAAAGGGCCTATGAAAAAACCTAATGGCGAGCCAACTAGAAAAGCTATTGCTTTAAAAAAATGGGGTTTTGGAAGTGTTGCAGCCGCTAGAAAATTTTGTAATTCAAATAAAGAAAAATGAAAGATAGAGGATTTGGTGACACAGTAGCTAGATTTACAGAAGCAACAGGTATAAAGAAAATGGCAGATATGATACCTGGAGGTTGTGGTTGTAAAAACAGACAAAACATATTAAACGATTACTTTCCATATAAAAACAAATAAAATGGCTAAAAAAACAATTACAGAAGTAAGAGAAGAACCCGGTATGTCTAACTCTGGTAAATACAAGAATGTAGCTAAAAGTGATTTTTGTGGGCCAAAAGGCACTTTTCCAGTTAATAGTTTGAATAGAGCTAAATCAGCATTAAAGCTTGCGCACAACGCGAAAAATCCAAGAAAAATAAAAAGATGCGTATATAAAAAATTTCCTCAATTAAAAAAATAAATAAAATGGGGTTTAAACTTAAGCCAAGCTACAATAAAAACGACATGAACATACCTGTTTACCACATGAATTTAGATGATGGTTCTGTTGGTAAATCTAACCACGGAGGTATAGTTGTTAATATGAATTTAGATCCAGTCATGGAGAAAGCTGTAGTAAAACATGAAACAGTACACCAGCTAGATGAAGATTTAGATTACGATAAAGATTTTTTTTATTACAAAGATAAGTCTTATAAAAGAGGTCCTAATTTAGATGAATCAAAAAGATCTTTACCATGGGAACAAGAATCTTACCCAGCTAGCGATAAAGTTTTACAAGGTTATAGAGGTAATAATAAAATGGCTCAAAACTTTCAAAAAAAAGGATTAATAACTTACAATGGCGAAGAAGAAATTATTTAAAGAAACTAAAATAGGAGAGTTTTTAAAAAACAAAGCTCCTAAATTATTACAAACAGTAGGTAACTTTTTACCAGATCAAGGAGGATTAGGAATAGTAAAAAATATTATAGCAAGTGATAATAGTATTAAGCCCAAAGATAAAGAAATGGCTATGAAACTATTAGAACAAGATATAATTGAAATGAACAATGTATCTAGCAGGTGGAATAACGATATGAAAAGTGATTCGTGGCTTTCTAAAAACACACGCCCGCTAGCTCTTATATTTTTAACTTTTGCTTCTACACTTATAATGTGTATAGATTCTTTTCATTTACAATTTGAAGTAGACACAGCATGGGTAGAATTACTTAAAACACTATTAATAACAGTTTACGTAGCATACTTCGGAAGTCGTGGTGCTGAAAAAATAACAAAAATAAATAAATAAAATGGCAGAATTTAACCCAGGGTGGGAACCAACATTAGATGGTTTAGAAGGAAATATGATGGCTCAACCAAGAGTGTTTGGTCATGACGCTGTAGCTTTAACGGCTGGAACAGACGCAATAGCAAACACAGGTAAAAGAGGTGCTGTGATATATAACGGTGGATCAGCACAATCTATTACTATAACAACAGAAGCTGGTAATGACGTTGTATTTAAAAATGTACAACCAGGAACAGTTGTAGGTGATAAAACGCCTATGCTAGCTACTAAATTAAAAGTTGGAACAGACTGCGTGGCTATATTTTAAAACAAAACAAAACAAAACAAAACAAACAATAAAATCAAATCAAATGAATAAAATAAAAGAAGAAGAATTAGAATTAATTAAAGAACAACAAAAGTCTTTAAGAGAATTAACACAAAATATTGGACTAATTGTAACTCAAAAACATGCTATGCTTCATGAGGTAGCAGAGGTTAATAAGCAAATAGAAGATTATAAGCAGATTTTAGAGTCTGACTATGGTCAGATTAATATAAACTTATTAGATGGATCTTATACTTCAATTGAAGAAGAAGCTAAAGATGCAGTAACAGAAGATGTCGAAGATAAGAAAGATTAGTATAGGATCTGATTATAAAAACGAAGCTATGCATTATGCTGTTGGCCAAGAAGTATATGGCGGTCACATAATTAATGATATTTTATTTAAAAAAGAAGATCAGTCTTATAATATCTTTATAACTAAAGATAATGAAGTTCTTCCTTGGAAAAAATTTAATAGAAACATGGCGGTGTCTTTAGAATATGACTTGAAATATTAGTGAAAAGTCTATATCACTTTATTATAAAACCTTTAGATAAAAGGTATGATAATATTAAAAAAGTTGGTAATAAAGAATTAATTATTAACTCTAGTATAGAAAACCATATTTTTGTAAGTAAAAAAGCAGTTGTAGTTTCGACTCCAGCTGCTTATGCTACAGAAATAAAAGTTGGTGATGAAGTTTATATACATCATAATATTCTTCGCAGGTATTATGATATGAAAGGTGAAGAAAAAAATAGTGGTACTTACTTTAAAAATGATTTATATTTTTGTGCTTTAGATCAAATATATATGTACAACAAGACTTCTCATCTTAATTATTGCTTTGTAAAACCAATTTTAAATAGTTCTTTTTTAGAGAACAGAAAAGAACAACCTAATGTTGGTATAATAAAATATACTAACAACACCTTAGAAGCGCTAGGAATAACACCTGGAACACTTATTACGTTTACCCCAAACTCTGAATTTGAGTTTATTATAGATGGTGAACGACTTTATTGTATGAAATCAAATGATATAGCTTTAACCCATGAATACGAAGGAAACGAAATTGAAAATAATCCAAGCTGGGCAAAAAGCAGTTGAAGAACTAATTAAAGTAGCACAAGAAAAGATCGTTGACTCAGGAGATGATATCTCAGCTGATAGACTTAAAAATGCTGCTGCAACAAAAAAATTAGCTATATTTGATGCATTTGAAATTTTAACTCGCATACAAGATGAAGAAGATATTTTAAATGAAAAACCTAAAGAAGTAAAAGAAAATAAAGCTTTTAAAGGTTTTGCAGAAGGTAGAAGCAAATGAGTTATGAACAAACTCTTTGGAAAGAGATTAAAGATGTTGTAAACCCTAAAATATTATCTAAGCAAAATAGATATAAAAAATGGGAGTATGGTTATAATGAAGAGTATGACTTTATAGTAATAAGTAAAACTGGGAAAATTGGAAAAATCATTGAAATACAGAATCTCAGGATTGCTTTACCAGCAGAATATGAATCGCATAAACGAAGCGAAAAAAAAGCTGAACAATATTGGGAAAAAGCAGAATATCCAAAAGAATTAAATAGAATCAAGAGCAGGTTTGACTGGGAAAATTTTGACACTGATTTTAAAGAAAGGTGGTATGATTATATTGACAAAGAATTTACAAGAAGAGAAGAGGGTTATTGGTTTTATAGTAAAGGTATTTCTACATATATCACTGGCACTCATTACATGTACTTACAGTGGTCAAAGATCGACGTTGGGGCACCAGATTATAGAGAAGCAAATAGATTATTCTATATATTTTGGGAAGCATGTAAAGCAGATAACAGATGTTACGGGATGTGCTACCTTAAAAACAGAAGGTCTGGATTTTCATTTATGTCCTCGGCAGAGCTTGTTAATAAAGCGACGATATCAAGTGACGCCAGATTCGGTATATTATCTAAATCTGGAGCAGATGCTAAAAAAATGTTCACAGATAAAGTTGTGCCAATATCCATTAACTATCCGTTTTTCTTCAAGCCAATCCAAGACGGTATGGATCGTCCTAAGACAGAACTGGCGTATAGGGTTCCGGCTTCAAAACTTACTAGAAGAAAGCTTGAGAGTAATGAGCAACTAAAAGAACTTGACGGGCTTGATACAACTATTGACTGGAAAAATACCGGCGACAACTCTTACGATGGTGAGAAATTAAAATTATTAGCACACGACGAAAGCGGAAAATGGGAAAGACCGGACAACATATTAAACAACTGGCGAGTTACAAAAACAACACTAAGGCTAGGATCAAGAATCGTAGGCAAGTGTATGATGGGCTCAACTTCAAACGCATTAGATAAAGGTGGAAACAACTTCAAAAAACTCTATTACTCTTCAGACGTTACAAAAAGAAATAAAAACGGACAAACTTCTTCTGGACTCTATTCTCTTTTCATCCCTATGGAATGGAACTACGAAGGATTCATGGATACTTACGGATCACCTGTTTTCATTAGAGAAGGAAATAACATTAAAGGAGCAGATGGTCAAAAAATTTCAACAGGAGTTATTGAGCACTGGCAGAACGAAGTAGATGGATTAAAGGATGATCCTGATAGTTTAAATGAATATTACAGGCAATTTCCAAGAACAGAACAGCATGCTTTTAGAGATGAAGCTAAAGACAGCTTGTTTAACTTAACTAAAATATATCAACAAATAGATTACAACGCTGAAATAAATAATATATCTTCAGTTACTAGAGGTAGTTTTCAGTGGGTTAGTGGAGTAAAAGATACTAGCGTAAGATTTTATCCTAACAAAGATGGTAGATTTATGATATCTTGGGTTCCACCTGTAAACTTGCAAAATCAAGTAATAATGAAAAATGGAACTAAATATCCTGGTAATGAACATATAGGCGCGTTTGGTTGTGATAGTTACGATATAAGTGGAACAGTAGATGGTAAAGGTTCTAATGGAGCATTGCACGGCTTGACCAAGTTTAGTATGGAAGACGCACCACCTAATCATTTTTTTCTTGAATATATTGCTAGACCTCAAACTGCTGAAATATTTTTTGAAGACGTGTTGATGGCTTGCGTATTTTATAGTATGCCAATACTCTGTGAAAATAACAAACCAAGACTATTGTACTATTTTAAACGTAGAGGTTATAGAGGTTTTTCAATGAATCGTCCTGATAAAATTTGGAATAAGCTTTCTACAACAGAAAAAGAAATAGGTGGAATACCTAATTCAAGTGAAGACATTAAACAAGCACACGCTGCGGCTGTGGAATCTTATATAGAAACATATGTAGGTTTAATAGGTGAAGGTTATGGCGATATGTATCACCAAAAAACTTTAGAGGACTGGGGTAAATTTAACATAAATAATAGAACAAAGCATGATGCTACTATAAGTTCAGGCTTAGCTATTATGGCTTGTAATAAAAATAAATATAAACCTGTTCCAGAAAGATTAACTAAACACATTAAATTAGGTATTAAACGTTATGATAACGACGGAGTTTTTTCAAAAATAATAAAATAAATGCAAATAAGTACTCAAAACGGTAGTTCTTTCCCTGATCAGGTAGTATCTGATGAAGTCAAAAGCAGCTTAGACTACGGCAGACAAGTTGGTCGAGCAATTGAAGGTGATTGGTTCGCTGGTACTCGTACTGGTGTAAGTGGTAGGTTTAATACTAACTACAATAACTTTAGAAACTTAAGACTATATGCAAGAGGAGAACAGTCTGTTCAAAAATACAAAGACGAACTAGCAATAAATGGAGATTTATCTTATTTAAATTTAGACTGGAAACCTGTTCCTATAATACCTAAATTTGTAGATATAGTTGTTAATGGATTAGACACTAAGCTTTATGATATAAAAGCTTATGCTCAAGATCCTGTTTCTTTAGCTGCTAGAACTAAATATGCTGAGCACTTGTTAAGAGATATACAAGCTAAAAAGCTTATTGAACAAATAAAACAAGTTACAGGATTAAATATGTATTCTACTTCAAACCCTGAGGAATTACCTCAGAATCGTGAAGAGTTAGATATACATATGCAGTTAGATTATAAGCAATCGGTTGAAATAGCAGAAGAAGAAGCAATTAACAATACTTTAGATTTTAATAAGTATGAGTTAGTAAAAAGAAGAATGGCTAATGATTTAGTTGTTTTAGGAATAAGTGCTGTTAAAACAGATTTTAATCTATCAGAAGGTGTTACAGTAAAATACGTTGATCCAGCTGATTTAGTTTATTCTTATACAGAAGATCCTAATTTTCAAGATCTATGGTATATAGGAGAAGTAAAGAGTATTAATTTAGGAGAATTAAAAAAGGAATTTCCTAATATAACTGATGAAGAATTAAGAGAAATAGAAAAATATCCTAACAGAAGTAATTATGCTTATCAATTCAACGGTAGAAACGATACTAACAATGTTCCAGTATTATACTTTGAATATAAGACTTATCAAAACCAAGTTTTTAAAATAAAAGAAACAGCTACTGGTTTAGAAAAAGCTATTGAAAAAAATGACGAGTTTAACCCTCCAGAAAATGATAACTTTCAAAGAGTTTATAGATCTATAGAGGTTTTGTATCAAGGCGCTAAAGTCTTAGGACATGATAAAATGTTAAGATGGGAACTTGCAAGAAACATGGTTAGGCCTGAAGCTAATGTTGTTAAGGTTAATATGAATTATACGCTTTGCGCTCCTAAAATGTATAAAGGGCGTATAGAATCTTTAGTTAGTAGAATGACTGGTTTTGCTGACATGATACAACTAACTCATTTAAAACTACAACAAGTATTATCAAGAATAGTACCTGATGGTGTTTTCTTAGATGTAGATGGTTTGGCAGAGGTTGACTTAGGAAACGGAACAAACTATAATCCTGCAGAAGCTCTTAATATGTATTTCCAAACTGGTAGTATATTAGGTAGATCTTTAACACAAGATGGCGACGTTAATAGAGGCAAAATACCAATTCAAGAACTTCAAACTTCTTCAGGTGGTGCTAAAACTCAAGCTTTAATACAGACTTATCAATATTATTTACAAATGATGAGAGATGTTACGGGGCTTAACGAGGCTAGAGATGGTACTATGCCTAATTCAGATTCGCTAGTAGGCTTACAAAAACTTGCTGCAGCTAGTTCAAACGTAGCAACTAAGCACCTACTACAATCACTATTGTATTTAACAGTTAAAACATGTGAAAATATTTCTTTAAGAATATCAGATGCTTTAGAATATCCTTTAACTAAATCAGCTCTTAATTCTAGTTTAAGCACATATAATGTTGGAACACTAGAAGACATGCATAAGCTGAATATGGCTGACTTTGGGATATATTTAGAGCTAGTACCTGACGAGGAAGAAAAAGCTCAACTAGAGCAAAATATTCAAGTTGCTATGAAACAAGGTGGAATAAACCTAGAAGACGCTATAGATATTAGACAAATTAACAATCTTAAATTAGCTAATCAACTTCTTAAAATAAAAAGAAAACAAAAACAAGAAGCTGATCAAAAAGCTCAACAAGCAAATATTCAAGCACAGGCTAATGCAAATGCAGAAGCAGCTGAAAGAGGAGCTTTAGCTGAAATGCAAAAACAACAAGCTTTAGCTGAAACAACTTTACAAATAGAACAAGGTAAATCTGAGTTTGGTATAAACAAAATACAACAAGAAGCTGAAATTAAAAGACAGTTAATGGAGATTCAGTTTGGTTATGACCAGCAACTAAAACAAATGGATTTAGATATTATAAGCAATAAAGAAGCTGAAATAGAAAACCGTAAAGACGAAAGAACAAGAATACAAGCCACACAACAAAGCCAAATGATAGATCAACGAAAAAATGATTTATTACCAACTAATTTTGAAAAAAATCAAGTAGACCCATTGTTAGAGTAATTTAACAATTATTATTAATTATTATATTATATTATGTCAGAAGAAATAAAAGAAACAAAAGGAGGAGAATTAACACAAGGAGAATTTAAGGTAAAGAAAAAACCAAAAAAACTTGCTAAAAAACAAGAGGATTCAAAAGTTGATTTAAGTAAGACTAAAGAAAAAGAAGAAATTAAAGAAACACCTAAAGTTGATTTAAAAGAAACTCCTAAAGTTAATTTAAAAGAAGTAAAAGAAGAGGTTAAAGAAGAAGTAAAAGAAGATACTAAAGAAGAAGTAATAAAAACTAATAAAGACACTTCAAACCCAATATCTGTAATAGATAAAAAAGAAGATATTGAAGAACCTAAAAAAGAGATAGTAACTAAAGTAGATACTCCTAAAATAGAACTTCCAGAAAATGTTGAAAAACTAGTTAGTTTTATGAAAGAAACTGGTGGTACAGTCGAAGACTACGTTAGACTAAATAGAGATTACTCTTCTATAGATGAAGATACTCTACTTAAAGAATACTATAAAAATACTAAACCACATCTAAATCAAGAGGAAGTTAATTTCATTATGGAAGACAACTTTTCGTATGATGAAGAAATGGACGAAGAGCGAGATATAAAGAAAAAGAAACTCGCTTTTAAAGAAGAAATTGCTAAGGCCAAAAACTTTTTGGAAGACACCAAGAGTAAATATTACGACGAGATCAAGTTGAGACCGGGCGTTACTCAGGAACAACAAAAAGCTATGGACTTTTTCAATAGATACAATAAAGAAGTACAACAAGAGAAAACTTTACACGAATCATTTTTAAACACTACTAAAGAATACTTATCTGAGGATTTCAAAGGTTTTGAGTTTAACTTAGGTGATAAAAACTTTAGATATGGTGTAAATGACGTAAAAAAAGTAGCTGAACAACAGTCAGATATAGCCAATTTTATCCAGAAGTTCATGGGTGAAGATGGGAGTATAAAAGACTATAAAGGTTACCACAAAGCTATATATGCAGCACAAAACTCCGATACGATAGCGCAGCATTTTTATGAACAAGGTAAAGCCGATGGCATTAAAGACCTTGTAAATAAATCTAAAAATATAGAAACAGCTTCTAGACCTCAAAATAACGGAGATATTTTTATAGGTGGTTTTAAAGTAAAGTCAGTATCAGGTGTTGATAGTTCTAAATTAAAAATACAAAAGAGAAATAAAAACTAAAAACTAAAAATTATGAGTTTATCTGGTGGGAGTTTTCCCGCAAGTATAGTTCCTTCACAAGCTAGAATGACAACAATTGGAAACTTCTTAGATTTCAATTCGTCAGGTGGTGGTGGAACTTTCGCACAACAATATCTTCCTGAGCTTTATGAGCAAGAAGTGGAGAGATACGGAAACAGGACTTTGTCTGGTTTCTTGAGAATGGTAGGAGCTGAAATGCCTATGACTTCTGATCAAGTAATTTGGTCTGAACAAAATAGATTACACGTAGCCTACAAAGGACTAGAAGCTAATATTACTGGTCCAGCTAGTGCTGTTTATACAATTGAGCCTGATTTAACAGATACAGAAACAACTGAAATAGCTATTAGAGTAGGTCAAACTGTTCTTTTATCTGATCAAGCTACTGGTTTAGTAACTGCTAAAGTTTATGTAACTAGTTTAACTACAAGTAACACTAAATTTACTGCTAAAGTATACGGTGCTGACACACTACCTGCTGGTTTATTAAATACAAAAGGTATTAACATGTTTGTATACGGTTCTGAATTTAAAAAAGGAACACCTGGTATGGACGGTTCTATTGAGCCATCTTTTACTCAGTATGCTAATAGACCTGTAATTATCAAAGATAAGTACGAAATCAACGGTTCTGATACTGCTCAAATTGGGTGGGTTGAAGTTGCTACTGAAGACGGAACATCTGGATACTTATGGTATCTAAAAGCTGAGTCTGAAACTAGATTACGTTTTGAAGATTATCTTGAAATGATGATGGTTGAAGGTGTTGATTCAAAACTAGCTAATGGTAATGCTTCTTCTTTATCTGGAGACAATATACTAGGTACTGAAGGTATGTTTGCTGCTATTGAAAAAAGAGGTAATATATACTCTGGATTTTCTGGTGCTGCTGCTCCTGGTTCAGGTGCTTTAGGTGATTTTGATGAAATTCTTAAAAACTTAGATAAGCAAGGTGCTATTGAAGAAAACATGTTATTTTTATCAAGATCTACGGCTCTTGACTTTGATGATATGATCGGCGCTATGGCTGGTGGAGGTTATGCTTCTACTCAAGCTGCTTCTTATGGTTTATTTGATAACGAATCAGAAATGGCATTAAACTTTGGATTTTCAGGATTCAGAAGAGGTTCTTATGACTTCTACAAGACTGACTGGAAATACTTAAACGATGCTTCTACAAGAGGATTAGACAAAGAGATTGATGGTGTTTTAGTTCCTGCTGGAACTTCAACAGTATACGATCAAATGTTAGGATCTAACATTAGACGTCCTTTCTTACACGTAAGATATAGAGCTTCTGAAACTGAAGATCGAAGATTTAAAAACTGGATTACTGGTTCAGTTGGAGGAGCTTACACTTCTGATTTAGATGCAATGTCTGTACATTTCTTATCTGAAAGATGTTTAGTAACTCAAGCTGCTAATAACTTCGTGTTGTTCAAAGGAGCTTAATTAATTATTAACATTTAAAAATAAGAAAAATGAGTTATATAAAACTAAAAAAAGCAGGTGGTGCTTTTGATTTAATACCAGTTGATAACATTGTATATGTTAAAGGCACAGAAGGTGCTGCTGAAACAGGATCAGGTAATGGTCTTGCTCCATTTGTTGAAATAGTACAAAACACTACGATACAGTCTACTGATGGACTAGATTTACTTGCTAACAAAGTAATAGTAGGACCTGCTACAGGTGTTGCTGCTACTACTGGAGCTGTAGCAATAATGCAAAATGCGGTTAACGCTGCAATTGTAGCTGCTGCTCAAGCTGAAGGCTTAGTAGTTGCTGTAGACTTTGGTGCTATTCTTAATGAAGCAAATTACACTGGAACAACTTCGGATGTTACTAGTGCTGCTCCTATAGCATATGCTATGACGTAAGTCAATAAAATGTAAGATCCCGCTTCGGCGGGGTCTTTTTTAATTATTATATTATATTATATTATGGAAACAAAAACAAAGAAAGCTCCTGCCCCCAAGCAAGAGGTTAAAAAAGACACTTGGGAATATAAAGATAGAAACTATTACTTAACAGGTAATAAAGAACCTTTAACATATACTTTACCATCTAAACACTCTAGGAAATATCCTTTAGTTTGGTTTGATAAAGATTTAGGATATGAAAGAGAATTAAGATATGCTACTAATCAAAAAAGTATTTTTGTAGATGAACAAAATGGTCCAGTGACTATGAAGCATATAGTTTTTGAAAAAGGACATTTGTTTGTTGGAAAAGAAAAAAGAAATTTACAAGAGTTTTTAAATCATCATCCGCATTTTCAATTAATATTTACAGAGTTTGACAGAACTGAAGTTGCTAAAGATGAAGTTGCAGATTTAGAACTTGAAGTTTTAGCTATGAATGCAGCTTTACAAATGGATATTGAAATGGCAGAAGCTATATTAAGAGTTGAACTAGGCTCTAGTGTGAACTCAATGAGTTCTAAAGAACTAAAAAGAGATCTTTTAGTATTTGCTAGAAGAAATCCAACTTTATTTATAGAATTAGCTAATGACGATAATGTACAATTAAGAAACTTTGCTATTAAAGCAAGAGAAAATGGAATTATAAATATATCTGACGATCAAAGAACCTTTACTTGGGCAAGCACAGGTCGTAAGTTAATAACAGTACCTTTTGATGAAAACCCATATTCAGCACTAGCTGCGTGGTTTAAAACGGACGAAGGTCTTGATGTTTATAAATCTATTGAGAAAAAAAATAAATAACAAGTGATTATAATTAAAGGTGGTTTAATCGCCACCTTTTTTTTTTAAAAAATTAAAATGGCTAAATTAAACGTAAACACTGTATACACTACAGTATTGACTATACTAAACAAAGAACAACGTGGTTATTTAACTCCAGATGAGTTTGGTAAAGTAGCTGCACAAGTTCAATTAGAAATCTTTGAAAAGTTTTTTGAAGATTATAATCAATTATTACGTATGCCAAAAACAGATGTGGAATTCGCTTCTAGGATTGACCACATGAGAGAGGATTTTCAAATATTTGAAAAAAATAACGATGCCTCTGCTGTTACAGATAACATATACACTCAGCCAACAGACTTACATAGATTTGGTTCAGCTATTTACAATAGAGGATTAAATTCACCGGCAATAGAGATAATAAGTTCAAGAGACTACAGAAAACAAATATTATCTCCTTTAACACAACCTACAACTAATTTTCCTATAGCTCAGTATAAAGATGATAAATTAACAGTGTTTCCAAAAGTATCAACACCTTTAGCTACAGACGTTACTTTTAACTATATTAGAAAGCCAGTTGATCCTGTTTGGGCTTTCACAATAGGTGGTGTTGGTCAATACGTTTACGATTCAGTAAACTCTGTTCAATTTGAAATAGACGAAAGCAATCAACCACAAGTTGTATTAGAGATATTAAAATACACTGGAGTAATAATAAGAGATCCTCAAATAATGCAAGCAGCAGGTCAACAGCTAGCTAGTGATGAAGCTAATAAAAAAAGATAATAAATGGGACTAATAACAGAAACTAACGCGCAGTATTACTCAGGTCAACAAGATTTTCCTGCTTTAACAACTACGGGAAATCAAACTTTTAATTGCACGTTTAACACTAATGTTTTTAGTGCTTTTAATAGCACAGGTGTTCAAGTTAGTACAGCGTCTAATTACATTATATATATAAACACTTCTCCAGGCTTTACTGGATATGTAGCTCAAGCTGAGAGCCAATCATATGTATCTGACCCTATAAACAACATAATAACCTTAAGAGGCAGCACTTTTGTAGTAGGATCATTAGTGTATGTGCAGCTTAAACAACCTGCTATAAATGCTAATTACGGTAGCTATGAATATGTTAGCTTAACAGATATAGTAAATAACTTCATGGTTGCTTACGTAGGCATAGACAAGTTAATACCTAGAGTAAAAAGATCTGACGTTATATTTCACGCTAAAAGAGGTTTACAAGAATTTAGTTATGATACTTTAAAATCAGTTAACTCACAAGAATTAACAATACCACCTAGCTTAGGAGTTCCAATACCTCAAGGATACGTTAATTACGTAGCTTGTTATTGGGTTGATTTAGGTGGAGTTCAACACCCAATATATCCAGTAAATAACTTAACCTCTAACCCAACTGAGCTTCCTATACAAGATGCTTTAGGTGTGCCAACACAAAACGGTTTAGGAGATAACAACTTAGCAGAACAATCCCTTGTTGAAGACAGATGGTCTAAGCAAAACCTAGGTCAGGTTACAGGTGAAATTGATAGGCAAAATGTAAATGTTTACAGTCATGATTGGTGGAAATTGAATTTTGGTCAAAGATATGGATTAGAACCTCAATACTCTCAAATAAACGGTTGGTTTAGTATAAACCAAAGGCTAGGTACTTTTTCGTTTTCTAGCAACTTAGTAGGTAAGATTATAGTTTTACAATATATATCAGATGGTTTAGCTTATGATATGAATTCTAAAGTGCCTAAGATGGCCGAGGACGCATTATATGCTCATATAAACTATTCTATATTATCTTCAAAAGCTAACACTCAAGAGTATATAGTTCAAAGATACAAAAGAGATAGATCATCTAAATTAAGAAATGCTAAAATAAGATTATCAAACATAAAACTTACTGAAATAGTTCAAGTTATGAGGGGTAAATCTAAACAAATTAAACATTAATTAAATGGCTAAAGTACAAAACACTTTTATTAAGTCTAGAATGAATAAAGACTTAGACGATAGACTATTGTCTAATGGCGAATATAGAAATGCTCAAAATGTAAGTGTAAGTAGATCAGAAGGCGAAGACGTTGGTGCTTTAGAAAATATTTTAGGTAATTTATTAAAAACAAACTTTGGGTTAAGTACTGTTAGCGGCCTTACGTCTATAGGTAAGTACATGGATATATCTAATGACAGAATTATAGTTTTTTTAACAAACTACAGTGATACTACTAGTGATCAACTCTCAAGACAAGCTCCAGGAGGTTCTACTTGCTATATTGTTTCATACAATACCTTGTTAGACACTTATGATGTATTAGTAAAAGGAGTATTTTTAAATTTTTCTACTACTCATCTTATTTTAGGAATAAGTCTTATAGAGGATTTGTTATTTTGGACGGATGATAGAAATCAACCTAGAAAAATAAATGTAAAAACAGCTGCTTCAGATTCAAGTTACTACACTACAGAAGATCAAATATCAGTAGCTAAATATTACCCATATAAAACGCCTAAACTAACTAAAACAATAGACGGTGTTGGCAAAATAACATCAAATATTTTAATAGGATCAACCGCTAATCTAATAGAAGGCATGTACTTGTCTTTTGTAGGTTTAGATAAAAATATTCAAGTTAGAATTAAAAAAATTAATTCAAGCAATCAAGCTCTTTTAGAAACTTTTGATACTAATCCAAGAAATCCTATATCTCCTATTATCGATACTACATGGAGATCAATAACTTACACTTCAACTTCAATGCTTGATACTGTTAGTGAGTATTTACCGCCTTCATTTACAGCATATGGCGTGCCGATAAAAGCTACTTCAATCTTAACAGCTGTTAATCCCACAAGTAGGATTCTTATTAGAGCAGCTAATATAACAGGGCAAGATATCAATATAATAGAAGTGGGTATGGGAGTTACTTGTGGAAGTTTTCTTACTGATGTATTTGTTCAATCAGTTGCATTAGGAAGTGGAGGTGCTGTAGTGAATTTAAATAAACCAATACCTCCTAGAACAGGATTTTTTCCAAATGCATCATCATCAGATGTTGCTTTTATGTTTCATTATAAAAACCCAAATTATGAAGCTAATTGGCCTGGAGATAAAGAGTTTTTAACAGATAGATTTGTTAGATTTGCTTATAGGTTTAAATTTGACGATGGTGAATATTCTTTAATATCTCCATTCACGCAACCAGCTTTTATACCAAAGCAAGATGGATACGTGCTTTCAGTGCCCGTTGGCGAATCAGCTGGAGTCAAGCAAAGCCAAGAAGTGGCAATGTCTAGAAGTACTATAGTTCAGTTTTTTGAAAATAAAGTTACAAACGTTACTTTGAATATAGAAACTCCTTACCGCGTAAATCAATTAGACACTGCTTTAAAAGTAAAAGAAATAGATATTCTTTATAAAGAGTCAAACGGTTTAGCTTTTAAAGTTTTAGAAACAGTATCTGTTACCGACACCTCTATATCTTCTAATTCAAGTTATGTCTACACTTATGAATATCAATCAAGAAGACCAACAAAAGTTCTTCCAGAAAGAGAAACAACAAGAGTTTATGATAAAATACCAGTAAGAGCTAAGTCTCAGTCATCTTCTGGAAACAGAGTTATATATGGTAATTTCTATGACAAACATACTCCACCATTAACTTTAGACTTTGGAGTTGCTATAAGTAATAAAAGTAGTGCTGGCTCTGCCTCTGTTGGTGGATCTATAATATTAGGTACATATACTCCTAATACTGATATTAATTATCCATATAACGCTCAGGCTCCAATTCCAATATCTAGTAGTAATCAAACTGCAACTTTTGAAATAATAACTTCATCAAAAGCAGATAATGTAATAATTTGTTTAAGTGGAGGTAGTGGTTATTCAATTGGCGATGTAATTACTTTTAATACTTCAGGTTTACCAGGCTCTACTGGCACTTTGACTTTTATATTAACTGCTTTAAATTTAAATAGTGCTACAGCTCTTATAGGTGCTGGTTCTAATGTAGAGTACCCTACTGCAACATTAAAACAAAACAGAACATATCAAGTTGGTTTAATACTTTCTGATAGATATGGAAGACAATCTGACGTAATACAGTCTAGTATTGGAAATAATACTATAGTTCATAACGGTACAACATTTAAAGGATCTACAGTTTATGCCCCTTACACAGAAGATAATCCTTTTTATTGGTTTGGAAATTCTTTGAAAATTTGTTTTAACAGCAAGATACCAGAAACGATAACATATGCAGATGGATATCCTGGCTTGTATGATAGTGGAAAAAGAAATTTAAGAGCTGTTTCTTTTACTTCAGATGGAGTTAACACTATATATACTTTACAATCTTGGAATGATTTTATAGCTCTTGGTTCTACAGTTTCTGGAGTTAGTATCAATGGCGCTTATACTTCAATTATATTAAATTTTTCAAAAAGCGCTAAAACAATAACAATACAAGGTGAGCATGACTTGTCTCCCGGTATTTATGCCAACGTTACTTTATTTACAGAAGCTAATCCTCTTGGTTGGTATTCTTACAAAGTTGTTGTAAAACAAACTCAGCAAGACTATTACAATGTTTATGTTCCTAATATATTAAGCGGAGAACCAAAAAGTTATAAAGATAGAGCTAAAGCAACTAGTTCTTCTTCCACTAGTTATATTACATTGATAAGTGATAATATAAATAAAATTCCGCCAGATCTGCAAGAAGTTCAACCTGAGCAAACTAATTTCCCTTCTAGTGATTCTATTTTATATCCAAGAGTTGCAAATCCTAACTTGTTTGTAGGTAGTATAACTGGAAGAACACCTACGGTAGTTGCTAGTTCAACTACTCCAGGTGATGAATTAGAACCATATAATAGTGTTCAATATAATCTTGGCACTGAATTTGTAACTGTTGAAACCATAGCTAAAGTAACTGATATGGGTATAGATACAAATAATCCAAGAAATCAAACAGCAACACCAGAGACTGGAACAGTATGTTTACAGCTAGTACAATCGCACAACAACAACGGTTTTGAATTCCCTGGAACAATGCAATGTCCTCCCGGAGGCGTTTTTACAAAAATATTATTTGCAAGTTATGGCAGACCTACAGGTGGTACTGTACGAGGGGATGGTAGCAATTCACCTAATAACAATTGTGGTGATTTTGCTATTAAACAAGATTGCCACTCAGTATCTAGTAAAGCAGTCATGGAGACAATTCTATTAGGATTTAATTCTAAAACTTTCATTGCTAATGACGCTCAGTTTGGAGATCCATGCCCAGGTACATACAGAAAATGGCTTTATGTAAAAGCAGAATATGAAATAGCATCTACGGCTGTAGAAGAAATAAATAGAAAAACAGAAGCTAGAGGAGTGTATAACCCTAATAGCAATCCTACCGTAGCTAAATTAAATACTCAAAATAATTTTATAGGCAATGATTCTGATAGTAGAATATTTGGAGTATATGAAGACAGTGATGCAGACGAGCAATCCGGGACAATATTAAATGGGATAAGAGCTGCTTTGTTTGGACGAGAAGATACTACATTTTCTAATGAACCATGTGTTGGAATATTAGAAGTAAAACCATTAGAATCTCTAATAGATATATACTGGGAAACTTCTACATCTGGTTTAATATCAGAACTTAACGATGCTATAGGGTAACAATAGCTAAAAAACAAGTGATAATATATTATGGCAGCAATTATAGAAGTAGATTTTTTTAATTCTTATTTACTAAAAAAAGTAACATCACAAGATGGAGCACAACAGCCTCCTCAGGTAAAGCTAGCAGGCGATAGTGGCGTTAGTTCAGTACTTGGGATTGGAACACCTCAACCAACGTTTCCAAGTCCAGCCGGCTCTACAGGTGTTCAACCTTATGGAGAGTTTTATCCTGGAACTGCTTATCCAGGTTTTTTAAGAAATGGATACCAAGTAAGATTTTTAGGTAATGACGGCACTAACAACGTATACACTACAACACCTTGGAATATAAATTGGTTTGTTGAAGAAGCTAGAATAAGAGGAGGTTTTAATAATACATCAACTGATTATGGTGCTAGAGCTTATTTAGATGATCCAGAACCTTTACAACAACATAGATTTAATTCTTTAATCTACTCAGGTATATATAATAGTAGAACTGGAATAAACCAAACTAATGTATTTTCTGTAGCTGATACTATAACTAGATCTGCAGATCCAGTTAATGGATCTATACAATATACTCACGCTGAAGACACTAATCTATTAGTTTTTCAAGAAAACAAAGTAAGTAGAGCTTTAATAGACAAGGATACTATATATACAGCTGAAGGTGGTACTCAAACACAGTCTGGAGCAAAAGTTATAGGTCAAATAGTGCCTTACAAAGGTGAGTATGGTATTAGCACAAACCCAGAATCGTTTGCTTACTATGGTTATAGAAAATATTTTTCTGATAGAAACAGAAACTCTATAATGAGACTATCTAATGATGGTCTTACCGAGATAAGCACTTATGGTATGCAAGATTTTTTTAGAGATGAATTAGCTTTAATAAATGAACAACCTGTAACCAACAATGTTGATGGTAAATTAGGTTTTTCAACTGATGGAACTAGTATAATAATAAAAGCAATATCAAGCACTTTAACAGGCGAGATAGTTATAGGTATGGGATTTTCATTAAGTGCAGATGCTGGAAATTCTTACTCCGTGGTTACTGGCTATATTGTAGATGTTAAAATAGTAGGTTTATACACTGAAATTTATTTTTCAGAGTTAATACCAGCAATTCCACTAACCGTAGATACTTTATTAAGATTTTTTAATAAAGCTTCTGGTAGAATAATTGGAGGTTTTGATATACATAACAAAAATTACGTTGTTTCTTTACAGCAAAAGCCGCCAATAATAACTAGTGGTGGTTTTAAAACTATAACTTTTGATGAAAAAATTAATGGCTGGGTTAGCTTTATGACTTTCAAACCTACTTTTATGGGTAGTTTAAAAAATAAATTTTATTCACTAAATAAAGAACAGCTATATTTACATTATGACAACACAGTAGCTAACAATAGGGGTAAATTTTACAACACTCAACTACCTGCTAACGTTACTTTTGTATTCAACCCTAACTCTTCAGTTATGAAGAATTTTAAAACTATATCTTATCAAGGTAGTAATGGCTGGGAAGTTACATCGTTTGTATCTGGCTTTGAAGGGTTTGATCCTAATCCAACATCTAGTGTTCCACCTTTTGTACAAAATCAAGATAAAACAACAAGTTCTAGCACATCTTTATCCGTACTTAGCTATGAAGAAGGTGCGTATGATGGGCTTGGAAGAACTGGATTAAATGCAAGTGCTTCAAATCCTCCATTATTAAGAGCCGGGTTTAACAGGAAAGAAAATAGATACGTAGCTAATCTTATTTCTGAGTCAGCAGCTAGAGCAGGTGAAGTTATTTTTGGAAACTCAATGACAGGTATTAAAGGTTATTTTGCTACGGTAACTATAGAAACAGATAACAACACTCAACCAGGTGGTCCTAAAGAACTATGGGCAGCTGCTTCAGAGTTTGTTGTTTCGTCAAATTAAATTAAATTAAATGCAAATACGTAAAATTACAGAAAAAGACTGGGACACTATATCTTCTTGGTGGAAAGACTGGGGTTGGGAAGAAATACCAGCAAAAGATTTTTTACCTAACAATGGTACTGGAGGATTAATAGTAGAAGTGGATGAAAAGCCTGTAGCTAGTATATTCATGTACACTTCAAATTCTAAATTAGTTTGGCTAGGCTGGCCATTATCTGATAAAAATTATAAAGAAAATAGAGAAGAAGCTCTTAACTTATTAATAAAAGGATGTGAATATGTTTGTAAATCTCAAGGTTACAAATATTTAATGTTTCTTGGTGACAACATGAACTTTATAAACAAATTAAAAAAATTAGGTTTTACAAACCATGATAAAAACTTTCATTTAGTAAATAAACAGATATAACATGAGTAAAATAAGTGGTGCTAGAAACGCGCAAAAGCAAGCTAAAATGGCGCAAGAAATTGCAGCTAATGAAAAAAGAGAAGCTGCAGCTAAGGCAGCTATACTCCAAGATCAATTAAGTAATTTAGAGGCAAATAGACAAGAGATCATAAATCCATATGATCAAATGCAAAATGAATATGCTAATTTAGGCGTAGCTACTCAAGCTTCAGAGTTTCAAGCAGAAGAAGCTGATATAGCTTTAGCCAACACTTTAGATGCTATGGTTGCTACTGGAGCAGGTGCTGGTGGAGCAACTGCCTTAGCTCAAGCTGCTTTACAATCAAAAAGAGGTATATCACAAAGTTTAGAAAAACAAGAAGTTAATAATCAAAAGCTAGCTGCTGATGGAGCTGCTACAGTTTCAAGAATGAAAGCTGAAGGTAGAAATATTGCTTTTAATAATCAAGAAACTAGAGAATTACAAAAACTAGATAGAACTTCTAACTTATTAGATCAACAAACACAAAGGCAGCAAAACATGGAAGATCAAGAGTATCAAGCAGGCATGAATAGATTGGCTGCTAATGGTAACATGTGGAAAGCAGGTTTAAGCGTATTCGGTCTTTAAAAAAAAAATAAATGAGTTATAGAAATCCACAACAGATAACAAACACTATGTTCAATGCCAATAGCATGGTTGAACAAGCAAATAAAGATGTAGCAGCTAATTTAGCTATTGTACCTAAAGAAAGTACTATAGATAGGTATAATAAACAACAAAAAAACGCTGAAAAGTCTAATAAGTTTAATAATGACATGTATAACAAAGTTGGATCACTTCGTTCTACCGGTTATGAAAAATTTGATCAGAATCAACAAGATTACTTTTATGATAGAATAGGTAAGTATGTTGAAATTAAAAATGCTATGGGTAATGGTACTTTAGATAATTTAGCAATGGGCAATAAAGCTTTGGCAGACATAGAGGCTGAGCTAGTGTTATACGAGAAATTAGCACCTATGATACTGGCTAAAGGAGCTTTATTACAAGAAGCTTATAAAATACCTATAGGAGAAGCTGGATCTTTAAGTTTAGCTGGTGTACCTTCTGATCAACAAGAAGTTTTAATTAATTTAACACAAGGTGGTGATGTTAGAATAGTTAATAAAGATAATCAAATGTTTTTATATTATCCAGAAGGAAACGATGGGAAAGGAGCATTTATAAATGGTAATGAGTTTGTTAATTTAGAAGAGTCTGGTAAAACATATATAAAAACAGTTCCTGACATTTCTGAAATACAAAAAAACGCAGTGAAAAATACATTTTTTCCAGCTGGAGAAGATAATCCTGTTTCTAAATTTGTAACCTTTGGTTCTAAACAAGTAGATCAAGGAGGAGGAAGAGTTATGGAGGTCAAAACCAAAACAACAACTTTAGAGCAAGCAGAATTAGCTATGGAAAATATGGTTGTTAATGGTCAATTTACTGCTTTATTAAAAGATGATGACATAATGTCTAGTATATGGACTGATAAAATGGGTAATGATGCTACTGGAACTAACAGCTGGCATGGAGGTACTCAAGAAGAAATGGATTTACAAGATGCTGCAGCTGCAGCATACTTAGCTAAAACTTCTGTTGATGAATATTTAACAACCGTAGGTGTAGAGCTTGTTACAGGTACTAGTATTAGAAACAAACAAACAGATCCACCTGGTAGTGTTAATGTTAGCGCTTCTGTAGATTTTTCTGATATTAAAACAGAAGGAAATAATATAGAAGCAGAAATTTTAAATATTAAAAATGATGATTTATTACCAGTTTTTGAACAAAAAAAAGTAAATGATTTAACTAATAAACTAGAGGAAAAGCTAACAAAAGAATTTTCAACTTACAATATTAGAGTTGGAGAAAATACTAGAGCAATATCAAAAGTGTTTGTAGATATTAATGATGATGGCAAGGTAATTATAACACCTTCTTATACTAACGCAAAAGGAGATCAAATTGATACAAAAGTATACACTTTAGATAAGCTAGATCAGCTAGCTAGGGACTTGAAAAAAGAAAATAAAGAATATACTAGAAAGTCTGAAGCTACAGAAGCCAATAAAGACAATCCTTTAAATTTAGACTTAAAAAACTAATTAATGCCAGAAGAAAAATTAACTATAGCAGATTTTGCATCAGCAGTAAGAAGTAAGTACAACGCTTACGAAGATGTTGAAGATTCTGTTTTAGTAGAAAAAATAATAGAAAAATATCCTGAATATTCTAGCCAAGTAGAAATGAGCACTGACGTTAAGATTGAAGAACCTGAAGCTGTTGTAGAAGAAAAGTCTTTAGATTCTCCTTATTTAGCTAATGCAACAGGTGAGTTTGTAACAGGAAGAGGTGAGCCTACTAAGATTGATCCTTTAAGCAAGGAAGATGTAGAAAAATCAAAAGAAATAATAACTGCTGTAGAAAAAAAAGAAAAAGACTCTAAAGATAATTTAAAAAATTTACAAAGTTATCAATTTATAGATATCCCAGGTCAAGACTATGAATTAAAAGAACCTAGTCTTGGACTAGATGGTGTCCCAGTTGGAGGTGTTACTAACGATCAAAATCAACCAACTTATAATGAGCCTAGTTATTTAGATAATAAATATAGATCTATAGTTGATAAAAAAGACGCTGATGTTGATGGAGTAAGTGGAGCTTCTGGATTACCTACCACTAAAGAGGAATGGTTTACAACCGATGAAGGTAATGCTTGGTGGGAGCAAAACTGGTGGAAAAAAGATAATGTTTTAATAGAAGAAGGTCTTGCGGATAACCCAGATTATATTAATACTGGTATAAGATATGGTGGAAAAATTAATTACACTAAAGCTCTTAATAGTGAAATAGGAACTATACTTAATGATGATGGACTTAAATTCCCTTTAAAAGAGGGTTTTGTTTTAGATCCTGAGATAATTGATAAAGCTAAAGAAAATATTAACTTAAAGAACGTTAAAATTTTAAGTGATTTCTATGGTAATAAAACTGTTGGGCAAGCTGGTTTCCATCAAAGAGAACTTATAAGACTAGACTCTGAAAACAAAGAAATGAATCCTTTGGGAGTTGGTTATGGAGCTAACTTTACTAAAAATTTAGAACAAATAGATTTTCATAAAAATGAAATTTTAAAATTAAGAAAAGATTATTTTTCTAAACAGTATGATGAAGACGGAATACCTAACGAATGGTACAACCCTCTTTCAGGTGAAATGATTAAAAAGAAACAAGCCACACCAGATGAGATGATGGAAGAGTCACAAGCTATTGCTATTGCTCAAAACAAATGGGGTGACACAAACATAGAGGTTTTATATTCAAAAGAAAATGACTTAATAAATGAAGTTATTTATTTAGCTAATAAATCTCAAACTAATCCAGAAGAAATAAAAGCAGGCATAGGTGATTTTAACATGTCAGGTTTAACTAAAAACCAAAAAGAAGCATTTAAAAAGCAACTTAATTCTGATTTTTTAGTTCCTGGACTGTCTTACTTACCGGGAGATAGCAAGATAGCTAATGAATTTAATAATAAACTAACTGACCTAGTACAGATACAAAAAGCTATAGTATTAAACTACAAGCCAACTGATCTTAAAAACACTGATGGTCCTACAGATTATATTATAGAAGGTTTTAGAGGTTTGGCTCAAGAATTAAACCCTTTTAAAATAAGTAATATATCTATATCAGAAGGGGTTAGAAGACTTAGCCCAGATAAAGATATACAAAAAACTCAAGAATCTTTAGCTTTTATTGATTTTGCTAAAGGTATAGTAGGTGAAAAAAAACTTGGAGAACTAAAGGAATATTGGGAACCAGGTTTTCAGAAAGGATCTGCTCAAGCTATTATGGAAGGCGTTAAGATAGCAGGTGAGTTTATTATTACAAAAAAAATTGCTGGTAGTTCCGCTAAAAGAATAACTAATGGATTTACTGGATTATCAAAATATATATTAGGGCGTAGTAGAGTTGCTAACGCAATAAATATGACAGCAGCCACTATGGTTGAAGAAGGTTTAATAATAGAAGCTAATAACAACTTAATAAGAAAACCTTTTGGAGAAGAAGAATTTGATCCAAGGTTTGCTATCGGTTTAGCAATTGGTGGGTCTATATTTAGAGGTAGTAAAAATTTCCTAGAAGGAACTCAAACTTACAAAAATTTAATTACAAAGCTTAGTAAAGCTCCAGTTTTTGAAAACATTATTAATGGAATTGTACAACCAACAGTTTCTAGTTTTACAATATTATCTGGTTCAGTTGGTGAAATAAGCATGAAAGAAGACATAGGATTAAAACAAGCTTTTGATCAGTTAACTAAAGAAGATGGATTTCTGCAGCATATGTTTTCTACTTTTATAATGGTTAAATCAGCTGGTTTAGCTAACCCCGTAAAAGGCATTACTGGGCTTTTAGCAGCGGGTAGACAAAGTCTAATAGCTAAGCAAGGTGCTTTAAATGTAAGAGCTTCTAAAGCTTCAAAAGTTTTAGACCTAAACAGAGAATTAAAAGAAAATAATGAAGACGGTACAAAAGCTTTAACTGAAAAACAAATAGACGAAAAAGCTTTTGATATGATGAGAAAAGAAGGCTTATTCAAAGAACTATTAACAGAAGAGCAGATAAATAGAAAAAAAGAAATTAGAGAAGCTGCTGGCACTTTAAAAACTGAAATAGATTTTAATAACATTATTAAAGAGATTGAATCTACTTACGGTAAAAATGAATATGCAAATATTTTTACTATGGGCAGAAGACTACAAAATGGTCAAATGCCAACTCCTGAACAAGCTTTGACTCTAGCTAACATGGCTAGCATTGATCAAGTTTATTCTATAATAAAAGATCCTAATGGTTCTTTTTCTGAAAATAAAAGACAAGAAAAGCAGTTTGTAGACTATGTTAATTCTATTAAAGAGTTTGTAACTAATATTAGAAAAGTTGGTAAAACAGCTAATGATCCTAAAAAAGAAACAAAACTTCTTAAAAAGCATATGGAATATGAAAGTTTGATTTCAGGTCCTTTAGCTTTATTAAATAGTCAGGTTGACAACACTGAAGTTAGTGGCATTGAATTAGAGGTAATTGAAAAGAAAATAGCAAAACTTGAAATAAAACAACAAGAGTATTTTGATGAATTAAATTTAGATCTTGAAGAATTTACTGCTGAAAGACGTAAAAAAATAAGACAAAAAGTTAGAAATATAATTGGCAAACAAAAAAACATTAAATATACTAAGCTTAATGATGTTGAATTTGCAGAAAAATTTGGTGAAAAAGCTACAGAAGGTTTATTTATAAATGAATCTGGCGAAATATTTGTTAACGAAACTTATGCTAACGAAATAAATAGTGTTTCAGTAGACTCGCACGAGCTTCTTCACCCTGCTATGAACGTTACTTTAAATAAGTTGGCTGCTGAAGGTAGATTAAATCCTTTTATAACTGACTTTAAAAAATCTTTACCAGCTAATGTTTTAGCTGAAGCTCAGCGTATAATTGATGAAAGAACAGATATAACTGATAAAGAATTTACTAGAGAATGGTTTAATGTTGTTTCTGACGTATTACAAAGCGGTAGAATAAAAACTGTTAATACTAGAAGTACCATGCAGAAATTAGCAGATACTTTTACAAAGTTTTTCAAAGGAGAAACACCAATGAAGGATGTTGATTTTGAAAATGGCAATGACGCTTACGAGTTTATAAAAAGATATTCAGACAGCTTTAGAGAAGGTGAGAGTGATGCTCCGCTAGAAGAAGCTGTTGTTAGCAAGCTTAAAAGATTTGAAACTTCATCAACAGAAGAAAAAGGTTCATCAACAGAAGAAAAAGGAGAATATTCTAGTTTTCAAATACCAATTATTGACAGAGGAACAAAAACCACTGATCCTAAAATTTTAACTGGCGGTCAAACAAAAACTTTTAGCAAGCAAATTGATAAAATAATAGCTAGTGGTATTAAAAGTGGTAAAACCTTAGAGCAAATACAAGATAATGTTTTAACAAGATTTGGTTGGAATATGTCTCAACAGGCTGAAGTTATTAAATTCATCAAAGGAAAGATTGACGGTAGTATTAAAAACGATTTTAATAGCTGGAGACTTGGAGAGCCAAAACTTGGTAGTAAAGGTAC
>Ga0257106_1000399_pt1 | contig 26178 bp, 20 predicted proteins | sample LP_taG_3_FD_190177 | JGI IMG/M metagenome (GOLD analysis project Ga0257106, IMG submission 190177) | Marine microbial communities from Northeast Subartic Pacific Ocean, Canada - LP_J_2011_P26_10m | ecosystem: Environmental > Aquatic > Marine > Oceanic | place: Canada: Northeast Subartic Pacific...
AGCTCGAAAAAGCCATCAAGCGTTCTCCTCCATAGTCTCCATCTCTCTCGTTCTTCGCGCTAAATGTTTGACGATGTCGTATCCGATTCGCGTAACCGGCATGAAGTGAACGCCGGCGCTCGCGGCGTGACCGAGCGCGGCAACCGCTCGCAGCTCGCACCGTTCGAAAATCCAGTCCCTGTATAACGCCGTGGTCAGTTCTTTCTCTTTTTGTTCGTATTCACGAGCGAGTTTGGCTATGGGCGAACTCGACGAGGAGAGGATTTTGGCGGATTGATCGTCTCCGTAGACGAGTTTGGCCCAAAACTCGACGTCTTTTCTATTTGAAGGCGCGCACGCGCCGATGACTAACGATGCGCTGCCACTATTACTGATCCCGCTATTAGTAGTGCTTAACACGCCTCTTCGGTTTGCACTCTCAACCCACTCGTGACAACGCTCGTAATCAAAAAACGGCTGCGTGATAATCAACTCCGCGCCAGCCGCGACTTTCTCCTCTAAATATTCCGCCGATACGTTCTCCGTATTCGGATTGGCCGCGACTGCGAATTTAATCTCGTCCGGAATATCCCCATCTCGTCTCATTTTCGTCGCAATTTTAAGCATTTTCAATGCGTCCAGATCTTTTTTCTTCTCGTCCCCGCTCACGAACAACACGTGACTGACGTTCTCGCATCCGAACGACACCATCTCCACCTGTTTTTTGAACTGTTTTTCCGTGTGAAACATCGACGCGCTTAACGTCTGCACGTGTTTCGCTTCACTCCCGAACGCGTTTCGCTCTTCATCGGCGATGTTCACGCATCGAGGAGGAATAATAACACGATTGCTCTTGCCTTTGTCGTCGTCTGAATCGTCATCAAAGACCGGTAAATTCGGGTGCACGACGTGGGAAAACTTCCCGGTCTCAAACGCGTGTGATTGCGCGGACCATTTCAAAAACGGAGACCGTTCGAGAGAAATGAACGCGATTGGTTTGTTGAATGATAACAATTTAAACGTCCCTGTCGTCGGAAAAGAAGGCGGCATGATGTGGCAGAAATAAGTGAGTGTTTTTCGTGTGTGTGTGTTTGTGTGTTATGTGAATGAAGAATAGTTACACAAGTACTACTAAATAGGTATCTCTCCGCTGTGCATGTATTCGCTGCTAATGCTAAGCGTTGTTGGTATTGTTATTATCACTACTGTTATTATGTTCTAACTCGATCGATCTCGGTCCGTCGTCCATCATGCTTTTCTGCAACCCACCGCTCCCGCAGAATAAAACGAACGTTAATACGACGTACGTCGATCCGCTTAAATACGCGAAAGCGACGAGCGCTTCGTGCGTCGCGTCGTCTTCGGACGTCCAGTGTTTCCCGGCAGTTGGGGCGATGAACTCCTCAATCCACGGGTGAATCGATTGGAGGAAGAATCCAACCTGTTGTGAGAGGAAACGTGTGATTTTGTGAGCATACGTGCGCGCGACATCTGTGATTTCTTCGCCAAAGTAAGAAAGCGCTCGAGAGAGAAAGAGAGAGAAACGAACACAAATCGTATACCTGAATTTGGTTAAAGAACATCATCAGCGACAGCGCAATCATAAACCCAAACGCTGCTCCGGCACCATTCAGAGCTATAGTTTTCCGTAACAAAATCAACGCCGTTGTGACGAGGTACCCGATGTTTAAGAACACGGAGCAGGAGATGCACGCGATGGCACCGTCGAGCATCGAATTCGCGGATTTGTTGTTGACGATGATCTTGTCGAAGACCGCGCCGTGGGAGACGGCGATGATGGAGAAAATGGACGCGATTAAAGCGTTAAACGCCCAGACGTACCACAAACCTTTGCGGCCGACGCAAGTGCAACATCCTCCCATTTTGTTTTCTTCTTTCTTCGCTCGAGCGTAGAAAAGGTCAAGGTGTTTAATTAATGTGGAGAAGGTTGCCTCGGCAGTTTTTATGAAGTTTAACGAATACGAGTGAATGTTTTGAAGATGTTATCTACACCTCTTCTACTACTACGCAATTCTAACATATTACTACGCTGCTATGTATCTCGTTTTCAACTGGTGGTGGTAGAACGCGTCTTCGTCGCGGCGGTTGACAACAAAACTTTCGTCTTGGCCTCTTCGACTTTTCTCTTCAACTCGTCCATTCGTTTTTCCTCCTCGGGAACTAAACTCTCTAACTCATCTTCGTGTGATTTTTTTCCCAACACTTTCGTCTCTTGAATGTTCTCTTCGTCCACGGCTAATAACTTGTCGTAACTCGCGCGCATGTCGTCGTATTGGCGTTGGATTCTTTTGCAGTCGTCCGTTGGTTTCGAGCGGTGTTTGTCCGGGTGTAAAGCGAGCATCAACTTTCTGTACGCTTTTTCAATCTCTTTACGAGGAGCGCCGAGAGCAACGCCGAGACGCTCGTAATCTGCGGCGTGTCGCAAGTGAAACAAGCGCTTCTCCCGCATCCTCTTCTCCTTTTGTCGATCGCGGTCCTGTTTGCGACTCTCAGTTTTCATTTTCTTGGCGCGAGCGAACAAGTCTTCGAGTAACAGTTTAAACGTTCTGACAGCTTCGTTGTCGCCGTACAACTCCACGCACGTTTTCGCGTCGTCTTTTTCGTTCTCGTCGTTCTCGTCGCCGTTGATTAAGACGACTTTTTGCCCGGAAAAGCCTTCGTACATCGCTTTCGCTTTCTTCCTTATTTGCGCGCGGCAGTTGCTCGATTTTTGCATTCGCTTCACATTCTCGCCGGAAGCGCCGACGAACAACTTTACTTTGTTCGTTGGAATGTATATAATCTCATTCGGTTTGCTACTGTTATTCTCGTTATTCCCATCGTCGTCGTCGTCGGAGTCGTTCACCAACGCTTTCAACATCTTCCTCTGTTTCCCTTCGTCCATGTTCGCTCGCTCCTCCCGTTCTCGTTCGACTCGCTTTCGTTCCGCTCGTTCCTTCTCCGCGATTTCCGGGTTTATCTCTTTCGTCATGAACGCATCGAGAGGGTCTATGTCGTCGTTCTTTTGTTCTCCTTCTTCTTCGTTGATGTTAAGAGCACCATTCCCGCCGTTCTCGCCGACTCGAAGACCGGCGGCGACAGAGTCGTCAACTTTCCTCCCTCCTCCTCCGAATCGCTCCTCAAAGCTTCTCTTCTTGTTGTTGTTGTTGCCGCGCGGCGCTAAAAAACCCGGGTTCGCCCCGATACCTCTCACATCACCGCTCTTTTCCTCGCTTTTCTCGCTCTTCTTTACGTAATCTTTCTCCTCCATCTCCTTCTTCTTCTTCGTCTGTAAGAGTATCTTCACTCGTTCCAATCGTTCCTTTTGTTTCCTTCTCTTCTCGTCCTCGTCCGTCATCTCTCTCTCTCTCTTTCTGCGCGATCAGATTGATACGTTTACGGCGCAAGTAGTTTTCTGTGTTTCTGCGCGACGACGCTTGATTTTGTGGACCTAGGGTGAGAGAGCGAGAGCGTCTTTCTTTCGCATTTAGGGGAAGTGTGAACAGACGAAGTGGAGCATTTCGGCAGTCAAAACGCCATTGTTTTTCTTTCTTTCGCGGGAGAAAACACATGAAACGTTAAAAGACGGGAGAGAAAGACATCATGTATGGAGGAGTGAGGACGCGAGCGCAGAAAAGACGGATGGGGGAGAGAGATGTGTGGGATTTGATCGTGAATAACGACGATATAAGTTTTAAACATATTCTTCCGAGATTGAATGCGACCGATGTGAAATTCTTGTACGAGGTGAATACGGAGACGAGAAAGTTGGTGAAGAGATCGTCTCGCGCGGGTGATTTGAAAGAGAAGTTTAAAGTGAGAGAGATGTCGTCGATATCGACTTTGGAGTTGTTTGCTTGGGAGAACGAATCGTTGTGGCCGTATTGGTGGGACGAAACAACTTTCTGCTGGAAAGTTGCTCAAACGAATAAACTCGAGTTGCTCAAGTGGGCGCGAGAGGAGAAAAAGTGTGGGTGGGATGTAGGGACGATTACTGCGGCCGCACGTCAAGGTAATCTGGAAATGGTAAAGTATTGCGTTGCAAGTAAGTGTCCTACCGGTGAGAGAGCGTGTGAATTTGCTGCCGAAAACGGTCATCTCGAGTGCCTCAAATACTTACGCGAAGAAGGCAAAGCGCCTTGGGATGAGTATACTGCCTTAAGGGCGGCTCAAAATGGTCATCTCCACATACTCGAATATCTTGTTGAGCGTAAATATGATAGATATAACGCATGGGCGTGTAACGCATGGGCGTGTGAGCGTGCGGCCGAGAACGGTCACTTAGACTGTATGAAGTACTTACACGAAACCGCCAAAGCGCCTTGGGACTCTGAGGCCGTATTCTGGGCGCACGAGACAAACCGAACCGAGTGTTTACAATACCTCCTCGACAACAACTGTCCATTACCACTTGGTTGGCGATACGAACATGGAACTTTAAGCACATCTAGCTAAACACGCACTACTAAGAAAGAGATAGAAATAGAGAGAGAGATACACAAAACGCAGCTTGTAAAACAAAGAGAGAGAAAGAAACGCACACATTCCTTCGCCTATTTTCCCTCACAACTCTCTTCAATTCGCTTCACTCTCGAGACATTTTTGCGCGCAACACAAAGATAAAACATCTTTCAAGTCCTCGTCTTTTAGAAGCAAAGAACACCACCACTACGAAGAACAATGGGTAAAATAGATTTGCTCGAGCTTCAGTCTCGGTGTAAGAAAGACCCAGCCGGGTACCGCGAGGATTTCCTCATGCAATTGGAACACTTCAACGCGCTCCACGCCGTCTTTTCGTCGTCATCGTCTCACGTCGGAAACGGTGTTTCGTCTTCAAAAGATCACGAAAATTTCGGCGATTTAGTCTCCTTCATCAGTCACGTCCACACGGTGTACAAATCCGAGTCGAGTTGGTTTCCGTCGCTGCTTTTAGCGCTTATCGATCAACACTTTATGAGATTGGATGTTTCGCTCAGACGAAGGTTGGTGGCGGCTTTGATTTTACTGAGAAACCGAAACTGCGTTTCGGTGAACCAGAGCTTGCCGATTTTTTTTAAACTGTTTCGGTGCGCAGATAAGCAGTTGAGAGCGTTAGTGTTTAAACACGTCGTCGCGGACGTGAAGTTAGCGAATAAAGGGAAGAAGAACGAAGCGTATAATCGAGTGGTAAGGCAGTTTTTGCGAGACGCGGTAAGGGACGAAAATCCGGTGGCGGCGAAGAAGGCGCTGGCGATCGTTACGGAGTTGTACAGGAGGAACATTTGGAACGACGCGAAGAGCGTGAATTTAGTCGTCGAGGCGTGTTTTCATAAACATCCGAAGATATTAGTCGCTGGGTTGAAGTTTTTTCTCGGGCAGGACGAGGCGGCGGAGAGAGCGGCGGAGGAAGGCGGGGAGAGCGAGGAAGACGACGACGGCCTCGCGGGCGGTGATAAGGATATGAACACGAAACAAGGCGGAAAGCAACTCGTGAGTAAAGACGACGTGTTCAAGGCGTACCATAAGGTAAGTTTACTTACACATACTTTTTTTCTTTCGCGTTTGCGTTTCCTCTTCGTCTTTCGTGAAACGCGAAACACGCAAAAAACAATTCATTCGCCGATGAAGATTAAGATTAAATATTTGCTACTCTCGAGGGTGAAAGACCCCTGTGACGACTAACTAATCACCAAGATCGCCGAGGCGTGTTTGTTTTTGAGCGTTTGTGCGTTTGCGCTCGTGTTGATCATCACTTTAGTGTGTTGTTTTAGAATTCCGATGCCTTATTAAACTGACTTCTGCTCTTTTCTTTCTTTCTTTCTTTTCATCTTTCTTAAAACGACAACACAAAACAGGGCGTCGCATCTTCCAAGCGTAAGAAACAAGCGAAACTGAAACGAATGATCGCATCGGTCCGAAAACAACAAATCAAAGCCGAAGGCAACGATGGTGAAGCTCGATTTGCCGCCATGCAACTCATCGACGATCCGCAAGGTTTTGCCGAAATGCTCTTCAAAAAGCTCAAAGAAGGCGCGCAAGCGTTTGAGACGAAAATGTTGCTCTTACAAGTAGTCTCCAGAGTTGTCGGTTTGCACCAGCTGATTTTGTTGAACTTCTACCCGTTCTTGCAGAGATATATTCAACCGAACCAGAGAGATGTACGTTTTGTTTCTTCTAAAGACATTTTTGCCGCGTGAGCGCGCGCGCGTTTGCGCTTGTTTGTTGTCGTGGCGAATGAAGCAGAAAATTCGGCGGAGCGCATTCATAACATGACGCATACAAAAACCACCGCTTAGTATTTGACGCCACGTATGATGACGAGCACGAACGCGCGCACGCAGCAAAAGAGTGCCTTGTTTTCGTTTCTTTATCATTTCATTACCACGTTTACTCACGAATTATGAACAAACTTTCTTCCATACTTTTATGCACACAGGTAACCAAACTTCTCGCCGCGGCAGCCACGGCGTGCCACGAACTCGTCCCACCAGATGCCATAGAACCGTTACTGAGACAGCTCGTCACGCAGTTCGTCCACGACAAAGCGCGACCGGAAGTCGTCGCCGTCGGCATAAACTCCGTTCGCGAAATTTGTAACCGCACTCCTTTAGTCATGACGGAAGATTTGCTTCGCGACTTGTCGCAGTATAAAAAAGCGAGGGATAAACCCGTGGCGACTGCAGCGAGAGCGTTGATTGCTCTGTTTCGAGAACTCGCGCCGGGTTTGTTAGAAAAGAAAGACAGAGGTAAAGGTGCTGATTTAGAGAAGAGCGTGAAAGCCTACGGAACGAAAGTGGTGAGCGACCGCGTAGACGGCGCCGAGTTATTGCAGTTGGAGCGCATTAAACGAAAGCGGTTGGTGGCTGAAATCGAAACTATGACTGAGTTTGAAGAGGAGGATGAAGATGGTAATAATAATACCAATAGTAATAGTAATAGCAATAGTAATAGCGACGATGAGGAAGAAGATGAAGAGAATTCCGAGGAAGTCAAGGATATCGAACTCTCCGAAAACGAGTTGGAAGAAAACGACATTCTTCCTGTGAAGAAAAAAATGCGCGCGAACGGTAAACTCACCTTGGCGGAACTGAAACGGTGCCACAAAATTGCCGTGCTGAAGGCGAAAAAAGTCGCCGAACGAGAAGAAAAACTAGAAGAGGAAGAGCAACTGCGCATGATGGAGGAAGAAAATCCAATCGAACAGGAGAAAATATTCGGAGACGAAGATTTCAACAAGATCAAGGCGTTGCGCATGCAATCAAAACTGGACGAGAACTTGGACAAGATGGGTGCTAAGAAAGTGAAGAACGCGGCGGAAACTGATTTGACGCGGTTGGTGATGCGCAAAGCCGATCGGGCCTCCGAACGTCGCGTCAATCCGGACGCGTTGGCCGCCATCGGCATTCGACGCGCGCACGACAAAGCGTCTCGATTGGCTACCGTCTTAGCCGGCCGAGAAGACAACGAATTCGGTTCGTCCACCGCGAGACGTTTGAAGAAAACCGGCGGCGCTTCAAACAAAGAAAAAGCAAAGAAGAAACAGTTACCTTTGGCCGCTCGCATTCACGCGGCGACGAGAAGACGCAACGCGCCCATTCAAAAAGGCAAAAGACAATTGGGAAGATTTCGGAAAGTTTAATGTATTTTAATTTAAGGTTGTATTTGTTGTTATCCATGGACGCGGTATCGACGCGAGCAAAAAAAATGAGCGAGGCGAGGATCGAACTCGCGATCTTCGGTTTCGTAGACCGACGCAATATCCACTATTGATGCTATAATTTAGTTTTGCCGTAAGCTATACAAAGATTAACTAACCTATGCCACACGCCCGCAATAACCGAAATTAGGGTTCAGAAGAAAGAATATAAACTATTTTTTAAGACCTCAAATTTAGTTTTCTCTGTGCAGTGTCTTTATAATCGCTATGAAAAATACTTGTATATGTGTGGTGCTCATGAATCTGATTCTCATCAATGATCTGGTACATGAAGTTGTCCTTGTTCGTATCGCCAACCAAATGGTAATGGACCGTTCTTGTCGAGGAGGTATTGTACGCAGTCGGGATGTTTGTTCTCGTGCGCCCAGCGTACCGCCCGAGAGGTCCAAGGCGCTTTGGCGGTTTCGTGTAAGTACTTCAAACAGTCTAAGTGGCCGTTCTCGGCCGCACGCTCACACGCCCATGCGTTATATCCATCATATTCGCGTTCAACAAGATATTCGAGTATATGAAGGTGACCATTTTGAGCCGCCCATGAGGCAGCTCTCCAATCCCAAGGTGCTTTGGCTTCTTCGTGTAAGTATTTGAGCATCTCGAGATGACCGTTTTCGGCAGCAAATTCACACACTCTCTCACCGATAGGACACTTACTTGCAACGCAATACTTTACCATTTCCAGATTACCTTGACGTGCGGCCCTATTAAACGTATATGAATCCCACTTACACTTTTTCTCCTCTCGCGCCCACTTGAGAAACTCGAGTTTATTCGTTTGAGCAACTCGAGAGCAGAACCAAGTTTCGTCGCACCATCTCGGCCACAACGATTTATGCTCCCACGCAAACTCCAACGTCGATATCGACGACATCTCTTCGACCTTAAACGTCTCCTTCAAATCACCCGCGCGAGACGATCTCTTAATCAACTTTCTCGTCTCCGTATTCACCTCGTACAAGAATTTCACATCGGTCGCATTCAATCTCGGAAGAATATGTTTGAAACTCACATCGTCGTTATTCACAATCAAATCCCACACATCTCTCTGCCCAACCTTCCTCTTCCGCAATCTCGTCGCGACTCCTTCTCCAGAAGACATAATAACGATCGTCGTTCGATCACCACTCTGTGCGTGTGTCTTTCTCTCGTCTCGCATGTGATTTGCTTTCAAAAAAAAACGAACGGTTGGCACGAAATTTTGCCAAAAGAAACCAATTGAGGAAAAAATGCATCAGAGAGAGAGAAACCGATGGATATGAGAAGTAACGGCGAGAACGACGACGACGCGTTGCAAAGAAGGAAGCTCTCTCTCCTCGTGTTCTGGCCTCACGTGCACGCGGGAACTATTTACTTCGACAGAGACGGCGAACTGAAGATGTCTGTCGGGGAAAAAAAGAACGAAGATGACGAAGGAGAGATATCGCGGGAGATGTTCTTTAAGGAGTACGAAAAGACGCTGTCAAAAGAAACGCAGACGGGAATGCTTAGAAGTAACTTTTATCACGAACAAGGAAAAGAGGGGTTCTTGATTTTATCGCTTTTCGCGTGCGCGAGAGTGTGCGTGAGCCACGCGAAAAGAATCGATTGGGCGTGTGAAATCTTAACGAACTCTTCTTTGTCTTCCTCTTCTAATAATACGAAGAAGAAGCAGAAAAAGAACGAGACGATGACATCGATTCAAACGACGACGAAAATGATGTTGGGACGAATACGAGAGATTTTGTTGGGCGATGATGAATATTACGAAGAGGACGACGATTCAGACGACGAAGAAGATGATGATGCAACTATAAAACTGGATCCGATGGAGTTAGCCATGGCGAGGATGAGCGGGAAGCGAGACGAGCGAAATCGCTCGACGAAGATGATGAAGAAGAAGAAGGAGAAGAAGAAGAAGAAAAAAGTAAGTTTGCGACGTCGCGTCCAAATAATAAAGGAGTTCGATGAATACATCGCTCGAAACGGGCCAAACGGCGGGTACGCTCATTTCATCTCGTATTGCGCGTTTTGCGGTTATCCCGACGGCATCGAGCGAGCGATTGCGTATCGAAATCGTGCGAAGATACTATTTTCTTCCTCGTCGCTCCTTTATCGAGGCTGGCGATGGCTCGAGAGATTGGACGACATCGACAGAAGGTTTGATTTTTTTACCGAAACGAGCCCGAATGCTACGAATAAAGAGGAAATAGAGGAAATAGTACTTTTATTTCGAATACAGTTGGCAAAGTTTATAGAAGCCGTGGCGATATTAGGCGATGAAAACGAAGCGAAAGAGCAGCACGAATTGTCCGTCGCCGCGTATCGTCGCAACATGATGATGATTAATAAAAAAAAGAAGAACAGAGTGAACTCGTTAGATCAGTTATTGGGAGGCACGACGTATAGTATCCTCGCAGATAACGCGAGACGTTGGAGCACGTATTTGTACGCCTACGCGACGCCAACGGTGGCGGCGTTAAAAGCGTTGAAACGAGTCGGCGAGAAAAACGAATGGCTTGAAATCGGCGCCGGGAAAGGCGTTTGGGCGAGAGCGATGCGACGGTTCGGCATTCACATCACCGCGACTGATGCGATGCCAGAAGATGGCAACGACTACCATCTCATCGAGCAAGAATCGAGCAACGAGAGAAATAGAAGTATAGTTCAAAAAATGACGCACTTGGAAGCCATTAAAAAATACAACCATCGCGCGAACGGATTGCTCGTGTGTTATTGTCCCCCAGATTCAAACATGGCTTCGACGTCTTTAAGGGCTTTCAAAGGCGAATACGTCGCCGTAATCGGTGAAGATGTGATGAACACTGGCGATGTCGAAATGTTTAGAATTCTTAACGAGCGGTTTAAAGTCTTGAAGAGAGTGTACTTACCTCAATGGATGGATACGGTGCATCATCTCACCCTTTTCTCTCGAAAAAAAAAACGCAAACGCGACGAACGGGAGAAGAAAACAAAGGTAATACAAATCGGACGGTGTCGGCTGTGTCGATGCGACCGCGCGCTCTTTTCGACCGTCGAAGAACACGAACAGGAACACCATTTACGTTTTCTACCGCCGGTGAAAATGTGCGGCGACGAGTTGTACGAAACTGTTGCGTTGTAAAAATGAAATGTTGTTTGTTGTTGTTGTGGGTTTTAAAAAAATAATATTATTCCATAGGCTTCGCGCCGGACTCGTCGTTCACGGCGATGGGTTCTTTCGCGTAAAGCGCTCTATACACCAACATGTATGCCATGTGATGATCGCCGCCACCTTTTAATGCTAAAATATCCTCCTCTTTTTTCGCGTGCGGCGTCTCGTCGTCGAACAACGTCCACGAATCCACCGGTTTCTTCGTCTTTTCGTCCGTGGTGAAATTCTTCGCCCAGGCTGTATAGTGTCCACTATCCGCCGATCGTCCTTTGTGCGTCAGCACGGATACTAACTCGTAATGACCCGTAATATACGCGTCTGGATCGGAACTATCTCCGAACACCTCGTCCACGTTCATCTCAATCGCCTTCGCTCTCAACTTCCTCCCTTTATCCAAAACCTTCTTATACTCGTCGCTACAAAACTCGTACACGTCCAACGTGTTTGCAAACGTCACCGCTCTCAAAATCTTAGCCTTCTGTTGAATGTCCACCTTATAATACATTCGCGCGATTTGCGCGACCAGATGTGACGGCAACTTTGAAATTTTAGCGTGGCCCTCGAAAACGTTGTTCCCGATTTCCCTCGTTTCGTTCAATTGCAAACGAAACCCGTCCGCCAAATGGTTCACGTCGATGGAAATGTTACATTTCAAATAATTCACCGTATCCACTTCGCTCCTCGTCTCCCCGGTATCCTCGCATTTCAACTCCGTCTCTAACGTGATCCCAAAAATATCCTTGACTTTCGGACACGCCCTGGCGAGAGAGTTCACGATGGACGACCAACACTCCTCCGCGTCTTGTTGCATCCACACCCCACTCCTCTCGTCTCTACCGGCAAATTGCGGGAAGACTTGTCTCAGCACCATCAAAAACCGCAACGGCATCACCATCGACTTGGACGTTTTCAATTCAACGAACAAATCTCTCGCCGCTTTCGCCAACGCCGTCGAGCCCGCGCTGTTCGCCGCCGCGTCCGGGGCGCCGCCGTCGTTCTCACTCGTGCTCGCGCCACCACCACCGTTGTTCGTATTCTCCTCCTCAAACGTTTCCAAACACTCAACTAGCTCCCCGACGTGGCTCAAACACTGCACGCACGAGTTCATGTAACACGTGTTCCCTAAATTCTGCAACCCGGGTCGAAACCGTTCCCCTAGCTCTGCCCCGTACTGTTCGCTTTCCGGCAGATCCTCCACGAACTGAATCTCCTCTGTCGGTGCTTTCTCCACTTCTCGAGCGGAACCCATCACGAGTAACTTTTTCCCTTTTTTCACCAAGTCTTCTAACCCGCATTCGTTTAAATCGGTGTCGTCGTTGATCGTTTTCCCGCCTTTTAAACCCATGATTTTAATCCGATCCGGAGGGACCGACGTCAACGAAAACAGTTGCGTTTTTAAATGTGCTCCACCTAAGGAGGTGTCCACGTCCACGGTGTAGATTTCTTTGCCCCATTTAAATTGGACGTTTTTGACGATCATCTCAACGTTAGGTGTTCTGCGCGTAGTATCCCTCGGTAGTGCGCGAATACTCTGTGTGTGTGTGTGTGTAGAATGTCTCTTAAATTGTGAGAGATTTTGGGGGGATTTTGAAAAGACGTGTCACTTTATTTTCCTCCAAAAGTAAGTCTTTCTTGTTGTATTACTCTGTATTAACACACGAGGTGGACAAAGTTAGCAAGGACGAGGAAAGAGCTTTAGTCCGATGAAGTTCATCTCTGTTACGTTTTCTTTATTCTCTGGATGATGATTGGTTTTTAAGTGACCTGTTGTTGTTGTGCTTTGCTGTTCTTGGTGTTGGTGTTGGTGTTAAAGAGAGACTTTGAGAGGAGACACGTGTTATATAAGTCATCATGAGTACGAGCACTGGGACGACTACGACTACTCATTTTGAGGAGGAGTGTCGTCATCATCATTATCGGTATTATTGGAGCTTCGACGAGGAAAGACTCGCGAACGCGAGACGTCGTCGATGGAACGATTTTGGTGAAACGATGAAAGAAGAAGAAGAGAACAACTTTAATAACTACGAAACGCAATTCGTGGCGTTTACGATGAGCGGGAAACCAGTTTGGAGTCGATTCGGGGACGTCGTGAAACTTTCGTCGCTGGTAGGCGCGCTGAGCGCGATTTGCGCGGTCGCCGAAGAAGAAGAAGAGGGAGAAGAAGAGGGAGTGTTGGATGACGACGGCGAAGAAACAGTTAGTAGAGAGTGCGAAGACGCAGCGAAGAAGAAGAAGAAGAAGAAGGACAACAATCGGAGAGTGGGACAGTTACACTACGTGGAAAAGAGATCGTCGTCGTCGTTTAGTGGAGCGGAGACAACCGCCAAACTTGTCGTCGTTCGATTGGCGGTATTGCGAAAAGGTGCGTTACGGTTCGCCGCCGTTTCAAAGGATCCGCTGGACACCGAGCACGTTTTGAAAGTAAAGCTCGAGACGATATCGAAAGCGTTTACTTTCTTGTTCGGGGACGCGATTGAGATGAATTTGAGGCGAAGTAACCACCGGTTTGATCCGAGGAAGGCATTTTTTCGAGAACAAGAGGACGTGTATTTGAAATCCGTGGCGGAGAGTTGCGAGGGGGGGGACGCGTTCGCGTGCACGAGCGGAAGGTTTTTTAGAGCGCTGGCGATGAGGAAAGAGAGACGAGAGAAGGTGGTGGAGGTGCTGAAAAGTGCCTTGGAGAAGTGCGGGGATCATTCAAAAGCGTGCTTTGCGGTTATATACACGGAGCGGAAAGGGGTCGTCGCGTACGCGTCCCCTAAAACAACCATTCGCTCGCGAGGGGTTTTCGAAGGGTTCAATGCCAACGTCACGGGAAGCCCCTCCTTCTTTGAATCGAAACGACTACGCGCGGAGGACGTGTGGTATTTGATGCATCACGTGAGAACAGTAGATAGATATACGATGAATAAGAAGCAACAGGATAGTAAAGGTACGACGAGTAATTCCACGTCGCCGCGAAAGAAAGAGAAACATTCGCGCAAGGCGAGTTTTGGAGAGGAGATTGTTTTAGCCGGAGGAGGTATCGTCGTTAAACCACCACCACCGCCACCGATGCCTTCGAGTTCATTTGCACCCGCGCAGGTCACGTTACTCGAGAAGTTCAAGCGTTCATTTTGCGAAGACGCCTACGACATGTCCATTTGCTTACCGAGTGGCGCGGAAGGCGCAAAATTCGTCTTGGCGAGGACGATGAAATTTCGTTTGAACGAAGACGAGCTCGTCGGTAAAGAGGTCGAGTATGACGACTCTAGAGTAAAAGAGAATCTAGACGATGAAACCATGTACATTTCAATCGTTTCCAAATCAGAAGATGCCGCCGCTCGCGCCCACGAGAGCATGGATGAGCTCTTCGCGCGAATGCATTCGCAAAATTTATTGCGCGACATATTTTTAGCGACGCACGAACGCGAGAACGATATTGTCAATAGCATTGCACCGGCGCTGGTAAATGGCATCGCGTATGCCCCTTCGTTATCGGACGATGACGAAGAGGAGCGCGAATCGGATATCGCCCTCACGGAAACCGCGAAATGCGCAATCGCCAAGCTCGAACATTTCGTATACGCGAAACCAGAGCTCGGGCAATACCAAATAGCGGATTTTGAAGAGGAAGAGAAAAAAAAGAGCGACGGCGGAGAAAAGCGTAAACGCATACTCCAGAAATACGCGCGCATGCACGCCGCCGCGCACTACGAAGATGTAAACAGAAAGTTTCACGACGATATGTTGGAAGATATCGAGAAGAGCAAAGCGAGCGATGAAATGTTAGAATCCGTAGGCAACGACGGTGGCGTCGGTTCCTCCTCCTCGCTCTCGCCGCAGTCCTCCTCGGAGTTTCGAGGAGGTGGATTTTTCAATTTTGGCGGTTTGACTTTGAACGATGGTGGTGGTACTGGAACGACCGAAAGTAACGACAACACTCGTCTCTCTCCAATGGCTTCTCGCATACTCTCGGGGCTCGGTCGAAGCGCCAGCGGGACCAGCGACACCAGCGACGATATCAATACATCAGCAAACGAGAAGCGCAAAACTTCTTCTTCTTCTGAACAAGAAGAAGGAGAAGATGAACAAAACCAAGACGGCGTTGGCGATTCTACAACCCACCGCGTTCGGTACGAATCCGACCGAAGTGGCGTCCGCATCGGGTGCTTCGGTCGAGACTTTGAACTCTTCTGTCAGTTCAAACCGAACACGTCCTGCGAAGACGCCGTCGCGACGACCAACCGTCTCTCCTCGCATCTCAAAGCGCGCGAAAGCGACATGTGGCTTTGAATATTTTTTTCAATGAATCATTTCACATGCATATATGTACAACTACTAAACTACGTCTATAATCTACGCCATCTATTCTCGCATTCACTCTTTCTACGCTGGTGTGCTAACTGCTTTTACCGCTAACGCGTATCTCGGAATCGAATACAAAAAACCGCGTTCGTCGAAACACGCTAAAGCGTTTTTGTGGCAGACTTTCATCCCACTCGCGTTTAAAATCTCCCTCGCGAATGCGATGTCTTCTGTTTTCGTCAGCGCGACTTCTAAAGCGGTCCAGCAATCCTTGGCACCGCCGTACGCGGCAATGGTTTCCCAGAAAATGGTTGCTTTTTTCTTCCTCTCGTCCGCTTCATCTCCGTCGTCGTCTTCGATGGGATCGCTGTTTCGAAACGTCCACGTGCGATTGTATTCCTGAGACGAGACGGATTGAAACTGACGCCTGGCGGTGAGCTCGTGCTGTTCGTCCTCTAAAGCATTATCGTCTGGATTTGATGAGGACGAGGAGGAGGAGAAGACGCAACCCATGGTAGTATAGAGTTTGTGTGTGTGTGTGTTGTTCTTTATTGTGACGTGTTTGCTGGTGTTGTTGTTCCATCGAATACCTTAATGTGATACAAAAGTCTTACACGTGAAACTAACTCTACTGTTTTCTACACTACTCTACGGTCTACGAGATCACGTCGTCGTCTCTGCTCGTCTCGGACGCGTCTTTCGTAAACCCAACCGCCTCGGCTTGACCGGCGTCTTCGTTCAGCGTCTCCGCGATTTCTCGGTTCGACGGTTCGTCTCGCCACTGTTTGAGTAATCGAACGCCTCTCGCGTCGAATAAGGACCACGGCTCGGGGTACCTTCGAACGAGCGTACCTTCGATGCCGGCGGCGGACCGCGCGCGTCTGCAGGAGTACACTTTCTCCCACCTCTTTTCTTCTCCGATTGTGTCGGTCGCTAAATACTCTTTGGCCTCTTCTCGCAAGCGAAACTGCCACGGTTGACCAACCTTCTCTCCGTTACCGCTCCAAAACCCATTCACGCCGACTAAAAAATGTTCTCGTTCGTTCACCACGCGTTCTCCGTACTCTCCTCTCAACAAGTTCAAAAAGAATGGCACGATGGTCGTATCGCTCGGGTGCGCGACGATCGACATGTCCTCCGTCGCCGTCCACAAACCCATCCCTTCCGCGTCTTTATCCAACAATCCCAAATATCGAAACGCGTACCCGCTCAACATGGTTTCGACGACGACTTTCGTCTTTGCCAATCGTTCCGACATGCCACCGGACCAATCGCTCGCTTGGCCGTGTAATCCGAGCCAAACGATTCGGTCGTCTTCGGATTCTCTCGGAAGCGGGAGTTCCACTCGCACTCGTTTCGTCGATACAACATCCGTTTTCTCTCGTAAATATCTCAGCACATTTCTGGCTTCAATCGCGGCTTCTGAGCACGTTCTCGGCGGCAGCGATGTTTTGTTTGGGCTCGTAGTAAAGCTTGTGCTGCTTAAAGTCGAAGAAATCCTCCTTTTCGTTACGCTCTTTGATTCTTCCTCTCCTTCTCCCGTCTGAATCGTCGTCGTCAAAGTCGTCTCCTCGTTCGATGACGATGATGCCAACGCTCCCGAGTTGTTGTTCTTCCTCCTCCTCCGTCGGATAAAACTCTTAGTATTCGCTCTCGTTCTCGAAGACGATCGCAGAGAAGGAGAAGGAGGAGGAAAAAGACGCGCACAGGCAGCGCGAGAAGTCGGCGTATGCGTCGTCGTCATCCTCGCAACTTAAACTCCCCGCTTTTAAAGTGATGATGAGATGGTTTTGGGGGGAAAAAAGATACGCAAAATTGGATAGATATTTGCATCACTTTAGTACACGCGCGCGCTTCGAAACGCACACTTTACGCACACACACGCGCAAGCAAATAATGTTGTTTTCCTCCTCCCTCGCTGTAAAACCCTCCACCGCTCTTTTTTCTGCATCCTCGAAGAAGGAAAAGAAAATGAATACGAAACGCATCATCGTTTCCATGGCGACCGTGGACGGGGAAAAAAAGAAGGAACCAATGCCCGACCGTGGCTTTTGGAGCGCGCTCGCCCCGGACGGGGAGAAATCCGCCGACGATTACAACAAGTGGAAAGCTGAACTCATGGAGAAGAAACGGAAAGCGCAGGAAGAGGCGGCGAAGAAGCCGAAGAAGTTCCTCGGTTTGTTTTAATATGAATGCTTTATTACACATATAACGCTGATCTCTTCACTTCTTAAAACACTTAACGCTTTCGTAGTATTGCGCTCTCATCGTCAGCTTTTCTTTTCCCTCTCTCTCTCTCTCTTGAGTCGTCGTCAAAATCGGTCGCAGAGAAATATTCATTTTTGCTCCCTAAACTCTCTCTCTCGCTCGACGTAAACGACGAGAGTTGTGCGTTCTTAAATTCACATTTTGTTCCCCAGCACACATGTTTAAAGCGGTGATGATGATGTTAAAAATGAAAATGAAAAGAAGACGATGAACGTAAACGCAACGCGGAAATGGCTGATTGCATTCATGCTGTGCGTTTTCATCGTTCGCGTGACGAAGACGTTACAACCTTTGTCGCTGTCGTCGTCGCCGATGAAGAAGAAGAAGACGATTCAGACGACAAAGAAGAAGACCAACAACAACTACAACAACACCAAGAAAGGTGTTGCAAAAACCAAAAGTCAGCAGGATGTTTCGAGCATTGAAACGCACGCGCTCGAAACCAAGGAAGAGATTCGAGCGAGAGTTAAGGTGAACGCGCTCGGTCTCGGCGAAAATTCGTACGCGTCGAATATGATCGCCTCGAACGTGACGTGGTTCGATCGAGCGTACGTGAAGGAAAAGTTGGATTACGAAAGATTCGTAAAGTGTAGTAGTAGTAGTAGTTCAAAAGAAGGAGGAGAAGATGAAGGTGTAATTCTTCCAGACATGACGGATGTGGAGAACGTGACGCCGGATAGGATGAAAAGGAAAGTGACGCTATCTTGGATGCCGACGGATGAGATGCGCGGTTTAGACGTGGAAATGAAAATGGCTTTAGGAGAGAATAATGGCGGGATGGAAGAGGAAGACGAAAACGCTTCGGATGAACAACAACAACAAGTGCTCACCGAAGAAGAGCGCAAGAAAAAAGTACAACAACGACGCGTGGCTAAGCTCGCGAAAGCAGCGGCGGTGGAAGCGACGACGAGAGCCGAGAACGATCCAAGAGGGTTGTCCACGAATTGGGGACGATGTGCCGTCGTCGGAAATTCGGGGTTGCTGCGATTTTCAGAGTATGGGAAAGCTATCGACTCGCACGATGTGGTCGTACGCATCAATCAAGCGCCAATTCGAGGGTACAGTCGACGCGTTGGATTAAAAGTCACCCACAGAGTCTTTAATCGACTTTGGACGCGAGCGTATTATCTCTCTCCGTCTAAACTAAAACGAACGAACAAAGAGAAGGAAGAGGAACTGAAAAAGATGAAATCGAGGGATCTGTCCAAGGCGCGACACGCCATGCGCCAGTTTAAATCGAGTTCTTTTAAAGGTAAAACTCCGTGGGAAAACAACGCTTTAGAAGATAACGTGGCTATTATCATCACCAGAGCGAGTTTAAAAGAGTTTGGTTTGTTGGCGAACCAATTTAAGAAGTATCGTCCGGACGTGCTTCCTATTCGCCTCTCGTCCAAAGCTACCACCATGTCTTCGAAACCGTTGATGGCATACAGAGAAAAATTATGCAAGTCTGGCTTTGGACCGTATCGTGGATTAAACGTTCCTTCGTCCGGTTTTGTTGCCGCGTATGCCATGTTGAGCTCTGATTTGTGCAAATCCTTGGACGTGTATGGCTTTGGCGTCGAAGGTATGGCGCAGGCGTCCAAAGGATTACAAACTCGTGCCGGGGAGGTTCTAGATCGAACAAAAGTTAAAGAGCTAACGAATAGCAGCAAAAACGTAACGATGTCTTATCATTATTTCAAAGGTTTAGGCGCGCGAACGGAAGGGAACGACGTACACTCGTTCGACACCGAGGAGAAAGCCTTCGAGGCGTACGGAAGAGGGAATTTTTTGTCGTTTTGTAAATACGATTGGAAGAATCCAAATAGCGAGAGGAACTGGAATTGCGGATGTCGTTTTGCGGACGTAAACGAGTGCAAACCATACTCGATAGCCGGCGACGACAAAAGCGATGGTAGTTATGATTATGATCTGGGGACTACCGCCGATCTAGACTGTCGAAAAGGTGTTGATTGTACGGCGGCGGAAAAAGAGCTCCTGAGAGGCGAATTCGAAAGAAATCAAAAGCTTCCGTCCGCAGACGACGACGACTCGGTGAACGACGACGACGACGATGACGACGACGCAAACATGTAGTATAAAGTATAGTCATTTTAGCCATATAGTGTATATTTAGGGCACGTACTAGCTTATTGTTTAATAGTTTAAATATAAAATCTAGGAAACGATGGAAGATTCTTCTCCCCGCTACCGCTTTTGCTCTTCTCCAATCACGCTCGCGCTCCCGGTTATCGGACACGGTACCCCAAATCTCGCACAATTTACGTACGTGAACATCTTTGCTCTATCAAGCGCGCCCTCGACTGAATCTAACGCCGGTCTCACCACCAACTCGAACTGTTCCGACGTTCCCGCCTTGTCCTCCTTAAAATAATAATCAATCACGTACCTAATTTCCTCGTCTCCTCTTTCAATCCACCAATCGTGCCTATCGAACGGCTTCCCCCCGCCCATCAAATGCCTCGCCCACGCTAACGGCGACAAATCGTCCGGCCTGCCTCGAAACCGAACCAACTTCGGCCCGTCGTCCTCGTTTGCTCTCGGATGTAACTTCTCCCACGTCACGACGCGGTCCCACGTGTCTTCGTTCATCGCGTTGTGCACGGACACCACCGTCGCCACGTCGTTTTCGTCCACGTCCTCCGCTTTCCCTTTCCTCACCAGCGCGTTATAAAACATCTGCGCGGATGGATATTGCCACGTTGTACTACCACTTTCTCTGCCGCCCGATTTAGGTATCTTGGACGCTTCTCTGTCCGTGCTCAGGGCGACTTTCTGCCCAGGCGCTCGTTTCTGGTTCGCCTCCGAGGGCATGTTATTCCTCGGGTCCAAGCGACCCAGAAACCGAAATCCACCTTTGCCTTCAGAGGAAGAACCACTCCTCCCATCATTCGTATTCGAAGAAGACGACGCGGAAGGGTTGTCGTCCACTCTTTGATTGTACACGTTGTACACGCCGAATTTGGAATTGTTGCGCACTTCCTCCGGTATCGGACACTCCGAGGAGGAGGAGGAGGAACTCTTCATGAACTCTTTCCCGCTCGCACACGGAGGACCATCGTTATCAGGTAACGGTGGTTGGTTGGATTTAGACGCGATATTTCCCATTATTAGAAGTAGTAAGTAGTAGACAACAACAACGCAAAAGATGTGATAAAAAGTGACGACGGAGAAGACTTGGTTGTCTGTCTGACTGTTTCCCGAGAAAATACAGATGTCACGCATACAAATGATAATGAATACAAATGGCTCTAATAAAACTACTTTACTTCTTCCTACGACTAGTGTTGCTATTAGTATTGCTTTTTCTCTTATCTCCTCCGGAACCTTTCTTTTCGTTTTGGACCTTGGTGAACCTATTCGTTCTCGCTTTTTTAATCGTTTGGTCTTTCGCGATTTCCTCCGCGAACGTCCTCCCTTTCTCTTTCTTCGTCAAGCGCGCGGAGTGGAAATCTTGCGCGGCTTCGACGACCGTGCCTATGGAAAAGTGCGTCGGGAGCTTCCTCGTGTCCGCGTTTTTATAAAACCTTTTGGGGTCGAACGCGCCTCGCAACTTCAACGTTCGCATGTCCCTCTTCAACTCCGGAGTGTACTCCGCGGCGGGTAAATCGAACCACCCTTTCCCGGCGCTTTTCCTCGTCGTCTTCGCGACTTCTCTGTTCGCCATTTCTGGCATCATCGGTGCCACAAACAACCCGGCGCCTTCCTCGTGCATCTTCCTTCTCTCAAACGCGCCGCCTTGCGCCTCCGGGTCTCGCTTCTTCATCTTCGTCCCTTCTTTCTTCCTCTGTATCGATTTCCCGTCGTTCGGTAAAGCTTTCAACAAGGCGCCTCGCGCGTGCGTTTCGACGCTTCGCTCTTTCTCTTTCGCTTTTTCTTCTCTTCGCTCCAATAGTTCTCTCCTTTCCTCTTGTTCGTCCACGTCTCTCTGTAACGACGGCATGTCCGGTTTCCAGTTCTGGTACACTTTTTTCCTCAGTTTCTTAAGAAACGTTTCGTCCGAAGCCGATACTTCTTCTTTGTCTTCTTCTTTATCTCTCCGCTCGATTTCCTTCTTCAACCGTTGTCTCGCGAGAGACGCTCTCATGCCTTGCGCGATAATCATCGCGAACTTTGTTCCTTCGTGGCCGGTTAAATCGTCGTCGTCTGCGTCGTTTATTACGTCGTCGTTCTCCAATTCTTCTTCGTCGTCTTCTTTCTCGCTTTTCTTCAAAGCGAGTATTTTCTCCACGATCTCCTCGTGCGTCAAAGACTGCATCGCTTCCAACTCTTCGCACATCTTTTCAGACATCGCTTCAGTTGTCGTTAATTCTTCTTTGTCTTTGTCTTCTTCTTCTTCTATGGAGACCATTATTCTCGCCTTCTTAATAAACCTGTATGGAAAAAACGCCGCTTTTTATGCCGTTTTTCCAATCGAGTTTCTTTTCATAAAAGACTTGCGCGCTGAGAGATAGAGTGTTTATGCACTATAAATGAGCAAAACCATGACGACTTTAACCTGCGCACCTAGCTCTCGTCGTTTTTCTCCCTCTTGGCGAGTTTTTTGTTCTGAAAAGAGAAGAAGTCGTCCAAGAGCGGAGTTTTTCTCATCATCATCATCGATACCATCATCCGACGGGGACGAGCACATTTCCAGCGAGATGCATTCAACTTTTGCACGGGAAACATCAAACCTCCCAATCGGCGCGAAAAAAAACCTCGCAATCGTCGGCGGCAGAGGATGCGGGAAATCCTCAATCTGCAGACGCTTATTCGCGCACGACAAGAGGTTTAAACTGCTCTCCTTGGACGATTTAATCGTCTACGAGGAGTCGAAATCTATTCCCGAAATTGTCTCCGAGAACAGTTGGCAGTACTTTCGAGACGTGGAATTTCGATGTTGCGCGAAAGCCGCCAACGCGTTTTCGGAGTTCACTCTCATCGATTGCGGGGGAGGAATATGCGTGGATTTAGACGAGGAAACAGGGGAGGAGATATACTCGGGGAGGAAAGTGAACGCGTTGAAGGAAACGGCGATGATTGTGTACATTAAAAGAGACGCGGACTATTTAGCGAGTAAAATAGCCGGCGACAGCAATCGACCGACTTTGAGCGAGACGAACTCGTTTAAAGAAATCATGGAGAGAAGAGGACCGTGGTACGAAAGAGCGGCGGATTTAATCTTGGATGGGAGTTTAGAGAGCGGTAGTGGTGGTAGTAATGATACTAAGAATACGAATAACGAAACGACGGCGTTGGTGAAGAAGAAGAAAATCGGGAAGGAGATATTGCGTTACTTCTACGCCAAAGCGGGCATCGAACCTTTGGATGTCGCCGGTTTCTACGAGATTGGTGGCGCAGGCTCCGTGGAAAGTTTGAGGAATGCGGGGAAAAACAGATGGATTTCCGAAGAAGATGAAATCAGAATGTAAAAAACAACAACTCGATATAATATATTGCGCGTGCGTGTTTGTGTGTTTAATAATATTGATAAACACCACTACTCTACTGCTTCTATATTATTTTACGGCCTCAAAGAACTGTCGATTCGAGTCATTGCGCGCGGCTTAACCACGTGCATCGGCGACGACGGTTGACTGTTTCTCGGACTTCCGCCAAAATGGCTTTTCGAGCTCCCGCCAATCAAGAATCTCGGCGAATACGCGTCGTTTCTGCCTCCTTCGTCGTCCGAGGAATTCACGTCAACGTACGAGTCCGGACCGTCGATAATGACGTCTGGATTTTCACCAACCAACCACATCAACGGCTTCGGCGGCGAGTGCTCGGTCGGATCGTTTCCAATGATTTCCAAAGCTTCACGTATTTCGCGTTCGCTTCGGTTCGGGAACATGGCAATCCAATCCGAGCGTTTTAAAACGAACGAATCGTCTTTACCTTCCGTCTCAGAGAGGAGCCAACGCACTTCGCGAAGTTGTTCCGCGGTCCACGGACGTTCGTCTCCGATGTCTTCTCTTTCGTTTGCAAAATGTTCGACGTCGATCCATCGGACGAAACCACCTTTGTTCTTCCACCGCTCATCCGTTTCAGCTTCTAAAATAGCCTCGCGCACTTTGTTAAAAGGAGTTAAATTTTTCAGTATTGCCCTCGGCGAGGACGGCGGATCGGCGCGAGCGTCGGTTTCTTTGATTTCCTTGGCGCGCTTATTACTCGCACCGCCAAACTTCATCGCACTATCGACCGCCATTGTCGTCCTTGCTGCCGCGGAATTGCTGGTTTTATTATTCTTTTTCTTGCTTGCTTCTTTCTCCATGCTTTTTGTTTTCTTTTCTATTATTTCCGCGATGTCTTTTTCATCCGCCGGACAACCAGGCCACGGCCCCGGGTGCAACATGCGCGTTCTTTGCGTCAACGTCTCCGCGTCGAATTCGTATACGGGAACGTTCGACGTCGTCACGACGCGCTTTCTTCTCGGTAAGTTGTGCGCGTGTAAAAACCTTAACGATGCTCTCGAAATGACGTCGTGCACCTCGGATCCGCCAACTGCAATCATACCTAACAAGCGCGTCGTCAACGGTGCCACCATGGCTAAATCCGTATAATCAAAGTGCATAGTTTTCTCAAGAACGGCTTTGTAACAAACACCGGAAGGAGGCGCGTATTCAAAATCGTCGTCGCCGCTACGGTCATCTCGACTGTTGCGACCGAAAAACTCGTAATCGGATTCAGCGAGCGAATCGGCGATGGAAACCGATGAAAAGGAATGCTTCATCATCTGGTCGTTGAGGAACGAGTTCGATCGCGAGTGTCGGCCTCCTCGTTCTATTGGATTGCTACTTGATGGATTACTAATATTGAGAGGTGGCAACGGCGGGCGCCCCGTTCGCGAACACGCATTCTCCACATCATCGTCGTCGTCGTCGTCGTCGTCTCGCTCATCCGTCGTCGATACGTCCACAAAGTCAATCGCTTTCGGTTGCGGAGACGAGGTCCCGTTATCGATGCTGTTATCAACATCCTCATCTACTCTCGCGCACTGCGGTGCCGTGGCGAGCGCTAACATAGAACTCGAGTAATCGTTTTCGATACAAAAGATGTCGCGATTGCCTAGAAACCTGGGCGCCTCGAACACCAACAGAGGTACCGGGATACCTTTTTGAACGACCGAGCGGCCCATCGGCCACATCCACGGGTCTAACATAATCACGCTCGTCACTCGCTTATCTAACTGGGCGAACATCCCGCTCGCGGCACCTCCGAACGAGTGGCCGCACGCGGCAATTCTCGTATCGTCCATGGTATTATACAACGGGTCCTCTTTGTCTTCGTTCAATTCAAGCAATCGATCGAGCACAAATTGTAAATCTAACGTTCGATACTTCAAATGTCGATGTCGAAACTTCCACCACATTTTTGGACGCATCTCTTCCGGTTGGTCGTATCCACGAAAATCAGCGGAAGAACCGTCTGGGTATAACACCAAAGCGGCATCGTGCGGATGATCCGCGGCGACGCAAATGTGGCCCCAACTCGCGAGTTCTTGTAATAAAGCTGAATTCTGTTCCTTCATGCCTGAAAAGGAGTGCGAAAAGACAACAATTGGGAATTTCCCGGTTATCTCGTCCGCGTAGGAACCTTCCGGGTGCGGCTCTGTGGCCACGTGCGGCGTATCGCTCGCTTCCATGCGCACCAATCGAAAATAGTTTACCACCCATCCGGGCGCCCAAAACGAAATGGCAATCGCCCTCGCTAAATCCGGGTCCAGCCAATTGATTTTCTTATTTCGTTTCTTTCTCATACTTTTGCTCTTATTGTTTTTCTCCTCTATCTCTCTCATCCTTTCCTCTAACTCCGCCGGGTACCAGATATCCGCCATCAACTTCCTGTGTTCCGGCAACTTCTTCCTCCTCGGATGGTCCGGTCGAATCCACGACTTTCTCGTCGTATCTTCCCAATAAAACCGCCTCTTACCAACCTTATGCGGTCCAGTCGGTTTAGGCATTCGAAACACCGGTATAAACAATCCCGCAAACACGCTACTAAATGCCGTCGCGAACCCTATGACTGAACTCGTCTTCCGAACGACGTTCGGCACTCTCGTTTTCAGCTTCGCGTCCAACGCGTCCACCAACACGGTTAAACCGGTCCCTACGTACGCCGGGACGACTTGCCACCGAGTGCCATCTAACCGCGCTTGCACTAAAACCACGCAGGCTGGAAATAATCTGTTGCCTAAAATGCGTTTCTTTTTATCAATTATTCGTTCGTCGTTCTCGCCGACAGGCAAAAAAGAGGAAACAGAGGATTTGAACGCCCTTTTCGCCGATATCGTCGAGGCGACCCACAAGAGTGGTTCCAAAGGCCTGTTCAAAGGATTCCGTAAGAAATGGAACAGCTTTATCGCGATTTTGAACACTTGCGCGACCATTTTAATCCTCCTTCTCGTCTTTTTCTTCCCGTGCTCTGTTCTCTCGCAGTTTCTTACTTCGATGCGTTGAAGATGATGATGAAGCCGTTATAGTAAACAATTGGAATATGTTAAGAATGTTTCCTCAAAAGAAGCAGACAGAGATGTACATATATATAAATCACCTCTCGACAGACAGACAGACAGAGGAAAACAGGAGAATATAAAAAGAGAGTTTAATATGTGTGTGCTTATATCGGCACAAACGCGTCAATACGTGTGCGCTCTTTTCGAAAGAGAGAATGTGGACCTCCGTCAAACCCTACACCCTAAACGTTTTTAGAGCTTCTTTTCCACCTCAAAATCTCTTCACAGAGAGAGAGAGAGAAAGAGTTGCGTTTTGTGCTGAAGATGACGACAGCGACGACGGTCAGTTCGCGAGGTGTTTTTCTGCCCTAAACGAGGAGGATT
>Ga0257106_1000400_pt1 | contig 26170 bp, 30 predicted proteins | sample LP_taG_3_FD_190177 | JGI IMG/M metagenome (GOLD analysis project Ga0257106, IMG submission 190177) | Marine microbial communities from Northeast Subartic Pacific Ocean, Canada - LP_J_2011_P26_10m | ecosystem: Environmental > Aquatic > Marine > Oceanic | place: Canada: Northeast Subartic Pacific...
AAATCAAAAAAAAAAAAAACAAAGAAAAGAAATACTCCCAAGAAGAAACAAAAAAGAAAGACCAAAAAGAAACAAAAAAGGAGGAAAACAAAGAAGCGTAAAAATCCCAAGAAAAGGCAAAGTAGACGATATATTAATAAAACATAAATTAAACTAATAAAACGAATAATTGTTGTTTTACTGCAAAATCCTCGAATGTTTGTTGGAATACATTATATTTGAAATATTTTCCAAAAATATGCCAGCACATTTCACATGAAAAGGGCATCCAGTTACGAACATCCACATTTGACGAATCCATATCCAATCCGGAATTGTTACTTTTTTATTTCTCAGACATAAAACTCCTTCATTCTCGTATATTAAATAAAGTTTTGATTCCCATAAACTTTTGAGTTCAGCGAAGTTTAATTTATCACTGTAAAACGCATTTGAAATATGACATTGCAGTGTGGCATCAAATTGAAACATAACTTCTTGAAACATATCACACAAATGGAACATTTCTTCATTTATTAATTCTTTCTCTTCTTCGTCATGTTCATTGTAATAATTGACAATTGCAACGTCTTCTATGCGTTTAAAGGTAACAAATAATTCATTCAAATCATCAATATCAAAAGTTTCACAACAATCCATGATGCTGGGTCGATTGTAATCTATTGCTGTTTCATTGTGATATCTCACTTGCGATATAAACTCACATTCTGACACAAAACGAAGCGGATTAACACTATAAAGTAATCCTTGCGTAACCGAGCGTTCCCAAAAGCATACAATATTTGGTCTATCAGCCAACCATCCACAATACAGTGTTGTTTCCAAAATATTCTTTGAAAAAAATGCTTTTGATATCACAACTGTTTCATTTGCCAAATGTGGAACCGCATGACGCTGACCATGACTGACCAATTTTAAAAGAGACAAAGAGACAACATTTCCTTTACCAATATTATAAAGAACCCAACCTCTTGGAACTTCAGTGTAAAAGTCGATAATGACCTCATTTTCATCACACAGTTTTTCTTTTAACATTGAATAATTCATATTCTTTTTCTTATCCATGTTAAATTATTTTTAAATCAATTGAAATTTTATATATTCTCAAAACAATAACTCTAACTAAACACAAGAGGAAAGTGATTGGTTTAGTTTCACCATTTACTGACTGTCACACACAACAAAACAACAACGAAAGCAAAAACGAAAACAACAACGAAATAGTTATTTACATCACAAGGGTTGTAAAGGCGCTAACACCCGAGTGATGTAAATAACAATTACACCCCCACACCGTTTTTTTATACGATGGTTTCATTACACACTTTCCGTCCAAAAGTGAAACCAAACTGGCGAAAAACTTGACTGGGCTACAATAGTTTTTACCGTTCGTGTAACAAATTACACACAAACACAAACAAGAATCCAAAAAATAACACTCAACTTTTTGACCAATCACGAATAACACAATATCAATATTTGGCTTCTTCCTACTTCTTCTGGCAGAGCTGTCTATTTTACCATCAACATTTTGTGACTAATGGAAAAGAAATTTACTCATATTTTCAATATTCAAGCACCAGTATATATATATTACATCATGGCTGGTGTAATACATAGTACATATTATATAATAGTATATATTATGGCTAATATATGTTATACTATACACACATGCTTTCATGCCGATTTACTGATAAAGGGAATTGATATTTCTAATTTTATTTTAATATCCCATCATTCACTTGATTTTTACTTATATTTTTTCGGAAATTTTGGAAAAAAAAAGGGATCTTTGAACATCCCTCTTTTTCATCAAACTAACTTAACTTGTAACGACCGGGATGCAACTTAAAATGAATATGACGAGTTGAACAGTCACCATATTGATCATTCGTGAAAAAATAACATTCCTTTTCATTATTTATCTAAGCATTCATAGAGTAAGCACTAATAAATTAACACAATAGTCGTTCACATTGTAATATAAAATAATACACGCAACAATTATAAATACATAACGCCAAGTTTTGACTCATGAAACAGTTTCACAGCATGTTCGCTTCGTAAGCATACTTGCTTCCAGTCAAACGGTTGAGGATCGCAATTAGAGCTAATTACATATCTATGATTCTTGCATCCGAAACCGAAAACAATATCATGGGCAAAATTTTCTTGAAGTTTCATATAATCGTCATACATATCCTCACAATTATCTTCTCCACCTAAAATCATTGAGGACCGTCTATAAAGGTTTATGTATCTTCTCCATGTTTCAATGTCATTGTCTTTTATGTGAATAGACAACTGATCAAATTTACTCTTCAACACAAGAAACACTACGATCGCTGATTGGCCATAATCTCTTTGAGACCATCCACACGCCAAATTAATATTGTCCTGTGTGTGAAGATAAAACCCATCACCATGACTGAAATCTTGATCGTTATTTCCTCTTGAGAGATTAATTCCTCCTGCAACAATCGCGTTTGCATTCCTATATGATGTACCATGAAAGAATACATAATAATCTTGTTCGTCTTCACTATCAAGCATTTGATTAAATAATCTACAAAATAAATGGTTTGGAAAATCATCTTCAGATACAATATCGTCTTTGTTGGAGCAAGCAGCAACTACTCCTTTTGTAATTTGTTTAGAAACCCTGTTGGTCAAAATTGAAGGCGTTGAAGAGATGCCTTTAGGAAGTAATCCTATTTTGTAGCCAAGTATTGTATTAACAAAGCATTTGGCCCAATAACTCAAATTCTGAGAGCTCATATGAGCATACTTTTTCACAAGCATGTCGCAGCACTGAGCACTTGAATATTCGAACCCAATTGCGGTGAAGTACTGAAAAGCGTTATTATAACTGAACTCATATTCGCCAATATTTTCAATATATCTTGAAATCCAGTATTCATTTGATTGTATTTCTTCAACACCACAGACATTTATGTTAGTAACAAGACCAATTGCGGTCAATGCGTCTGACAACCCAGAAATATTTTGAACCAACTTTAAAAACTGAAGTGCAACATCCTGAAACTTTTTATTGCCGAAAACAATGCTATTAAAGCTAAAACTTAGACTTGAAACAATATTTATGGCACAGATATAGTCTTGTAGTGACTTAAATTGTGCTTCGCCGTCAAGTAATGTTTCAGTTTCAATGACTACTATCACACCATCACTTAAGTAATGCAAAGTTCCCATATATTTTCCGTCAATATGAATAGAATCTTCAATGTTAATAACACCAAGTTTTAGAAGAGCTGACAACGAAATGTACTGATACATTTTTGGTAAATATTTGATTTCCATTTGAACCTGTTAAAGTATATAATTAAAAGAATGATTTTATATTCATTTTTTTATGTTTCTTTGATAATTCAAGTATATGATATATTTACTAATTTTCGCATATTCAAAACTTGCCTTGATGACGTCACTTTGCCAGATGGGAAGACCATTTTACAACGGTGCATATCCGTCAATTATGTCCATAAATCTTTTGCCTTGTTCTTTGTGTGCATAACACCATCCGCGAAATCTTTCATGTTTGCATTGTGTGCCACTTCTGTTTACTCCCAAACAACGATGCTTGTCTTTTAGTCTCGGCAAATAAGGAGACCAAGCAAAAACCAGTTTAAGGAAAGAACAATCATTCAATTCCATTCCTTCGAATCGCTGAGATATTAAGTCAACGCTTTCATCTTCTCTCGACGAAGTTGTAGATTCAGAAGAGGGAGTACAGACATCAGAAATAATTTCAATTTGATATCCAGTAAAAGTGTACGTTGGGTTCTCATCCATCGTGAAGGGCGATACATTTTGAAGTTTTGATTGAAGTGACTGTATTTGTTCTTTCAGATCACTCAAAACAACAATATTGCAATATGTATGATGGTTTGAGAGACTTGCATGGGCAAAAGTACATCCACTGTCAGAAGCCAACTCCTTTAAAAAACTAAAGTCATTGGTGGTGAGTTCGTTAAGCACATTTTCTGATGGCAAACTACTCTGGAACAGACAAGCCTCTAAATTTTATAATGAAACGATTGACTGATCATTTACCAAAAAAACAAGAATCCAAAAAATAACACTCAACTTTTTGACCAATCACGAATTCTTAACACCCAAAGACAAGCCTCTAAATTTTATAATGAAACGATTGACTGATCATTTACCAAAAAAACAAGAATCCAAAAAATAACACTCAACTTTTTGACCAATCACGAATTCTTAACACCCAAAGACAAGCGTTAAAATTCTACAATTAAAACAACTCAATTGCGACAGGTAGTCACTTTGCTTTTACCATCTTCATCTCTCAAATTCATCAAGGTTGTTTGTTTTTTATTGTTTGGTTGTTTTATTCAATATTGATTTCAATTTAAACAAATAGTCACAAGTAAAAGTAAAATAAAGTGTAAACAATGTCTTCATTTCAACAAGATGTCATCAAAATGATAACCGACCTGAGACAAGACATGACAGTAATTAAAGAAAGGGTTTCAACAATCGAAGACAGGGTCGATGTGTTAGAAGAAACTCAAAGGTTAGTAAGTAAGCATAAATGTTGTCATAAAAATGGAGTTGTTAAATGTAACGATTTATGTTTAACATTATATAACAGTGAAATTCTCAACACACGGATCGCGTCGGAATCACAGATTAAGAATTACTACGAACTCAAATTAAAATATGTACCACAGTGCAGTGTTCCAGGACAGTGTGAATTTGCAAGTTCGTATGCTCTTGGTGTATATTTGCAGTACTTCCCGACAACAAATCCAGTTCAATTGCGGGGATTGTTGTATTCTAATACTCCAACCGCATCATTACGAATGACAGATGGGGTTGCACCTGCACAATTCAGTGTTGAATTCAATGGAACGGTGGAGTTTGTGCGTGATGAAAGCAGTTGCATTTGGAAAAAGAACGCAGTTCGTACAACAAGAAGAACTCTTTCGGGTTGCAGACATGCTGTACTATTGGTTGTAATCGACGGCAGTCCCGTAATTATTGATTGGTCTGTAAAACAGTTTGTGTCGACTAATAATTTTGTGTTTGTCGCGGATTTGAGTGGTATTGAAAGTCGTATGTAGAGGTTGTTCTGGCGTCACAAAACGCAGTTTGGCAAGGGAATATGATTGTGATTGTTGATTTCATTGAAAACTTCTTCTTATTTGAGATATTTTAATATAAAGAAATCTTCATATATTTGTATATAATTTTGACAAATGTCTCAGGATAACGTTTTCTTTCAAAAATGGTTTGCTCTTAATGATTGGTGTCGTCGTTTGACTATATCAGAACCTTCTTTCCACAAATTTTCATAACTACTTATTGCTTCATCTAGATTATCTTCATTACTATAATCACCAATATCCATGCAAAATTGAGGCGTTCCAACGCGAATACATCCCTCTAGTTCTGGCTACATTGTGAAAAGGAAGGAATCATTGTGAAGACGAATGACAAAAATGAAGTAGTTCAATATTTCTCTCCACGTTATAAATATAATTATTATGATTGTTTTATTGGTTGTAATGCTATGAATATATAACTCATTATTATAAGATATTATTATTATTATTATTATTATTATTAGAACGATAATTTATGAAAGAAATCAGTAATATATCTGACCTTAAAAAAGGAAAAATATATTATATAGATGTGAAAAGTTATAAATATCCCAGAATGGTGTAAATTTAGGTTCACAAACACACAATAGGCATATATTATATTGTAATCATATATTATATTCTTTGTGCTACAACATATTATCTATCACAACTATATCCATTTAACTAATTATTATTATTATTATATTATTTTAATTCAATCATCTCATACATATTACTATAAATCAACTACAACTACAAATACATAATCTATCGATCAAGAATTTGCTAACATTGACACTGTCATACCAAACAGAGTCTAATTATATATAATATTATTATCTGACTATACTTGAAATTTAAATGTAGCCATAATCTGTTCCATAGACTCTTTAAGTTTATGTTCCATTTCTAGTTTTTCATTTTTGATACGTATGCTCTCTTCCTTCAAGATATTAATTTCGTTGAGCAGATGTTCATTCTCGCACTGCACACGCGACATATCTTCCTGAAGCAAAACATATTTTGATTTGATAGTTTTGTACTCTTTAAAAGCAACATTTAAACTTTCTTGAAAAAGATCTGGACCACATGTTTTTGAAATAATATGTTCTTCGTCAATTGTAATCACAGTATCATTTAGAGACTGTAATATAATTTCACACTCACCACCATCGCCACGATACGAATCGTCAAACACATTAGTTATTGATGTATCCATAATACTTGAATCTTTTTCTTCTTCTTCTTCTTCAATAAATTGTAGTTCAACTCCACTGAAATCATCTAAAACAACGAATCTGTTTGGAAATGATGTATGACAAAACTTATCATACTCAGTTTCTTGATTTAATTCATAATTGTATGATGGTTTATTCAATAAAGAATGAAACAATTCAACCACTTCAAGAATGTTGACACCAAAATCAATACACTCTTGTTGAATATCTTTCAAATGCGTTGCAGTCATTGACTTCTCGTATGATGCACCTCTCATAACTAGATTGAACTTCTCACTCTGGATCCCAGCATAAATTTCAACCGCATAATCATGACTTAAATTTGTCATTAGATGCCGACAAAGGGAATAGAAATAAACAATATTCAGTTTGTGCATGATCCCAACCACATTGTGTGAGTTAACCAATAGTTGTGGATATGTAGAACCGCACTTGGAATAAAATGAAACCGCGTTGAATTCATCTTGCTCCAATAAGTCACCAAATTTTGAATACATCACAGGTCTTGAGAAACGTAGATAATAACCTGGTAACATAATGAGTTAATGAGCGTCTATATAATGAATAAATGGTATAGTAGATGCAAATACTTACCGAAAAGTGCTACTGAATCCAGACCAGCAGTACAAATTGACAACATTGCATTCTGGTTGCGAATAATAAGAGGAATTGTTTCGATCATATGTTGACCATTTTGATTACCTCTATGTGTCTTCATTGTAAACAAACACAATAGCTTCACGAGATTTACCTCATTGATATTTTGAAGTATCATCATAGACTGTAGAATATCTTTCAGATTTGCGTGACGGTCCATGACTTGAAACAATTCGTTTCTTGTATTTGTAATAAAAACTTCAGACTGTTTGTATTGACTATGAGATATTTCACCACATCTTCTAGACCAAACTAGATCAGAAATAGGGTCCAATGTTGAGGTTCTACAATCTTCACAAACGAGTCTAATTTGTGAGACAGATGGATCACGACCACATATAATTGAACCATAATTTTTGCATTTGAAACAAATCACACGTTCAATCTTTCTCGCAAATTCATTAATTGGTATCAATGATTCAAGTTTCCCAATCAATTCAGGAGACATTTTTCCATAAATTTCCTCCAACACTACTGATACATCATAGTCAATATTTGATGATAAAACCGCAAAGTTGAAAGTTGTGTTAATCTTCCATTCTTGGAGACACTTTAAAACATAATCAAATGATAAAACTTCATCAGAGAACAAAATACTTATGAGAGGGAAGAACCGTTCAATTCCATCACTTCTGACCACTTCTTTGATCCCAGAAACTTCCATTTTAATTAATATAGTGATGGAATTGCAATAAAAAGCATATTTCACAATTCCATCACTATATTCAAATGAGCGGTTAAATGACATAATCCAAGGAATCGAGTTGATATCAAATATCCAAATTATAATCCAAATTATAATCAAATTTTTAGAATAAAATACAAGAGAAATGAAACCTGTTGCACCCGCATAAGATTTATGAGAAGCTTCTAGAAGAAAATGCCAGAGGACTGAAACCTGTTGCACCCACACAAGATTTATAAGAAGCTTCTAGAAGAAAATATGAGAGAACTGATATGTGTATCAGAGATAATCAATTTGTTATCAGAGATGATCAATTCGTTTGTGTAAAAGTTATGTTGTTGGAATGTGAGTGTTGTCAAAACACACTCAAAATGACACATTTTTAATTCTTAAAAAAAGACACAAATAAAAATAACACCTAACTTTTGGACCTTATTTCTGTTGTCTCTAACTAACAAGGCGGTAAAAGAATGCCGAACAAAAAACAATTCTCGTTTTCCAGTCTATTATTGTGATTTATTTTTGATTTTGTTGATTTATTTCGGATTCAATGTTTATTTTCGATTCTGGGATTGTGGATGTTGGTTCCCAAACGCTTTCCTTCTTTAAAGACTGTTTTCAATTAAAAAGATAACTCGATAAATAAATATAAATACAAATTTTTATATTTATTATATACATATTTTAATCAATTATGTATCATTTTAGATCTTTAAACAAATTGACGAGGTTAAACCGGTCAGCTGTCAAACTGTACAGTTTCAATCGATCGAAGCGCGACCGCCTAGTATGGAATAGCAACATAATTTCCATTCGAAAAGTACCAAAGTCAATTGAAAAGCATTTCGAAAGACGAGAGGGAAAATATTCAACTGGATTTTATGCTATTGTTGGAGCGGTGGTTGGAGGATTATTACCAGCAGGTGCAAAATATTTGATTGATTTCTTAGAAGAGCGTGAGCGTATCAAATCAATGAAATCAATAATTGATGGAAATTTCAAGCGTTCATTGAGAAACCTGATTCACTGTCGCAATCATTCCATTTTAAGGACTGGAAAATACATTGTTCGTGCTTCATTAAATCAGGCCCGAATTGATGCTACGAATGCATTTGAAGAACTGAACAAAATGGAGGTGAAACAACGGATCAGTTTTGAAGAGGAAAAAGGCTATGCTTTAAATTCCATTGATCATTTGATTGCATGTATTGATTATCACACGGGGATCTTATGTATTCAGGACTATGATATTGAGACGGGGAAAGAAAAATTAAGTGAATCTTTAGCGAAGAGAGTAAAGCTGCAAGATGATTCGCACTTTTTGCATCCTGCAAACGAAATACATCGAACATATATAAAGCTGGCCGATGCAGCAAGCCAATCTCGACATATTGATACCGCAGTTCGTTTATATGAGTCAATTTATGCTCAGCAGGACGAGAGCGCAATGGTGAACACATTCTGGAGAATTAGAGCTTTGAATAATCTCTCCGTTGTATATTTCGCAGTGGGGAACGATGGTATTGCTCTAGAAAACATGAAACATGCGGCATATTTAACAAGAGAAGCTCTGCATACACTTTTTCCAGAATCTAGTCTCTCTGCAAATATTACAGATATGAAGAAGGACATAACTGATTTACACAGAACCATGGGTGGAGAAATATTTCCAAAACGTAAACCGTCTGAAAACCTTCAACGTGTAATTAAGTTGGGGAAGTTGAACTCTGTCGATGTTGCGCATTTACCATATGCGAAAGCAATGGTTGCTGAAGAAGATGGAAAAAATCACATGGATAAGGTGTTCGAGGATCCTGATGTTGCATGCTTTGCTATAGAGTGTCTTGAACGAATTCGCCTACTTTTGCGAAAAGAAAGAACTTCACTTTGGAATTGTGTGATTATGCAAAGCTATCCATTCACAAATTATGTCAGTGCCGATGGAGATATCATTGCTGTTTTACATGATATGCTAAAGAATCCTGTGCATTTAGACCTTTATAGAGAACTCGATGATAGTTGGCTACAACAAGAGGGTAAGCTCCGAATGATGACTGCTCTTGCTGCGGGACTTATTACACTCCTTGAGGAAGGAAAGAAGCATCATAGTGAAAATGATTGGAAAGACTGGACAGATTATTTAGAAGACTTAACGTCCCGCTTAATTAAAACGTCTACATCATTCACATTTCAAGCTCCAACTGTTCATCAACAGAACGCTGCATTTGTGCGTTCGCGGTTTTTGTCCATTTGTAATAATAAAAAAGAAGAACTCAAATATCTGCGACAAATATGCGAATGGGCAAAAGTTGAGCAACAAAAAGCGAAGCGCGATATGCAAGAACATGTTTCGAGTGGGAAACTGTGGCCAAAAGTTGGAGTTCCGCCAAGGCATGCCAGATTGCAAATATCGGCTATTGTATTGTATTTCCACAGCACTGATCAAAGCGAATGGTCGGAAGAAGATATATATATGTTGAAGTTTGCTATGAGTACGCTCCATGTAGACAAGAAAGAACATACCCTATATTTGGAAAGTAACCGTATATTGGAGGAATATTCTTTATGGCATAATCGATCATGGCTATCATGGTTTAGGTTTCCCAGAAGATCAACAGTTGAACAATTGCGTATTAATTCTGATGTAAAGAGAGACTTTGCCGATTATTCCAAAGTGTTACTGCAAGCCAAGAATATGGAGAAAATGTGGACAAATTCATAAGTGTTCGCAATGAACTAAGTATTCGCTTCCCTTCTTGTATATAATGAACCCTCATTTTATGCGTTTAAACTCATCATAATTTTTTATTGTTAAATATAATACTATCACAATTAGCATTTATTTTCAGTTGTTTTTACTTAAAAGGAACTTTGTAATAACCTTTATATATGTCAGAAGTGACAAATTTGACTGAAACAGTCAATAAACTCTTGGTGAGAGTGAATGATTTGGAAAAGGAAAACGAAGAATTAAAAGAAACTATTGACCGACTTATTGCGTATAAGGTACTTAAAAAACATGTTCTAAATGACTTGCTGTTTGTGGTTAATGGAATTGTATATGATAAACAGGCATCTGATGTTTTATCATCGGGAAAAGTACTTCGACAGCACTTTGAAGTGGATAAAATAATTGATTACACACGAAAATGGATGGAAGTGAACCGATTAGAAGAATTTCGTTGCCATAATTGTGATCGACACGCAAGAGTTGTATTTGCAAGTATTTGTGGAAACGTTGCTGAAGAATGGGTTCAAAACAACACCATAAACATGAATAATATGTCTGCAAATAATTTTGTAGTAACAGAAAAAATGTCTCTTCGTGAAGGTTTATTAAAGAAGCAAGAACTATTTGAACAAAATCAACCTCGAAGTGCAATATTAATCCGTTTGGTTAAAACTACTGACAATGGAGATGGTCATTCATTTGTAATTTATAAAGAAAGTGATGGACACGTTTATACTTTGCAATCTTCTTTTGGTAAAGCACAGTTATGTTCTATTCTTGGAGATATTTTTACGAATGAATTGGTTGAAACAATTGAATCAGGAGAAAAAGTTTGGTATGGTTCTTTTGGTATTGCGTGTGATGACAATGTGCAAGAATATGATAGATGGTTTTGTGAAAATGAATGCTATTTTGTGTATCGTGAATATTAGTGTTTGCTCTTCTGGTTGTGTTCCCAATTAACGATTTTATATTGATGACGATGAAGAAGTCAAAACAGAAGAGTAAAGTATTTGATAATGCGTTTTCTGGATAATAGAAATTGGTCTATAAGTTGAAGCACTTATTGAAGAAAATAATATAATTTGGAATGGTCCAATGTTTAATCTCTTTGAATAATTAGTTATTTTCCAATTCATGTTTACTCCACTCAGCGATAATAGTTAAATTAACGTATTCAACATGATCTGTACTTGTTGAACCCTGCAAAGCAGCTTTATACTCTTCATCCGCATTGACAACCCAAATTTTATTATTTCAACCACAAGTATTTCCATCGAAATGGAATTGCCCGCAGCCGTCTTTAGAATCAATGTGAACGAACAATTGACAAAAAATAAGAATGAATACGAAGATATTCTTATTTTTCCTACCATACTGCTCTTAAAAATCTGATATCACTTCTAAAACCTAACGAATAAAGTAAAAAAGCACTCTGCAATTTTACAACTCAATTATTTTTGAATAAACTTACAAAGATATTATATTTTACTTATAAATCATCATTGATGTAGAAGTTGTCCTGTTCATTAATGAATATTATATCTCCAAAAATCTTAATCAAATAATGTGGGCGATTTACGACAAATAAGCAGTTATATTTGAAGACTGTGTTGTGATATAGCATTAAATAATCGTCATATTTATATTTATATCAATAATAAATGAATAAATTAATAACTAAAATGAAATAAATTAATTGAAAATATTAATTAAATAGAACAACAGTAGACCGGAACAATTTTGTTGACCATTTTAAACCGATAAGGTTTATTACTATAGATCAGAATTTATCTCAGATAACGTTATTGAGGACGTATTTAGAACGGTTTCGTTGTCTTGAATTGCTTGAATATTTCTCTCATCAGCAACTTTAGACAAAATTTGTCTCATCAAGCCAGCCATAGGTGACCCACCGTAGTTTGTGATATATTCGATGCAAGTAGAAATTATATTTTTTACAAGCTTCATTTCGTTCAATGACTTCCTTTTACCTATAAAATTGCGAATTGTTTCCTTTGTTTCTTCAGTAAGAACTTGGTCGCGAGCTCTTCTGTGCAAGACCCGAAATGCTTTGAGAAATTCAGTATTGCCTCCTTCTTTCGCTTCTTCAAACTTTTTTATTAGCACTTCAAAAGAGCAAATGTGGATATGTCTATCCATAAAATCATCGTCGTCAAAAATAATTGAAGTATAAGCTTCCTCAATAAATTGAAGTTCGGCGACATTGCTGTTATGCAAGTGAACCAAAAACTCAAGAACACAATCTGGAGTAACAGCAGTGATGTTTTCTCCAGACATCCGAGTTAAGTTCAAAATAAATCTATTCTCCGCAATGTTATCTTGTTCTTGTGAGTTGGTCATTAACGATACAAGTGTTGTTCTTATCGAATGAAGTGATGAAAGATTCATTTTTTTTAATAAATCAGTCTATCAAGTGACTTTGGACTTCAGCACACACAGAGGTTAATTACCAAAATCTTAAAATTCACTGAGTTCTCTTGAAGTATTGTTTTGTAACGAACAAACAATAAACAAACAACAGAAGAGGGAAACAAGAGGAGAAGAGCAAAGAATAAGAGGAGGTCTTCATGAAAAATTCACACCGACATCACTTTTGTTTTTGCAACTACTGTCATTGGTCTTCCTTTTCTCACAACAGAACCAAATACTTCGTCTTTGGACGTGATACTTCGAGACCCAAAGACAATTTATTGTCTATTCATTCTGGACTAAATCCAGAAATTATGCGTAATGAAAGAGTTAAATCCTTTGTGATGAATGAAAACTTGGCGAAAAGCAATTCTACCTATCGTCACGAAATTTGACGTAAAGTATTTTGGGTGGATAAAATTTTAAATTACAAGAACCGCAATAGGATATGGACCCACCATCATTACTTATTGCCATTGTTTTATCACATGAATGACAAAACATACAAATTTCGTCGTAAGAAGTTGTCACTACGGTGTGTTTATTTACATCATACTCTGATGTTGTGATCCTAATTAATCTGTTCATGTTTGTATTATAAGGTTGGGGAGTAATTATTGTTAAACGTTTATTAGCATCATACTCTATATCAAAATTAGACATATTAATATTTGTTATTACATTAAAAATAAATACACAACGCATTTGTTTTTATTATATCGGACACAACGAACTCATCGGATGGACACAATTAAGACGTTTCAATAATTAACAATTAAATACTTTTTATTTTATTTATTTTGCACCAACACAAAATGTTTGCAACAAACAAGAAGAATATTTGAACACATTATAAGATATTGTAATATTTGTAACACCACATTCAAACCAAATACTATTTCATCAAGTATGATATATTATAATTTAAGCAACAAAATTAAAGCAGATCAATAAATTTTACCTCTTCTCCAAAACTTTTTAATAGAAACATCTTGATGTATAATTGCGTTTGATGTTGCATATTTTTAATTATTTGATTAAGATTTTTTTGGAGATATAATATTCATTAATGAACACATATTGCAATTGTTACAATCGTGTGATGTTTCTGTGTCAGTTCTTTTTGTTTTTATATAACGCAGAGGTTTAGTGTTGGGAAACCAAGATAACCACACAAAATTATCAATATCAGGATAATTTACATATTGCTTTGTCTGCGGTGTTGATTGTATTTCTTGAAGCAACTCAAAGGGCAACATTATATTATATTATATAATACATTATATAACATGTTTATATTGTTTTACTGCTTTGAAATAATAAAGTAAAAAGCTTAAAAATATAACACACTATATTGTTAGTTAGTTATATGTGCTGAATCATGACAGATACTTCAAACAAGCAAACATTAACTAATAAGACAATAAACATTCATCAAAAGGTATTGTTTGAAAACAACGACGAACACATACATTACAATACCAAATTCATCTTGTACTTTTTCCTCCACGCAAAAAACTTTCCAAGTCTAGTTTTCCTCCTGAGTTCCACACGAATGATTCCAAACCCAAATGTTTCAAAATTTGCTCCACAGCAATGTTAGCATTGGATGTTACAGCAACTCCTCCTTCTGAAATTGGTGCACCACATCGCATGTCAATCACACATGTCAATCCACGACTTTCCAAAGAGACAACCACTTTTGTCTTTTCAATGCGGACACAATCTGAAGTTCTTTTAGCAAATATTAAATCAGACCCACTACTTCCATGACCAATTAATGCGTATTGACCACCATCTGTCACAATGGCTTCAAAATCAACACAATTTACATAGTGAATATGTAAATCAACACCTTTTTTACGCAAGTATTCAACTTGATAAAGCAATCCATCTCCAAAATCAATGTCTGTGATTTTAAAAGGAACAATTACATGAAATCGTATCATCATAAAAACTTCTATTTTGAAATAAAATGAATAATTAGAAACAAATATGTTGTGACTTTGTGATGTATGTCTGAAAAAGAGATTTGTAATTTTGTCCAGAACAAAATCATAAGAATGGTCTTCGCTCTAAAATTATGTCTTGCCACAAATCAATTGGTTGCTGTTTATGTGTTTCCATTACACATATTCCGTCCAAATATGAAACCGATCTAGCGGTAATTTGGACACGAACGGTAAAAACTATAGTCCTACCATCATGATATTGCCCTTGTCATCTCTATAAACATAATGCAATTCTAAGTTATCTCTGTTCATCGTTTATATTAAGATGACAATTTAATTTATGGTATTTAAACGTGTATAGCTAAATTTTCACTCTCGACTACAACCACTTATTTCACGCTCTCTCACAATCTTTACTGGTGTACATGTGTTATTGTAATATAATGTCATCAAGTATTTAGATTGTTTTCAAATGAGCAATGATATAATACTGATACTATGTTAGCAATAGTTCAATTACATGCTGGCATGTCAAAATGTCATACAAAAAATTGTATTGCAACACCCACTCCAGCTGTTGTGACAGCAGTTCATGATATTATTATTTTGAAAAATTAGTTTCAAAACGTTTTAAACTTTTTCATCTTCTTCATACAAAGGAGTATTTGCTTTTCGTTTCTTCCCTTTAAACCGTTTACCTTCTTTGTGCGGAACCATTAATTTCAAATTATAAGTGAAATTATTAATCACTCTCTTCATGGACAAAACTGCTATTGCGTTTAGTTCCCCCAAATTACCATCATCTTTACGTCCTGATTGAATCGCATGTAGGTAATGTCTTCGTGCTTTTTTATGTCCGGTTGATAAACAAAATGGAAATGGGAAACCAGACTTCATTAGACTCCAACACATAAACAAACGGCACAACCTTCCGTTTCCATTTCTAAAGGGATGTATGGATATCATTTGTTGAAAAAGTGACGTAGCCAACTCCACGGGGTGCATATTTGTTGAGGCATTGTAATCCACACACAATTCTCTCATTGCTTTCATAACAGCAGTTGAAGGTAAAAATTGATAATACCCAGCAGATACTTCTGTAGTTCGAAATTCCATTGAGAGCATTTCTTTTTCTTCTTTGTTATCATAAGCAGATTGTGATATCACATACGAGTTTTCCATCATTAGTTTGTAAATTTGTAAAATCAAACTTATGGATAATGTACTATTCAAGTTATTTTTTAGCAATACAATAGCTGCTTGTGAACACTGATACAATTGACGAATAGTACAACTAATATCGTTTGAATTTCGTCCTCCTTCTGAGTTCCATTTCTTGACACATGGAATTATTGTGTCATCAGTGGGAATAATAAAGTTCAATATACTTTTCATCATGACACTATCGACGCTAGATGGCGCGGATAATGTTCCTTCCATACGGTTTATATTGAGTACCATAAGTGCCAATTGTCGTGTCCAAAATGAACCAAAATAATCATCTGATATATAATCCGAACTCAAATCTAACATACTCTTTTCCAAATTATATAATTCTTTTTGACCATCAAAATCTTCTTTATATATTAATCTTTCTGGTAAAGCAATTGAATATTCTGATAACCAATTATTCTTTATTCTGTCCTTCACATCCATTGACCTGACGTGACAGTCATTTTTAGCAGATATTGTAAAATAATACAAACTCATATTATGTTTAATTAAATGACATCTTCATTATACATTTCATTTTTATTTTTATTACCTTTCAACTGATTGATTAAAGGAACGACTAGATTAACTGTTTATTCTTACAATTAAATAAATGCAAATTGTAATAATGATACAATGGTAATAATTTTTACTTACTTTAGACATCAGACAAGAAGCAAATTTATTCTTCATCACAAAGAGAGCAGTGCAGTTTTTGTGAGGTTTCAAGGAAACAAAAATTGTTTGTGTGTTTTAAACCATGCACACCATCTGAAAGTGAAACCGAACTGGCGGTAAATTCTGATACGAACGGTAAATAACAAATTGAACGCACCAATTGAATAAAATGAGAGTTAGAGAATGAGGGTTGTCTATTATTTGGAACGTTCCTTCAGAACCGACATATTATTATTATATTATATTATAGATGTCAGACGAACTTATAAAGAATCAACTAAGGCAAAGTCCTGTTATGGCAACTGACGCAAATATAAAAGATTTAGTAAGGGTTTATATAGAGGAGAATGAGAATGATTTTATAAAAATAGGTGAATGGAATGTTTCACAGGTAACTATGATGTCTGAATTGTTTGCCGAGTATGATGAATTTAATGAAGATATATCTGGATGGGATGTTTCAAAAGTAGAGAATATGTCGGGAATGTTTTCTGAAACAAATAATTTTAATCAAGATATATCTAAATGGAATGTTTCAAATGTAAAGGATATGTCTTATATGTTTGATGCAGCAAAAAGTTTTAATGTAAATATATCTGGATGGAATGTTTCAAATGTTGTCATACAATTTCGTACCGGAACGGTAAAATAATAACCAATGTGTGGTCTATAATAATAAACCAAGGAATGAAACCTGTTGCACCCGCATACGATTTATGAGAAACTTCCAGAAGAAAATGCCAGAGGAATGAAACCTGTTGCACCCGCATAAGATTTATAAGAAGCTTCCAGAAGAAAATGCCAGAGGAATGAAACCTGTTGCACCCGCATAAGATTTATGAGAAACTTCCAGAAGAAAATGCCAGGAATGAAACCTGTTGCACCCGCATAAGATTATGAGAAGCTTCCAGAAGAAAATGCCAGGAATGAAACCTGTTGCACCCGCATAAGATTTATGAGAAACTTCCAGAAGAAAATGCCAGAGGAATGAAACCTGTTGCAGATCGCCAAAAATAATAGCAAAATTAGATATGAAATTCAGGTTTAATGTGGGAGGTGTTAAAGAAGTTTTTACCGTTCAAGTCAAATTTACCGTTATTGAATGCGTTAAGTGAAGAAAAAACAGAAGAAGAACATTGGAAAAGAATGCGGAATGAAACAGTTGGTCTGGAGAAAGCAAAAGGGCGGAGGAAGAAGTCAATTTTATACTCACTTGATATTTATTGTTGTGCTGTTGAACTCTTGTTGCATTAACTGAAGAAGACAGTGACACTTTTTGTAGGCAAGTTCTACTTTGCTTGTGGCTATGGATTTACACGTGAACAATTATAAAACTTTAAATATTCAAAGGTTCTACTGCTCCGTCATCACAGACAATTGGTGAATAAATCAAACAGTCATACTTATCAAGATACGTTTCACATTTTTCGCTGTTTAAATGATATGTGTCGTAAATATATTGTCTACTTAAATTGAAGTCAATTTGTTCCTTGTAAGTTATTAACCATTCGAATATATTGAGATGATTACCAACAATACTTTCTGCAAATGCCCCACCATTAATAGCATGAAGATTAACCCCTCCTCTGACTTCAAACAAGTATTTCGCCAACTCTAAACATCCAAAATTGCAAGCACACCAAAACAGATAGTCATTATGTTGATGCACATCATAATCTAAATTTTCTTCGCAAAGTAACACAATGAAACTGCGACGTGATGAATAGAATAAGCAATGTTTAATGATGTATTCTAGTGACAAATCGATGGATTTTCTGTGTTCTTTATAAAATAGAATAAGTTGATTGTCATTGAACCTTTCTGTGTCATCTAACATTGTTTTGAAAATTTCGGTTTTTGATGTCATTTCTTTGTTAGTATTAATCTTATTGCTACACACGACAATATCAATAATTATATTCATTTTTTATTTATAATAATAATATTAATGAGCACACAACATTAATATTTTACCATAAAAACAAAAATGGAAAATCTTCCTCAAATTCTTAAAACTTATCTTGTCTTCCATTAGTTTATTATAAACAGGATAACTTCTACATCAATAAAAGTTTGAAATATTTATGATACAATTAACTTTATACATTTTCATATAATATATAAAACATTTAAATATTATTAAAGACAATTCATTTAATAATATAATGCCATCTACCAAATACATTGCCATTGATGCAGACAACGCAAACGACCCATATATTAAAGATGCGTGCAACATGAGCGACCCACGACTTCATAAATATTTTATAGAATATGAAAAACAAGATAACAAATGCTTCGAACGTTGGAGTAGTATGTGTAGGGCAAAAGAATGTTTTTTACCTGATTTAATATATTGGACATTTGATAACTGGTATTTTGATTACAAGATGAGTGCTCATAGAGAAGAGTTTATTCAATTATATGGTAGAGAACAACTGCCAATATCTAAAAAGCGTAGAATGAATAGCGAGGTTTATTAATCATATGCCAAAATAGAAGTTGTTACAATTTAAATTTGTGATTACTTTTCTTGACAGCAATATAAATGAGGAAGAAGTTGTAAGACGCTTTAGGTCATATCAGTCGAAGTATAAAGTAGATTCGAATAACTGCAGAGTTTTTGCTCAAGCAGTTATTCAAGATGCCACATGTTTTACTGATTATGATATCAGTAAAGAACATCCTCTTGCGTTTTTTTGATTGAGAAAGTGCATATGATGTGTTTGTCGCTGGGTTGCTACATTATATATTTTTCTCTTAAATAGTTGTGTCAATATAATAGCTGTTGCAAAAATAAGTATTTTAAAATCATTTATATAAAGGCACAAGAGCAATATAGGACAAAGAAAACACAGAACAACGAGAGACAATATCGCAGCACCTGTTATTGTTCTACTCTCTTCTTTTTCTTTCATAATTTTATCATACTCTTTATATGTAATGGTTGTACCATTTCGTTTTATACCATTGATATCATGTTTATAATAATCAATGTGAACCATATATAAACTGCTATTTTAATATCACAATATATAAACGTATTATACCGAAAATCTACAAGTATATTTCTTCAAACTCACGTGCGAAAAGGAGAATGAATCTTTTATATTATGAACGACGCACTTACCAATAATTGTCAGCATTGGAACAATGGCTTAATTGATATTTTTAAAACTAAACGAAGAACTTTGTGGTCATGGGTAACAGCAATGTCGGTTGGAATTGTTGCTGGGTTAACAGCGTTTTGGTTCTCTTTGCCTCAATTAATGGCACATCAGGGTAAATAATGTATTCACCAATCATCTTCAGACATAGTTACAAAAATTTTGTATGCTCTATGAGCACTGCAGAATGCAATTATGAAGCACACACAGCCAAACAAAAAGAGAAGAAAATATAAATTTATATTCACATACATATTGGTATATATAATGATTTAATTTTATATCAATTTAATAACGCAAAATTTGCGTCTATTCTGCTTCAAGTAGCAATAACAATACGTCTTTCGCTTTATTCACACTCTAATTGCTTGTGACAACGGAGCAGACACCCTAATTTTGACCCAATTCTGTCAACACAGAAAATGTAAAATTCTCAGTTGTTATAAACTGTCCAATACTCCAGTCAATAAGAATACAATCTTCCACTTTCACAACTGCAACTGTATGAGCATAACCTTTAACAATGACGTTGGGTTCCGATTTGGAACATTTTTCCCACAAATACTTTAGGAATACGCCGGTCATTTTATATACTTCTTTCGAATTTTATGAAATTCTTTTCTGACAATATTTTGAATAACAACTATTCGCTTCCCTCTTTTCTCGTTCCTTCTTGATATTTCATCCATTACCTTTGAATGATATTTTCTATTCTCCGGAGGGTCTAAACTGTAAGGATGCCTAATAGATTTCTTCATTATATTGTTCATCATAGCCAATGTCCAATGCAATGTTACGAAACTTTCAAATTCGTTTAATGCTGGAAAACGAGGTAAATTATTATAATCCAAAATGTTTGTATAAAAATTTGAAAACTCTCTTCGATAATCATCCAACTTTTTTAATTCTTCTGGCGTAATTTGACTGATTTGATATATTTTCGACCAAATATTATTCTTGTTTGCTTTCCCTTCAGCATAAATTTCTGCAAGTTTGATTAAATCTTTCTCTGTATCACAATCTGATTTTGTAACCTTGTAGCATATTTCGAAAGCTTCTTTTTGAAGACTCCTAATTCTGTTATATTTTTCAGTTGTGTCAATCATAATTTCCCTTCTTTCCTTTTCTTTGCGTTCTAATACATCATGTTCTCTCCAAAGTTGGTCTCGCTCACTCAGGTAGTTTCTCCATTTTTCATCACTCTCTTTATTTCTTTCCTCTTGTTTTTTGTCCTCTTTCCTCCACACTGATTGAACCCATAGAGAAGAAACAGTTGCAGCACCTATAGTTGCAAATATTTTATAATAATTAAATCTCATTTTTATACTACTTGATAGTATTATATTTTTATTTCATTTTTATTTCTTTACCTCAATACAATCATTTTGTCTACTTGGTAAAATATCAACAGATGTAGACGCTCCAGTAGCTTCACATCCACAACGATTACATTTCCAAACAACAGTGTGTTTGTGACATTCTTTGTTCTAACATTTAATTACGAAGACAAATTGTCCTTTGTCCAAGTTCTTAAACTGTCCAATATTCCAGTCAACAATAACCTTTTCTCCTTCATTCAACACGACAGTAATTGCTGAATGTGTACAATACTTATTTGCAGATTTTAGAAATTGTGAAGGGTCTAAACTTGTGTCAGAACGCCAAATACAAGAGCCATTATTAGCATCACGACGATAACATCTCATGGCTCCTGTAAAAGCAAAATCAAAAGTAGTCCCAGGAGAGTCATCTTTCAAAAGCAAGGGTGTATCAACAAGACTTACGAGCCATCCATCAGCATATTGTGGTTTCATAAGTTTGTAGTGAGTAAAGTAAAAAGCATATGCCAATGATGACACATTTCTGCACCCAGCAATTGCATCCATACTATTAATAATGAAACCATTGGAACACTTAAAAGTGTCAGTGTTCTTTGAATATGTGAATGCGTAATGTTTGTTGACTTCGTTTGAGCTCATCATTGTGCTTTCCTTTACTTCCCTGTCATATTTTATTACAGAACCATAATCATTACTACAAGTTCTTAATAAGTGAATATTATTGTACCTGGCTTCATTTTCGATTCTTGAAACAGTCAATTCAAGTTGTTCAATTCTTTCAAATACACAGAACTCAAAATTTAAATTAAATTGAAGTTTTCTAACTTCTTCTTCGACCTGCTCAATCTTTGCAGTGATGTTGTCTCCATCAGGTTTTAGTGTTTCATACACATTTTGTGAAGACGTATCTGACGACAATTTTTGAGCATCATTTAAGAGTTCTTCATAACATGACATTTGTTCGTTTGACATAGTCGTCTCTTTCATAAATAAAGAGTTGTTTTTATATCACTTTATTGAAAAAAGATTAAATGTTTGTCAACAATAAATAATTACAAATTCATGCAAATCGATAAATTAGTGTCAAATCATTTTGAAACAAAAGGAAATTGTCAAATGAAACGGCAGAGATGGTTTTCAAAGTTAGTAGGCAAAATAGGCCTCAAATGGGCGAGCGATAAACATTTTTCCATTACACATATTCCGTCTAAAAGTGAAACCTATCCCACCGGTAAATTTGACACGAACGGTAAAAATAAAATCTAAAATGTGTGGTAACAATGTAATATTAAATCTTTGAGGAAAAATATGTTATTTCTCGTTATGTATGTCAGGTGTCGATAATGTTTTGTTGTGTGAATGTGTGGTTGGTCAATACAACATAGATGAATACAAAACAGAAACAAAATATGAATATTATTATTATTTTTGTATTACCCGTATCATTTCACATTTTTAATTAGAAATCAAAGTTCCTTACCTAATATGTAACAAAATTCCTTATAATTTTACCGTATTCAATGCATTTCGTAAATTAAATATAATTATACTAAATATCTAACATTACTTCTATTGCTCTTGCAACATTTTTCATTGGTAAAATTATAGACTTTGTTTGTTGATTGCCTTGCAAATATCCAATTCCCATACCAACTACCTTATCTTCTGTCCAAAACCACATTCCAGAGTCTCCTGGTTGTATTGAAATATTTTTATTATGAGCAAAAGATGACGCATGATACGTGTCAAAAATTGGTTCAGTGTTGGTTTTTTTTGACCACTTACGAACATACGCTTTATGCGTTGGTCTCAATTTTAAGTACAAATCAATGGATGTCCTTGCACCCACACCATGCACTTCAATTTCATTGTCTACATTACTATTCAATACATCGAAAATATTGTCTTGCTCAATTTTTCCATCCTTAACAGTCAATATCATTTGAGGTGTGTTGATTTTATTTCCTGTAGTAAGACACATATACTTAATAAAAGTATCAGTTATATCTATCTCAATATTGCTCACGTTCACTTCAATTAACGCAACATCTACAGAGCAGTCTAATTCGTTTAATGTTATTTTCGGCATACCCGTTGTGAAAACAACTAGATCTCCGAATTTTTGTATATTTTTTTCACAATTAACATACTCTTGCAGTCCTTGAATTGATTTCTCAGCAAAATTGCATGCTTTTTCAAGTCCAACCTTAAAACCAAAGCGTTCTTTCAACGCATCAAAATCTGATGAAGACACTCCATGAGACTTTAAATACTTGTATAATTGTTGCAACGCGGTGGAGTGCATAACTGGGGTATTCAACTCACATCCTTCGAAAACATGACCTGCTGTCACGCCATACATTTTAGAACCTGTTCTGACAAATCCACCTATACTCCCAAATGTGCAAGATGTTTCATTCTCCATTTTTTCATAGTCTTCTAAATAACAACGACATATAGGAGCGATATCACAACCCGGAGATATTTTTGTACAATATGAGAACCATCCTTCGACAATTATTGTCTTAGCACCGCATAATATCTTTGGAAGTACAGACTCCTCATAAGGAATATACCCTTTGCATATGACTGTAAATTTTACAACTACTTGTCCATTTACATTTTCAGCATTGATTGCTACAAGATTAGAATGATTAACAAATAAATCTTCATATTTTTCGTCAATTATTGCTTGAACAAATTCCCATTCGCATTGTTTTGCTTCTTTATATTGTTCAAACACATTTTCGTCATATTCTTCATCCACCATTTTTGTGTATGGATCAATATAAACAATTGGTAATCCATCCATTGTTTTGCAAGGCATTTGTTCAAATTTATTTGTATAAAACTTTAAACGAACAACGTACAATTTACTTTTAGACCCAATCAAGCGACATTCATATCCACATAAATAATGTGGTAAAAGAGATAAGTCATTTGTCGCAATACTTGTATCAAATGGTGATAATTTTGAATTCAACTTTGTGTCATTATTGATACAATCCATTTTGGAGTTATCTTTTAGTGGTGTGGTTGACATTAGAATATAAATTTAAAATTAGTATATAGATAACCCAATAATTAATATTCAATTCATTTTTATTTTTTTATTACCTTTGCTCATTTTAGCAGAAACCAAGACATCTTCTTCTTTTAGAGGAGTACCCAATGTACAATGACCAAGTCCATCTTTGTCTTCATCTTTGTCGGCATATCTAATGTCCTCAATTTGAACAGCAACAGCTTCTGGAACAAGTCTTGGTACAATTTGGTCCGCGTTGATTTTGACATTTCGTAATGCATGACGTAGTTGATGTGTCTCATTTTGTATTAACTTTTCAAAGTCTTCTGTATTCAACAAAGCAATATCTTGTGCGGTATAAAGTCCTGTGCGTTTGAGAAAATTAACCGAACTTGGTCCAGTTGAGGCAATTTCTTTTACAGGAGTATTCATCAAGTGAAACCTTGTAGTTTAAGTAAAGGAATAATTTTAAAAATGATAAAATTATTGTTTTGATACTGTTCTGAAATAAACAAAATGAAATGTGTTTTCACTTTTGTTCTCATGTTGTATCATGCTCATGCCATGTTATATTTTTGCTGTTTCACTCTTAATGTTTCCTTTACACACATTCCGTCCAAAATTGAAACGAATGGTAAAAAATATTGTTTGTGTATTTCATACCTATTTTTCATACTAATTTCAGGTGATCGGACGACCACAAATTTTATTGCTCAGCAAAAAACTATTGTTGAAAAACACACAAAATACAGATTTCTTACCACCTATTTGTAGGCGTTATGAAATAGTTTTATTTACAACCCGCCCCCCATTTTCATACTTTATTCTATCGTGTGTTGTATGATGAAAATGGATGATACAGATATGGGCATCGACTGTATTGATTCATTATCTGATCCAAAGCAAGATAAATTTGAAGAACAATTCGAGATACTTGATTTTGTTTTGAAACCATCCTTGGATTACATATTTAAATATGTATTTAAATATAACCTGACAAGACATAATATGATACGATTTGGTTTAATTGGAACAGGCGTTCTTGGAATTTATTTGCTGTGGTCCAATAAAAGTATTATTATTAATGGATTGTTATCGAATGAAAACAAGGTTCAAAGAGCACTGGGTCAATGGAATGACACAGATGGAAAAGATTGTGTAAAACACATATGGGACGCTGTTGTGGTTGGATATTCACACAAGAATGGTTTGTCTGATAACTCAATTCATAATATTAATGTTTTTATGCGTGGGAAAGAAGCAGTATTTCAATCTGTGTCTAGTTTTGTTGATCTTTGCAAATGTGTATCAAAATCAACAAGTTATGTCGCTTCGCATTGGGAACTGATGCGAATACTTGCAACCTGTCAACGATTTGAGCATCCAGTTAACATGTCTTGTGATATTGTACAACCCGCTTGGAATAATATTTATGACCTAATGAATAACTTTCCTGAAAACGAAGATGATGAGATTTTGAGCGACATGGCTTTTACGTTTCTTCTAGTGGTAACGCGATTAGATGCAAGAACCTACCCAAGACAACCATTTAGTGATGATATATTAAATAGATTACATAATACTTGTCCTGATACTTGTCGACAAATTATTCCGCGTATGAATACATGAGTTTAACACACCATGCTTATGTTGAGTATCGAAAACCAAATGCGGACACAATCTGAACCACTTTTAGCGAATATTAAATCAGACCCACTACTTCCATCATACAACTACATTGTTGAATGGTTAGTGTAATAATAACTATTTTAAATAAATAACACACTCTTTCGAATTAATATAAAATATTAAAATGACGCAACATATCTGGGCACTAATTGAATCACTCATTATTTAAAGTATTTTCTCCATATAGCCCTGTTCTCTATTTCTGTAAAAGACCATTGTTATTATTAT
>Ga0257106_1000401_pt1 | contig 26161 bp, 29 predicted proteins | sample LP_taG_3_FD_190177 | JGI IMG/M metagenome (GOLD analysis project Ga0257106, IMG submission 190177) | Marine microbial communities from Northeast Subartic Pacific Ocean, Canada - LP_J_2011_P26_10m | ecosystem: Environmental > Aquatic > Marine > Oceanic | place: Canada: Northeast Subartic Pacific...
GCGACGACTGCCCTGGGGGGTTCCCCCCGCGCACGCAGAAGCTCCTCGTCGGCCCGGGTTGGCACAGCGCCATGGAAGACGGTATGCAGCTGCAGGAGCTCAAGGTTGAAAACGACATGGAGATCGCGCTCGTGTTGCTACACAAGGTGGACCCGCCGGATGGCTCGCCGGAAGGGACGGAGCCGACGGAGGAGTGGGAGGAGGTGCGCATCGAGGAACCCGGCGCGTCCGAGCCCGCCGCCTGATGACCGGTTGCCAGCGGGAAACGAACCAAAACGAGTAAGAGATTAGATTAAATCCAGGCGGGACTCTCTCCCGATGTAACAGTAGCTAACGGTGACGAACGAGTACGAGTACCGACGCGTGCTCGGTGGAACGATTCAACGTACTAGCAACTACGTCATAGATCCAGCTCGACCGCCAGAGCCGTGCGACCAGGCGCGGACGTCGTCGACTTTGGAGCCGGCGTCGGAGCTGGCGTCGACTTTGGAGGCGCGACGGGCGCGGGCGCCGCTTGGAACGAGAACGGCGCCGCCTTCGGCTCCTCCTCCTCTTCTTCCTCCTCCTCCGGCTCCGGCTCGGGCTCCGGCTCGACGAAGGGCTTCGGTGCGCCGCTCAGTCGGCTCATGATCCCGCCTCCGCCACCCGGCTTCGCCTCCGCATGAGTGGACAGCAGCGAGAACCCTCCGTTGAAAGGACTCGCCGCGACAGGTGTATCCTCCGTGCGCACGGGCGTGGACGCGGGCGGCGGCGCGAAGCTGAACGCCGCGAACGGGCTCGCGCCGCCGCCGCCGCCGCCGCCGTCTCCTCCGGACGTCGGCGTCATGCCAGATGGCGCGCCTCCCCCCGTCGGCCGTTTGGCTCGGACGATTTTCCGTTCGCGCCTTCCCTGTCCTCCCATACCGGACGTGGGTGCCGGCGAATCCCCAGCCTTGCGTCGTTCCTCGTACACCTTCCCTTTGGCCTCCGCGGCCTCGATCTCTTTTTGCCGTTCCACCGCCTCTTCGCGCTCGCGTTTGATTCGTTGAGCTTCGACCATGCGTTTGGCTTCTTCGATCTCGCGCATCCAATCGTCGTCCGCGGATGGCGCCGGCATGGCGAAAGGGTTGGCGCCGACTGGCGCGGCGCCTTCCTTCGCGGCTCTTCCGAAGTAATTCTCGCCTCCACTTGGGACGTCGTCGTCGGTGCCCGCGACGTCGTTGGGGGTCTCGTCCTCGGTACCGCCCGCTGCGTCTGAGTCTGAGTCGAGCTCGACGACAGCCTCTTCGGCGTCCTCTGGGTCTGCGACCGCCATGGTGGACGTGTGGGTGGGCGCTGGGTGGTCGCCGCCCTCTTCCTTCTTGCCTCGCGGCTTGCGTCTGGGTGGCCTTCCTATCTTTGCGCGTCGAACGAGGGCGCGCCGTCGTCTGGTGAGAGCGAGGGGGGCGCGAGATCTCTCTTTGAAACGTGCGTAAGTGACTTATTAGCGACAGACTGGTATCGGCGCCAACCTGCCAACAACTCAACTCGAGCCCCGGATAAGTAAAAGCGAGGTTGCCGAGTCCGCCGGTGCCAGGACACCGCGCGCGGCGCCGACGAAGGACCGTTCCACGTCGACGGCACCGAGACACGCACCGTAGGAGCACGCGTTCCCCTCGGCGTGAGCGCGCCGTCATAAACCCCGGTGACGCCGCGAGCGCACGCACGCACGGCAACCCCCGTCGAAGGAAGAAAAGGGGGCTAAGGAAATTGGCACGTGGCACGGCAACCTCGCGCATCATCATGAGCGGCAGCGACTACGACGAGGACGTCGAGGACATGGAGAATGAGAGCGCCAGCGAGGAGGAACAGAGCCTCGAGGACCAGCTCATCGAGGCCGCGGCCGCCGGGCGCCTCATCGAGGTCGACCGCCTCCTCGCGGAAGGCGTCGTGGACGTCGACGGCACCAGCAATCTCCGCGACGATCGGTCCAGAGCACTTCACCTCAGCTGCACGTTCGGACGGCCGCTGGTGACCAACTCGCTGATTCGCGCTGGGGCTGACGTCAACGCGACGAACGAAGGCGGCGACACACCACTCATCCTCGCATCACTCAACGGCCACGGCAGCATCGTCGACGCATTACTCAAAGCGGGCGCCAACGTCCACGCCACCGATCAGTTCGGTGAGTAAATTTGGTTTTTTTTGGTTATTTTTGGTTTTTTGGTTTTTTTTGGTTATTCGTGTATGGGCAATTCGTTTGACGTTGTGTTTTTTTTAACAGGCTCGTGCGCGCTCTTCTACGCGTCCCGGCAAGGCCACTGCGGCTTAGTGGATGCGCTCCTGAAAGCCGGCGCGGACGTCAACGGGAGCCGCGTCACCGCGCTGCTCATCGCGTCGCGGTTCGGGCACGCCTCCGCGGTGGTCAAGCTCATGCACGCGGGCGCAGACGTCACAGCCGTGGACGACGACGGCAACACCGGTGAGCTTTTTGGTTATTTTTTGGTTATTTTTGGTTATTTTTGGTTATTTTTATATGGGCAATTCGTATGACGTCGTGTTTTATTCACAGCGCTTCATCGATGCGCCCTCGAAACCACCCCGGCGGCGGTGTACGGCGGCAAGACTGGGCAGGTGGTGTCCGCGCTCGTCGCCGCGTGCGCCGACATCGAGGCGCTCAACGCCCAACGCCTCACGCCGCTGGAACTGGCGCACAACGGCCTCGCGAACGGGACGTCCGAGTGGCAGAAGCTGCGGTGCCGCGAGACGGTTGAAGTGCTCGAGGTGAGTTTATTTTTATTCTCGTATGGGCAATTGGATTGACGACGTGTTTTGTTTAAAGGTTGCCAAGGATATGACACTGGCGCTTCGCCGGTGGCTGTTCGCGGCGGGACTCGCGGAGCAATGGCGTGAGTTCGCACGTTTGGGCGCCAAGGAGAAGGAGGATATCGAGATGATCGAGCGGGACGACGTGCGCCGGGACAAAGGCAGCGCGTTGACCCCCGTCGAAGTCAACCGCTTATTTCGAGCCATCGCGCATGGACAGGAGCATCCCGGTGAACCGTTGGCGATGGGTGACAAGTTCGAATCGTTCTTACACGCGCACAGGCTGGACGATTACGTCGCTCACTTTCGTGTGTTGGGCGTGGCGTTCGAGCGGGATTTGTTGGACATCACGGACGCGCAGCTGACGCTCATGGTGGAGCGGCACGGTTTGAAGATTCTGGACCGGCGACGGTGAGTTTATTTTTATTTTCGTATGGGCAATTAGTGAATGACGGTGTGTTTTGTGTGCAGGTTCGACAAGGCGATGGTGGCTTTGAGACGGAAACTGGCGGGGCACCACCCGCCTGGGGAGGAATCGGGCGCCGGGGAGGAGGAGAGGCACCCGATCCGCGTCAAGAAGGAGCACGCCGGGCCCCAGGTTGCCGGCATATCGGTGTGATCGCGGTTATGAGGAGGTGTATTCAAGCGAGTTATAGACGAGTACGTCGATGTAAAGCAAGGCGAGCGAGGTTGTGTACGGGCGAGTCTCCACCCATCTGTTTTCCTTTTCCGCTTTTCCGCTGCGAATCACATTTTGCCGAGTGGGATCCACGTTGGAGGATGGTTTTTCAGAACCGTTTGGCGATTGGGCGGATTTGCGTTTGTCCGAACGTCCGAACTCAAGAATCGCCAGTCTGATTGCCCACCGAAATCAGCTGCAATCGAAAATTTGAAAAAACCCGCCAAACCAAAATTGCGGGGGAAAGACTGGTGAGTCACCTAACGGCCAAATGCACGCCCGACAATCGTCACAACGCGCCGTCGCTCAAACGACGAAACGCATCGTACCAGGTGAGTTGCTCGGCTTGAAGGGCGACATTGTCGATCGGTGGTTTTCGTCCTGGGTTTAAGGGCGCGCATCCACGCGTGTCGCGCTCCGATGCGCTCGACTCGCATTCAAAATTAGAATCGATGACACGGATCCTTTTTTCGCGCTTTTTCTTAATTGGCGGCAACCGGCTGACCACGTCCCTCCCGCATCCGCGCAGAAACCACCATGGTTCTCGATAACAAGTCCTTCGCGCAGAAGACCCTCGTGGTCTACGGCCTCTGCTACGTCTTCTACGGCGCCACCTTCATGGGCGAGACTCTCGGCCTCGAAGATGCCGGCGCCAAGTACCAGGGCAAGAAATCCGGCCCCGTCGGCTGGTCCGCCGCGCAGTGGGCCGGTATCGGCGCCATCGTCTGCGGCCTCGACTGCCTCTTCGTCGCCTTCAAGACCGGCGAGCAGACCGCCATGCGCACCATCGCCGTCAACTGCTTCGCCTCCTTCATGCGCCTCGGCATCTTCGCCGCGCACGGCTCCACCCAGTGGGGCGGCGTCACCGTCCACAAAGAATTCCTCCAGGGCGGAGCCATCACCACCACTTTCCTCATGGTCGGCCTTTACAACCTCAACGGCTCCATGAAGGCGGTCAAGAACGTCTTCAAGGTTCCCTCCCTCGCCGACCTCACCCACGCGGGTCTCCTCGTCCAGTTCACCCTCTTCTTCTTCTACATCATGTCCTTCATCTGGACCGACTTCCCCGGCGCCAACTACGCGTGCAAGGGCGGGTGCCGCTCCGAAGGCGGCGTCTACGAGATGATGGCGTGGACCGTCTCCATGTGGACCCAGGTTACGCTGACCATCTTGGCCGTCATGCAGACCGCGACTAACGCCGAGAAGATGGAGTTCGCCAAGATGCGCGCGCTCACCGTCCTCGTCCAGATTTGGCAGATGGAGCAACCCGCCGAGAAAGCCGTCGCCGTCCCCGAGAAGCTCATGGAGAACAAGATCGCCATGGGCATCTCCGTGCTCTCCTGCCTCGTCGCCGGCTTCAGCGACAAGCTCAAGGGTAACGCCAAGCCCACCAAGTCCACCACCCGCTCCAAGCGCAGGTAAGCGGCTCAGGTTTTAACCTGAATCCAATCCCGCCATCAAGAACAAGTCACACGGCGGGTGACAAAAAACCAAAAACAACGCGTCAAAAACCAAAAAAGAACGTTGCGGTGTCGCGAGACGCACAGCCGAGCGCCGATGGGTTCACACTCACGAGGCCGCCGCTAGTGTGTGTCGCCACCGAATGATGTATTGACCTTATATGTTGAAGCGAGCGTCGAGAGTTTGTTGTAATCGTCACGATGAGAAGACGTCGGCGCTTGAATCAAATCACATTTTCGAAACGAGTTTTTTCGTCAAACCCGAGCGTTCACACCCCCGCTTCCATGTTCGCGTCGCGTTCCATGTTGTCCAAGATGGAGAGCACCGCGCTCTCGTCGATTCGCATCTCGCGGATCCGAACCCACGCGCGCCAGGCGCATACACACGTCCCGGCCCACGCCCACAGCACACCGCACGCGGACACCAGATCCGCGTCGGGCGAAGGAGCGAACCCGCCCAGCTCCGCCCACTCCCCGTCGCCGTCGAGGGACGCGCGGAGCATCGGCGCCGCCGCGAGCAGCGCGCGCGTGGCGTCTCCGAGCTTGCGGTCCGCGGTGAGCCCTGCCCGGACCTTGATCGCGGCCATCGGATCCGCGTCCGCATCGTTGATCAATCCGTCGACGCACGGGAGTAACTCTGTCCATAGACGACTCGCGCGAATCGCCGCGAGATCCCCCGTCGACCTCAATCGCGTCTCCATCTTACGCACGTCCCCGCTCTTGCCCACCGGGGGTAGCCGGAGGTCGATCCCGAGCGCGTCGCTGGCGGAGGTATCCTTACGTCGCCTGGTCAGCACGGTATCCACCGCGGACGCCGCCTCGGAGGCATCAGTGAACGCCTGCACACAAAACACGAATTTTTCAGTACAATCGGCCATCTTATACGAAAGTTACAATGCAAACGTACCTTGGCGTCGACGCGCGTGAACGGCGGCGGCTGCGCATCCACCGTGCCCACACACGCGCACACCGCCCACGCGGACAGCACCGCCGGGGTCGCGAGCGTCGGTGGGAGCGAGCTCGTGCCGTCGGGTCGGCCCATCGCGGCGAGCGCCCCCAATAAATTATGTGATTTAAGAAGCGTCTCCAACGTTTGTTTATGCCTCGTCCGCTCGTGCAGCACGCGCGCCGCCGCGACGGGGTTATCGAAGAAGTGCGTGGATCGCGGGTCGTTCTCCTTCGACCCGGCGTCGAGCTCGGACCACCGATCGCGTATCACCGCGCGGGTCCAACGCTTAACCCGCGCCGCGTCGGCGGCATACACAGAGGCGATTAATTCGGCTGCTTCGTGAACCGTCACAACCTCGCCCGCGCTCAGGGGCGAATCGCGGTCCCGCGTGTCCGCGCATAACACCCGGGTCGGATGCGACAACGCGCTGGGTATCGTGACGGCGACGCCCGCGCCGGGTGCGGCGCTGAATATGGACCCCACGCGTGTATCGGTACGGGTATCCTGACTGCCCGTCGGTCGAGTTCTCCGTAAAGAATCTTCAAATTCGGCGGCGTCCGCCCGGCCAGAGCCTCGCAGCGCTGTGACCCCTCGCATCACTCGAACCTCATCGATGCTCGAATTCAGCGATGAATCGACATCGGAAGAAGGCGGGTTATGGGTCGATGAGTTGAACGTGCTGGTGTCGCTCGCGGTGATGCAGTGGTGCGCGAGTGAGCCGGGCTCGAGTCGTTTCCCTCGCGTGACGAACCTGAAAACACAAAGTTCATATGGGCAAACAGTTACCATGAGAGAAGAAAAAGATAAAACTCACCTCGAAGCCTCCTCGCCGTCAGCCGCGACGGTGAGCACTGGGTATTTACCCACATCAGGGTCCAACCTCTCGGCGACGCAGACCCGCGCTCGGCCGTACCCTCCGTCCAACGCACGCTCCAGGGCGTCGCACACCTCCCTCACCGCTTCATTCGCCGATTTTGCACCCGCCTTGACGGCTTCGAGTGTTTCCTTGAAGGCTTTCGCGTCCACCGCCTGTTAACAAAACACGACGTCATACCAATTGCCCATACAGGAACTAAAATAAACTTACCAGTAACTCGCCGATGGGTCCGACGTCGCGGGTGGCTCGTGCGACAGCCTCCGTCGCCTTTACCCGCGCCGCGTCGAGTGCGCCGCGTGTTGTCGCGAGTTCCGCCAGTGTCGCAGCCTCCCGCGATTGCACCGAGACTAACGTATCCGTGACTTCCGTGATTTTCGAATGCGCCTCGGCGTCTTTCTCGTTTGCCGCGAACTCAGCTGTTAGTAACAAAACACGACGTCGTCAATACAATTGCCCATACGTAAATAAAAATATGAACGCACCCTCTTCGGCCTTCTTCTCAGCCGCGAGTACCTCGGCCTTCAACCCCGCGATCAACCCGTCGAACGTCCCGTTTGTTTCCCGGAGCCGTGCGTGTTCGGCGGTGGCGGAGGCGAGGGCGAGGCGGAGTCGTTCGGTTTCGGCTCTGGCGTCCAGCTGCGCCGCGTCAGAGTCGGCGGCGACGCCGGCGAGCCGCTCGATTTCATCCTGAAAAACACAACGTTCATATGGGCAAACAGTGAGAGAACAAATAAAAACGTACCGAAGCTCGCGTGAGTTGTTCCCCCGCGGACCTGATTCGAACCTCGCACTGCGCCTCGAGCTCCGCAATCTTAAGTTCGAGTTCATGGGTGGCGTCGGCGATGGATGCGTCGACGTGTTCGGCTCGGTGCGTCGCGTCTTTCGCGAGTTTCGTTTCGCGCTCGGCGATTCGTTCGGCTGTTATGATAAAAAAACACGACGTCAGTCCAATTGCCCGTACAGGTACACGCATTGAAATAAAGAAACTCACCTTCTTCGCATCTTTTATTCGCCTCTGACGTTTCTTTCGACGCTCGTTCCGTCTCAGCCTCGAGCGCCGCCCTCGCCGCCGCCTCCGACGCGGCCGCCTCCCGCGCGCGCGTCCTGTGCGCCGCGATCTTATCCTCCATCTCCATCTGGAGCGTTTCTAGAGCCTTCCGGGTGTCGTTCAAGTAGCTCGTCGTTTCCGCGAATGAAACTTCGAGCGAAGATTTCGCCAAAGTAGTCGCCGCGAGCTGGGACTCGGAGCTCCGAAGTTTAATCGCGGCGTCCTCCGCGCGCCGCCTTAACGTGCCGCATTCTTCTTTCGCCAGTCGTACTTCCTCGTGAAGGTCGGATATCGTGTCATCCTTGACGGAAACTCTCGAGTCGAAGTCGAGTCGAAGGTCTTCCTCTAGCCGGGCGCGAGCTGTTAAAAGAAAACACGACGTCAGTCACTCACATTGCCCATACATAAGAATAAACTCACCGGCGGCTTCTCGTTTAACGAGCACGGCGCGTTCCTCCGCCCCGGTCTCCGCGTCTCGAGATGTGCGATGCGTCAGGTCCTCGAGTTGCCGTTTGAGTACCGTGATTTCCTCGCACTGTGTACGCGACAAAGCCGTCTGCGTTGCGAGATTTTCCCTCAACTCGGCGAGCTCGTCGGATTTATCATTCGTTGATTTATCCTCGGCGCGAACCGCATCCAACTCTTCACTCTGGATACCCATACGCGCCTCGAGTTCCGCGAGCTTCTCCGCGAGTGACTCGCACTCCTCAGTCTTCGCCTCGAGTCGCTCGTGCAGCTCAATCACGCCGTCCAGCTCCATCGATTGATCCGCGATCAACCGAGACATGTCCTCGAGCTGCGCAAACAAAACATGTCGTCAACCTAATTGCCCGTACGAAGATAAAAAGAAACGTACCTGCGCGGCTCGAGCACCGATGGCATCCTCCGCCAGCGCCACTCGCTTGATCCGACCGCGCCCGCCGCAGAGGGGAACGAAGACGATCGCCTCCGCGGCTGCCACCGCATCTTCACCCGCGTCGGATGCCACGTACGCGGACGTGGTGACACCGAAGTGGCTCTCGCCGGTGTCCGCCTCACCGGTGACCAACGCGGCTTGGACATAAGCTGTACGAGTTAAACAACACACGACGTCAGTCACTAATTGCCCATACGAAGATTAAAAGAAACTCACCGACGTTCGCTGCTTCGCATCGAGCCCGGCATCGCTCCGCGACTGCCTCGCTGACCGTCCCGAGACTCACGAGCATACCCGCACGTGTGCGAAATGTGCCATCGTTTGTGTCTTGCGTCGCTGGGTTGTTTTTTGTGAGTACGTCGACGACGGCGTCGATGGAGCGTTCGTCGTCGAGGCACGCTACGGCGACTGGCGCGAAGTTTTTAGCCGCTAGGCATGCCGCCTCGGCGACAGCTGTGTCGCCACCTTCCGGCCCGGCGTTCGGCCCGGGCGACGGGGATGGCGAGCGTCGTTCCTTCTCCGCGAGTGCGATGGCGCGAGCGGCGGCGAACGCGTCGTTGGCGAGGTCGTGCGCGCCCAGTCGTACCGCGGCTTCGCCCTTGGCGATGAGTGCCGCCGCGCTCATCCCCGCGTTGCTTCCTCGCCGTGACCGCGCGCCGGCTCCCGTCGGGGTTGTCCGCCCGCTCCCGAGGGGTGAGCCGCCGGTGCGCGGCGCGGGGCGTCGCGACGCCGCCGCGCCGGTGCACAGGAGATGCGCGAGCTCGCGCGCGTCACCGGGGGGCGCGAGTGACGCGTCGTTCGGGTCGATCCCCCGCCCGTCGGGCCTCGGCGTGAACCAGTAGGGTTCCAGGCCCGTCGCCGCGTTCACGCGGTTGGCGACGGACCGCGCGAGTGGTAAGGTGTCGCCGGTCGCGAAGAACGCCACGCCCGGCCTGGAGCTCCCACCCATCGCGCCCACGCCCCGCGTCTTCGCCAGTGGGAGCGACGGGATGATTCCGAGAAAACGGCCCTTTCGCACCGGACGCGCCAGAGCTGACCCACTAACGGGCCCGACCATTTCTTAATACTCACGTCGCCTCGCCGGAGACGCGCACTCGCGGGGACGCGACGCGCTTCCGTCCACCTCGCGCCACACCCGCGACATCTCCGAAGGGTCGCGCGTCGCGAACCGGCGATCGAAGATGGCGCCACGATCGGCATCGACCACGGCGCTCGCGCTCATCCTCGCCCTTCTCGGCGTAATCTCACCCCAAGTCGCCGATGCGACGGCTACGGGGACCACCAAGCCGGAGATCAGGCTCAGCGACCGCGCCGCGCGACACTTGCTGAGCGCGTACGATCACACGTACAAGCTCAGGGAGACCGTGCCGCTGTACGCGAACAAAGTCGGACCCTTTCACAACCCATCCGAGGTGCGTACCGGTCGATCGCCGGACCCAACGCGACGACGAAGTCGGCATTCATTCATTCGTTAAAATGGCTCCCGCTCTCGATCGATCACCCCGGGCCCCGCTCATCCCCCCGCTCACTCCCCCGCCTTCCCCATCCGCCTTCAACACAGACGTACCAGTACTACGACCTGCCGTTCTGCGAGCCCGTGGACGGCAAGGTGAGCAAACGCGAGGACCTCGGCGAAGTGCTCCAAGGCGACCGCATGAGCTCGACGCCGTACTCGGTGCCGTTCCGAGTAGACCGAGACGACGAATCGCTGTGCCACAGGACACTCGGCGCGAAAGACCTGAAACGCTTTCGCAAATCCGTCAAAGACGACTACTACTTCCAGATGTACTACGACGACCTGCCCATCTGGGGGTTCATCGGGAAGATCGAGAAGATCCTCAAGCCGGGTAAGTTTCTTTTTTACTTTCGTATGGGCAATTAGTATGACGTCGTGTTTTATTTACAGGGGCGCCCGAGATGAGGTACTACCTGTTCACCCACGTGCACTTCGACGTGGCGTACAACGGTGACCGAGTCATCGAAATAAACGTCTCCACCGATCCACTGCGAACGGTGGACATCACGGATGATCACGACGTGGACGTGGAGTTTTCGTACAGCGTCAAGTGGAAAGAGACGCACATCCCGTTTGACCGAAGGATGGAAAAGTACAGCAGGTACTCGTTCCTGCCGCAGCACCTGGAGATTCACTGGTGAGTTTTTTTTAATTCTAATTCTCAACCGTACGGGCAATTGGACTGACGGGTGAGTGTTTTGTGTATTACAGGTTCTCAATCGTCAACTCGTGCGTCACGGTCCTATTGCTCACTGGGTTCCTCGCCACCATCTTGATGCGCGTGCTCAAGAACGATTTTCTCAAGTACACCAGGGACGACGACGCCGCGGAGGAGGCGGAGGAGACTGGATGGAAATACATACACGGCGACGTCTTTCGATTTCCAAGACACGGTGAGTCCATTTCTTTTATGATGCTATGTGCAATTCGACTGAGTCCTTGTGTTTTGTTTTCAGTTTCGCTCTTTTGCGCCTGCATCGGCACTGGGACCCAGCTCTTCGCCATGGTCCTCTTCGTCTTTGTTCTGGCGCTCGTCGGGGTGTTTTACCCGTACAACAGAGGCGCCTTGCTCACGGCGTGCATCGTGCTGTACGCGCTCACCGCCGGCATCGCGGGGTACGTCGCCGCTAACAACTACAGGCAGATGGGCGGCGAGAATTGGTACGTTTCTTTGTATTTCCGTATTACATTTGTTTCCGTGTACGCAATTAGACTGACGGGTTCATTTTTGTGTATTCGCAGGGTCCGCAACGTGCTGCTCACCGGTTTCCTGTTCTGCGGGCCGATGTTCATCGTGTTTTCGTTCCTAAACACGGTGGCGATCGCGTACAGAAGCACCGCCGCGCTGCCATTCGGTACCATCTGCGTCATCATCATCATATGGGCGCTGGTCACGTTTCCGCTGACGGTGCGTTTATTTCAACTCTCGTATGGGCAATCAGACTGATCGATGTCGTGTTTTGTGTATTACAGGTGCTCGGCGGCATCGCCGGGAAAAACGCGAAGGGCGAGTTCAACGCGCCGTGCAGGACCACCAAGTACCCTCGCGAGATCCCGCAATTGCCCTGGTACAGGAGCACCGTACCCCAGATGGTCATGGCCGGTTTCCTGCCCTTCTCCGCTATTTACATCGAGCTCTACTACATCTTCGCCAGCGTGTGGGGCCACAAGGTGTACACGATTTACAGCATCCTGTTCATCGTCTTCATCATCTTGGTCATCGTCACCGCGTTCATCACCATCGCGCTGACGTACTTCCAGCTGGCGGTGGAGGACCACGAGTGGTGGTGGCGGGCGGTGCTCTGCGGCGGGAGCACCGGGTGCTTCATCTACGGGTACTGCTTCTACTATTACTTCCACAGGAGCGACATGAGCGGGTGAGTTCATCTTTTTATTTACGTATGGGCTATTGGACTGACGAATAAGTGTTTTGTGTACAGGTTCATGCAGACGTCGTTTTTCTTTGGGTACATGGGGACGATCTGCTACGGGTTCTTCCTGATGCTCGGGAACATCGGGTTCAGGGCTTCGAAGTTGTTCGTGATGCACATCTACAAGGCGATCAAGTGCGAGTAGGCGTGGTGACTAGCGCATGTTAGCTGTGTTTGTTTGACGGGATTGTAAGTCACTTAGCGTGAAAAAGTTTTTGCGGAGTCTTCGTTCCACGGCGCTGCCACGTCACGACATGTAAAGTTCGAAGCGAGTGGCAGCCACTTCGAAGCGAGCGCCGCACTGCGAGCACGCGATCGAACCGACCCACGCGCGAGTATCCATGACCCTCGCGATCGGGGCCGTCGCCTCCCTCGGCGCGCGCGCCGCGATCGCGTCGTCGCGGCGCGGCGCATCGTCGTCATCGCCGGGCGCGTCGGCGGTGCCTTCCCGCCGCCTCGCGGTGCCATCGCCGGGACGAACGACGCGATGCGCGCTCCCCGTCCGGGGATCCCCAGGTGCGATTTTCGCAGCCCGGGACGACGCGGTGAGGAGGGTGCGGACGCGCGCGGTCGCCGCGTCCGACCCGGAGGAGCCCCGCACAGGTACCATGGTCGATGCCATGGTCGACGTACAAGACGCATCGCTGGATAAGTCCGCCTTCGAGGCGGGCGAGCGCGCCAGGCTCTCCCTCGGCGAATCCCTCGACCTCATCCCGGCGGTGTGGAGAGTCGTTCGACGCCGATGGCCGCGCGTTATCGTCGCCGCATGCGCCATGGCCCTAGCAACCGGCCTACTCCTGTCCGCCCCAGTACTGTCGTCCAAACTCATAGAGGTCCTCATCGGCCAGCGCGCCGAGTCGCAGTTCCCAAAGCTCCTCGCATCAATCACGTTCATATACGTCATGGAACCGGTGCTGACGTTCTTCTACGTCAAGAACGTGTGCGCGGTAGGCGAGGAGGTGGTCGCGCGGCTCCGGGAGGACCTCTTCAGGGCGCTCCTCGTGCAGAAAGTCGCCTTCTTCGACAGGTGGGTTTATTTTTATTTTGGTTATTTTGGTTATTTTGGTTATTTTGGTTATTTTGGTTATTTTGGTTATTTTGGTTATTTTGGTTATTTTGGTTATTTTGGTTATCGTACGCACGGGCAATTGGACTGACGTCGTGTTTTGTGAATAACAGGAACCAGAGCGCCAAGCTGGCGGCTTTACTGTCCGTGGAACTCGGCACCGTTCGCACCCTCGTCGCCGCGAACGTGTCCCGCGACCGGGGTTTCCGCGCCATCGGCGAGTGCCTCGGGACGTTGGTGGTGTTGTTCTCCATCGCGCCCGCGCTGGCGCCGGTGCTGTGCTTCTCAGTCGTGAGCCTCGCGGCGGTGACGGCTACGTTCAACCGTAAAAATGGGAGGCTCTTCGCGATGGACGCGGCGGCGCAGGGTGCGGTGTCCGCGGCGGCGTCCGCGACGCTCGGCGCTGTGCGCACCGTCCGTTCCTTCGGCGGCGAGTCACTCTCGTTCGCAAAGTTTGGCGAGGACGTCGGAAAGGTGAGTTTATTTTTTATTCGCGTATGGGCAATTTGACTGAGCAATTCGTGTTTTGTGTATAGGCTCGGACGGCTGGGTTGGCGATGGCTGGCGCGCGCGCTAACCTGGAGGTGGCTAACCGCGGGTGCGTGTACGCCTCGTTGATCACGCTGTACGCATTTGGGGGTTGGCTCGTCAAGACTGGGCGCGTCACCGTCGGTTCACTCATCGCCGCGGTGGGATACACGTTCGGGCTGATCTTCGCCACGCAGGTCAGTCACGTCTCCCATACGTACTCGACATACTCAAATACCCGATTACCACCCTATTAATGTCTAACCTCCTGACCTTTACGCGCAGGGTGTGGTGAACACCTTCGCCGACGCCAACGCCGCCAAGGCTGCGCTGGATCGCGCGCGTTCGTTGGTGACGGAAAGCGCGCCTGATTCATCCCTCGTGGACAGGATCCAGCGCGTCGACGTCACCGTGGATGACGGCGAAGACGGGTGGGGTATATCAGGCGCGGACCGCGCCAGGCACGCCGCCCGATCGGTAAGTCTGTATATATATTACCTTCGTACAACCCTTTATTTTAATCTGTGTATGGGCAAGTAGACTGACGTCGTGTTTTGTTTGCAGGGCGATATCGTCTTGAACAAAGTGTCGTTCGCATATCCCGGACGTGAGGACTCGGACGTGTTGCGGGGTGTGGATTTAACATTGGCGCGTGGGCAGGTCACCGCGCTCGTGGGCAGCAGCGGCGCGGGGAAGAGCACGGTGACGCAGTTGCTGTGCAGATTTTACGACCCCGGTAGCGGCTCAGTGACGGTAAGTTTATTTTAATTCTCGTATAGGCAATTAGATTGACGTCGTGTTTTGTGTACAGGTTGGCGGGATCGACCTGAGGGACGGGTTCGAGTCCGTGGATTGGCTCGACGCGGTGGCACTCGTGGGGCAGGAACCCAAGCTGTTCTCCGGCACCGTCCGCGAGAACATCGCGTACGGGCGCGCGGGACGAACAGGCCCGGACGGCACGAACGCGCCGACTACGGAAGAGATCGAAGCGGCGGCGAAGGCGGCGAACGCTCACGAGTTCATTCTCGATTTGCCAGACGGGTACGATACAGCTGTGGGCGAGGCGGGCGGCGCGCTCTCCGGCGGGCAGCGGCAGCGCGTGGCGATCGCGCGCGCCATCCTCAAGGATGCGCCGGTTCTGATCCTCGACGAAGCGACGAGCGCGTTGGACGCCCGGTCGGAGGCGGCGGTGCAGTCCGCGCTTGAGCGGTTAATGTCGGGAAGGACCACGCTGGTCATCGCGCATCGATTGGCGACGGTTCAGTCGGCGGATGCGATCGCGGTGATGGAGAAGGGCGTCGTGGTGGAGTTTGGGTCGCACGCGGAGTTGTCGGTGCGCGAGGGTGGGGTGTACAACGCGCTGGTCAACTCGCAGAGGCTGTCGTTCACGGATGCGTGATATCATCGTTAGAAAAGTTTTTATTAAAGAGTTAACTTGCCGGCATCGGATCGTCTCGTCGCTCCGTCATCGTGTACTGTACATTTGTTTCATCGACGGTTTTATCGAACTCACGCCGACTTGGGCTTCTTGATGGTGACGCCGAGGGCGCCGAGCTGGGACGCCGCGAAGAAGGTGATCCCGAACATCTGGAGGACGCTGGTGGTCGCGAGGGGCATGGTCCATCCCGTGCAGTTCTTGATCACGTTGTCCCTGGACATGAACCCGAGTAACATGAAGTTGCGGTAGAGGAAGGAGCGCGTCATGCGGTAGTTGGTGTCGGAGTCGCCGGGCACCGCGGACAGGGTCATCGCGGTGGTCATCACGGAGAGCAACGAGTTGACTCCGATGCGCTCGAGCTGGACCCAGATCATCTCCTGCGCCTTGCCCGTCTTGCCGATGACGCCGGGGATGTACTGCTCCATCATCATGGCCGGCGCGCCGAACGCGAAGAGGCCCCAGAAGAGCCCATCGACGAGGATGAGCTTGAGCGGGGTGGCGAGAACGCCGGATGGGACGAGGTTGGCGGTTTTTGGCATTGGCGAGCCCGCTTCTTTCCAGCCTAGGTAGTTGACGGCGATGACGATGGCGAAGATGACGAGGTTCGTGATCATGCCGTCCTTGGGCATCGCGTCGGGGAGATCGTTGATGATGCCGGGAACGCGGAGGTTGAAGGTCATCTGGCCATCGATGAACATGAACACTCCCCAGGCGATGGCGTTGCCCAGGCAGCAGACGCCCCGCGCAGCTTTCTTGGCGGTGGGGAGGCGCATTGTGGCGTTCACCGCCGCGACGTGGCTGAGCAGGACGCCCATCATGCCGAACATGTAGATGAAAAGGGTTTTGCCATCGCCGGAGAAGATGTCGCCCTTGTAGGCGTCCATCATCGTTTCGGGGAAGAACAGCATGCCTGTAGTATCGGGTCGTTGAACGAATCAGAATGAAAGGGTTCGGGGGCAATGCGGTTCGGGCCGGGCAAATGCGGAAATGCGATCGCGTGGGGCGGGGCGACCGAGCGCGGGTACGCACCCGTGCTGAGCATCATGGAGATGATCTGCGTGACGAGGCAGGCATTGGCGGCGGTGACGGTGACCATTTTGTAACGTAAATGTGTTCTCGTGCGTGGTGCGCGGGTCGAAATGCGCGCAACAAGACGACACGATTCAAAAGAACCTTTCTGACGTGGCGGCGATGAGAGTTGATCGTGAAGACTGACGAAAAATAACAACGGATTTGCGTGTGCACTCGCGGTCCACTCGCGGACCGCTCGTGCGCTTTCGTGACATCACAAAAAGCGAGTAGGACTTGATTCACTCACGCGGACTTGGTGACCTTGATCGGGTAAGCTCCGAGCGCGGACGCGCTGAAGAAGCACACGGCGAAGGACTGCACGACGGTCGTGAGGTACATGGGCTGAGGCCATCCGGTAGCCGCGGCGACGACGTTCTCGCGGCTCAACATGCCGAGGTACAACATGTTGGTATAGATGAACGCGCGCTGGATGCGGTAGTTGGTGTCAGCGTTACCGGGCTCCGCCGCGCAGACCATGAGCGCGGTGGCGATGTTCATGCACATGCACATGCCGGCGTTGCCCATGATCAGGTAGATTGCTTCCATGGCGTCGGGGGACGCCTTGTTGATGCCGGCGACGACGCCGGGGATGTACATGTCCATGAAGGGCGCGGTGAAGAACTTGCATCCGATGCCGAAGAAGCCGAGGTTGATGAAGTTGGCGATGAGGGGGGTCTTGAGGGCGCCGGAAGGGACGATGCTGGAGGTGTCGGGCACGGGCGAGCCGGCGGATTTCCATCCCATGAACTGCACGGCGGCGAGCGCCGCGAAGATGCAGAGGTTGCCGTAGATCTGGGGGAGGGCATCGCCGGAGAAAGCCTTGGGCATGGAACCGGAGAGCGCGAGGTACCCGTCGCTCAGGAGGAACAGGCACCAGTAGACGCAGTTGGCGAGGCACTGAACGCCCTGCGCCTTCTTGGAAGCGGACGGGAGACGCATCGTGGCGTTCATGACCATGTTGCCCATGATGCTCAGGCCGAAGATGCCCATGGCGAACAGAAAGAGGGTGTTTCCGTCACCCTTGAAGGTACCGGCCTTGTAGCCCTCCATCATCTTGGTCGGGAAGAACATCATCCCTGTCCATGGGTTCGGGGGAGGGGGGAGGCCGGTGAGCTGAACGTTCATTCGATCGATCGTGTTTCTAAAACTGGGCGCGCAACAAATTCAGGACGCATCGCCGGGACTTTGGGACGCAATGCCGACGGGTCTCGCACCGATGGCGAAGAGGAGGTTCATGATTTGCGAAGCCTTGCAGGCCTTCTCGGCGGTGATGGCCATGTTTGCTGTGATCACGTGGTGGTAGGACGACGCGCGGGCGCTTCGGTGTTGTGGTCGATCGTTCGAATGATAACGTTATGTTTTTCTTAGATTCGTTCTAGATTTTTTTCCCGGCCGTTTTTCTTGAGTCACAGACCGCAGCGTCGAGGGACAGACGTCGAGGGACCGCCAAAGCCCACCATCCAACATCGCGGCTCGCCTTCTGGTGCCCAAAGTTATAATATCGATCTGATCAGAGCCGTCATGCGCGCCGCGGTGGTGCTCGCGACGCTGGCGCTTCTGGCGTCGTCTTCACTCGCCGATGTGGACGATGCCGCGGCTCCATCTCCCGCGCGCGCGCCGAACCCGGGAGAGGACCCGGCGTCCACGAGCGGGCCCGGCGGGTTCCCGACGAAGACCGATGTTAGCCTCATGAGATGGATCTCGGCCAAGGGCGGTGCGTTCGTCGGCGTCGGCGTGTACTCGTTCGTCGCGCCAGGCGATGCCGACGACTCCGGGCTCACCGACGCCAGGTACGGGAGCAGGGCGATGTACGCCAAGGATGCGGACGTCACGAACGGCGCGGAGGTCTTCAGGATCCCGGCCGACGCGGTCATGACCGCGCCGTCCGAAGCGGCGGGGCCCGTCCTCAATAGACTCGCGTCCCTCGACCCGGAGTGGGCGCTCGCGACGATGCTCCTGCGGGAACGATCGATGGGCGACGCGTCACCGCACGCCGCGTTCGTGGACGCGATGTACGCGCATCCGCCGTGGGGCGCGCGCGTGGGTAAGATGCCGCGGGGATCCGACGCCGACGCCGCGCTGCGAGAGACGCGCGCGGGCGACTCGCTGTCTAAATGGCGCGACGATTACACCCGCGCGTGGCTCGCGGTTGAATCCCTGTGCCTCCGAAGGCACCCAAAAGAATTCCCGCCCGGCCCTCACTTCAACCCGCGGGTGTTCGAGGAAGCCTTGGCGATGGTCCACGCGTCGTCGGTTCGATTCCCGGCGGCATCGATCGGCGTCGACGGCTTGTTCACACGCAACGAATACGCCTCCGATGGAAAAACAGGAAAAACTTCATCACTCGCCGCGGCGCTCGTGCCGATCGCGCACCTCATGCCGCACGACCCACGGGGCACGGAGCCGTGCGTGACGGTCCACGAGCGCGACGGCGGCACGCTCACGTTCGTGGTCAAGGCGGCGGGCGGTGCGCCGGGGACGGAGCTGACGTGCAACCGAGCTCCGGCCAAGTACCTCGATTTCGGTGATGACGAACGTGAGTCGACGACTCGCGGGCGGATGACGGACGCCGAGGCGTTGGCGCGGTTCGGAACCGTGGGACCCGGACGCAACGCACACGACCGGCTACCGCTGTCGCTCCCGATGAAATCGCTGCTCGACGACGACGACGGGGACGTGAGGGTAAACGCGCATAGGAAGGAGATGATTCACGGGTGCGGCGATGCAGCCGAGTACGGTGAGTTTATTTTTATTCCCGTATGGGCAATTAAACTGACGGTGTTTTTTGTTTCCAGCCTTTGACGCGAACGGACCGACGACCGAGCTCATGTGCGCCCTCCGCGTGGCCACCGCGACGGACGCCGAGATCAGCGAACTGGCGGCGCGATACACGGGACAGAAGAAGAAGAAGAAGAAGAAAGATAAACCCGAGGCTGTGTTCGCGAAGATGGTGAGCGAGGACTCGGAGGCGGCTGCGTTGGCGAGTCTATACGAGACAGCCGCCGCGATTCTCGACTCGTACCCGACGTCCGACGCCGAGGACGAGGCTATCCTGCGACGTGGACTTCGCGAGGAGGAAGACGTCGAGGGTGCCGAGGGTGCCGACACAGCTGTGCGCGCGACGCTGGCGGTCGTAGGTGAAACGCGGGAGGCTGTGCGGTGCAGGCTGCGGGAGAAACTTTTGGTGATCGAAGCCCTGAACGCGTTGCGAGTCGCCGCGGAACGGAGGCTCAAGGGGAACGTGCCGTTCGAGCTGCGGACGGACTTTGGTGACGGGGCGGCGGGCGGGACTAAGAGGCGCGAGGGGGTGGAGATGTCGCCGCCGGACGGGTTCGAGGCCAGGAAGGCTCATTACAAATCCGACGAGCTCTAGGTAGGTAGCTGCGGGTTCTCCTCCATTGCTTGTGGACTACAAGTACTTTATCTAGTCCCATTCGACTCACTGCATTGGCGAGAACGTCGCGGGCTTCACGAGCCGCGTGTCGAACATCTGCACCATCGGAGCGATCTTCCCGATGCACTCCCTCCACTCACCCGCGCCCCTCGCCGCCTCCCTCACCTTGATGTGATCCTGGAAACTGGGGTACCTCCACAGCTCCACGAACTGGTTCAACTTGCCCACGTCGCTGTACCCCATCCACGCCAGCTCACCCAGCCCCGCGGTGTCCGACTTGAGTTTGCTCGGTAACCCAGCCGACATGTGCTCCATCAGTTTCGGGATCGGGTTGTACCCGAGCTCGAGTTGGTAGGTTCGCAGTTCGTAAACCCCGGGGTCGCGGGTTCCGACCCGGGACGTGTCAGCCATCTTTTTCATGTGCTCGAGCGCGTCGGGAATGCCCGCGGATTCGAGCGCCTTGGTCGCCGGGAGGAATATCTCGCTCTTGTGCGAGCGGATCATCGGCCGGGTTTCGATGTCGAACCCGCCCCACTCGCTGTCGCGGCTCATGCGCCGGCGCGTGTCCTCGCGCTCGTCGTAGTCGGCGTAGTGGTACAGGCTGACAACCTCGTTGAGATCGCCCCCGATGTTTGTGACCCAGGAGCCGAGGAAGCCGCGGTGGAACTTGCGAAGGACGCCGGTGGGACCGAGGGCGCGTTGCGCGACGTGGAGGTACGCCTCGCGCCACTCCGGGTTCATGACGTACGTGCGCATCTCGAACAAACCGGGCGATGAGGGAGACGCCGGGCTGGTCTGCGACGCGAACGCCCGGGTCGCGAAGATTGGCGGATAGGGTGCCGACGCGGAGTGTAGCGGGGACGCGCGCGTGCCCGGTACGCCGCCGCGGAGGGAACCGGCGGATCCCGCGCGGGATGCGAACTTGGTGGCGACGTCACGCGCGCGGCGGACGAGAGAGGAAGACATGGCCGCGTCGGTGCGCCGTCGAACGCGCAGCTCCGTATGTCGCGGCTCGCAAATCTGACAGTCGTCGCAAAATCCACTTCATCACTCTTCGAACAAGTTTGCTCCAAGGCCTTACATAGTCGAACCTCTACGCCGCTACGCTCTACTTCTCGATGGCGTTGCCAATCTCGCCCATGACGTTCACCCGCCGGCCCTTGAACATCTTGGAAACCGCGCACTCGATCGAAACCTTGACCTCCCGCAACGCCCGCCGACACTCGTCCAAACGAGCGTTACACCTCGCCAATTCCAACCGGGTCTCCGCCTTCTTCGCCTCCGCGTCCGTTCGCATCTTCAAAGCCCGGCCCTCCCCTCCCGCCTTGTGCTCCAGGTCCATCGCAAGCCGTGACTTGTACCGACCGCTCGTGCGAATCATCAACGAACGCAACGCGCTCGGTTCCCGCAGCACCGCGACGGGACGCCAGACGAGTTCCGCTAACTTGGTCAACGCGTCGCACGATTGATACGCGGCGATTGACGCCGGAGCCGACGCGAGCAGCGCGGCGCACTCCTTGCTGCGCACGTCCGCGGACCGCTGCGACAGGAACGCGCGGAGTTCCAGTAGGTCGTCCACGAAGGCGGCGCGGAAGGCCTGATTCGCGAGCTTCGCGTGGAAGAGTCGAGGCTGGCGTTTTATTTCCCCTTCGCGGGGGACCGCCGAGTCGGGAGAGGAAGAGGTGGACGCGATCGGAACGGCGGCGATTGATTCGCCCCCGCCGACGCGTTCGACGACCACGTCGCCGATGTCCCAATCGATACTCACCGGTCCGTCTGGTGACTCACCACCCGGTGACTCACCACCCTCCGTCGGCGTCGACTGGGCTCCGATGTCCCAATCGATCCCGCCCTCCTTCGGCGCGTCACCCGCCGGGACCGCCGCCGCCGCTTCTTTACCGGACGCGCCCGGGAACCCCTCGAGCGTATCGTCCTCATCGTCACCGACCGCGACGGGCACGCCGACGACCGCGATCTCCGCGATCTCATCCTCGTCATCGTCGCTCAGGAGGAGATCGCCGTCTTCATACCCTCGGATGCGCGCGAGCGACGGTAGCAACCCGCCGTCGATGCCCGCGGCGTCGATGCCGTGCGCCCATCGCGTCCATTGCGCGTAGTGTTCCATCGCCTCGCCCACCGCATCCGTTCGCGCCGCCGCCGCGCACTCAGCGAAGATCGAATCTAACCGATTCGACAACCGACGATCCAACGCGGTTATGAACCCTTCGCCCCCCGCGCACGTCGCGTCGAGCGGTGACACGCCGACGTCTGTGCACGTCGCGATGAACCGTTCCGCCGCGACGACGGCGGCGCGTCTGTGTTCCGATTCCCGGCGTTCTAGGTCGGCCAGCTGCTTGCCTCGTCGTTGCGCGTGTGACTTGTGGTGCGGGATGTCGTAGTCGACGAGTTGGTTCATCGTCATCTGCGCCTCGGCGAGGTGGATGTTGTCGCGCTCGTACATCCGCACGATGTCGTCCCACTCCCGCGCTTTGCCCGCGAGCCGCCCGAACAGCCCCCGCGTACGGGTCTCCGTCGTTTCTTTCGAGGCGTCGTGCACAGCTGTGTCGGCACCCGAGAAGGCACCCGAGAGGGCACTCTCGGCATCGTTCGTCGCATCTTTGACGGTCGACGCGCCCGCGATGATCTTGTCGCGCACCAGCCTCGCGCGGTAGTAGTCCCATCGCACGGGTTCCACACCGTCGGACGGCGCGAGGATGTGCGGGTCGGGCACGCACTCGCCGGTGCATCGCGTCAGGGTCGCCGGCAGGTTCCTCGCGAGCGCGTCCACCTTGAGTAAGATGGCTTGCAGCTTGTCGTGCCAATCCTTGGGAGCCTTGCGCCGGTCCACGAGCCACTGCGCGAACTTTCGGTGGTGAATGTCCACCGGGAGGTCGTCGTCGGCGATGATCTCCCGACTTGCCTCGTACCCGAACGACGACGACATCCCGGCGCCGACGCACCCGCCACCGCGAGCCCTGGAGTGTGACGAGGAGAGCAACCCTACGAATAGCAAAAAGCGTTGTCAGTTTTTCGACACAAGATGCTGAGCGGGCGCGTCGGTACGTCCTCCGCGCTTCCTTCGGGGACCGGCGGCGACGACGCGTGGGGGTTGTTCGGCGGCGACGGCGGCACCGCGGCGAAGCCTGATGCGTCCAGACAGACGAACGCGGACCCACGCGCGTCCGCGCATCCCTTCTTCGCGTCCGCGCGCTTCGCATGGGGGTCGTCCGATGATTCGCCCTTCGACCGAACCGCCGTGAGACGCGCGCTCCTGGACACGGTACCGGCCCTGGCGTCGCGGTGCGATGGGCGAGGGTACGCGCGGCTGCGCGATGCGCTCGGTACGTGCACGTCAGCGTCATCGCACGAGCACGACGAGGGCGCGTCCGAGGTCATCGCCGCCGCGGTCGAGGCGCTCCAGGAATCGAACGCCGACGCGGGGATCCTTAACCAGTGCATCCTCATCGCGCGAGGGATCAAGTGCCTTGACGCGATGGATGTCGGCCCGTCCGAGGGCATCGAGGCCGCCGTGCTCCTATCCGAGGCGGCGACGCACACCGCAAACCCCGACGATACAAAGGGTGCCGAGGGGGGTGCCGACACAGCTGTGCACAGCTGTGCGTGGGTGGGAACCATCCATCGCGCCGCGTCCACCGCCGCAGTACAGTTCCGCCGCTCGCAAAAGTCCAAGCTCCACCCGGGAATCAAACCGTGGGCGCTGATGCCCAAACCGGCCAAGTACATGGGCCGGAACGTGTACGAGATGTGCAACGCGAAGGTTAACCCAACAACGGAGGTTCGAAGGGTGAAGGCGGAGGATTGCGGTCCCGCGGTGTTTTACAACGAATGCATCTCGAGGTCGAACCCGGTGGTCATCGAGGGCATCGGCACGAAACACGGGTGGACCGCGCTGAGGCAGTTCTGCGACCTGCAATGGCTCAAGGACACGCACGGGGACACGTGCGTGCCGGTGGAGGTTGGTAAACGACACGCGGACGGAGTAAACGCTCATCGCACGCGGTGGATGTTACTGAGCGAGTTCATCGACGAGTTTCTGTCGACCGCGGACGAAAGCCTCGATACACCCGCCCGGATGTCCGGTGCGAAAGGCGAACACGTCGGGTACGTGTCGCAGCATTCGCTGTTGCACCAGTGCCCAGAGTTGCAGACGCACTTCACGGTTCCGCCGCAGTGCATGGGCCGACTCGCCGCGGCTAACGCGTGGCTCGGTGAGTTTATTTTACATTTCGTATGGGCGATTAGACTGACGGGTAAGTGTTTTGTGTACAGGAACTTTCGGGACGGTGACGCACCTGCACACGGATGAGGCGGATAACGTGCTGTGCCAGGTGGGCGGGCACAAGCTCGTCAGGCTGTGGCCGCCGGAGGTTGGCGACGCGTGCTTCCACGTCGACGAGACACGTGGCGGCAACGGGGCGAGCAATAAGTTCTCGCCGATCGACGCGGAGGCGCCGGATTTGGAAAAGTTTCCAAAATTCGCCGAAGCGGCGGGGAAGTGTTTCGTCTGCGTGTTGTCGCCGGACGATTCGCTGTTCATACCGAAGGGATGGTGGCACCACGTGCGGTCCTTGACCCCTTCGTTCTCGCTCAACTTTTGGTTCTGATAGTTCTGAGGGGTGTATGACTATATAGAGGGACGGGTTCGGTTTAGGTTCCTTTCGATGGAATTCCATTGATTAAATTTTGACTTTCACCTCACGACTCTCTTCCGTGTGTTCACTCGACGCACGCTCTCTGAATTCACGCCGCGACGGGGGGCTCGCCGCCCTCGCCGCCCTGCGTATCACCCCCCTCGTCACTTTTATCCCCGGCCGACTTCTCCGTGATCATCGCCTCGAGCACGTCGATGTCCGCCTTCTCCGCGCCGAGAGCCGAGATGCGAAGCTTCTCGAAATCCTCATCCGTCGCACCGAAAACCTCCTTCAGCCGCTGCTGGCAAGCCTTACCTTCCGAGGCCGGAATAAACTCGTCGAGGTCCGCGAGGTACATCACCTTGGCGAACATGGAACACCCGTCAACTTTCCGCTGCACGCCCGCGGCGCCCATGTCGGAGACGTCGCGCATGAGGATACCGTACTTCTTCACCATGCGCTCGCCAGTCTCCATCAGCACGCTCTTCATCGCGTCGCCGTCGAGGTCGCACGCGCGCTTCAGCGCCAGCACGTCCGCCACGAAGTCGACGTTGAACGCCTCCTCGTTGAGCTTGTACCTCATGTACTTGCGGAAGATCTCCTCGGGCTTGAAACCGGTTTTGCCCTGGAGGCCGCGGATGTGCCCCTTCGTGAGCGAGTCGCGGTTCTCCGGGAAGAAATCGCGGAGCCGTTCGACCACGACGACGTTCTTGTTCACCTGGCGCTTGCGCTTGGACCTCGAGCTGTTGTAGCGCATGTACACGTTGTACACGCTCAGCGCGAACGACCCCGCGAGGACGACGCCGCCTAGGATCCCGAGGTTCCTCACAGCCGGGTTCGCCACCGCGTTCTGGACGTAGCCGACGGCGGTGGAGAGGACGCCCTCCTCGGCGTCTGACTCCGATGCGGGCATGAGCTCGGACGCGTCGCCTTGCGTGTCGGTGGCCTCGCCCTCGGCGTCGAGATCGGCGTCGGTTTCGTCGGCGCCGGCGGCGAGGAAATCGTCGTCTTGATCGCCGTAGTCCTCGTCGTCGAGGAAGTCGTCGTCCTCGTCCGTGGGCGTGGGCGCTGGCTCGGGGGCGCTCTTCTTCTTACCCTTCTTGGCATGTGTCACGACGGAGACGCCGCGGGTGGAGCTGCCGGATCCGAGGCGGAGGCTTCCCATCGAGCGATGCAGCGAGACCGGAAGACCCGCCGGGGTCGATCGAGCCTTTGGCGAATTGGTCATCGCCGCCCGGGCGGTGGTCGCGCGGGGCGATCGGTCGGCGCCGGGCGCGACACGCGCCGACGCGGCGATTGCCGAGACGGTGGTGCTCATCGTGCGTGTGGAGCTAAAGAGTCTGCGACCGGCGGCCGTTTGAGGGGGCGCGGATCCTAACTGGATGATCCAGAGGCTGATTGGGTGACCATTGGGTGCCAAAGGGTTGGGGGTTTATTACTCGGATAAATGGAGATGCCGCGTTCTGATTGGTCGAGATTCTTACCAGAGCAAACCCTGATTCACCGTCAAGCGAGAAAAGTGCCCTCGGGAAAAAATCGCCCGACTTCTTCTCGCGAAAAAATTCGCCCCCTCGGCAAATCGTCTTCTCACACTTTCCCACCGCGGAGTGAAAGGAGTGGCGCGTTTGGACGGAGGGTTGACGGTAAAAACAGTCGCCCAACATGTCGTTCATGGATGCCCGCGAGCACGGGAGCAAGATCGGCGGCGCCGGCGTCGCGTCCGCGCAGGTGAGACCCACACCCGCGACACCGATTCCCACCCAACGCAATCGCTCAAATAAATCGTCAGTGCCGCCCAACAAGTCACCCCCGATCGATCGACCTCTCACTGACCCTTCACTGATCACGTTTG
>Ga0257106_1000405_pt1 | contig 26026 bp, 26 predicted proteins | sample LP_taG_3_FD_190177 | JGI IMG/M metagenome (GOLD analysis project Ga0257106, IMG submission 190177) | Marine microbial communities from Northeast Subartic Pacific Ocean, Canada - LP_J_2011_P26_10m | ecosystem: Environmental > Aquatic > Marine > Oceanic | place: Canada: Northeast Subartic Pacific...
TGATGAGCCATTTAGAATATTCTTATCTTTAGTATTTCATCGACTTCAAAACTTTCAAAAAAATAATTCTGGTTATTTAAATTATTATGAATTCCATCAGGATATGAAGCTGATTGACGAATCTTTGAAGCAGTCATTAAAAATTAATGATGCCTACTACGGCTTTTCTGACTTTCTAAAATATGTAGAAGCTTTTGAATTCCACGGAGTCACTCTTGACATTAGAGAAAACTCGAAAGTTATAAATAATCCAAATACCTACAAAAAACAATATGAAGAATTAATTAAAGTTCTTACTTCTATTTCTGAATGGAAAATTACATACGGCAATAATGTAATTAATTCTGTAATACTTTCCATGACAAAAAGTAGTTCCGATATATTAATTTTGTATAAGCTGTGTAAAAAGTATATTAAATCTCAAAAAGATATACCAATGCTTGTTCCTTTATTGGAGGAAATAGAGGATTTACAGAATGCAGATAATTTTCTAGACAATTTACTCTCTAATAATTCTTATAAAAATCACCTTATTAAAAATTATGACTACACACAGGAAATCATGCTTGGGTATTCTGACTCAAATAAAGATGGCGGAATTATATCCTCTCAGTGGAATGTCTATAAAGCACAGATTTCTTTATTTAAAAAAGGAAAAGAGTTTGATTGTAACATTGTTTTCTTTCATGGCAGAGGGGGAACAATCAGTCGTGGTGGTGGCCCAACTTATAACTCAATTCTTTCTCAACCTGAGGGAACTATTTCAAATCAAATAAGGTACACCGAGCAAGGAGAGGTTATTTCCGATAAATATTCCACCGCTAACTTAGCAAAAGAAAACTTAAAATTAGGAATTAATGCATTCCTATCAGCCAGTTCAACTACATTAAAAAATGAAAAAAAAGAATATCAACTTATTGAAGAACTTTCTGAAACTTCTTTTAAAAAATATCAAGAGTTGATTAATGATGATTATCTTATGACTTATTTTGAAAAAGTAACACCCGTAAAACTTTTATCGACCTTAAATATAGGCTCCAGACCCTCAAAAAGAAGCTCTAAGAGCACTATTGAGAGCTATAGGGCAATTCCTTGGGTTTTTGGTTGGGCGCAGACTAGACATACTTTAACAGGTTGGTATGGCGCAGGAACAGCAATCCTTGAAAGCATAGAAAAGAACGGTATCAGAAAGGTACAATCTGCATATAACAATTCATCTTTCCTACAAAATTTAATAAGTAACATCGAAATGACAGTTGTAAAATCAGATTTAATAATATCAAAAATGTATGTAGATCAACTGTTAAAAGATGACTGCAAGTATTTGTTTAAAGAAATTACAAAAGAATCAAAGAAAGTTAAGAAAGCTATAAAACTTGTTACTAGTAATGATGACTTATTAGAAGATAACCCAATATTAAAAAATACCCTTAAGGTAAGAAATACTTACCTAGACCCACTTTCCTTAATACAGATACTTCTAATGAAAAAACTTTCAGACAAGGAGATAACTGAAGAAGAAAAGACCGCTCTTTTGTTGACCGTCAACGGATTAGCCGCTGGTCTTAGAAATACTGGCTGATAAATCTCTTAGTTCAAAATGCATTTCGTCAGGTGAGGTCCAAGTACCTCCCCACGCAAATCCCCATGAATTAAAAATTTCGACTACTCGAGGAACGTATCCTGATTTAGTATTTATATCTATTGCTATTCCCCAAGCATGTCTTGATATCGAACCACCAGCATCAAAACGTGAAATTCTCCTTGGAGCATAACAACCCCCAGAAGTTCTAAATTCCTCTGTAAATAAGGTATCAGCAAGGCCTTCTTCATCTATCTGATTTAGTGCACCTCTAAGTGGCTCCCACATTAATCTATGACAAGTTGTCCTTCCAATAATTGGCATCCTTATGGTTTGGATATTTTCTTCTCTCCATTTTGGTTCGGTGATAATCCACGTTCCATCTTTTTCTTTAAGTTGGAAGTCGCCAAACATTTCTTTTACCAGCGCATTAGGAAGTACCCAATTTTTGTTTGGTTTAGAACTTTCATCAGAAACTCTTATTTTTTTATATTTAATATTTCGATAAATTTCAATTAAATGGTTCTCAGTAATTTTGTTATCCCAGATGATTGCCTGGATATTTCTATAAATACCAAGTTTAAATCCTATTTCTTTGTTTACTACTGCTTCAAACCATCCCAATTTTGAATCAGGAACGATATCACCTACAACTAATTCTATAGGGTCTCCGTTGATGCCTACTAAATGAATAACATCTCCAATTTCAATAGCGTATAAATTTGCTGTCAATTCAGAGACAATAATTAAATTGTTGTTTATTTTATCCGCCAATTCAGTTGGATATATAAAGTTTGCGAAATCTTTTTCTACAGTCTTAATAGAGACACTGTAAAGATAATCAGTTTTTGTATTGAGTTTCTGATTTCCAGCTTGGTCCGTAATTTTTTCTAGTCCAACGTTAGCTCTACCAATAAAGCTTAAATTTGTGTCAAGATTTTTTACACTTTCAATTATTTCGTTGGTTACGCTATAAAATAAACTTCCTGATTGAGAAATAGTTATGGTCTGATAATTATCAAGTCTATTTTTTCTTTCGTAAGTTACCTCTTCGTGAGCATAAGCTACAGAGGGTACACAAGTTATTACCAGTAGAATTAACCAAAAGTATTTTTTCATCTTTGCTATTTTACAGTAATTAAAAAATAGTATTACTTTAGAAAGCTGTGAAAAAGCTAAGAAAGTTATTTCTAAAGTTACTTATTAAACAAGAGATTTATTATTATAAAATCTTGAATATAAGGAGAAAGCTTAATGAAAGTCCTCACTAATTTTTTCGGTTCTGCAGCTACTAAAAGACCTGTGATAACAATTTTAGTTGTATTATTACTTACTGGTTTTTTCGGCTATATGGCTACTCAAGCTGAAGAACTTAGTACTAGTTTTGGTGGTGAATTAGATACACCTGAAATTCAAGCACAGTCAAAATTAGGTGATTATTTTGCTTCATCTGGGGGTCAAAGTGTTTTTCAAATCATAATGACCGGCGATGATGTTTTAACTGTCGATGGTTATAAAGCCTGGCTTGAGATCCAAGAAGTTGTGGCTAGTAGTGAAATTTCAAATTATCTTATAAGCCAACCTGGCCAAGGAGCTGTACAAGGTTTCTTTGGTCCAATAGATTTTGCCAGAGCATTTAATCCAATGTTTAATATCGACCAGATGAATGATGAACAATTCAAACAAGCATACAAAGCTGCCTCTTCTCAAATGCCTCCAGAATTTCAAGCATTTGCTTCTGCACTACTTTCAGAGAACTATGATTCGGATAAGGTAACCTCAACCGCTGGCTTAGCAATAGTGACTATTAATTCAGCAAAAATTGCTGAAGATTTTGGTGGTAGTGACGGTGCCTTTATTGAACAGCCCCGAATGGAAGTTCAACTTAGTGAATCTTTAAATGAAATTACTGCGAAATATGAGACAATAAAAGTTAGTGGATTTTCTTTTGGACTTTTATTAGGAAATGATGGCGACGATTTCTTGAACGAGATAGGAGTTCTATTTGGGAAGGCATTTCTAATTATTCTAGGTGTTCTAGCTTATATATTTTTTATTAGACCAAGAAAAGGTTATGGTTTCTTCAAGTCATCAAGAAGAACTATTAGTGATTTACTTTTAAGTTTAGGAACTATACTTCTTTCAATTGGATGGATGCAGGGTATGGGTACTCTTTTGGGGCCAGGATTTTTAAATATTATTGGTGCTCCTAATCAGATATCCCAAATAGCTCCAATTCTTTTAATAGGTTTGGGTGTAGATTATGCAATTCACTTTACAGGCAGATACAGGGAAGAACTAGGCAATGGACTTTCAGTAAAAGAGTCTACAACAAACACTCTTAGCTCTGTAGGTATCGCTTTGACACTTGCAACTTTGGCCACAATTGTTGGATTTCTTTCAAATGTTGTTTCACCTCTACCTGAATTTAAAGATTTTGGTATAACAGTATCATTTGGAATCTTGTTTGCTTTGTTACTTGTTATGACTTTTGTGCCAGCAATAAGATCGTTATTAGATAAAAAAGCAGAAACAAAAGACTCTATAAGTAGAGAGGCATTTTCATCATCTGGCGAAAGCATCCTAAATAAAGTAGCTGGGGCAAGTTCCATAATACCTAGAAAATTAAAAGTAATAAGCATCGCTTTATTGGTAGGTGTATCGAGTTATGGGTATATTAGTTTTACAAACCTAGATACAGTCTTTAACTTTACAGATTTTCTCCCTGAAGATGATCCAGTAGTAGCTACTCTGACAGTTTTGACTGATGAATTTGGTGGAGGTTTCGGCGAGACAACTTCAGTCTTACTTGAGGGTGAAAACTTAGCAACTCCAGAAATACATAATGCAATAATTGATGCCATTAACGGCTTAGCTGGCGCAGACAACATTGTAGTATTCGGTGAAAATGTTGCTAATGAGTCTGTTGTTGCTTCTCTTGGTGCATTGCTTGCTCCCCAAGATACAATTCCAGGCGCGCCACCACAAGCTCCCGATATGGAACTAATTTCAGGTTTAATGTCTTATGGTGTTGAACTTCTAAATGGTGAGGGTTTAGATGCAATGAAAGTATCAGCTAACGGAGATGTAGATTCACTATACAAATATCTATTATCCTCCGACCCTGCAACCTTTGGAGGCACACTGTATTTAGACGATAAAGAGGTTTTTACTGCACAGCAAATTAAAATTACAACTTCAGCAGGTTCAGAAGGCTCAAGACAGTTAACTGAAGATATATATAATGCGTTTCAGACAGTTATAGATCTCGGAGTAGATGTTGCGGCTACTAACGATAGTATTGTAACAAACAGTGTAAGTGATCTAATTTCAGCGTCACAATTTCAGTCTTTAATTTTTGCAATACTATCATCAATGCTCTTTTTGATAATTTATTATTGGATTGACTTAAGAAGGCCTTTCTTAGGTGTGGTTACCATTTTTCCTGTTATTGCAATAGTTATGGGTACATACTTAGGGATGAGTTTATTAGAAATACCTTTAAACCCAGTTACTGCAACTTTAACAGGTATAGCAATAGGTATTGGAGTGCCATTTGTTATTCACGTTACTAATAGATTTAGAGAGGCTTTAGATAAGGACTCAAATCCACTAAGCGCAATAACAACTACTCTTAAAACAACAGGAGGATCCTTATTCGGCTCAGCATTTACTACTATGGCTGGGTTTGGAATTCTGACAACCTCAACACTTAAACCATTTCAACAAATGGGACAAGTCGTGCTAGTTTCTATAGGTTTTGCCTTAGTAGCTTCAATTTTGATTCTGCCAACATTGCTTGTTTTATGGGCTAATTATCATAATAAAAAAACTGCTAAATCTTTATAAAATTAGTTATTACTATTAATTGAGTGAAAGTATTTGAATTACTAGATTTAATCAATGAGATTTGTCCACTTGAGGATGCCTTTGAAGATGACAAAGTAGGTTTACTGATAGGTTCAGGACAAAATACAATATCAGGAATAGTAGTAGTTCACGATTTAGACAATTCTGCTCTTCAGCACTGCAAAGAACATAATATAAATACTGTAATTTCTTACCATCCTGCGACATATAAAAAATTTGACGATTTAAATGAAGATTTAATGTTCTCAAAGTTATCTTTAGATTTTTACAAAGAGAATATAAATGTAATTTCTATACATACCGCCCAAGATGTTTGCAAGGATGGAAATGGAGATACTTTAAGTAAAATTTTTAATCTTACAAATGTTGGTATTTTTGGAAAAACAACAGCTGAAAAAGGCGTTGGGAGAATTGGTACTATTAACAAACATAATGCAAATTCTCTAAATGCATTAATAGAAGCTACATTATCTACAAAAATCATCAGAACCAATAGTTATTTTCAAAAACAAGAAGACATACAAACAATAGCTTTTGTACCCGGGTCTGGTACACAATTTCTTAATGAGGTATTAGGAAAAGTGGATGTATTTATAACTGGAGATGCGTCACACCATCATTTTTTGCTTTCTGATGAAAACAACATGGGTTTTGTTCAACTTAATCATATATCGACAGAAAAACCAGGAATGCAATCTTTTGTTAATAAATTAAACAAAATTTTAGATTTAGACATAAAATATTTGTATAACGAATATTATGAATGAACCATTTTTACTAAGTAATTTAATAGATCTTCAAGAAATTGATAATAAAATATATAGACTTGAAAATGATAAAAAAGGCAGTGAGAATGTTTTAAAACTCATGTCCCTAGAGTCTGAATTTAAGGAGGTTACAAAAAAGATTCAAACTCAAAAAAAAATTATGGAAAACTATTACAAAGAGGTTGAAGAAATTACCAGAACTAATAAATCAATTATACAAAAAATTTCAAGTATAAAAATGAAGTTAGATGAACAAACTTTAGATGCCAATGAACTTTTAAACTACTCAAAACAAAAAGAGTCGAGTGAATTGCAAATAGTTCAATTAGAAAAAAAACATAATATTCTTAATAGAAATAATGAGGATGAATTGAATGAAATGAAATTATTAGATGGTTTAATTCATGATGTTAAAAAAGATTTAATAAAAACTGCTAAATCTGTTGAAGGTGAGTGGAAAACTATTGATGAAAAACTTAGCTTATATGAATCTGAAAAGAAAGAATTTTTATCTAATTTTCCACAAAAAGTCCAAGAACTTTATGATGAACTGAAAGTAAGGGGAGTAGACGTTATAGCTGCCTATAGACTTGAGAATAACCAATGTGGTTGCTGTGGTGTTGATTTAACGACCAGTGAGCTAGATAAAATTCTTCAAAAAGAGTTTCAGCAGTGTCCATATTGCGACGGTGTTCTGGTTTGAGGCTCGACATATATTGCGATGGTGCCTCAAGGTCTAATCCAGGTGAAGCTTCTGTAGGGGTATCTATTATCGATCAGAATTTTGAAATAGCTACTATTTCAAGAGAAATTGGCATCGCTACTAATAATGTAGCTGAATATTGTGCTTTAATTGATGGGTTAAAATATTGTGTTGAAAACGATGTCCAGCATGTAAATTTTTATCTAGATTCCAAATTAGTTGTTGAGCAGATAAATGGTAATTTTAAAGTTAAGTCTCAACACCTTAAAGATTTTTACAACGAGGCAATACTATTAATTTCTAATATAGAAAACTTTTCAATAAGTCACGTGTACAGAGAAAATAATAAAAGAGCAGACGAACTAGCCAACCAAGCATTAGATAAATAATGTTTTTTTGGTTTATAGGTATAGGTGTACTAATTTTTAAATATGTTTTTAAGGATAATAAAGCTGATTTGAGATATTTAATTACTGGCCTTTTAGTATTAGATTTTCTTGATATTCTTTTATCAATCGAACCCATAGGCAAAGAACTTAAATTCATTACACATTCCCTTATTTTTTCAGTTTTTACGATGTTTTTAATAATGCTCTTTTCAAAGAGGGGATCTAAAGTACGAAAAAATTCCTTACTATTCTCAATAGGTTTGTACCTTCATTTATTTCTAGATTTTATGTGGCTGGATCAAGCTATATTTTTATACCCTCTTCCTTCTGAAACAATTGATATTTTTAAGAAAACATTGCTTATGGTTGTGGCGCAAGAATTAATAGGTGTTACTTATTTAATTTATAAATTAAAAAATCAATCAATAAGAGAATTTATTAAAAATGGTATTATTTAGATGTTTTTAAAAGCATATTTACACTTACTATCAGTAAAAATACTGCAAAAGAAGTATTTAGAAATTCTTGGGGTAAATTAAATGCTAAGTTACCACCGATAACTGAGCCCAAGATACCTGAGATTCCTACAATTGAGCCTCTTTTTGCGAATTCTCTATCATTCCTAAGTTTTGTATATGCCGCAGTAAGAGCAGTTGGAACGGTTGCTATTAAAGAAAAACCCTGTGCTGCTAAATTTTCTAAACCACCAAAAAATATCAAAAGAGGAATCCTAACTATTCCTCCGCCAATTCCAAGTAGACCTGAAAGTATTCCAGAGAATATTCCAATTAATAGATAAAGAATTATACTTTCTTCGTATTGTGATGAGTATTCTGAAGTAAAGATCATCCTATATGAGACACCTAAAAGTAGTATTGCGAATATTCGTTGCAGTGTCTTTGTATCTAAACTAAATGTCAACTTACTTCCTAGATACCCACCTAATATTCCACCAAGAATTAGATATAAAATATAACTAGAAAATGTCTGACCCTTAGAAATATAAGTAATACTGCTCGTTGTTGCGACAAACACTACTGCCATTGATGAAATACCAGTATTTATCTTGAAATCCTGATCTGTAAAATAAGTTAAGAGTGGTACAAACACAACACCTCCACCAATACCTAAAATCCCAGAAAGGAATCCACCAACTGATCCGATTATGAATAGAGGTAACAAGTTACTTCTTAAGCCTCGGTAGTAATTCTTTACCAAGTAACTTTATAGTTTCTTCCTGATCCACAGAAGATATTTGGATGGTAACTATTTCAGAACCAAAATCATCAACTAAAGGTGAATATATGTCAACTAACTCATCAACTGTTCCTGCACGAGAAAATTTTGACATTATTTCTTCTTTTGGCAGAGCATCCGCCTGTTCTCTTAGAGCTTGTGGGTCGATTTCTTGTAACCTGTTTGGTGCCCTAAGACCCCTCCAAGATTTTAAAGATTCCCACGCATCATCATCATTTTCAGCAAACATAGTCCATCTGTAGGTGTGAATCCTTAAATCTGATTTTCCAAGTTCATCAGTTTTAATTTTTGCTGGGTTGATTACTCGTTCATAGGCATCTTCAGGGTTTTTTACGCTAATCATAAGTCCATCCGCGTATTCAGCTGCAAGATGTGAAGATTTAGGTCCTCCTGCTGCAAGCCATATTGGAATTTCTTTCAATGGGGGAGAGTATAATTTTGCACCTTTTGTGTTGTAGTATTCACCTTCATAGTCTAATTTTTCACCATCTAACAATCTTCTTATAATTGTTAAAGCCTCTTTCATTCTTGCTGCTCTTTCATCATATTTTGGAAAGGTATAACCTAAAGGTCCTTCATTCATATTTTCGCCAGTTCCCACCCCAAGATGAAATATCGAATCTGTTAATCTATCTACAGTTGCAGATGCTTGAGCAACTACCCCAGGATGCATTCTCCAAAGAGGTGTCGTAACACCTGTACCTAAATCTAATTCAGGAGTGTTGTTAGCTAATGCCCCTAGCGTAGACCATGTGAAGTTTGAAGCTGAAAAATCATCAACCCATGGATGAAAATGTTCCGATATGGTAACCATATCAAAACCAACTTCTCTTGCAAGTTTTGCATGGTCAATTAATACTTCTGGTTGCCATTGTTCTGATCCTAAAAAATATGAAAACTTTGTCATTACATAATTTTAACAAATTAATAATTTTAGGTGGGTGCCTCTAAAAGAGACACCCTGGTTTTTTGAGACTATAAGCCGGATTCTGTTTACAAATTAATGTAAGATAATCATCCATCTTGTGTATTTGTTACCAAATACCTCTAGCTATCTACCCGCAATTATTAGCCGAGCAAGCTAATTGCTTCTTGATATTGCACTGAGAGGGGTTTACAAGCTAATTTAATCACTTAAATTACTGGTAGTCTCTTACACTACCTTTTCACCCTTACTTACTTTCGTAAGCGGTATATTTTCTGTTGCACTTTCCGTCAATTACTTGCCTGGGAGTTACCCAGCTCTCTGCTCTATAGTGTCCGGACTTTCCTCGATAAATCGCGATTATCCATCTCAAAAAATAATCTTAGTCAGATATTTATTACTTATGAATATAAAAATATTATTTCTTCAACATCTCCAAAAGTTAATGGACCGAGATATTTTCTGATAATTACACCATTTTGAATAATATGAGTTTCAGGAACACCAAATACACCAGAATTAATGGCAAATTTACTTTTTGAATCAGTTAAATAAATTAAATTACCATATCCGTATTTATTAAGAAATTCTTTTGAGTTAGAGGTATTATCTTGGAAACTTATTAAAACTACGTTTCCTTCGAAAGATTTAATTTCATTAAGAGAAATTAATAGTTCATGTTCTTCAATACACTCTAAACACCATGAGGCCCAGTAGTTAATAATTAAAAATTCAGAATCTAAATCCATACTTTTATTCGACTCAAGACTTGTAAGCTCTTGAATCTGGATACTACTAATTTTGATATTTTCAATTTCTGGACTAGAGCAGAACATGAGTAGTAAAAAAAAGGTTAAATATTTAATTTTCATAATTTGATATTATTTCTTCTAAAAAAATTCTATCATCTTCAGTTAAATTACTCATCTGAAGTAAGTCAGTTAATAGTTGCAACCCCTCAGTTTCCGTGTCCGACTGTTGAAGGAGTAGCACGCCAAGGTAAGATTTAGAGATTAAAGAATTTGGGTTAATTAACAATGACTCATTAAAATAATTTATAGCTACTTCTCTATTTCCTGACTCATAAACCATCCAACCTATCTGAGCTAGAGCATAGCTCTTGATTTCGATGTCATTACTTTTTTCAGCAACATACATGAAATGTGTTAGGGCTTCTGAATAATTAACATCATCGAAGTATCTATTTGCCAATGCAATTCTCATAGGAAAAATATCAGGATTTTCAGCTACCACAATTTCCATCTCTTCATTTGTTACATTGTCAAGTTCGGTATTTGTTCTAATAGAAGATTGTGAATTATCATTTAAGTTTATAAATATTATCGAAAATATAACAACAGAAGTTACTAATGAAACTAGCCATTTGTTCATTTTATAACTTTCCGAATAAACAAGGCTATGAAGAAAAATGATAAAAATATAGGTATTGTAATTATTTCAAAATTTCTATTTTGTGGATTTGTAATTATCCTTTCACCAAATCTTGATACCCAGTAAGTATAAATCTGATCATCTGATAAATTGCTATCTATCTGCTCCTTTAATATTACCCTCATATCATCGGCATATTCTGATGGGGAGTCAAATATAGTCTCACCCTGACACACAGGGCATAACAAGTTTTTACTCCAAGTTTCAAATCTTGAATCTGAATCTTCATTAAGAGTTGGAAGAATTAGTAAAATTACAACTAATATTATAAAAATATATTTATTTTTCATTAGATTTTATTCTTGGAATTACCGAGAGTGTACTTAAGGCCAATCCAATCCACATAATTAATATTCCATAATTCTTTCTAAATATTAATTTAAAACTTTTACTATCAATAAATTTAATTGTTACGTAAGTGTCAGACTCTAAGTTCCGAAATATTGCTGGCGAGCTTATAGCTTGCTGTGATGAATTCTTGAATATATTTAAAGATGCATTTTTATAATTATTATTTAATTTTATTGGCAGATTAATAATATCTTTTTCTTCTTTTATCACTTCATAAGCTTTTTCTATACTGTAGGTCTGATTACCAAATGTTATTATTTCTCCTTCTTGAGTTATGAATTCATCTGAGTAACTTTGGCTTACGTTTAATATCAAGCCTATAGCAAAAACGCCTATACCTAGATGTGCTATCTGTCCAGACCAATAAGATCCATTTATCTTATTAAACTTTATTTTTGGTATAAGGTTAAATAATATTGTCAAAACTAAGGTTATTGAACCAACCAAAGTAAGTATGCTCAGATAATCAAGTTCATATCTGTAAGAAAGGAAAATTGAAATTATTAAAGATAAGTTGATAGTTTTAAAATTATTTTGAATCCATTTTCTTAATTTCAAATTTCTAATAGTTATTTTTGTTGAAAAAATCATAAGAAAAATTAATACTAATAAAATAGGTCCGATTAAAATATCAAAAAATGTTCTCCCAATTGTAAGTTGCCTTTGGTATAAGGTTTCATAGAATATTGGATAAACAGTTCCTATAAAAATAATTAATGCAGAAACAAAAAGTAACATGTTATTAGCTATAAAAAATCCAGATTTTCCAAAAACATGATCTATCTTTTTCGAGGTCGAAAAATATTTAACATTTTTAGATCCAGAATATACAAAAAATAATGTGAAAAATGCCAGACCACCTAGAAGGAAAACACCTATATTTCCATTTGAAAAGGCGTGAACTGAAATTAATACTCCAGAACGAGTAATAAATGTACCAAATATTGTTGAAAGGAACATTAAGCCCCCTAGGAAATAATTCCAATTTAATAGAGTCGATTCATTTACCTGAGTTTTAGAGGAGTGAAGAAAGGCAGTAGCCAGAAGCCATGGAATGAATGAGACATTTTCAACTGGATCCCAAGCCCAATAACCTCCCCAACCTAGTACTTCATAGGACCATGCAGCACCTAATGTTATTCCTGCAGTTAGAAATAACCAGGGATAAAAAGTTGATTCAGAAGCGAGTTGGATCCATTCATTTGAAGTATCTTTTCTGAAGAAGTAACTGGTAGTGATTACGAAAGGTAAAACTAAACCAATATATCCAAGGTATAAAATAGGCGGATGGATTGCCATCAAGGGATGATTTTGCAACAAAGGGTTGGGACCCCGTCCTTCTAACGAAGCAACTAAATCTTGAAAGGGTAGTAGTGATGAAGATTGACATCCCAAAGATGCTAATTCGATACATCCAGCAAAAGGTGAAGAGCTAAAAATTGTATAGCTTGTAAAAAAGATAATAATTATTGAAAATATCTTAATATCTGTGTTGTGTTGATTTTTTTTGTAGTACTTGATGTAAATTAGAAAGTATATCGCAAGAACTAGATTCCAGAGAAGAATAGATCCATCTAAGGAACCCCATAAAGAGGCGAATTTGTAAACTGCTGGCGTGCTTTTTGCAGAGTAGTTTGCAATATAACTTATTGAAAAATCGTTAATAAACAAACCTACTTCTAGCAAGCAAAACAACAAGAAGTTTATAAGTAGATTCAGCCTAATTAGCAATTGTATACGATACTTATTATTGGAGACGAGAAGTATAAATAGATTTAATAGACACAACCAACTTAAAATAAGCCCAATACTAGAAATCATTTAGAATAATTTTCAACATCGTAACTTTGACCGTCCTCTGAAATATATTCGTTGTCATGTTTAACCAACATATCGTCTGAATAAAAAATTTGATTTTGAAAGTAGCCATCAAGGATCACTCCCATCTCTTCCTGAAAAAGGTCAGGTATGAATCCATCAAAAATTATAACTACATCCTTATTTCCATCGGTAACAGTAAATCTTGTTTCAGCATTAGATGTTTTAGATATTGAATCTCTTACAACAAAGCCTCCAAGTTTTAACCTTTCAGACTCAGAAGTTTCAGTGCTTTGAAATGCTTCGCTAGTCGTAAAGTAAAAAATAGTATTATTTGATGCTATTTGTATACTTGAGTAAGTTATTAAAGTTATTCCTAATAAAATAAATATAAAATTCTTGTTCACCTGCTTAGATTTTAACTCTGTTCTTTGGATTCAGGTAATCATTCCATGAATTGTCGGCATTGGTCTTAAACCTTTTTAAAAGTGAGAAGTGTAACAATGTTACTAAAAGTACAGACACAAGAAGGGTGGTCAGAATATCTGAAGACATTGGAGCATTTCCTGTAGATACTGCTTCTTGACTTAAAATAGATGCTTGTTGATGAACTGACCTCCACCAAATCACACTGAAATGTAAAATTGGTAACTGAATAATTCCAAATATTCCAATGAATGCCGAGTTTCTAGATGTTTTACCTAGATCGTCAGTAAATTTACGAGATGCTAAATAACCTAGATACACAAGTAAAAGAATTGCAGTCAGGTTTAATCTCGCATCACCCCAAACCCACCAAGTACCCCAAGTTGCCTTACCCCAAGCAGAACCCGCGACAAGAGTAGTCACTGTAAAGATAACCCCTGATTTAGCATTGGAAGATGCCAGCGCATCATATTTGTGATCTTTTTTAACCAAATACAATAATGAGTAGACAAATGTAAGAGAGTATCCTAAGTAAGCTATCCATACTGTTGGCACATGAACATAAAGAAGCTTGGATGAGATACCCTGAGTTACATCATAAGGGCCAAAGGCAACCGTCAAAGACCATAAAATTAGTGATCCATAAAATATCATTTTAAATCTTTCTGTAAAATCCAGTTCGTGTATCCAAAAATCAAAAGTGTAATTCCTAAATACATCAATAAGTAAATAATAGTTAAATTTGGGTTTATACCTAACCAGATTGGAGCAACAAAGAAGGATAAGGACATAAAAACAGGTACCATCAATATAAATTGAACGAACCGGTTACTGAACGTTGTAAACATTTGAAAAATAATATTTATCATTATTGAATTTATTGAAAAGAAAACAATAGAAACTATAAAGTAAACTACATTACTTTTAACACCTGTATTCGTAAATATCGAAAATAAAGCTACCAAAATTAATGCTTGAGGAAAATATATTAAAAATTCTGAAAGTATTTTAAATCTAAAAAAATAATGTTTATTTATATTTGCAAAATTTAGTTCACGATGAAGTGTCTTTTGATTAAGGGGGTTTCTTATTGAAAATAACGTAGTAAAAAATATTAAAAATAAAAGTTGATTAATTATGAAAAAATTATCATCAACAACAAATCTATTTTCAGATAAAATAGGAAAAACTAAAACAAGAACAGCCATAGTTGGAGTTATCAAAAATAAAGATGTATTATTTCGATATTCACTAAGAAGTTCTTTTTTAATTAGAAAGTTATTGCTAAACATTTAAATCAATCATTTCAAAGTTATTTTCAAAGATTTTTAAAAACTCTTGCGACGAAATGATATTACTCCTATTCGCTTTTGATCTACTTATCAAGAGATTTTGTAGCAACACTATTCCATCTTTATCTAGATAATTTAATGGTTCATCGATACAAAGAATTTCTGGATTAATTAAATCAGCAATAGCCATTTCGGAACGTTTAATCATCCCACTGGAAAAATTTTGAACCAAATCATCCAAAAAGTTATGCATTCCGTATTTTTCAAGTATTGATAACATTTTTCTTTCTGGTATTTTTTCTTTGGTAAAGTAAATGCAATTTTCCTTTAAAGTCAGATTTCCATTGATTGTTGCTTGACTTGAAATTTCTAATATTCGCATTTGTACACTAACTACGGTGGATTTAAATATATTTCCTTGAAAATTATTAGATATAAAATTTAATAGTGTAGATTTACCTACACCATTTCTACCAATTATCTGATAATTTTCATCACTCATTAGAGATAGATTCAGATTATTAATAACAATATCGTTTCCATACCCAAGAGTTAGGTTTTTGGACTTTAAATAATTTACACTCACTACATTATTGTATTGAAGATAGTTTTTTATAAACCTCAAAAGTTGTCATTACATCGTCTCTTGCAGTATGAGTCGGGCTGACTACATTAAAGTATTCAGCTAACGTAATTAGTTTATGATTTTTTACTTTATTTCCAAGTTTCGATCTACTCATATTTAAAGTATCAATTGTCGGGTTTGAAAGGTTTTTTTGTAAGTAGTAGTTTAAAAATTTCAAATCAAAATTATCTATATTATGTCCCATTAAGATACACTCTTCGATGAAGTTTAAAATTTCATCAGCTTTATCTTTTAAGGATGGGGAATTAGCTACTTTCTCATCAGTTATGCCATGAATGTGTGAATTTGTTATACGAACTGAAGGTTTGAATAGCGAATAAAACTCCTCAATAACTACTTCTTTTTCAACTTTTAATATAAATATTTCAATGATTTCTGATTCTGCAGGTTCGAATCCAGTGGTCTCAATATCGAGTACGCAAATAGAACTATCCATGTCTATTATTTTAGTAACTCCCACATTGCAATTCCTGCTGCTGTTGAGGCATTTATCGAATCTACATCATTTAACGAATTTATTTTAAGTTTTGTGCATTTACTTTTAAACCATTTTTCAGAAATACCATACTGCTCAGAACCAATAATCACTGCAAAGTTGTTATTTGCTTTGAAATCGTTAATAAGATTTTCAGAATCTGGATCCATTAATATAATCTGATAATCAGATTTTTCGAGAAGCATAATTATATTTTCAGTACTGTCACTAATTAAATTCATTGTGAACATATGTCCAATTGAAGCTCTAATTACATTGGGGTTATAAAAATCGGTAATTTCATCACTACAAAATATATTCTCGACCCCTAAGGACTTTGCAGTTCTTATCATAGTTCCTAAATTTCCTGGTTTCTCAATCTGATCTGCAATCAGAATTGGTCCTTGAATAGAACCCTCACCAATCGTTAAGTCTTTTTGTATAAATAATGAAAGTATGCCATCAGGCCTATCCCTATAAGAAACAGCTTCAAAGACTTTTTTAGTTAATGTAACAATTCGAACATTCTTTTTATTGAAAAAATTAATTAACTCATAATTGTTATCTCCTATAAACAGCTCCTCGCAAATGTACAAGGTATCAATATCATAATCAGAAGAGATTAGAGATTTATTTTCCCTATAGCCTTCAGCTAATGACTTATTCTCTGATTTTCTATTTTTATTTTTTGATAGTGATATGAGAAATTTTAATTCTGGATTAGTAAGAGAACTTATTGCTTTATTTGGTGAAATATTCATTATGTATTAATTTTTTCCTTTTTTTGTTTTTTTTATTGCTGCGATCTTTTTTTTCGACTCCTGCAGTAACAAAACCTAATATTAAATATTCATCAGGTATAGATAGATGTTTTTTAATATTATCTAATTCCATATTGTGCGATCCCAAAAAGCCACTTTTTAGACCAATCTCTTCTATTAGAAGCATACAGTTCATCATTGCTGCGCCAGCATCAACAAACCAATAGGGGATTGTCCAGTCTTCTGATTTCGTTGATCCACTTTTGTCCATTTGTTTGTATCTGTCATGATATGCTTCAATGTTTATAATTATCACAAATAGAGAAAGTGATTTTGATAACCATTTTTCATATCCTTTGGCAACATATAAATCTTCATTAGAGTATTTTGCTAAAGTTGTAATATTTTCTTTTTTTGAAATATGCAGTATTTCTATTCCTCTAGAGAATCCTGCAGTCGGAATTTTAATTGCATGTTCTGCAACATTAAACAATTCAGAAAATGTTAGTTTACTTTCTTCATAGTTTCTAACAATTTTACGATTTTTTAATATTGATTGAAGATAAGTTTCTTCACTGATCATGATTATTTAGTTTGTATTGATTCCAGTACGGCATCTCCAACTTCAGAAGTCGAAAGACCCATTTTTCCTGCTGAAAGTGATTCTAAATTTTGTGCTACAGCAATTATTGCTTCTTCAATATCTTTACCGAATTCTTCTTCTCCTAATTGGGTAACCATCATCGATGCTGCTCCTATACAAGCTAGGGGATTGATAATATTTTTACCTGTGTATTTAGGGGCTGAACCTCCAATAGGTTCAAACATCGAGACACCTTCAGGGTTAATATTTCCTCCAGCAGCTATTCCCATACCACCTTGTATCATTGCACCTAAATCAGTAATAATATCACCGAACATATTGTCTGTAACAATCACATCAAACCATTCTGGGTTTTTTACCATCCACATACAAACTGCGTCAACATGTCCATAATCTGTTTCAATTTCAGGATAATCTTTTGCAATATCATAAAATATACGTTCCCATAAGTCATGTGCGTATGTTAAAACATTAGTTTTAGCACATAGGGTAACTTTTTTTCTATTATTATTCTTTGCGTATTCGAAAGCATACAAAATACACCTATGAATAGCTTTATAAGTGTTTATTGACTCTTGAGTAGCAACTTCACTTTCTGTACCGTAATGTATATAACCTCCGGCCCCAGCGTAGAGACCTTCAGTGTTCTCTCTAACAACTGTGAAGTTAATATCTTCAGCTTTCTTATTTGCAAGAGGAGTTTCAACACCTGGATATAGAACAACAGGTCGTAAGTTGATGTATTGATCAAATTCTTTTCTTAGTTTGAGTAATATACCCTGCTCAAGTATTCCTGGTTTTACATCTGGGTGGCCAATAGCTCCAAGTAGAATTGAATCACTGCTTCCAAGCTGATCAATATCTTTTTCAGTAACAAGTTCTTGTGTTTTTAAATATCTCTCACCACCAAGATCATTTTCAGTAAAATTAAACTCAACTCCATAGTTTGCCTGTGTATTTTTAAGAATCTTTACAGCTTCATTAACTACCTCAGGTCCTGTTCCGTCACCAGCTATAAGTGATATATTGTATTTTTTCATGATCTATTAAGAGCATTTAAGAATGATTCTACTGATCCCTGGACAACGTCAGTTGATACTGCTCTTCCTTGTTTTAGATTGTGGCCATCATTAATAATTGTTACTATTTCTGCAGTGGCATCTGCACCCTTTGTAATACTTTCTACTCTATAGTCGATAAGGGTAGCATCTGTTTTTAATATTTTTTTAACTGCAGTGAATGCTGCATGAATCATACCGTCACCTTCAGCTTCTTCCGTTGTTTCTTTACCATGAACATCTAGAGTAACTCTAGCAGATGCATACTGATCCTTACTGTTTACTGAAACAGATACTAATTTTATTTCAGAAGAAGATGTTTCTACCTGTCCAACAATTGCTCGAAGTTCGTTTTCGACAATTTCACCCTTTCTATCAGCCAGTTTTTTGAACGTATCGAAACTCGAATTGAAAGCTTCTTCATCTAAGTCTATATTTAATTTGTCTAATGCATCCTTGAAACCAGCACGTCCGGAGTGCTTACCTAGAATAATTTTTGCTTCTTGACCTACTGAGCCAGGTGTCATTATTTCATAAGTCATACTATTTCTTAAATAACCATGTTGGTGGATTCCAGATTCATGACTGAATGCATTTTTACCAACTACAGCCTTATTGTACTGAACTGGATAACCTGTAAGTTTTGAAACAAGTCTTGAAGTTTCTAAAATTTCAGTAGTTTCTGCATTGATATCCACACCATACTGATCTTGTCTAGTTTTAATTGCCATAATGATCTCTTCAGTTGAAGTGTTTCCTGCTCTTTCGCCGATGCCATTAATAGCACCCTCAATTTGTCTAGCTCCTGCTTTAATTGCAGTTAAAGAGTTTGCGACTGCAAGACCTAAATCGTTATGACAATGAGTAGAAATAATAATATCTTCGTTTTTACCTTTAACATTATCGTAAACACCCTTAAGAAGTTCTAGGTAATCGGATGGAGTTGCGTAACCTACCGTATCGGGTACATTTATCGTGGTTGCACCTTCTTCAACTGCTACTTTAAGTATTTCTGTAAGAAAATCTTTATCTGTTCTTGTTGCATCTTGTGCAGAAAATTCAATGTCATCACATAAATTTTTTGCGTAACGAACAGATTCTTTTGCATCATTAAGAACCTCTTCTTTGGTTTTCCTGAGCATATGTTCCATATGTATGTCTGATGTTGAAGTAAAAACATGTATTCTTGATTTCTTAGCAACCTTGATTGCCTCCCATGCTTTGTCAATATCATCGGGCACACACCTAGCTAAAGATGCAATTGTTGAATTAGTTATATTTTTAGCTATTAGGTTTACTCCATCCCAGTCACCAGGGGAGGATGCTGCAAATCCAGCTTCAATAACATCAACTTTTAATTTTTCTAGTTGTTGAGCTATTAATAATTTTTCAGACGGGGTGAGTGCTATTCCAGGACTCTGTTCACCATCTCTTAGAGTGGTATCAAAAATAATTAGTTGATCTTCACTCATTTGTCTTTTTTAACATCCTTCGCACTAAGGAATGGCATCATAGACCTTAACTCTTTTCCAACTGATTCGATTTGATGTTGGGAAGCTTCTTCTCTTTTCTGATTCAAAAAAGGAGATCCCTCTCTAGATTGTGCCATGAATTCTTTAGCAAATGAGCCAGATTGAATTTCTTCAAGAACTTTTTTCATTTCTTTTTTGGTATCTGAGTTTACAATTCTTGGTCCCCTTGAAAAATCACCATATTCTGCAGTATCTGAAATAGAATGTCGCATCCACTCAAAACCACCTTCATACATAAGGTCTACAATTAGTTTAACTTCATGAAGGGTTTCAAAATATGCACTCTCTGGTTGATATCCAGCTTCAACCAGAGTTTCAAAACCATTCTTTATCAATTCGGTAAGTCCTCCACAAAGTACAACTTGCTCTCCAAATAAATCAGTTTCAGTTTCTTCTTTAAAAGTTGTATCGAGAATACCTGCTCTTCCTCCACCAATTGCTGAAGCATAAGAAAGTGCAAGTTCATGTGTATTTCCATTAGTATCACTTTCTACTGCAACCAAGCAGGGCATACCAGAACCTTCTTCATATGTCCTTCTTAGTAAATGACCTGGACCCTTTGGAGCAACCATAGCAACTGAGATATCTTCTCTCGGTTTTATTTCATTAAAATGTATGTTGAAACCATGTGCAAAAAGTAAAGTAGAATTTTCCTTCATTAATGGTGCTATTTTTTCATTGTAAACATCTGCCATTAATTGGTCAGGAAGGAGTAGCATTACAACCTCAGAATTAGAAACTGCATCTTCTACAGTAGCTACATTAAGACCCATTTCCTTTGCTCTCGCAAAAGTCTCAGATGTTTCCCTTAACCCAACAGTTACTTTAACTCCAGATTCATGAAGATTTAATGCGTGAGCATGTCCCTGACTTCCAAAACCAATAACCGCAACATTCTTTTCTTTTATTAAGTCTTGATTAATTTTGTCATCATAAATGATTTTTGTTTCCATATATTTTCTCCTTTTTATAAATTAGATTGAATTGCTATTCTTCCGCCACGTATCATTTCAATGATTCCAAACGGTTTTAAGAGGTTTTCAAACTTTTTTAATTCTTTAGATGTTCCAGTTAATTCAAATACTGCATAATCTCGTCCAACATCAACTGATTTTGCCCCAGAAAGATTTGCTTTTTCTATAACTGAAGTTTGGGATTCTTCATTAATCGAAACTTTCATCAATAATACTTCCGACTCAATTGTATTGTCGGGATCAAGCTCTACGATCTTAATGACATTTATTAATTTGTTTAATTGTTTTTTAACTTGTTCTACAGATTCTAATTCTGTAACAATGGTCATTTTTGATCTTCCCTCGATGTTAGTAGGGCCAACAGAAAGAGAATTTATATTAAATCCCCTTCTAGATATTGTTGAGGATATCCTTGCTAACACACCAGGTTTATCTTCAACCAGAACGCTAAGAATCCTTTCACTCATATCTTTTTCAAATCCTCTTCATTAAGAATGATTACATCATTACTACCACCTGCAGGAACCATAGGAAACACCATGTCATCAGGGTCAACAACACAATCAACAAGTACAGGCTTATCATTAATTTCTAGCATTTTTTCAAATACGTCTTTTACTTCGGATTTCTGTTCCATTCTAAGTCCAACAGCTCCCATCGCTTCTGCAAGTTTTACATAATCAGGTGTATGGTGGGTAAGTTCAGAAGCTGAAAAACGACTATTATAAAATATTTTCTGCCATTGTCTTACCATTCCATGGTTTCCATTATTGAAAACAACTATTTTTAAAGGTATGTTTTCTGTAGAGGCAGTTATTAGTTCTTGGCATGTCATTTGAAAACATCCATCTCCATCTAATGCAAGAACCTGTCTGTCAGGAAATGCAGCTTTTGCTCCAATAGCTGCAGGTAGAGAGTACCCCATCGTTCCCAAACCTCCAGAATTCAACCACGTATTAGGTTTTGTAAATTTCCAATGTTGAGATATCCACATTTGATGCTGACCAACTCCAGAAACAACAATAGAGTCTTCATCTGACATTTTTTGAAGTTCCTCAAGGACATAAGGAACTTTAAGAGGTCCTTCTTCATCTTGGGTGTAACTGAGTGGATAATTTTTTCTCATTTCATCAATTTCTTTTATCCAGGAAGAAGTCTCTAGCTGAGTATTTTCCAGTTTTTCTATAATACCCTTGATCACACTTTTAGCATCTCCCACTATCGGTACTTCTGCATCTCTCACTTTTCCAATTTCGGCAGGGTCGATATCTGCATGAATAACTTTTGCATTCTGAGCAAAGAATTTTGGATTAGCAGTCACTCTATCGTCAAACCTAACACCGATTGCTATCAGCAAATCTGCATTTTGAATTGAGGTTGTTGCGGTATAATTTCCGTGCATACCTGGCATGCCAAGACATAGTTCATCACCATCAGGAAATGCACCTCTACCCATAAGAGTTGTAACTACTGGTATATTAAATTTTTTGGCAAGATCAAATAACTCAATATTTGCCTTTGAGTGAATTATCCCTCCGCCAACATACAAAAGAGGTTTCTTAGATTCTTTTATTAACTTTACTGCTTGTTGAATCATTTTGGGATTTGCTTCAAGTGTTGGCTTGTATCCTGGTAAATCTGTAAGTTTTGGTTCTACCCATTTTGCTTTTTCAATAAGAATATCTTTGGGTATGTCCACAAGAACCGGCCCGGGTCTTCCTGTTGTTGCTATATGTTTTGCTTCAAGCAATATTTGAGGAATTTCACTAGCTTTAGTTATTAAATAATTATGTTTTGTAGCAGCCATTGTTAAGCCAACTGTATAAGCTTCCTGGAATGCATCATTTCCAATTGCCTCAGTTGCAACTTGACCAGTTATTGCTAAAAGGGGAGTTGAATCCATTAATGCGTTGTTTAATGAAGTTATTAAGTTTGTAGCTCCAGGACCAGAAGTAGCAATTACCACACCTAATTCTCCAGTTGCCTGAGCGTAACCTTCAGCCATATGACCAGAACCTTGTTCGTGTCTGGCTAAAATATGCCTAATAGGACTATTGTACAATGGATCATAAGCAGGGAGTATAGCCCCACCTGGAACACCAAAAATAGTCGACACTTTTAAGTGCTCTAAGCCTCTAACAACAAGCTCAGCACCTGATAACATTTTATCTTCCATAACATCCTTAAAAAAAAACCTCCCTTTTTTTGGGAGGCGCTCAACACAATAAAGTGAGCGCTACATAAGCACTAGCACTAATAATGTAATTAAGACATATAGTTTTTTCATTAAATCTAACTATAGTTAAAGCTGATAAAAATGAAAGAAAAAAACCTATTAAATTATCTTAATTTTCATAAAATAAATATTCCTGAAAATATAAAAATAGCGGTCATTTCTCTTCCTTCACTAATTGACAAGTCCCAATTAATTCAAAAAGCAAAATCTGAAAATAGACATGCAAATATGAAATTTACATTTTCAAATCCTGAATATTCCGGTCTAGGTGATAAATTTGAATGGGCTAAATCTTGCATAGTAATCTCTTACAATTACTCACCAAGTTCATCAAATAACCATTCTTTTAGACCTGGGGAGGGAGCTGTAGCACTATTTGCATCAGAAAATCATTACATACCATTAGAAAAGTTTATAAGAAAACTTACAGATTTGTTCAACAACGAAGGAATCAAGGTAAAACAGTTTATTGATAGTCCTCAACATTATGACCGAATTTTTTTCAACACATCTGGTTTAGGTTGGCAAGGTAAAAGTACAATGATGCTGTCACCGGGAATAGGACCATGGCAGTTAATAGGAAATCTTTATATTGAAGAAAAATTTGAAGATACAGAAAAAAAATCATTTTCATGCGGTTCTTGTAATCTGTGTCAAATTTCTTGTCCAACAGGAGCACTAGATGAAGAATACATCCTCGATTCAAATAAGTGCATATCATATTGGCTACAGTCACCTGATATTATTCCACATGATATGAGGTCAAGCATAGGTAATAGATTTTATGGATGTGATGAATGCTTAATATCATGCCCACCAGGACAAACTAGGAGTTTTAATATCTTGAAAACAAATAAAGTAGAGTTGCAAAAAATACTAAAAATGTCGAGTGATACCCTGGTGCAGAGATATGACTGGTTTTATATACCAAAAAGAAATGGAGACTTTCTTAAAAGAAATGCTTTAATAGCGCTTGCAAATAATCCTGATGAAAATGCTTTAAGCTTAATGTATGAACTTTTAAATTCAGATTCTGAGATTATTAGGTTCTATACAATATGGGCAATTTGGAAATTGTCAAAATTTCATGAAATTAAAAATTATTATGACGTTGATCATGAAAAAAGTGAACTTGTAAAAAAAGAATATCTAAGACTAATGAAATGATTTAATACTATAAATAATCTATTCTTACTTTATGGCAAAGTTTTCAGATGATGTAACACAAGGACCGAGTAGATCTGCTGCAAGAGCGATGCTACGTGCAGTAGGATTGAATGATGATGACTTCAATAAATTTCAGGTTGGCATTGTTTCAGCTGGTAACGAAGTAACTCCCTGTAATGTAACAGGACCAGAGTTATCCCTTAAAGCAAAAATTGGAGTTAATGGACCAGATTCGGCTGGCTTAATTTTTTCAACCATAGCAGTTTCTGATGGTATCTCAATGGGTCATGAAGGAATGAGAGCCTCCTTGGTTTCTCGTGAAGTAATCACTGATTCCGTCGAATTAGTGATGCATGCTGAAAGGTTCGATGGCATGGTGACAATTGCAGGCTGCGATAAATCTCTACCGGGAATGCTTATGGCAGCAGCTAGAATTAACAGACCTTCAATATTTTTGTATGGAGGAAGTAGTCTCCCTGGTTCTTATAAAGGTAAAGATATTTCAATTGTTGATGTGTTTGAAGGAATTGGAGCTATGGAAAAAGGTTTAATCTCTGAAGATGAACTATATGAAATTGAATGCGCTGCCTGCCCTGGGCAAGGTTCGTGTGCTGGAATGTTTACCGCCAACACAATGGCCTCAGTCGGGGAAGCTATTGGCATGAGCTTACCGGGTACAGCTTCACTACCTGCAGAAGATGCACGATTACGTGTTGAGGCAGAAAAAACTGGTAAACAATTAAATTTTCTTCTCAAAAATGATATTAAACCAAGAGATATCATGACTCTTGAAGCATTTAAAAATGCAGTAACAACAGTTTTGGCATTAGGTGGTAGTACTAACGCAGTTTTGCATTTAATGGCTATTGCCCACGAAGCGAAAGTAGATTTAACTTTAGACACTTTTGACCAACTTGGAAGAAGCGTTCCTCACATTGCAGATATGAAACCTTTTGGTAGATATCACATGGTTGATTTAGATAATATTGGTGGAGTTCCAGTGGTTTCAAAAATACTTTTAGAAAACAATCTAATTGATGGCAATTGCCTCACAGTAACTGGAAAAACAGTTGGTGAAAATCTTGAAGATGTTGAAATTCCCACAAATCAAGATGTCGTATCTTTTCCTAATAATCCAATTTCAAAAGAGGGAGGTATTGCGATACTAAATGGTACATTATCTCCCAATGGTTCTGTTGTTAAAGTAGCTGGTATAGAAATTGATACATTCAAAGGTCCAGCCAATGTTTTTGAAAGCGAGCAAGAGGCATTGGAAGCTTTATTTAATAATCAGATTCAAAAAGGTGAGGTTGTTGTTATTAGAAATGAGGGTCCTAAAGGTGGACCAGGGATGAGAGAAATGTTACAAATTACTGCTGCAATAAAAGGTGCAGGTCTTGGAAAAGACGTCTTACTCATTACTGACGGTAGATTTTCTGGAGGAACTACCGGACTCTGTATTGGCCACGTTGCTCCAGAAAGCGTAGAAGAAGGACCAATCTCTTTATGTCAAAATGGAGATGAGATAGAACTCAACCTTTCTAAAAGAGAATTGAATCTAAATATTGATGATGATGAAAAGAAAATAAGAAAAAGTAATTATTCACCACCAACACCTAGATATACATCTGGGGTTTTGAATAAATATTCAAAACTTGTTCATGGAGCAGACAAAGGGGCTGTGACAGGTTAATTGAATGTTATTCATTTCTGATGTTCATCATGGATTAGATTCCTTAAA
>Ga0257106_1000406_pt1 | contig 26016 bp, 17 predicted proteins | sample LP_taG_3_FD_190177 | JGI IMG/M metagenome (GOLD analysis project Ga0257106, IMG submission 190177) | Marine microbial communities from Northeast Subartic Pacific Ocean, Canada - LP_J_2011_P26_10m | ecosystem: Environmental > Aquatic > Marine > Oceanic | place: Canada: Northeast Subartic Pacific...
CCATCGGGCGAAGTTTAGCGCTCCCCGGCCTCGCGTCCAACGTGGGAGCCAGGGCGACGCACTTGGGGGTGGGCGCGCGCGCGCGCGCCGCCGCGCGCGCGTACCGCGCGTCCGCCGCGGTGGAGAGCGCGAGGTTATCCCAGAACCAGGCTGCCGATCTCACCGTCCCGCCCGAACGTCTGGCCTTCGCGACTCCCGCGTCGTGCGAAGTGGCGCCGGATGTCGCGGCGGCGATGCGCGACGCGGCGGAGGCGGCGGCGTTCATCGGCGACGCGCGCGCCGCGTTCGACGCCGCGGCGCTCGCGGTGGGCGCGACGGGCGGTAAGGACGTGAGTGCGTTGGTGCGTCTGTGCGAGCGCGGGGTGGCGGCGGCGGATGGGTCCGGCGGCTTCGCAATCATCGAGGCGGCGGTGCGGCAAAAGTTGGCGGATGGCTCCGCGGTTAAGAACGCGTGCGTCGAGGCGCTTGCGCGGCGGCGCGCGCCGACGCTGCCGCCCCCCGACGGCATCGAGCAACCCGCGGGGTTCGAGGTGCAGCTCGGGAGCATGGCGGCGTCCGCGAGCACGTCGGCGACGGGGCGCGAGGCGGGAGTCGCGGCGGGTATGGGCAAAGAGGTGAGCCGTGCGTCGACGCTGACGCACTCCGATTGGCTGGGCCGGCGTGTTCGTGACACGGGGAACGGCGCGGGCGGGGTCGAGGGCGACGGTTCGGATCCCGGCGTCCGTTCGAATCGAGCGGGCGTTGGAGGAGGCGACGGCTGGGGTACCTCCCCGCCGGCGTCCAATCCGACGTCGCCTTCCCGAGGCCCGAACCCGGCGGGCGGTGTTAACTTCAGGCCCGCGGCTCCGGTCCAGCCGGAACTTCAGACGCGAGCCCAGACGGCGACGCCACCGAGCTTCGCACCCATCGCGCAGCAGCAGCAACAACAGCAGCAGCAGCAGACCTCAGGCTTCGCGGCGTTTCCACCCGCGAACCAGACGCCGGGGTTTACCGCCGCGCCAGGGCCGACGACTCCGGGCTCGGATCTGTTTCAAAACCCAGTTCACGCAAACGGAAACGTTCACTCGACCAACCCGGGGAACCTGTCCGTGCAGTTACCCGCCGCCGGTGCGCGTCCCCCGGGCGACAACCCGTTCACTAATGCGGCGTCCGGCGGCGACGTTTCGGATCCCTTCGGCGACGTTTCGGATCCATTCGCGAACAAGGGTCCGGTTCCGCCGAGATCCAGCGCCGGCGGCTCGTCGTCTGTCCCCCTCCACCCTCCACCCGCCGCCGCCCGCGCCGGCTTCGAGGGGTTCGACACGCACGCGTACGAGAACGCGAGTAACACGGGTACCTCGCCCACGGCGCTCACATCCCCGACCGCCACGACGTTCGCCAACCGCGCGTACGAGTGGGGAGGGAGCCAGTACACGGGAACCGTCGGCGAATGGCGCGATGAATCGCAGTTCGGCGGCGACGACCCGTTCGGATCGGACGACGACAGCGACGAGGACGACAGCGATGAGGACAGCGACGATCCCTTCGGTGATCCCTTCGGCGACGTCCCGGGTGTCGGCGCGAGCTCACCGCCTGCGGGCTTCGGCGCCGTCGCGGGCGGTCCGGGATCGACGTTGGTCTCTCCTCCGCCGACTCCGCCGCGATCATCGTTCGCGCCGCCGCCCGCCGCGGCTTCGCCTCCTCCTCCGCCGCCTCCACCGCCGCCGTCCGTGACGATGACACCGATCGTGATGAAAACTCCCGCGCTTCCCGCGCGGAATAGAGCCGAGGACGATCCGCCCGCAATAGAGGCGCATTTACCGACGGCGCGAGCCGTGTCGGCGGGACTACGCGCGTTCGAGGCTTCGGATTACGACCCGGCGGAGATGGCGTTCAAGACGGCGACAAGGCGCGCCGCGGTGGAGACCTTGGCGCCCGTGCGAGGCCGCGGTAAGATCGTGCGTAAGTGCGTCGCGTACGCCGTGGCGTGTCGGATCCTTCGGCACGTACGCGTCGTGTGCGAATTTTTAGCCGTTCAAATCGCGGAAAACCCGGGGCCGAACCCGGGTGGCGTCGGTTCGAATTCCCCGTGGAACGACCCGAACGGACACCCACACCGAAGACAGGCGACGATTGAGATCGCGCGGCTCACCAGGCACCTCGCGGCGCTCCCGTTGGACCCGACGCACGTCGCAGCGGCTTTGCGGTAAGTTTCTTTTCATCACATTTACGTATGGGCAGTTAGACTGACGGTTTTTTTTGGTTCACAGATTTGCGAGTACGTGGAACTTTCGGTCGGGCGACGCTAAAACCGCGACCGCGATGCTCGGATCGCTGGTCCGATACGTCGGCACGATTCCCAAGAGCGTCGACGTGGACTTCGATTTGTTCGGCGTGGTGTCGTGCGCGGTGGCGGCGGCCAAGGGTGGCGAGTCGCCGTTTGGGGCGAGTGAGAATGGATTCAAGTCCAGTGGCGTATTAATGGACGCGAATGTGCCTAGCGGGGAGGATCCGAGTTTGATTTGCGCTGCGACGCTGCGGACGATCGCGTCGGGGGGAGTGACGAGGTGTGCGGCGTGCGGGGCGATGTACGGACACGACGCGGCGGCCGTGACCTGCGTGGTGTGCGACTCGCCTATGTAAACGTGGTATGAAAACGTATTTGCCAGCAAATACCGTAAATTGTCGAGATCGGCGTCTTGATTCCCGTGGTCTCGGAGATTATTTATTTTATCCATCTGCCCTTTTCCCCCCCGCTCCGTCCACCCGGGGCACTTCGTAAGGCGCGAGACGCACCTCTTGGCCTTTGCGCAGGAATGATGCACGCCGTCGCCAACGTCACGGCGGTGAGGCCCACCGCGGGTCCTCGCTCCAGGCCCCGCGCGTTATCCGCCAAGGCCGCCGCGCCCCAATCCGTTCAGATGGGTTCATCAGTCAGGATGAACTCTCGGTCCGGTGCGGCGCGCCTCGGACGCCGCTCGACTCGCACGTTCGCCACCGAGGGTGAGTATCCGAGCATCGCGATCGCTCTTAACGGCAGTGCGGGGCTAAACGGAGACGCGAACGATCGTTCACGGCCCGGGCGCTCGACGCGACGCGCCAGCGATTCCGCTCCCACCCGAACCCTGCCCGCCGATAGACCCTGAAGAGGAAGATCCTCGCTTTTCGCCTTCGTCTCGCTGACCGTCCACCCCTCCCCCCGTTCCTCCCCCGTCTTTCCCAAACAGAAGGCGACATGGACGTCGTCGCCGAGGAGCCCGCCGCCGACGCTGACGCCGCGGACGGCTTCTGGGAGAAGGACCAGATCTTCCCGCGGGTCAAGGAGAGAGACGCGTACCGCCGCCTGGGCATCTCGGACGAGGCATCCTTCGAGGAGGTCCAGGACGCTAGGAACTACCTCGTGCAGACGTACGCGAGGCACACGGCGGGCGTCGAGGCCATCGAGGAAGCCTTCGACCGCATCATCAAGCAGAAACTCACCGCGCGCAAGAAAACGCGAGGCCTCCGGGCGGCGATGAGGAAGCAAAAGGCTGGCGAAGATTACACCCCGCCATTCTTGGACAGGCTCAAGGCGCAGTTCGAGCGTCCGGACGACACCACGCTCATGCGCAGGGCGCTCATCTACGCCATCATGATGGGATGGGCGGTCGTGGCGACGGGTAACGGCGGGCAGCCAACCTTCCAGATGTTCATATCCTTCGCGCTCTGCGTCTACTTCCTCAAGGATAAGCGTGGCGAGGCGGCGGAGCTGGGCAAATGTTTCATCAACGCCTTCGTGGCGCTGGCCATCGGTTTCCTCGTGGGTTCCGTGTTCCCGGTGTACATTCCGGTGTTCCCGCCGTCGTGGGGACCCGAGCTCGTCCTGTCGCTGTTCACCATGGTGTCGCTGTTCGTCTTCGCCACTTTCCTCAAGTGATGGGAAAGTGCTTTCGGTTGGAGGTGAATGGGGGGGGGTGGAAGGTGAGGCTGTTGTCGAAGTGTGAAAAAGGGACACTGGCGACTTTTTGGGGCGCAGGGGAATGCGCTGCGCGAGCTGACACAATTTAATATGGGAAAATTAAACCCCGTTTCTTGGTTCAACCTTGCCAAATTTTCTCAGCCAATGGGAGCGTTCTGTGCAGATTTTGTTTGCAAAGTCGAGACAGCTGCGGGTGACCGTGAGTGGAAAAGCCGGGCGATGGGTGTGTCCGGCGACGCGCGCGTCTCGCTCGCCATTCACGCACACACAACAGCACTCACCATGGCTGCCATGACCACCTCTTCCGTCACCGCGGTGCGCGCCGTCCAGGGCGCCCGCGCCACCTTCGGCTCCCGCGCCGCCTTCGCCGCGCCCACCGCCAAGGCTTCCAAGGCTCGCTTCGTCTGCCGCGCCGAGGGCGAGGTGAGATAGATTTCCCGACCGCGACTCGCGACCCCGTAAGGCGCCCGTGCGTGGGCGATGTGTTCGTGAGACGGGTGTAAAACGGCAGGATACGTTCCGCGGCGACCATGCGGGATCGGGCCTCGCGTCGGGTCCCGCCCGCGGTCGTCGCGGGACGCGCCACGCCGCGCGTTTCATCGCGACCTCACGAACCAACAATCGCTCCGCCCGGGTTTTTTTTTGAGAAGAACGAAAGGAAGGGGTGTGTGATGCACGGGAGCGCCGTAAGGCGTCGGTCGCCGGTCCGATCGCGCGCGTTCGATCGCGATCGCGTCCTACCGGACACCGCCTTCGAGCGCATCACGCCGCGCGGCATCAATCGCGCACGCGCGGACGTCATCGCCGCCGCGCCGCGCGATCGCCCCCCAAACTTTTCGCCTCTCGTACCCGTTATCCGCCCGGTGTCCCCTCCCAACTTTGTCAAAAACCATATTGGGAAGATGCGTCCCTACGCGAGCCGTCCGCTGACCGTCCATCGTCCGTTCTTCCACCTAACAGGCCGAGGCTCCCGCCGAGGAGGCTCCCAAGGCTGTCGTCAAGAAGGAGCGCAAGAAGGATGACCTCTACATGATGGGCGTCTCCGACCAGAACATGACGTACCTTGACGGCACCCTCCCCGGCGACTTCGGATTCGACCCGCTCGGCATGTCCGACCCCGAGGGCGCGGGCGGCTTCGTGAACCCCCAGTGGCTCGCGTACTCCGAGGTGATCCACGGCCGCTGGGCGATGCTCGGCGTCGCGGGCATCGTCGCCCCCGAGATTCTCGGCGGCATGGGCATCATCCCGGAATCCACCGGCCTCGTCTGGTTCACCTCGGGCGCCATCCCCCCCCAGGGCACCTTCGACTACTGGGCCAGCCCGATGACCATCTTCTGGGTCAACATGTGCCTGATGAACTTCGCGGAGATCAAGCGCGGCCAGGACTACTGGTTCCCGGGCTCCCAGGCGGAGACCCCGCTCCTCGGATGGGAGAAGGGTTTCGGCGGCTCTGGTAAGTTTATTTTAATCATCGTATGGGCAATTAAAATGATGTCATGTTTTGTTTACAGGCAACCCCGCGTACCCCGGCGGCAAGTGGTTCAACCCGCTCAACCTCGGCAAGGACGGCATGGCCTCCATGCAGAAGAAGGAGGTCAAGAACGGCCGTCTCGCCATGATGGCGTTCCTCGGCTGCATGGTGCAGGCTGCCGTCACCGGCGAGGGCCCGTGGAAGAACATCTGCGACCACGTGTCCAACCCCTTCGGCGCCAACATGCTCGCCAACTTTGGCGCCATCGGCGGCTCCTCCCCGTTCTAAGCGGCCTTTTAGGTCGCGAACGAGCGTGAGGGTGGAGGGTGTTTCAATTCGGATGTGATGATTGCGGTGGTATACGTGTAGCGCATGCGTGCGTGCTTTTGTCTTAGCTAAAAACCTCGCGTCGAGAGGCGCGATCAAATACAACAGAAAATATAAACTGCGAGACTGTTTGCCCACTGGAGTGAGTTCATAGACTGTTAATAGTTATCGATAAAATACGTCGATCTGAGATGATCCGCGTTGGCTTCGTCCACCGCCCCTTGTGCCACCAGCGCGTCCACGAGCGCCACCACGCCCGCCTTGGCCTTGCTCCCCAGCAGCTTCGACGCCAGCGCGAACCTTCCGCACGTCGCCAGCTCCGTCATGCACGCCGCGACTCTCTTACCGATTTCTTTCACATCATTCGCACCCCCCCATTCAACCTGCGTCTCGCCTTCCTTCTCTTCCTGAGGCAGGGCGACGTACCCTGCCGCGAGCGCGGACACGAGCTCCGAGAGCACCGTGCCGTTGATCTCCACCTTGAACAGCTTCGCGATCCGGCCCGTGGAATCCCCCGCGGTCACGCCGAGGTACCTCCACCTGGCGTCCTGGGACTTGCACGATCGACGCCACGTCTTCTCAAACTCGATCGCCGTGCTGGGCGCGCACAGCTGTGTCGCGTCCGCCGCGTTCAGGCGCGTGGCGCCCGGCGTGGACGCGGGCCCTGATGCGCGGCCCTCGGGGGTGAACGAGAACGCGGGCGCGCGAGCGGCGGCGCGGTCCGCGGCGGTCATGAGGGAAGCATCGCCCGGGAGGTTGCGCGGACGGAGGTGCGCGACGCTGACCATGTTCTTGAAGACGTCGTAGCCCTCCATCTGGCGCACCGCGCGGTGCTTGGCCTCGTCGCGCGCGGCGCGAAGGGCATCGTCCTGGACCGCGTCCTGGAGCTCGCGGCTCACCTTGGGCGGGGCGCTCATGCCGACGGCGTGCGGTCAACCAGTGGCCGAGGCTTCGAAGACTCGAATATATGAACTTCTGGTAAATTTCTGAATCATGAGTTGGCGAATTTGGACTCGTCTCGTATGGGGCTCCGGTGGGGACGGGTAACGAGAATGTCTTTAATTTCTGGCGAAATCGACTCTCGCTGACTGGCCGTCTGTGTCGTCGGTCCCTTATTTTCGGAGGTTGGATATTTTATGAAAAAGCTGCGCGAGGAGGAGAGAGGGGTGTCGCGCGACGAGACTCGACTGGTGTTCGTTTGATATGGTATCTTTTATCGAAAAGGCGCCGCCCATAAGCTAAACAAATGTGAGCGACGCCAGCCTCGCGAAAAAGAGAAAATAGCACAGGAAGAATAGCGTATGATGCGCACCAAAACACTCTCAACACATCCTATGGCGGCCCGAGAGTTAAAAGGAAACAACTCGGTCCACCCTTCGGCGGTTAGAAAGGGATTTAGTACACCTCGACGTGCCACTGGCCCTTCTCCTTGAGACCCTCGAGCCACTCCTCGTAGCTGATGCCCTTCTCCTTGCAGACGCCCTCGAGCATGGAGAGGATACCGGGCATCATGCCCTTGAGGCCGCAGAAGTACATGTGCGCGCCGCCGTCGAGCAGCTGGAAGATCTGATCCTTGTACTCCTCAACCTTGTCCTGAATGTACATCTTGCCGCCGTTCTTGTTGGATTGCTCGCGGGACAGGGCGTAGTCGCAGCGGAACTGACCGGGGAATCGGTTGATGCACTCCTGGATCTCGTCGTCGTAGAGCTTAGCGTCGGAGTTGGCGACGCCCATGAAGAGCCACGCGAGTCCCTTGTACTCCCACGACTTGACATCTTCCACGAAGAAGCGGCGGTAGTAGGAGCGCATGGGCGCGATGCCGGTACCGGTGGCGACCATGATGACGGGGGTGGCGGGGTCCTTGGGGAGGAGCATGACCTGGCCGGTGGGGCCGGTCATCATCACCTCCGCGCCGGGCTTGGCGTCGCAGAGGAAGTTGGAGCAGATGCCCTTCTTGGCGGGATCCTCAGCGTTCTTCTCGGTGTCCCAGTAGGTGGCGCGGCGGACGCACAGGGTGGCCGTCTTGCCGTCGAACTCGTCACCGTAGCGGGTGGAGGCGATGGAGTAGAGGCGGACGCCGTGGGGAACCTCCTTGCCCTTGGAGTTGATCTTGGTTCCGGGCGGGATGACGCCGTAGGACTGGCCTTCCCAGAAGGGCATCTTGCCGCCGTGTTCGATGATGATGTGGCACGTCTCGCCGGTGGCGTTGGGGCCGACGATGCGCTCGACGGACTTGACGGTACCGGTGAAAGGGGACTTGTTCTTGAAGGTGTTGAGGGGGAGGGGCATGTCCTCGAGCTCGAGGGGCACGGGCGCGCGGCCAGCCTTCATGGACTTCTTGGCGGTGCCAGCCATCTCGAGGCCGAGGCCGTAGTCGGTGCCGTTCGCCTTGACCACCATGCCCGCGGCGCGGGCGGGGGCCTTGGCCGCCTTGGAGACGACGGCGGCGCCCGCGAAGGAGGACTGTGAGGGTGAGTGACGAGAAGGGGACGGATCGTCAGCATGGAGGTTCGTTGCCGGGTTCGCGATCGGAGTCGGGATTTCTTTCGTCGATGAAAACGCGGGTGACGCTATCCGAAACCCTGTTCGTTTCCCGGGCAAAAAGACGTCGAGTGGCGATCGGAGGTTGCCGTCGGCGCGCCGTCTGCGCGCCCGCGACCGTCCGATCCCGCGGACTACGGCGTGAATTCGGGGCGAATCTCACCTTTGCCAGCATGGGGGTAGCGAAAACCTGCGGAGACGGTGGGACGGGGGGAGGGAGGGAGGGGACCGGTCGTCAGTCCACGGGGCTCGATTTCGTCACGGGCTCACTTCGAGGCCTGTTATCTCCCGCGGGCGAATTGTAAGGGCCGTCATCGCGCCGTCGCGCGCGTTCGCGATCGGCGCGGGGACGCGTCGGCGCGACGGCCGATGACAAAACGAAACAATCCGATCGATTCGCTCACCTGAGCAGCCATTGTTGCTTAGGAACGTGTCACGTTGCGGTGATGTGTGTCGCGTCGACGAGCCGATGATGCGAGCTGGAAGCCTTCGCTTCATCCGGTTTCCGGTGATGAAACAGAGGCTCACAAATACCAATAGGTGGCAGCTCCGGTCGCTGATTGGTCGAGAAAATGAGCTGGCTTTTAGCACGAGGAGCAGTCGGGAACTTTAGAAATAGGCAAATAGACGATGATGGTTAATATTCACGGTATGAACCGTATGGCAAGTGGTTAGGATCTCGAATCGAACGATCGTATGAGAACACACCCGCCAGAACTCGACCAGAACCAAGAAAATAACGCGAGTTGTTGTTGTTTCCGCGTTGTTGAACTCCCCCAATCTATTTGCGTCGTCTGCGACGCAACTCGGCGCCCACACCGCGGGGCACCACTCTCCGTCCAACGGGCGTCGCCGAACGTGTGACGAAGCGTTCAATCCGGACGTCATGGGTAAGCTCGTTCCGGCGATCGCGGCGCTCGCGCTCGTGGCATTCGCCGCGTGCGTCACCTGCGCGCACCTGGGAATTATCGCCCCGTTGCCGTTCGACCTGCCGCCCCTCGGCGAGGTCGCCGCCGCGCGCGTCCGCGGGCTCGGGTACCTCGCCGCCGAGTTCGCCGTGCTCGGCCCCGCCGGTCCTCTGTACTCGCGCATCGCACGCGCGGCGTACGCGGGGTTCCTCGCCGCGAGCGCACAGCTGGCGAAGCTCAAGGCGGGATCGATGGATCCATTTACCCTCGCGTCCATCGTCGCCACCGCGTTCGTCTCTGGCGCGCGCGGCGCGATGTCCACCCCGACGCTCGCGTTACTCGCGGTTGTAATCTACACCGCGGTCAACACGCGCCGCGCGAGCTGGCTCCGCGCGCGCCGCGCCGCCGCCAACGCCGCGACACGCGCCGTTCGCCAAGAGGGCATCCGGCGCCTCTGCGCCCTCGCGTCCAAAGCCAAGCGCCCGCGGTGGGCGAGCGACGAGGCCAAGCCCGAGGGCGACTTCGAGAACGTCGAGTGGTTCAACCAGTTCCTCTCCACCCTCTGGCCGTACATCGCGCAGGCGATGAAAGCCACCGTGCGACGGGTCATCGAACCCAAGCTCGACGCGCAGAGACCGAAGGGCATAAACACCATGACGTTCGACGCGTTCAATCTGGGCACCATCCCGCCGCTCATCGAGCAAGTCGGGCTCATCCCGCCCGACGAAGCGGACGAGCTGCAGATCCAGGTCAAGTTCACGTGGAAGGGTAACCCCAAGATCGTGTTTAAAGTCGCCGGGCCGATGATCTACGGCGGCACGTCCCCGCTGAAGATCGACATCGGCGAGCTCGCCATCTCCGCCACGGCTAAAATCACGCTCTCGCACCTCATGGGTGAAGCGCCGTGCGTGGGCGGCGTGCAGATCACCCTCACCGAGGATCCGTACGTCTCCTACCGCATCGCCGTCAAAGCCGCGCCGGGGATGCCCTCAGTTAACCTGAGCTCCATACCCGGTCTCACCGGCGCGGTGCAGGGCGCCATCACGGTGGCGTTTCGTGAAAAAGTCGTCTTTCCCAAATCGATCAATTCGGTCATCGTGAAGAAGCACACGCCGTGGACCGTGCGGGCGATCGAGGACGCCATCCAGATCTCACCCGTCGGCCGACTAAAGCTCACCGTCCGAGGCGCCAGCGGGTTGAAGAACATGGAGGTGATGGGAACCAGCGATCCTTACGCTAACATCGCGCTGGGTTCGAGAAAATACCCTCCGCTCCCCGCCGATTGCCTGTACAGGACCAAGACGATCGATAACAACTTGCATCCCACGTGGGATGAGACGTTCGAGCTGGACGTGTGCAGCACCGAGCTGCAGTGCCTGTGGGTGCGCATCTACGACGACGACGGGCAGTACGGCACCGATGACTTGATGGGCAGCGTGGTGCTTCCGCTGTCGGGGTTGCCCACGGATGGAACCACGGTTCGGGGTAGTTACCCTCTTAAGAAGGACAAGGAGCTTCAGACTGGGGGCAAGGGCAAGAAGACCGGGTCGGGACGGGGCGAGCTGTTCCTGGAGCTGACGTACACACCAATCACCGAACCTGAGGACGAGACGCGGAAGAAGGTGGACCAGATGCGTAAGGAATCGGGCGCGAAGCACCGGGCAACCGCGTACGGATCTTACGGATTCCAACGACAGATTTGCAAACTCCTCGGGATCAAAGTCGCCGATGCCGACGGCCGCGCGCTCAACGCGCTGCTCGCCTCAGACGACGGCTCGCTGGGGTACCTCAGCGATCGCCGGCTGAGGCAGCTCGTGAACACGCTTCCGCCGCGGATGGACCTCGGGCACGGCATCCCGCTGTGGGCCGCGTTTCCGGGGTTTGAAGGGATGCGATCTTTCAACCAGATCTTCCTGACCATCTGGCCGTACGCCGCCACCGCCGTTCGGCGGGACGTGGACACGCTCAACGCGCAGGTGTTGCGCAAGAAGCTCCCGCCGTTCATGTACGCCAAGGTCATCGCCGACCTCGGAGCCATTCCCCCGACGTTTGAATCGGTCCGGGCGTTTAAATCGGACGGCGACGAGATTTGTCTCGAGTTTCACCTGAAGATCGCGGGCGACATGCGCTTCGGCGCCAGCTTCGGCGCGCGTTTCCTGCCCCTGTGCGGCGCGCGAGTCCAGGTCGCGGAGCTCACGCTCGCGGCGATCGTGCGCGTCAAGCTCCAGCCGCTTGTCCCGAGGATCCCCATCGTCGCGGGCACCGCGGTGTCCTTCGTGGGCGATCCCCTGATTGACGCCGCGATCCGCCTGAAGCTTCCGTTGATGCCCGGGCTGGACCTCGGGTGCCTTCCCGGCGTCGACGTCGTGAAGAACGCGGTGTTGAAGGAGGTGGTGCCGAAGATGTACAGGTACCCGAGCTGGCTCTACTCCCCCGTGCTCGATTTCGATCACCCCGCGGTGCGCCAGCTAACCCGAGGTTCGTCCAAGGAAGACGGCCAGCACGTGGTCACCGTCAAGGTACGACGCGCGCGTAACCTCGACGCCACCGACGGCTGGTACAGCGACCCGTTCGCGGTGGTCGTCATGGCGGGCGAGGCTGACTACGAGAGCCGCGCGAAGCGCACGGCGGTGAAGAAGCGAACGCTCAAGCCGGAATGGAACCAAACGTTCTCTTTCAGCGGCGCCGCCGACGCCGGCGCGCTCATGATCGCCGTCTTCGACAGCGACGCCAAGCCGACGGTGGTCAAGGCGATCGATCCCGCGCGTTTACGGCGTAAGATGACGCCGGTGACGCGGCAGCACCTCAAGTCACTGCCGCACGCGGAACGGTTCCACATGCGAGCCGACGATATTCCGTTCAACGGCACCGTCGCTAAGAAGGCTAAAGAAGCCGCGGAGAAAAACGCGATTCAAAACGGCACCATGTCTCCGAAGGACATCGCGAAACTGGAGAAGAAGGCGAAGACTAAGGCGGATAAGAAGGCTAAGAGCGTGGGTAAGATGCTGAGCGAGGCGAAGAAGGCTGACATCGCGGCCCGAGCCGCGCGTGAGCCGCCTCTACCCCCCCGGGTCAAGACCCCGGAGCAGATCGAGAAGGAGGCTAAGAAGGCGGCCAAGGCTGAGAAGAAAGCCGCTAAAGCGGCGAAGAAGGCGGAGAAGGACGCCAAGAAGCTCGAGAAGAAGGAGAAGAAGTTGAAAAAGACGGACTCGATGGAGACGATGACGAAGGAGACGCTCGATCCCGATCGCGTCGTCTCCGACGTCGAGCAGTGCGTCATCAACGAGACGGTGACTTTATCCAACGACTTACTCGGCATGTGCCACGTGGATTTCAAGCGCCTGCTCAAACCCGGGCAGCGCAAAACCGTGTGGCTCCGGCTCGAGGGCGGACCCGGGGATCAGAAGCGTGCCGCGGCTGCGGAGATGGACTTGGAGGATCCAGACAAAGATCCCAACGAACGGGTCTACGCCGACTGGGAAAACGACCAGGATTCCGGCGAACCCGAGATCGAGGTCGAGATCGAATGGTCCGTGTACGAAGACGTCTCGTTCGCCAAGCCCGGCGATTCACATCCCGGCGATTCACATCCCGACGAGCCCGACTCTGCTGACACCACGATCGGAACCGTCGCCACCAACGACGCGGGCATCGCCGTCGGCTCCCTCCACGTCGAAGTCGTCAAATGCTCCGACCTTCAAAAGCCGCGCGTCGGCTCCGTGTACAAGACTCGCATGAGCGGCGAACGCGTGACGCCCAAGGTGGACATATACGTCTCTAACCAGCAGGCTTCGACGCAGACGTCGCGCGGGACGGAACCCACGTTCAAGGAGCACTTCGATTTTCCCGGGATCACCGCGCTGGACGAGTTGGTCGTGCGCGTGGCGCACCCGGGCCGCAAGTCGATGTCTACCAAGATTGGAATGTTCAATGTCAAGGACAAGTTCATGGGCAGCGTGGTGGTACCGCTGAACGGGGTGGTGAAGAGCGGGGCGATCGCTGGGACGTACGCGCTGGGTGGGGTGAAGCACGGGGACGTGACGCTCAACCTGAACTACCGCGTGGAACGGAAGTACGCGTCGACGTCCGACTGAGTAGTTAGTCACGAGTTGAATCATTTATGCCAAAAACGTTCAACACCGTCAGGACAATGTTAACCTACGCTCCTTGGGGGATACAAGCCCACATTGCCCCGCACCCGTCATGCCGTCCAAGACTCCGGCGAAGGGGAAAACCCCGTCGAAGGCACGAAAGGCGAAGGATGCGAGTACGAAAGCGGCGTTCTCGTTGGCGTCGCCCGCCGTCGGCGTCATCGGCGCGATCCTCGCCGTGGCCGTGGCCGTGATGCTGTCTCTGGGCGATCAGACGATGCTTACGAGGCTCCGCTCGTCCTTCGTCGGGATCCCCTCGGGTGACGACGCGACGACATCGCCGGTGCCGCCCCCCGCGACTTCATCGCCCCCGGCGCCGTCACCACCGGCGACACCCACCGGGAACCAAGAACCGGCGAGCCTGGGCGACGCGGAGACCGCGCGGCTGATCGCCTCGGTGCTTCCGCGTCGGTCGTCAATGGGACGCGAATCCTCCGAGGGTGGCGTCGCCGACCACGACCTCTCGCGCGGCGACGCCGAAGCCCTCGCGTCGCTGCCGGGCGGTGACACGCGCGTCGTATCCTCCCCCGTCATGCTCAACACCGCTAATTTCGCGGACGCGTTGGACGGACGCGTCGGCATCGTGCTCTTCCGCTCCGTCGCCACCAAGCGCATCAAAGGCGTGCGAGACGCGATCTCCAGATCCTTCCAACTCATGCCCCCCGGCGCCGTGACCCTCTTCGGAGAAGTCGACGTCAAGTCCGACAGCCTCCTCCGCATACGCTACGCCCCGGGGATCGAGTACGCGGGGCGCGGGGACTCGCGCAAGAAGGGCGATCGCAGGTTACGCGACCGCGACGGCGAGGGCTACGAGTTCGGTCGCAAGCGGATGCTTTTACGACAGATGCAGATCACCGTGTTCAGAGGTCTCGTCCCGGTTGGGGTATTCCGTGACGCCGCCACCCCGCCCAACATCGCCGCGTTCGCATCGAGCGTCGCGCTGACCCAAGGGCACGTCGCGAGGCTCTCCAAGGACTCCGCGCGTGCCTGGCTCGCCACCGCCGACGCGTCTCGGCCCGTGTTGATCGCGTGTTCCAACCGCGACGAAGTCGAGACGGTAAAGTCGCTGAAATCCATCGCGAAGGTCGGGGGTTCGAGCCCCGGCGGGGGTGGTTCCAACGCCGTCGTTAAAGACCGCCGCGCGAGGATCGGGTACATCCCTGACGAGCGCGAGTGCGCCGACGTCCTCGGCTGGCGCGCGCCACCAGGCGGAGGCCGCGAAGCCCGGATCTTCGTCGATGCCGTCGCCAAGTTCCCGGCGAAGGAAACGGACGCGACGACGGTGCCGCTCGCGCGCGCGGGCGGCGCCCTCGATGACATCGCGGGCGTCGCCATCGCGCGCGTGTCGTGGGAGAACGAGTACGATTCCTTCGTCAGCGACGCCGCGCCCATGCATTACAAACCCTTAGTCGTCATGTTACGACCGGCGTTCGACTCGACGCTCGGCGGAAAGGTCGGGGCGGACGCCATCGCGGCGAACGAGGCTGCCTTCCGCGCCGCGGCACGGACGCTCCCGCTGGCGCGCAGGCGCATGGCGCACTGGGTCGTCGCGGACATCGACAAGTACCGGGGATACCTCTACAAACCGTGCGGGAGGGGCGACGAATGCGACGAAGCTTTCGTAGTCGTTTACATATTCCCCGGCGAGGACGACGTGAGCGCGGGCGCGTACCTCGCGAAGCTCGACACCGACGCCGAGCGCGAGGATGAGTCCATTGCGGAGTCCGTCCTTCTGATCGACGAGGCATCGAGCGGCGGGTCAAAGAGCTCGTTCGACGAGAAGGAACTCGCGAGGAAAGTCGGGGTTTTGATTGACGCCTCCGCGGTGATGATCGGCGGAATGGAACGCGCGGCGGCGCGGGTCGACGAGCTCGACGCGCGGTCCTCGATCTTGGAGCAGGACGGCCGACGTATCCAGGCGGACGACGACGAGGACGCGGAAGACGACGATGAGGACGACGAGGAAGGTACCGACGACGAGAAGGATTCCGAGGGTAAGCCGAAGCCGAAGAAGAAAATCGACCCCGACGAGTTCGAATTCGAGACGCTTCACGACCCCGACGGAAAGAAAGGGTCGGCATCGTCGCGCATGTCGCGGGTCGTGTTCCACTGCAACAAGTGGGCGGACGCCGTCAAGGGTGTCCAGGACTACGTCGACTCGTTATCAGTCGCGGAGCGCGAGCTTCGCAAATCCATCGTCGACGGCGTCGCCGAGATGAACGCGGCGATCGCTTCGTGCCACGGCGAGTCCATCTTGGACGCCGCGAAGGACCTGGAGGACCTGGCGCAGGCGGGTAAGTGGCGGCGGTTCAAGAAAGAGATCGAGGATGTGTACAGCAAGCGCGTGCAGGCCAAGGTGTCGCAGCTGTCCCAGGTCCCGGGCGCCTTAACGCAAAAGACGGTGAGCGAATACGAATTGATCCACGACGGAATCGCGAAAACTTTCGTGGACATGATTAAAAACGCGGAAGCTGAGCTCATCGAGCGCACGCCCGGGGGCGTGGACGGCCTGGCGCTCAAGACGACGCCGGTGCCCGTCAAGCACGCCGACGACCTCACCTTGCGTGAGTTTGTCGAGGAGCACGCGATTCCCGGCAAGCCGGTGGTCATCCGCGGCCTCCGGATGATAAACCCCGATGTTCCATGGACCCTGGAGCACATCGCGGACGTGTGCGGCGACGTCAAGGTCCGCTTAAACACCAAGTCCACCACGACCACGAACTGGGGCGGCTTGGTCGACGCCGGACGAATGCCGCTGAATGATTTCGCTCGGCAGGTTCAACACAACGATACGCTTCGCACGTGGTACCTCCACGACTGGTCGTTGAACCGTTACTGCCCTAGCATCTTCGGCCCGCCCCCGTACACCGATTTCACCATGCCAAAGTACTTCGCCGGAGATTACTTCCAACGAGTTCCGTGGATCGGGTACGAGCAGACGTGGCCCAGTCTGTTCATAGGCGCCAACGCCACCTCCTCCGCGCTTCACGTCGACTCCGGCGCGACGAACTTTTGGATGTATCTGATGTCCGGCAAGAAACTGTGGAGGTTCTGGGACCGCGAGCAGACGTTCAACTTGTACCACAAGCCCTTCACCGCGCACTTTCGGTTCAGGTCCTTCGACGTCGACCTCAAACGGAACCCGCTGCTGGCGGACACTCCCATGTACGAAGTGGTGCAGGAGCCCGGGGACTTAGTTTTCGTCCCCGCGAATTCCCCGCACGCGGTGCATAACATGGACGACATCACCGCGCTGTCCATGAACTACGTCGACGCCACCAACCTGTGGCTCTACCTCGCCGGTTTAGTTGAAGACGAGGCGTGGGAGGAGCTGGAAATGTTCGACGTGGACGCGGCGCCGTTTGGGCTGGTTAAAGGGCAAAAGGACGTGAGCTTTGGGGAGTTTAAGAGCCAGCGGGTCGGGTGGGAGCGGGCGAACGCGGAGTACCGATCGGGGGAACGGTTCGCACAGGGCGAGAGGGTGCCGGTGTGGCTCGACTGAGTATTTTTGTAAGAGTTATATGGGAAACTGTATTTCTTCCAACCGTTTGCGCGTACACGTCGAGAGGTAATTATTCGGCCAATCGGAGATGTGACTGAAACACGGGCACGGACTCGTGTGGATAGAATCCCGCGTCCGAGAGTCGTCCACGCTGTCTCTCTTCCCGAACCGCCGGCCACAAGCATGGCCGTCCACCTGACCGCGGCCGTCGCGATCGTCGCGCCCCGCGCGGCGTCGCACACGCGCGCCGTCCGCGCCGCATCCCGCACGTCCACAGTCCACCGCGGGAGCGCGTTCCATCTCGCGCCGCTCCGACGCGCCGGCGCGACGCCCGCCCAGCCCCCGATCGCGCGCACAGCTGTGCGTCTTCGCGCGTCCGGCGACGGCGAGGGATCTCTCCTGGACGAGCTCGACGCCGACCAGCGATGCCCCGTCCCACGAGACCAACGCCCATCGTCGCAGCTTAAAGAGCTGCAGGAGTCCCCGCTGCTCGGATGGGGCGGCCTGGAGCTCCCGGGGTACCTCGCGCGGCTCGGCTTCCTCGGCGCCTTTTTCTACGTCGTCCTCGCGTACCCAATCGCATCCGTGAGCTACGACCCGCGGACGCAAGGACTGGAGGCGATCATCTGCGCCACAACCGGCACGTGCGTCGCCACCGCCGCCATCTCCCTCCTCATATACAACAACTGGAGCTACGTACGCGACAGGCTCCTCTCCGCAACCGTCGAGTACGAAGAAACAGGATGGTACGACGGGCAGGTGAGTTTATTTTCATTATCGAGTTTATTTTTATGCTTGTATGGGCAATGTGACTGACGTCGTGTTTTATTTACCATAGGTGTACGTGAAAGATCCGGAGATGCTCGCCAGAGATCGACTGCTGGGAACCTACACCGTGCGACCCATCGTCGAGCGCGTGCGCAAGACGCTGCTGGCGTGCGGCGCCGGGGTCTTCGTCTCACTCGCCGCGCTCAACTCCATCGACGCGCCGCAGTACGGCGTCGACAGACCCGCGTGGGAGAGTAACGGAGGAGCCGGATTCTTCAGCGAACGATCGGCGTCTTATTACGAACCTCAAAGCGAGGAGGATGAGGCTGAGGAGGAGGCGGCGGAGCAGGCTAGGTACGAGGCGGCGATGGAGCGGTATCAGCGTGATAACTCGGAGGCCAAGTCCGCGAAGTTCTCCGAGGTTTTCGTGGGCAAGTACGCGGATCCCAAGCATCCAGGGTAAGTCTATTTTAAGTTTTAACTCTCGTATGGGCAAATTATAATGACGTCGTGTTTTTTTATACAGGTGCGCTCGCGAGATTCTCGGGAGCGGGTCCACTTTGACGGTGCGTGGCGCGGACGGCACTCCGGGTTGTACGAACGGGGAGGATACGCGGGAGTGGTCGCTGTCGGGTGTGGTGAAGGGCGAAGGGGAGATTTTGATTGATTTCTCCCCCAAGGGTGGGCCGCCGAACTTGCTCGGCAAATGGACGGGCAAAGGCGTGCTGTTTCCCGATGGGAACACCTGGTCCAGGCTCGAGTGAGGAGGGTGGATTTTATTTATATTTTGGGGAAATACGAGGGAGTGCACGCGCGCGTAGTATGAAATTGAAACAACGATCGAGTTTATCGTTAGTCGTGACTGGCGTGCTGTGCGTCGTTGGAAATTTCCGGAACCGTGAACGGCTTTTCCGAGACCGTTTTTAACGGAATCCGGCGAAAAAACCTTTTGAAATGAACTTTTGAACTCGTCAACACATCGGAGCACTTCCCGGTCATCGGTCACAGTGCACGCACGCCGGCCACGGGGAGGTCGAGCGTCGGTTAGGCCGAGAAGGGTGCGAGTCGAGTGCCTAGGAGGGCCTCGAGTAGGAAGGCGTCGAGGTAGAGGGGGTTTCTGTTGCGCATCAGGCGCGAGGGGGCGACGGACGGAAACGATGGTGAGCACGCGAACTCGCAGCGGTGTGAAGCAGAGGGAAAAGCCGGCCCTTGGGGACATCACCAACGACGGCAAGGGCGTCGCTAAGAGGCGGAGCGCGGCGAGTCAGATCGCCGAGACGGGTCCTCAGACTGTCGCTAAGGAAGAGGTGCCCGTCGCGGCGCGCACGCGATCGACCAGGAAGAAGGACTCCGCGGTCGCCGGCCGGGCGGACATCATCGCGAAGGTCGCCGCTGGCCAGAGGAGCGATGTTCCCGCTGAGGCGCTCGAGGCCAAGTTCGAGCGCGCCGCGGATCGAAACGCGGCCGGGAAGAAGCGCAAGCCGCTGGAACCCATCCAACAGGAGGCACCCAAGCGTAAGGAGAAGCGCGTGACGCGCGCGGCGAGTCGCAAGGATGCAGGTACGCGCCTTCCCGGACCCACCCACCGCCAACGGGATCCGCTTTTTTTCAACCTCGCCCTTTGAAATCTTTTGCCGCTCGCGGCTCCGTCCCGGCTCCCGCCTCCCGCTGACCTCACGACCCTTCCCGATGCGACAGACGGCGACGAAGCGATCGTTGACCCCGAGGTGATCGACCTGACGTGCGATGAGAGGCTGATCTCGGAGCGAGGTGAGTACACGCCCCACCAACCCCTCCACCGGTCGTCGTTCAAAAAACCTCTCCCAGAAAACTCTCCAGCCCGGTTTTGACTTTTTGTCCGCGTCGCCTTCCTTCGCTGACCCCGCGCCTCTTTCCCTTTCGTCCGCACCAGGGCTGATCCTCGCCACCGGCGGGGACGTGGGCGCGGCGGAGGACGTGTATCCGTTCTCCGTCGACGGCGGGCGACGCCTCAACGAGAAGCGGATCGAGCTTCAGCCGTACGTCACCAATGGCCAACTCTTCAGGTGAGTGTCCCGTCCCAGACCAGTCGCATCTTCCCGCCCGTCCCACACGGTTCCCGCGAGCGTTCCGCGATACTCCCGCGAGCGTCGCCGGTGCGAATCGCACTCGCATCCCGCGAGACGATCGCGTCGCGGCGCCGGGCGATCCCCCGGCGACACGCGCGCCAACGCACCCGCCCCCGGTCGCACTCAAATTTTTCAGTCGCGTCTCACAGTCGCACATCCTCTGACCTCCCCGCCCAATCGCATCGCTTTTTTCTTCGCAGCATCGGTATGCGTCAGGACCTCGTGGACTGGATGTCCCAGCAGCACAGCACCCTGGAGCTGGTCGACGAGACCCTTCACCTCGCGATACGATACCTCGACACCTTCCTCAACCGCAGAGGTGCGCATCGTCCCCGTCCACCCCGCACCAACCGCCCAACCCCGAGTTCAAAATATCCACTCAAACCCGAAAACCAATGCGCTTGAAAAAAGAGCGGGATACCGGCGACTTTTTGAAAAAATATCAAACTGACCATTCAAACCGACGCAGGCACCGAGTCCTTCCTCGCACGCAACGGCGCCGGATCCGAGCCCGTTCCCGCGATCCCGCTCCAGCCGCTCCAGGCCAACCACGTCCTGTACCTCAACGACGACGCCAGGCACCAGCCCCTGTGCAACAAGCTCAAGAGGCTCGGGATCACCTGCGTATTCGTCGCCGCCAAGGTGAGCGTTTGAAAAATTCCCAAGCACAGTCTACGGGCCCCGAAGAGCGCCACCTTAACCCTAATTACCCCACCGGAAGCCCCCGCGCGCGCGCCGGTGGCGTACACCGGTCGCACTATTTGGACCTTCACGGATTTTGGCCCGATTTTACCCCACGTCACGACGCGGCGCGCGGATGTCCGCACCCGGCGCGCGCGACGTTTTATACGGTTTTTACTAAAACGACCAGTCACCGCCCTGTTGACCGACACTTGTGCTGACCACCATCGTCCCCACCCGCCCTTGCCCCGCATCAGGTGACCGAGGTATCGTCCCCGTCCGCGCACGAGTTCGCCGACGCCGCGGAGGTGTCCACGTTCACGCGCTCGCAGCTCTTACTCGCCGAGAAGGCGCTGCTACGCGAGCTCGGATACTCCCTGTACCATCCCACGAGCTCGTCCTTCGCTGGGGCGTACCTGTCTCGTCTAGTGCCGGGACTTCGAAAGGCTGGCCTGATGGCACCGCGCGCTTCCGCCGTGAACACGGCTGGCGCGCGCAACACGAACGCCGCGAGCGCGTACAACCCCGGGGACTGGAACACGGACCCGTGCGAGGACGTCTCCGAGATTGTGGATTACCTCCTGGAGGCTTCCATGGTGGCGCACGGGTCGTTGCAATTCGCGCCATCCGCCGTGGCCACCGCCGCGGTGAGCTACACGTTGGAAAAGATGTGGAACGTGCGTTGGGACGCCATGAACGAGCTGCACGTGATGAGCGGGTACACGCGTAAGGACCTCACGAAGGTGTACGCGTTCTTCGATCACCTCATCTCCGACGCGTACGACGCCGAGGAGTGCGGCCGGGGCTTGCACGTCAACGACAAGTTTCAAAACGCCACGTCCATCCTATGGCGCAAGGCTTTCTTCACCACGTCCACGCACGGGCACTTCGATCGCGAGTGATTGAGTATGATATACCCGGCGCGGGGTGTAGAGAGAGAGTGTGTGTGGGCGCGATAGAGAAGGCGAAAGAGAAAGAGTGAGGGAGTGCCTTTCAGGAGCGAGTGACGGCCGAGGGGCCGCTGACAGATCGTCGAGCGAGTCGACTGAGAAGGGAGATTGGGATATTGGACGGGGGAATTCGAGTACACGGGCGGCACGGTCGACGGCGCCCGAGAGAAACAAACAGACCACGCACCTGCGAGGTGCACCGGCTTAGCGCCCGGCCGTTTTTACACGGCTACGGGCGAGCAGGCTTGTATTGCATAAAGCGACTTTTCCGCTATGATTAAAAAACCATCCGTTCGCGCGCGACTCGAACGACAGACTGACTTTCGACGAATGAATGCTCTGTCATATAGCAACGTTATGGTATACCGGTAACAGCGATTCACGCCCTCCCCGTCCCGACGCGAGCGATCCGATCGCGGGCCTGGGGCGGAGGCTTCGACCGTCTTTTGGTTCTCTCTTTGGGTTCATTCAATCCGCATCGCCGACTCACTCGCCTTCATCCGCCCGTATCAATCCTTCTCGAACATCCATCAGCGGAACATGCTCACGCCGGACGCCACCAGCGCCGCCGCGATGAACCCCCTGATCACCGGCTCCGGAACCGCGAGCGACACGTTCTTCGCCGTGAGGTAACTCGCCGCCATCGCGGAAACCCCGAGCACCGCCGCGACTCTCAGTCGAACGTTCCCGTTGACGAAGTGATGCGTGCAAACCGCCGTGTTCGTCACCAGCGTCGCCATCAGCGCCGTGGCGCAGATCCTGTGAACCTCCATGTCCGTGAACACGCTCATGTACGTGGTGACCAAAACCCCGCCGCCGATCCCGACCGTCCCTTGAAGTAAACCCACCGAGATGCCCAACAACAGATTCTCCTTTTCGTTGAGCAGCGCCTGCCAGTAGTCGCCGCCCGCGGCGTCGAGGCGCTCCTGGAACTGGTTTATCGTGTTCTCGTACGCGCTGCCGCTGTGCGTCGGGGCGTCGGGCGTCGTCGGCGTGGGTTTCTCGTCGGGGGTGGCCGCGGACGCCGCCGCGGGAGCCATCGCCGCCGACGAACGCGATTTGAGGTAGGAGAGGATTCCGCCTTTCGCGACGAGCTCGTCCGCCTTTCCGGCGAGCGCGAGCGCGGCTGCGCCCCCCGCGCGTGTTTCCGAGATGTCGCCCGGGATGTGATCGGCGTCTTGCGTGGACTCGTGCTTCTTCTTCGTCATGAACGCTGTGGGCGCGCACGCGAGGAGCGCCACCCCGCACCACATCCGGAGCGTCTTTCCGCTCACCCCTTTCGCGATCATCTGGCCGAACGGGGTGCTGGCGGCTCCCACGGCGCCGGTGGCGACCGCGGCGGGGATGTCCGTGACGTTGTTCTGCATGTACGCGATGCTTCCCGCGGTCGTCGCGCACGTCACCGCGACCACGCTCGTGCCGATGATCTTCTTCGCAGTCATCCCGAGCTGCTTGCACCCCGGCACGAAAATCACCGCGCCACCGAGGCCCGTCAGCGCGCTGAGCCCCCCCGCGGACGTCCCCACCACCGTCGTGAACTTCCACCAGCCGGGCTTGAGCGGGGCGCTCACGCACTTGGCGATGTTCGACATCGCACTCGGCACCTGTCTAGCCGCGGCCATCGTTCGCGTGCTCACTCTACACTTCCTCGCTCACTCTCTCTCTCCTCACGCGCTGTGGCGGCCGGCGCCTCTGTGGAAAAGCGACGGGGCTCCCACGGATGGAATATTCGACGCGCGCGATGCGCGTGTGCGGTGACGCTTGGTGCGTCGCGTCGGCGCGGTTCGTGCGAAGACGATCGTCGTGATCGGCTCGTTACGAGCGTGAGGGGCGGCGATCGAGGTTGCCACCGTCGACGGCGTCGTTCAATGCCACGTCGGGGAGGTCGCAGGTCAGAGTCATTTGTCCATCGCACGCAGTCGCTTTTCCGCGGACAGGATTAGGCGTGGGCAACCTGGTTTCATTTCTGCCTGTGCGCCTGTTGTTTTCTCGTCGATTAGGGGTAAAAGAGGCTATTTCATTATCTCGAGTGGATCAGGCGGCTGCCAGTCATCAAATCATCACCAAATCCTGGCCCTTGGATTTCTCTGGATGCACAACTCTCACTTTTTGGGCTTTTCTAGGGTTCGCGCCTCAGATCTCGCCCCCGCTGGGCAGTGACTGGGTGAGACGAGTGAAACTTCAGCCACTGAGAAATTCAGAGATGACAGGAGGTGCGTTTGTTACATTACGTGATAAGTAGCGTGTGTTCGAACACGCTTTATATTCGTCAGAGCGGCGCTCACACTCACGCTCGTGCGCACACTTAACTTAAAAAAAGAACTCACGCCTTGTTCTTGTTGGCCTCCTTCTCAGCCTTGGTCTCGAACTTCCCGAGCACGGATTCCAGCAGCGGCGGCGCGTACCGCGGCTTGCCTCCGTGCAGCTTGCAATCCTTGCAAAACGACAGGAGCGTGGTGTCGATCGCCATCTCCACGACGGACATGAACAGACCCGCGATGACGAACCCGAAGATGATGCAGAAGACGACGATGAGCAGCGGGGAGGAAACCTTGTTCTCGCCCGTCGTGTACGCGTCGTCGTCGAGGTAAAGGAACGCGAGAACTCCGCACGTGAGGGACACGGAGAGCTTGCCGAGGAAGAGGAGGACGTCGCCGATGACGTTGACGGCTCCCACGGTTGCGAGGTTGTTGAAGATCAACGACAGCGCCTCCATCGCGGACGCGCAGAACGACTTGCCCTCGATGGCGATGAGGATGTACGTGTTCCGATTGATCCACTCGATGATCTTCTGCAGGTACCACAGGCAGTACTGGACGCAGCACGCGGCGTACTTGACCAGGACGTTGTCCTTGCCAGCCTTCTTGAGCTGGTGCACCATGTACGCGACGATGATGCGAATAAACTGGAGGATGGCGACGAGTAACGAGCCAAACGCCGCGGACCCGGTGTGGTACCACGACATCTTGCGAAACGCCTGAATCACGGGGGTGTTCAGCCAGCCCGATAGGGAGGTGCCGTACGAACCGCCGCGGAAGTAGTAGGTGGCGAACACGGACGCGAGGGTGAGCATCGTCATCGCCTGGAAGAACTGCGTGGTCCACAGGAGGCCGAACAGGTGGTACAAGAGAGTATACTGCAGAGATTCGTCCATCACTGATTCGTACCCGCAGTGGCAGTTGGCGTTGGGCACATTGGTGGTGTCTGCGCAGTACTTCATCGGGGATTTGCCAGCCTCCAACGTGCACGTCTGCTGCTTGATCTCGCCCGAGGAGTAGATGTAGATACCGGCGGCGATCCACCAGGCGCCGAAGAGCAGCGAGGCGAACACGGGCGCGAGCGGGAAGAACACGACGGAGGGCGCGCCGCCGATCGCTTGCGTCGCAACCTTGATGACGGCGACGGCGGTGCGCACGCGCTTGAGCATGAGGATGGAGAAGAGGAAGAGGCAGATCGTGATCGCGAGCGCGATGTGCGCGCACACTTCCATGACCTCGGCGTTATCCTCGGACGGATCGGTGTAACCCTCGAGGTTATCTCCCATGTCTGTTCCTACGTACGCGGTGACTTGGTCCGAGCCGATGACGCCGGCTTTCATGTACAGGTACAGCGTGCATAGCATCGCCATGGCGTTGACCATGAAGATGATGAGGTAGGCGAACATCCCGGTGAAGTACCGCAGGACGCCCATCCACACGAAGGACAGCACCACGGGCGCGATGAAGCCCATCACGAGGAGCACCACCCACGCCTGCGAGAAGTCATCGACGTAGCGCTCAAACGTCGCCATCGGCGTGGAGAGGTAGTCGCTGACCGTCGCGGAGAGCACGGCGACCATCGGGCCGACGGCGAGTAACTCGGCGTCGCCTTCAAGGTTACCTCCGGAGCCCTTATCGGTCATCTCCGCGGTGAGCGCGGTGACGGCGGTGGCGGAGGCGTTACCATAGTAGGTGCACGACTCATACGCGTTGACGGTGGGCAGAAGGACGGGGTAGCACGGCCCTTTGTTGTTGAGCGATTGCTTCTTGAGTGCATCGGAGAGCATGTCGTAGTAGTCGTAGTTGTTCGCGGCCCACTCGTCGCGTGTCACGTCCGCGTAGCCGTACCCGTCGACCGAGTCCGGGTAGTTGCATACCCAGTTCAGTCCGGTGGACGCCGTCACCGGGCAATCCTTCAGGCAGATGGACTTGACGTCCTTCATGTCGAAGGTGTGCGTGGCTTGCGTGAGCTCGTAGATCTCGAGCGGGTTGACCCAGTACCGGGCCGGTAGGTCCTCGGTGCACAGTTTACCCTCGTAGTCGGTGCCGTAGAGCAGGATGCGGGGGTCACCGGACGTGAACCCGATGACTCCGATTGCGAAAAAGGCAACCATGAAGGCGGCGTAGAGGATGAGGAAGAGGACGTCGGTGCATCGACGGTTCCTGTTCATGACGTCATCGCCGGTGGCGGCTTCGTCCACGGGGCTGTGGTTCAATCGCGGGGGAGGTTTGGGAGGCGGGGGTCAGTTATTTGCAATGGGGATTTGAAAAAATATCCGAGCTGGCCGAGGGTTGCACGTGCCTCGTCTCAGACGACGGGGAGTGATCGCGGTGGGTCGGGGTTTGCGGTGTGCGGGTCCGTTCGCGGGTCATCGCCGCGCGGGGGATTCGTGGCGTGACCGCGCGGGATGCGC